>SDBV01005218.1_pt1 | contig 18400 bp, 14 predicted proteins | sample 2277081 | NCBI WGS metagenome assembly SDBV01 (sample SAMN10402039, study PRJNA504765) | marine sediment metagenome | isolation source: marine sediment core GS10_PC15, 223 cmbsf | place: Arctic Ocean: Southern Knipovich Ridge | collected 2010 | reverse complement strand
GTGTCGATCAACGACTCGTCATAGCGCCAACTGCTCCCCGTTCCCCGCCGAAGCCCCTCACCCACTTCTGATCACTCATTCCGCGCGCCCACCCAAAAGACGGGTTGGGCGAATACTTACCTCGGCAAACGCACAACCCCTTATTCTGCAAGCGGTTCGGGCAGAAATGCGGGAAGAGCTGCAGAACGTTATCGTGCTGCCAGACGCACCAGTGGCCGGTCGGCATTCGGAGGCCACCCATTTCGGCCCTGGCCAGAGCGCGTTATGGTGCGTCGCCGAGGCATGAATAAACCGGCTGATTGGTGGAAGCTACAAGACGCAAATGCTGGCCACCGCGTGGCTTGCGTGGTAAAGTGCCAGCTTGACCGAGCGTGCTATTGTGCAAGGACGCGTCGAGTTTGCCGACCCCGCGCCCCATAGAATTACATAGTTCGGCGAACCTATTTGCGTGACGGCTGTCTTAGACTTCCTTGGAATTTCCACAATCTGAATTGGAGACAGCATGCCGACGCAAGATCCATTGCCCCAGCAGGAACGCACCCTACATCAATTCAAGATGAACGTCGTGGTTTTTGGGGCACTCCGTCCGTCAGACGATTTGGACCGCCAAACTCAACGCGCGCTGAAAGGTCACAGCTCTGGACGCGATTCTTTCACAGACATAACGCTCCAAGCCGCTCATCACACCGGAGGCATGCGCGTTGAGTACACCGTGAACGCACATTCTCCCATCTCAGCCGAACGAGTCGGTGCGGTTTACCTTAGCCACTTGTGCGATCTGCTCAGTGTTGTGACGCGATCGCCGGTTTGGTTTTACATGCCTGACGAAGATTCCCGCGATGAAAGAATCCGGATGAATCGTCGAGCCGCGACGATTGATCGGATACTGACCGAATCGGAATGGTCATGGATCACTGGAAACTTCCTTTACCTTTGCCGAGACCATCCCAGGTTTCTTGCAGCGGCAAGCTGGTATCGGAAAGGTTTAATTGGAAGAGACAGCATAGACGACTTCTGTTGCTTTTGGAGAGTCATCGAACGTCTTGCATCCTCATACGCTGACAGGTCCGATTGGTCGGACGAAGAGAAATCAAAATCTTCCGTGAAACAATGTGTGGGCCAATTGACGTCTGATCTGTTCGACGAGACTTCACTCCCAGAAATTCTCGCGGACACCAGTGTCATTTCGCAAATCGTGAAGCTTCGAAATGACTTGTCACATGGCAACATTCCAATCACCTTGGAGGTAATTGACGCCGCAACGAACCATTTGAAATCGCTGGAAGACGCTGCATTTGCGGTACTTCAAAGAGTCAGACTGGCGAAGCTGGTTTCCGACTTGCCTGCATAAATGAGACGCTGGTCGCCGAACAAGGCGATCAACCGGAGCACACTCGCCTTTTGGTTTTCCAACGTCGTGCGCTTCGCTCACGGTGTTTGGTTTTTCCACGTTTGATTCCGTTGGGCCGTGTGCCCGGTTATTTTGCTCGTTAGGTTTTCACCGAAAAGCACAGTGACCGGTTTTGTTAGATATACTTCAACCAAAAAACAGAAATAATTCAATCGATTGAAAAGAGATAGAACAAGAAAATGTTGAGTAAATATGAGCATAAATTAGCCATTAACACTATACGACGGAAAACAATATTTCTAGTTCTCGCAATTGTAAGTGTAATTATTGGGTTGGGCTTGGCAGTATTTTACTCTTGGGAGGCATATACTCAGCCCAGGTTCGATATCGGAATTCATTTTGTGCTAGTAGTTTTGATCCTCCTAAATGGCAGGCAGAATTTGCGTCAGTATAATTATGCAAAAATACTAGAAATCGTAATTTCAAGTAAAAGTGTCGCCACGAATCAAACCTGACAAGGCAAATGCGCTCGGACGGCAAAAAGCACCGCTCGTTCCTCGCTCTGCTTTTGCCGCCGGTGATTTGCGGCGTTCGACGCACATCCGAAGGAGAGGAAAACTTGCCTGAGATCAGCAGGTTTCTGGGAATCGTGATCTATATATCTATATGCTGTACGACGATCACCGCCCTCCGCACTTCCACGCGGAGTATGCGGAGTACAAGGTCACGGTCGAGATCAACACCGGAGTCGTTGAGGGTCGCTTTCCCAGGAGAGCATTGAAGGCGGTGATGGAGTGGTACGAGCTTCATCACGATGAACTCGTGGAGGACTGGCTGTTGGCCCAGCAGCATCAGCCCCTCAGGAAGATCCCGCCATTGGAGTGATCGCCATGCTAGAGGTTACAAGCGCCGAGTATGTCGAAGGCTACAGAATCCGAGTCTCCTTCAACACGGGTCAGACTGGGGTTGTTGACCTCAACGACGCCCTATGGGGACCCGTATTCGAGCCTCTGAAGGATCCCAGCGTTTTCAAGCTATTCAAGGTGTCCGACGTCCTTCATACGGTCTGCTGGGAGAACGGTGCAGGTTTTGCCCCAGAGTTCCTCCGTGACAAGATGGTCGAAGAATCGCATGCGCCGGAGGCGCCTGCGCCGCGCCACTGATGCAGGTCGTTACCGTCCCGCGAAAGGCTGCTCTCCGTGGGGTTCCAGTGGCCATTGAGGGAACCTTGCCCATAGCTGCCGGCCACTTGCCGCAGCCGTTATTCTCCGGCACCGTTTGTCGGCTACGGCCCGAGCGGCTGCAACGCAATCGACGACTTGATCAGGTAATTGCAGGTGCAGCGGTCGGTGGCGTCGGGCATCAGCACCAGGCCGCCGGCGGGAATGGCGTTGATCCAGCAACCCGGGCGGATGCCGCCGTAGTTCTGCGTGCCCTTGTCTTGCAGCAGGTCGGTGTAGCCCAGCGTGGCCGAGCGGTAGACCAGCAGGCGGGTCGATCCGGCCAGGATGCCGCAGCCGTAGGAGCGGCTGAAGCGGAACTCCTTCTGCTTGCCGCTGAGCAGATCCCAGGCGCCCGGCTGGGCGTAGATGGTCCGGTCGTTGATGATCGCCCGGGAGCCGTATCGCGTGCGAAGGTCCCAGAGGGGACCGCCGTCGGAGGCCCGAAACGCGGCCATCCGCCCGCCGGCTTCCGAGTCGAGCTTGAAGCGGGTGTCCTGGTACGACATCAGCAGCACGTCGTGTGCCGCGCTGGCGGCCAACATGGTGCCGAAGACGTCGTCGGTCTTCTTCCACAGTTGCCGCCCGGTGTGGGCGTCCAGGGCGATCAGCATGCCGGGGCGGTGTGCGGCGCCTTTCTCGCCCCCGCGGAGGTCGTCCATCTTCGCCGGCTCCCGATCGATCAGGTAGACCCGGCCGGCGGCGATGGCGATGGCGTTGTTGCGGATGGAGTGCTCGGGGGTGTAGCTCCATTTCAGCTTGCCGGAGTTCGCGTCCAGGGCGAACAGGAGGACCGACTCGGTGAACTGGGTGCTCATTTCGCTCCGCCCGTACCTCCATTTGACCAGGTGCTCGGTGTTGGCCAGCGTGCCGAAGAGGGTCCCGTCTGCGCAGGCGATGTATCCCCAGGTGCCTTTTGTGCCGTCGGCCCTCTGGGGCGCTTCCAGCTCGGCCAGGAGCTTGCCGCTGGCGGGATCGATCCGCAGGCATTTTTCGCCGGTGTGAATATAGAGGCCGCCGGGGGTGACGCAGAAGTTGCTGCCGGTGCCGGCGGTGCCCATCAGGTGTTCCTGGTCGAATGCCTTGAGGATGCCCGGCAGGGCGTATTCCCAGAGGGTGCGTCCGTTGTAGGCGTCGACACAGCGCAGGGCGTCGAGCCCTTGGACAAACAACCGGCCATCGAGAAAGAGCGGGGCGTGGCCTCGGCCGTGGCGGCTGGCCACCTGGAAGTTGAAGTCGGCAAACCAGAGCACACCCAGCGGTCCCCGGACCAGCGTGTCGGTCGAGCAGTTGGTGTTGGCCGGATCGCAATATTGATGGGTCCACTTGCCGGCGCCGTCCAGCGGGCCGCGGACCGTCCTCTTGATTTCACCCGGGCGGCCGATGCAGGCCACGCCGCCGTTGGGCCGTTGGAGGCGGCGCATTTCTTTGGCGTCGACGGCGCTGGGACCCTCGATCACCGATCGGCCGGAGACGACCAGGTCGGCGAAGTAGTCGGGATACGGCGTAGCGGCCGGATCGCCCTGGTGTACGGTTACCCGCACGCCGTACAGCCCGGCCGCATCGAGCCTCTGGCGGGCCCGGGCGACGTTGTCGGGATCGGGGTCAATCGCGTAGACGTGCAGCGACGTGTTGCGGGCCAGGATTTCGGCCAGGCTACCGTCACCGCAGCCAAGATCGAGACAGTATCCATCGGTCACTCCGCTTCGGCGCGCGATCTGCTGCGCGGCCTTGACGGCCGGATGAGTGTCCTCGTAGGTGGTCGGCCACCGCTTCGAGCTGACTTGCTTCGGTTTCCCCGCCGGGCCGGCGCCGAAGCAATGGATCGTGCCCCGGTCGGTGCTGACGTAGAGCCGGTTGCCGTCGACGGCCAACCCGTAGGCGGCGCCGTCGACTTCGGCGGAAAGCAGCGCCCTCTTGGAGGCAAGGTCGATTACGCTGACGCTGCCGTCACCGCCGAGAACGACCGTGTTTCCCGCCACGATCAGCGAACGGACCTGCTCCTGCGGAGATTTGACCAACGAGACCGGCTGGCCGAGCACGGTAGTCGCCGAGGTGTTGCCTTTGCGGTCGGGGATCTCTTTTCGGGTCAAGTTGCTGGCGAAGATCGTGCCGCCGCGGACGTGAACAATGCCCCGGGGAGTCACGGCCATCGTCGAGGCTTCGACGCCGCGGCCGGTCATGCTGCCGCTGGCCACGTCGAAGAAGCATCCGCCGTTGAAGAACAGGGGATCGGCCGCCACGATCTGGGCACCGCCGCCGCTGCCTTTGCCGTATCGCTGGAGATGGAAATAGAGGAACTTGCCGTCGGCTCGGTTGAAGGCGGCGGGTACTGCACGCCCGGTGGGCACCAGCAGGCGGTCGCCGGATATGACCAGGTTGCCTTGGGCGGAAACGCCGCTTCGGGCGTTGGCGCCGCCGTGCGGCTGGCCCATCATGATCGAGCCGGCCGTATCGTTGCACCAGAGTACCTTGCCGGTGGCGACGTCCGCCGCGTAGATGAAGATCCCCTCCGAGGGCCAGATACCGGCGGCGAAGTAGACCACTCCCTGGGCCACGGCCGGGCCGCCTCGGGCGGGCCAGCGCGAGATCATCCGGCGGTTTCCCAGCACCATGCTCTGGCCGGGTCCGCCGCGGAGCTTCCACAGCAGCTTGCCGTCGGCCGCCGCCAGGCAGTACAGCAGTCCGTCGTCGCTGACGGCAAACACGCGGCCGTCGTACACGGCCGGCGCGAAGCGGACCGGAGCGCCGGTGAAGAACGTCCAGCGCCGCTCTCCCGTGGCGGCGTCGATAGCATAGACCTTGCAGTCGGCGGAGCTGCCGAAGAAGAGGGTGCCGCCGGCGATCACGGTGTGGAAGGCACGATCCAACGGCATGCGGGTGTCGCGTCCCGGCCAGGCGGGCCGAGGGGCGTGGCCGGACCTGTAGGTCCACCGCAGCGCGAGGTTCGCCGGCAGGGCCTGTGCGGTGTATCCGCTGCGTCGGGCGTCGCCGCGATAGGCCGGCCAGTCGGCGGAGGTCTGGTCCACGGCGGCGAACGAGCAGCAGGATACGATCAGGGCCCAGACGGCCCGACAGCGTCGCTTGTGATGGGGTCGCTTGTGATGGGGTCGCTTATGATTGGTCATCTCCCGGCTCCTTCTGTTGAGCGTGTTCTCCGACTGCCTTGGACTGCAGCCTGGACTGTTCTTTTCTCAAACTGCAAGCGGTCAGTGGAAAATGGCGACTGGCTCCGAGCCGCAACACGTGACAAACCCGCGGAAAGAACGACCTCGGCTGGGTGCCTGTCCCCTTTTTCCACGGGCCCCGAAATCGCCGCCCGAAAATCGGGGACAGGCACCGTCGGCCACGCGCAAAGGCGCGGAAAATGCAGAACCTCGACGGAGCCAGTCCCCATTTTCGGGCTCCCGCACTTACAGTTTGAGCTCTTTTCTACACCACCAGACGGTCCTCCGCAAGGCTTGACTTGACACGGATTAGGCGGACAGGAACAATGCCGGTGTGTCCTGGACGACATATCTGAGGGTGTCCGTAAGCTCGGGGGATCCCGCCCGGGCAGTGGGCGGGCTCTTGGCGCAGGCTGTAACGCGCTGAACTCAGTCGTTCATGCTGTGATGCCAGGAGATCAATGTCGATGACCATCCCGCTGCGTCCGAAATTGCGAGCCCTGGACGTCGTTCCGGTGAGCACCAAGGAAGGTATAGTGTTTACGTTGCGCGACCCGGACGGTTTCGGACGGACGGTAGTAATGGGTTACGGGGCGGTGGTGTTGGCCTCGTTGATGGACGGGGAGCACACGCTGGCGGAGATCCAGGCGGCATTTCAACAGCAGACCGGCGCGGCGGCGCCACTGGCGGAGGTGGAGCAGCTTGGAAGGCAGTTGGACGAGGCCTATCTACTGAGCAGCGAGCGGTTCGAGGGTTACCGCCGCGAGCAGATCGAGGCCTATCTGAGCAGTCCGGTTCGTCCGGCCTCGCACGCCGGCGGGGCCTATGAGCAAGATCCGGAGGCACTGCGGCGGCAACTGGCCGATTTCTTCACCGGCGAAGGGGGACCCGGCGCGATCGGCTCGGAGGTAATTTCAGACGGTTCCCCAGTGCGCGGAATTGTCAGTCCGCACATCGATCTGCGTCGTGGCGGGCCGGCATACGCCTGGGCCTACAAGCAGGTGGTCGAGCGCGGCGGGTCCGATCTGTTCGTGATCTTCGGCACGGCCCACAATCCGATGGAGCAGCACTTTTGCGTGTCGCGCAAGGACTTCGAGACTCCCCTGGGCGTGGTGCGGACCGACCGGGAATTCATCGACCGGGTGGCCGATCACCTGGCCTCCAGCGTGGCCGGGCGGCAGGTCGATTTGTTCCAGGACGAGTTGGTACACCGCTTCGAGCACTCGATCGAGTTTCAGACGACGTTCCTGCAATACGTGCTGGGCGGGAAGCGCGAGTTCCGCATCGTGCCGGTGCTGACCGGCTCATTCCAGGAGTTTATGGCCGACGGCGTGCAACCGGACGAGTCGCCCCAGGTGCAGGCGTTCCTGGCGGCCTTGCGGGCCGCGGCGAGGCAGCATCGGGGGAGCGTGTGCTACATCAGCGGGGCGGATTTCGCCCACATCGGGCAGCGGTTCGGCGACCAGTGGCCGTTGGACGAAAAGCGGTTGGCGGAGCAATCTCAGTACGACCACAGGCTGCTGGAGGCGGTCTGCGGTTGCGACTGGCAGCGGTTGTTTTCTCAGGTGGTCGAGCAGCATGACAGCAGCCGGATCTGTGGGCTCTCGCCGACCTACGTGATGTTGAGGCTGGTAGACTCCGCCCGGGGCGAGCTGTTGAAGTACGACCAGGCGGTGGAGCCGGACGGCACGTCGTGCGTGAGTTTTGCCAGCGTGGCGTTTTATGACGTCTGACGCCTTGCGTAGGGTGGGCCGCGTGGTCTACAATCCGGTGGTATGTTGACGTTGGGCACCTATCTTGCGGAGGGTCGTGTCCCTTGGCTACTGAGCAGCGAGTCTACATTGTCGGCGTGGGTGAGAACGGCCTGGATGGGCTGACGGCCACCGCCCGGGAATTGGTCGAGGCAGCCGAGTTGCTGATCGGCGAAGATCACGCCTTGGAGCTGGTGCCCGATACGGGCGCCGAGCGGCTGGTGGTGGGCACCAGCCTGGACCAGGCGGTCGAGCGGATCGAGGCCTCGGGGGAAAAGAAGATCGTGGTGCTGGCCAGCGGAGATCCGCTCTTTTACGGGGTGGCCCGGTACCTTTGCGATCGGCTGGGCAAGCAGCGCTTCGAGGTGCTGCCGCACGTCAGCAGCATGCAACTGGCGTTCGCCCGGGTCAAGGAAAGCTGGGAAGAGGCATTCCTGACAAACCTGGCCACACACGGACTTCCCAGCGTATTGGAGCAGATCCGCACGGCGGAGAAGGTGGGGTTGTTTACCAGCGAAGCCTGTCCCCCGGCGCTGGTTGCTCGAACCCTGCTGGAAGCGCGGATCGATTACTTCACCGGGTACGTGTGCGAGAACCTGAGCTCGCCGGACGAGCGGGTGACCCGGGGGGAGTTGCACGAGTTGGCCCAGCAGGAATTTGCCCCCTTGAACGTGATGATCCTCCTCCGCAAACCGGACGTGCCGGACCGGCCCGCCGAATTGGCCGGCCAACGGCTGTTCGGCAATCCGGACAACTCCTTTCATCAATTGCGGCCCAAGCGGGAACTGGTCACTCCGGCGGAGATCCGCTCAATGGCCCTGGCGGAGTTGGACTTGGGTCCGGCCAGCGTGGTTTGGGATATCGGGGCGGGCTGCGGATCGGTCTCGATCGAGGCCGCCCAGATCGCCCGAGAGGGCAAGGTCTACGCGGTGGAACAGGATCTGGAAGACCACCAACTGATAATCGACAACTCCCAGCGTTTCGGGGTCAGCAACGTGGTACCGGTGCTGGGCCGCGCGCCGGGGGCCCTGAAGGACCTTCCCGAGCCCGACGCCGTGTTCGTCGACGGCAGCGGGCGGGACATCTGTAATCTGGTGGAGGCCGTGTACCAGCGGCTGCGCCCGGGCGGGCGGCTGGTGGCGGTCCTGGCCAGCCTCGACAACGTGGCCGAAACCGAGCAATTGCTCCGCCGCTGCTGTCCGGGAGTAAAGGTCTGGATGGTCAGCGTGTCGCGGGGAAACTACCAGCTCGAACGGGTCCGCTTCGAGTCGCTCAACCCGGTCTTCCTGGTGGCGGCAACCAAGCCGATGTAGGTGCCAATGTAGGTGGTTGCGCCGGATTCCCCAAATCCTTTGCCCGGCGAGTTCGCTTGGTGTAGAATCTTGGTCGTTTGTAGGAGGCGACTCCAGCCGATTCGGGTTTGCAGCGCAATCGCCAATGTCCCCGAGAGATCGGCGACTGGAGTCGCCTCCTACAGCCATGTGCTTACAGTCTGAGTTGATAAGCTGCGGCCTGCATCCGAAAACCCGTTAATGAGGAGAAGTTCATGGGCGTAAAGGACAAGTGCAATCGCCGGCGTTTTCTGGCCGCTGCGGCAACCGCCGTGGCGGCGCCCGCCGTGATCACCCGCGTGGCTTGGGGCCAGCGCAAGCTGAGACCGGTACCCGACGAAGATATCAGAAAGATCACCGACGGCCTGCCCCGCAAGGCGACCGTCAAACCGGCCAAACCGAGAAAGATGCTGATCTTCTGCCGGTGCCAGGGCTTCTTTCACCCTTCGATTCCGTGGGGCAACAAGGCCCTGGAACTGATGGGCAAGAAGACCGGGGCATACGAGTCGGTCGTCACCGACGACATGGCCGCGTTCGATCCGGGCAAGCTCGACCAGTTCGACGCCGTGATGTTCAACAACACCACCCACTTGAGCTTCAAAGATCCCAAGCGCCGCGAGACACTGATGACCTTCGTCAAAAGCGGCCGGGGTGTGTGCGGCATCCACGCCGCTACCGACAACTTCTACGACTGGCCGGAGGCGGCCGCCATGATGGGCGGGCTTTTCGCCGGGCACCCCTGGGGCGGCGGCGGCACCTGGGCCGTCCAGGTCGAAGAGCCCGACCACCCGATCAACAAGGGATTCGGCGGCAAAGGCTTCTGGGTCAAAGACGAAATCTATCAGATGAAAGATCCGTATACGCGCGAGAACCTCCGCGTCCTCCTGGGGCTGGACATGACCAAGGAAGTTAATCAAAGGGGCAAGCGCGAGGACAAGGACAACGCCATCGCCTGGATTCGCCGCTTCGGCAAAGGACGCGTCTTCTACTGCTCCTTGGGTCACAATAACCACATCTTCTGGACACCCCAGGTCCTCCAGCACTACCTCGATGGCATCCAATACGCCATGGGCGATCTGAAGGCCGACGCCACTCCCAGCGCGAAGCTCAGCGAGAAGCCCAAGATAGCCCGGGCGCCGGATGAGGTGCAGACCCTGTGACCAAGTAGAGGTCCGTCAATATAGAAATGTGATTGTTTAGCGGGGCCGCCTGCGGCCCGCTTCCCGTCCGAAACAGCGAAGCCGGGCGCAACGGGCCGCAAGCGGCCCGCTAAACGCACACCCGGCAATTCAAACTTGGCATCACGCCCGGTGACAGTGTCTTGCCCTATTGTGGCGTCCGGAGCTTGGCGAACGGCAGGCGCGGGATCGGCACGGACCGACTATCTCGTCGGTTTCCGCCCGGAGGGCAATCGCGCCCAAGGGGCGGCCGCTGGCCCGCACCCGAGTTCCTCGGCCTTCGCGAAGTCAGCTTCGGCCTTGGCCTGTTCGCCCTCCACCCTGTAGATGATCCCCCGGTAGTAGTAGGCCTGGGCGAGTGCCGGGGCAAGCCGGATAGCTTCCGTGTAGTCGGCGATTGCTTTGGACGTGTCAAGCTTCATCCTATAAGCGGTACCCCGGCAATAATGGGCTTCAGCCGATCTCGGGTTGATCCGAAGCGCCTCGGTGCAGTCGGCTATGGCTTTATCGAACTCGCCCTTGCGCCCGTAGGCGCAGCCCCGGTTGTAGTAGATTTCGGGAAGTTCCGGGTTGAGACGGATCGCTTCAGTCAAGTCGGCGATGGCCTTCTCGAAGTCGCCCTTCGCTAGGCATGCGCAGCCTCGGATGGCATAGGCTTCGGCGAGTTTCGGATCCAGCCGGATCGCCTCAAAGGAGTCGGCGATCGCCTTGTCCCACTCACCCCGGTGTGTATAGACCAGGGCACGGCCACAGAAGGCTTCGCCGCGGGTCGGCTTGATCCGGATCGTATCGGCGAAGTCGGCGAAAGCTTTGTCGAATTCGCCCTTGCTTATGTAGGCACCGCCCCGGGTGTAGTAGGCCAGGGCGAATTCCGGCTTGAGGCGGATCGCTTGGGTGAAGTCCGCGATGGCCTCGTCGAGCTCTCCATTCCTTTGGCGGGCGAGACCTCGGCTATAGTAGAATCTTGGGTCAAGACGGTTCGCCTCGGTGTAGTCGATGACGGCGTTGTCGAGTTCGCCCTTCGCTTCGTAGGCGGCGCCCCGGGCCCGATATGCTTCGGCAAGTGTCGGTCTCAGCCAGACCACTTGGTTAAAGTCGGCAATGGCCTTGTCGAAATCACGCTGGCAGGCGTGGCAGGCGCCCCGGCCCCAATAGGCCTTGACAAATCCCGGCTGGAGGCGGATCGCTTCCGTGCAGTCCCCAATAGCTTCGTCGAACGCGCCCGTGCAGAAGTGGGCGGAGGCCCGGCCCCAGTACGCTTCGGCGAATTCTGAGTCGACGCGGATCGCTTGGGTGAAGTCGGCGATGGCTTTGTCGAACTCGCCTTTCTCTGCGTAGGTTCGGGCCCGACCCCAATATGCGTAGGGGGATTTTGGGTCAAGCCCGATTGCTTCGGTAAAGTCAGCGGCGGCCTTGTCGAACTCGCCTTTCTTTGCGTAGGCAAGACCTCGGGTGTGGTAAGTCACCGCGTGCTTCGGCCTGAGCCGGATCGCTTGGGTGAGGTCGGCGATTGCCTTGTCGGACTGGCCCTGCTGCACGTAGGCGCTGCCCCGGTTGTGGTAGGCCTCGGCGAGTTTCGGCTCAACGCGGATCGCTTCGGTGTAGTTCTCGATGGCTTTGTCGAACTCGGCCTTGCCGTGGTAGGCGGACCCACGGCAACAGTGCGCTTCGGCGAATTCTGGATCGGCGCGGATCGCTTCGGTAAACTCGGCGATGGCTTGGTCGTACTCGCCCTTCTGACCGTGGGCAACGCCCCGCTCAAGTGCGTCCCTTGCCGGTTGTGCTCCCACCGACGCCGAGCCGGAAAGAACCAAAAGCCCGACCAGCAACATCACCCCCGTCGAACGTGTGCGGTGAGGCGTCATCGCTGGTCCTCCGGTGTTCTCTTTCCGGGTTGGCTGGTCCCCGCGTGGGTCTCCAGCCCTACCGTGGCGCCCGGAACTTCGCGGACGGCCGATGCGGGAGCGTCACCGACCGACTATCCGTGGGATTCCGGCGGGACGGCAATACGGCCGAGGACGAGGCCGCCGGCTCGACGATCTGGGCGGTGATCAGGACCAGCAGTTCGGTCACTTCCTTGGCTTTGTCGTCGGTGCGGTCGGGCTTGGTGGTCTGGCCGTTGGTCGTGGGGTATTCCGGCTTCTTCACAGCGCGAGCCCGGGCCAATCCGCCCAGCACCAGCGTCTGACCGGCCTGGATCTCGACCCCCGTGTCGACCTGGCGAGTTCGCACACCGAGGACCGTACGGTCACCGTGCCGGACGTTCAGCGCAGGGTCCAGTTCGCTGTGGCGGACCCGGATCTCGATCTGCACCCTGCCGCCCTCCAGCACGATTGGCACAAGGTCCACCTCAGTGCCAAGCTTCCTGTGCTCGAACGAAACGGCCCCCGGGGCTCGAGCGACCGGGAGGGGCACTTCGCCACCACAGTGGATGGTGGCCCGCCGGCCGCTGACGGTCACCAAGGTGGGCTCGGCCAGCACCCTGATCAGCCCGTCCTGGCGCAATGCCTCGAGAAACGCGGCGAGCTTCTTGACGTCGTCGAATACGTGGAAGTCCGACCCCACGCCGGCCGGCTGGCTGAACTTGGCGGAGTAGAACCCCAGCTTCCGCAACCTGGAACGCGAAATCTCCAGCAGTTTTACCTGCACCAGCACCTGCTGCCGGCCGCCGGCCGCCTGGCGGAACCGGGCTACCTCGGCCTGCAAGGTCGCCAACCGGTTCAAGAGGGTCTGGATCTCCCGGTCGGCCAGTTGGCGGAGCCTTTGGGCCTGCTGGGACTCTCCGGCGGCCTCCAGGTGATTGGCGGCCTGGATGAGGTGTTGCAGCCTGTTGCCGGTCGACTTCCCATCGGCAACGGCAGTGTAGGGCCTCGGAGGGAGGGGCGCCGTAGTGTAGGGCGCCGGAGTGTAGGGCACCGGAGTGTAGGACCCCGGAGTGCAGGGCCCCGGAGTGTAGCCGGACTTCGTGAGGCTGACCGACTTACGGCTTACCAGAACCTTCGGCAACGGCCGGACGTTCCCCTGGCAACTACTCGGTGTGGCGGGCTCAACCGGGCAACAAGATTCCGGCTGGCCGTAGGCGAGGTTGCACGTCCCCACGAACATGCAGACAAGAGCCAGTTTTCGCATGACCTTCTCCCTTGTTTCAGGTGGTTTCCGATCCGGGCAGCCTCCCAAGGCCGCCGCGCAATCGGGTCATATAGCAACCTGGACCCGGGGGGTCAATGTCAGTTGGAACAACGCAGGCCGTTGGCTCGTCACGCTGGAACCGTCCAGGGCCCGCCGCCGCGCTCTTGGGCGCACCACTGCAAGCACTCGTCCAAGGGCACCTTCCCGTTCTTGCGTTTGTCGATAGCCCGCCCGGGAGGGCGGGGTTCCCGGAATGTCGCCAGGTCAAACCCCGCCCTCCCGGGCGGGGCTATTCTCCACAAGTGCGACATCCGTCCCTTGACAACCTCTGTCCCTTGACAACCTCTAACCACCCAATCGCCACGGCTGGCGCATGGAGCGAGTCAGCATCCGGCCGGCCACGGGGTCGTCGATGATCTGTTCGCGATCCGGATCCCAACGGATCTTCCGTTTCAGCCGCGTGCAGATGTTCACCAGGTGAGAAACCGTATCGCTGCGGACGGCACTCTCAATATCGACAACCGTCTTTTCTCTGGTCTTCACACAATCGAGAAAGTTCCGCTGGTGGCCCGGGCTCTCGATCAGATGGATTTCTTGGGGTCCGATCTTGGAGCCGAGCAGCGATTTGGGCCGGGCGTCGATCTGGCCGCGGCGGACGTAGACCCAGCCCTCGGTCCCCTGGAAGACGATCCCCTGCTTGTTCTGTTGGTTGTCGGTGTAGATCATGGTCACGCCGTCGGCGTATTTGACCCGCACGTTCCAGCTCGTGGCACAGTCGGCCAGTCCGTCGTCGGGGAACCTGGCCGTGCCCTCGACTTCCGTCGGTCCGGTGTATTCGGTGCCGTGGCCCCACTGGGCGATGTCTACGTGGTGGATACCCCAGAATCCGCCGATCCCGCCCAGGCAATAGTCGGAGATGTGGTACCAGATGGCCCAGCTCTCTTGTTCGGTCCAGGGCCGGCAGCGATGGTAGGTGTATGGTGCCCAGGGCGCGGGACCCAGCCACATTTCATAGTCCAGGCCCTGGGGCACCGGCTGGGTGGGCTGATTGGGGAAGTCGAAGTCGTGAGGCGCGCCCACCAGAATGGTGTGCAGCTTGCCTATCCGGCCGTTGCGGACCAGTTCGCAGCCGAAGCGGAAATTGCTGCTGGAGCGCTGCTGGGTACCCCATTGGAAGACGGTGCCGTATCGCCGGCAGACCTCGCGCAGCGCCTGGTCCTCCGCCAGGCTCAGCCCCAGCGCCTTTTCGGTGTAAAGGTCCTTGCCGTTGCGGGCGGCTTCGAGGGCATGCAGCACGTGCCAATTGTCGGGCGACGCGATGCTCACCGCATCGATGTCTTTGCGGGCGCAGAGCGCGCGGAAGTCGTTGTAGGCGGCACAGCCCTTGTCGCCGTAGTGGCGGTCTATGGTGCTCTTTGCCTTTTGACGCTGAGGCTGGTAGACGTCGCAGACGGCGACCACGCGTACGTCCTTGTGTGGCAGCAGTCCGTTGACGAGTTGCGTGCCCCGGATACCCATCCCGATGCAACCGATCACGATCCGATTGCTGGGCGCGACGCTACCGGCCATGCCCAGGGCCGATGAGGGGATCGCGTAGGGAAGTGCCATGGCTCCCAGAGCGGCGCTGCCCTGCTGGAGAAAACGGCGTCGGTTGGCGGTTTGTGTCATGGTCGAATCTCCCCAGGCGGCCTGTGGCGGCAGCCGAACGGCGGGCAAGGTAAGCCCGCTAAATTCGTAAGTCCTTGTGCAATCCGCGACGGGCCGTTTAGCAGCCGCCGGTACGGCCCCTAGCGGTCGGTGCCGCTCTGGGCGTTCTGGCCGACGTGCCGTCGGCCGCTAAACACTGCGCATAAACTTACAAAACGAAGATCTAGGTGGCACGAAACGTTCGCAGCTCGGTCAGCACCGTTGTTATGTCGGCCGGCAGCGGGGCCTCGATCTGAAGCGGCTGGCCGGTTTCCGGGTGGGTGAACTTCAGTCGCCGGGCATGCAGCGCCTGACGGTCAAGCAGCACCAGCGTGTCGTCCGGGTCGCGGCGGATCTCGCCACGGGTGATCCGCCCACGGCTGCCGTACTGGCGATCGCAGAGGACCGGACAGCCGATGTGGCTCAGGTGTACGCGGAGTTGGTGGGTGCGGCCCGTCTTGGGCAGCAGCTTCAGCGCGGCAAAGCCCTCGAAACGCTCCAGCACCTCGTAGAAGGTCTCGGCCGGCCGGCCGGCGGACTGATCGCGGCGGATGGCCATCTTCTCCCGCTGATGCGGATGGACCCCGATCGGCCGGTGGATGAAGTCGCGATCGCGGTCCGGGCAACCGGCGACCAGGGCGAAGTACTCTTTCTCGACGGAGCGGTCCGCGAACTGGGCGGCCAGCCTGGCGTGGGCCAGATCGGTGCGGGCGACCAGGATCGCGCCGCTGGTGTCGCGGTCCAGCCGGTGGACGATGCCCGGCCGGGTCGGACCGCCGCTGCTGCTCAAGCCCGGGCCGAAATGAAACTGCAAGGCGCTGGCCAGGGTGCCCGACCAGTTACCCCGGGCCGGATGCACGACCATTCCCGGCGGCTTGTTGACGACTACCAGGTGGTCGTCTTGATAGAGGACGTCCAGGGGGATGTCTTCCGGTTGCGGGGCCTCGCGGGGGATCTCCGGCAGGACGACGCTGACACGTTGACCTGGCTTGAGCCGATAGGCGGGCTTCCCGCCTCGGCCGTCGACCTTCACGCCCCCGGCGGTAATCACCCGGCGGAGGTGCATGCGGCTGTAGTCGGTGAAGTGGCGGGCCAGGAAGGCGTCCAGCCGCTGTCGGGATTCGGACGGCTCGACGGATAGCTCGACCGAGTCGGAGGAAAGCTGCTGGGGCGACATGGGGAAGCCGGAACCTCGGGTGGGGCGGCCGTTACTCGCTCTCGTCCACCGGAGGCTGGACCGGTTCGGTCGGATCGGTTTCTTTCGGATCGGTTGGCCCAGTGTCGGTGGGCGCTGTGTCGGTGGGCGCTGTGTCGGTTGGCGGAGTGTCGGTTGGCGCTGTGTCGGTTGGCTCAGTGTCGGTTGGCTCAGTGTCGGTTGGCTCAGTGTCGGTTGGCTCAGTGTCGGTTGGCTCAGTGTCGGTTGGCTCAGTGTCGGTTGGCGCTGTGTCGGTTGGCTCAGTGTCGGTGGGCACTGTGTCGGTTGGCTCAGTGTCGGTGGGCGCCGTATCAGTAGCACCGGGCTGCGTGTCGCCGGGTTCGTCCAGCACGGGGGGCTCTTTCGGCAAATCGTCTTCGGCCCCACGCTCCAGCAGGTCGGGCAACTTGGGCTCGAACAGCGGCCCGTCGTCCGATAGGCTGTTGATGTCGAAGGAGGGTGGTCCTTTCGGGAAACCAAAGTCCGGCGAGATGGCCGGCTTGGGGTCAAACTTGGCGAACTGATCGTAGAGCAGCCTGGTGTCGGACCTTTTGAGGTCCTCCAGGCGGCTGGCGGCCACGGCGGCGTAAGCCCCATCCTTCCAACTCTTGGCGACGTCCTCGTAATGCTGCATTGCCTTTTCCAGGTCGCCCTGCGACTCGCGGGCCCGAGCCAGGCCGAAGGTGGCCCGCTGGCGGAGGATGGAGTTGTGGGTGCCGGATTCGAGGACCTTGAGGTAATGGTCCACCGCCTCGCGGAGTTCCTGATTTGCGACGGCCTTGTTTCGGAACAGCGCATCGCAGCCGAAGGCCAGATGGAGATCTCCGGCCATGGCGCGGGCCCAGAGGGCCACGTCGGTATCGGGGAAGTCGTCGACGATGGCCTCGAAATCGGTGGGGCTGGGACTTGTCTGGGCCCGGGAGAGATCCCAGATTGCGCGGTGAAAGGCGTCCCAGGCCGCGGCCCGGTTGCCGGACGACTGCCCGGCCCACCAGGAATATCCGACCGAGGCCACCGCCACCAGGAGCACGGTCCCCAGGATGGCATTCTGGTAGGGTTTGATGCGCTCGATCCACTTGGCCAGCCAATCGGCCAGCTCGTTCTTTTCCAGTTCGTGTCGCCGCTCGCCTTTCATGTTCCGTGATCCTCGCCGACTTTAGCTGACCGGGGGTGCGGACCGTGGAACTGCCAAGGCCGACCCCCGATCGGAGTACACAATGAAGTATAGGGTGCCTATCCCGAATGCGTCAAGGCCGGCGGGCGATGGGCGTGTGGCCAGAATTCTCGGCTGCACGGGGAATTGCCGATTTTGGCGTTCGGACGTATGCTACGGTAGTCTGGCAGGGGCGGCACCAGGGAGGTCGACGGTGCGAGATCAAGACCAACAGCGGACCAGGGAGTGGGTAGAGAATTGGGCCAAGGTGGGGCCCAAACTGGAGGCCATCCGCCGCCGGGAACTTCGTGCGATGACCTATCAGCAGCGCATCGAGGCGATCCATGCCGTCCTCCAACTTGGTGCCTTGCTGGGAAAACCCCGCAGCACCAGTGGTCTGGTTGAGCAACAACGGCTGTTCCAGAAGGCGAGAAAATGATCGCCATCTTCGAGGCTGCCCTCGATATCCAACAGTTTCTCCTGAAGCGCAATTGGCGTTTCTGCATCATCGGTGGGCTGGCCGCTGCACGCTGGGGTGAGCCCAGAGCAACACGGGACGTGGACATTACTTTGCTGACCGGCTTCGGCGATGAGGAGAGTTACATTTCGGAAATCCTCAGGCAATTCGACGCCCGCATTCCTGATGCCAATCACTTCGCCTTGGAGAACCGCGTATTGTTGATCAGCGCGTCCAACGGAACGCCCATCGACATCGCTCTGGCGGGGATGCCGTTTGAAGAGCGAGTTGTCGAGCGGGCTTCAGGGTTTACGTTCGCCGCGGATGTCTCGCTGATCACGTGTTCCGCCGAGGACCTCGTTGTGCTGAAGGCATTCGCCGGCCGAGAGGAAGATTGGGTCGCCATCCGGGGCGTTCTGATAAGTCAAGGGGACGATTTGGACTGGGGCTACATCAACGAACATCTGCCTCCCCTGTGCGAGCTGAAAGAAGACTCGGACACTCCCGTTCGTCTGGAGCAGCTCCGCCGGCGGCTCGAAGATTCGTAGATCGCGCGTGAAACGCGCGTGTCGTACCGGGTCGCTTCAAGCCGACGGCGGCTCGAACGGGTCGCTCGGATCGGCCAACGGCGACGAAGCAGCAGACGTCGCGGGAGCTTGCACCCGGCCCGGCCGCAGCAGCACGTAGCCGCATGCCCGGGCGATGTGCAGGCTGCCCAACAGTACGAATGCCAGACTGCCGTGGAAAAGACAGACAGCCCACGCAGCTTCACCCAAGAGGGG
>SDBV01005217.1_pt1 | contig 18402 bp, 21 predicted proteins | sample 2277081 | NCBI WGS metagenome assembly SDBV01 (sample SAMN10402039, study PRJNA504765) | marine sediment metagenome | isolation source: marine sediment core GS10_PC15, 223 cmbsf | place: Arctic Ocean: Southern Knipovich Ridge | collected 2010 | reverse complement strand
CCCATCGGACATGGCGGTATCAATGTAGTTGTAGGTCTGGCCATCCAGCAGCTTCACTTCCACGGTCTTGGTGTGGCACGAGGCGACCCACCCGTAGCCAGCGTTCTCTAAATTGGACAAAAGGAGGCGGATGGTGTTGTGTATCTTGCGCCATCCCGCCCCCTGTTGACCAAATTCGGTGATGGAACTCAGCTTGCGGGACGAGTTCTCGTTGTGTTCCTCAGTCAAGCCACGCTCGATCAGTTCGATGAGCCGGTCCGCCGGATCAAACACGATGGTCTTGAACACCTTGGCCTTGTCAGCAATGAGTGCCTCGATGGTGTCCAGAAAATGAGGCCAAGCCGGGACGATGGAGCCATCGGGAGCATCACCCGGAGTGACTGAAAAGGCTTTGGGCCCCGGTATGGAGGTGTGGGCACGGTCCATATCAAAGATGGCGGCATGAGGTATCCCCGCAACCAACGTGGACTTACCTACTCCGATCTCCCCCACCAGTACGACCCGCAGGCGCCCCACGTCGAGGGGCTGGAAGCCTCTGGAGAAGCCCAGCTTGGCGAACTCCATGTTGCCGTGAGGGGTCAGTGTCGAGATTACTTGGGTAGTATCCATTACATTTTCCTTGTTGTTATGTTAGGTTAGGATGTTGTCCGGGGACCGGTACTCTTGCTCAAACTTTCCGGTGATGATCGCAGGCCATTGGGTAGCTGCTACGTTCTGAGTCATACAAAGTTCCGCGAGTGGGCACAACCCATAAGCAGTGCAGGTATCACTAGACATAGTGCGCGGGAATCTGTGGATGTCAACCTTGGCTACGGCGGCCCGATCAATTTCCCGTAACTTGACTGCGTTCTCCTCCAGTTCCAGAGGGTGCCCATGGTACTTGGTTATGGATTGCACAAAGGGAGCGCTCAGGGGATCTTTCATGTCCTGTTCATAGCGATCAGCCACCCGGTCCAGGTAATCATCGAAGGTCTTGTCCTTATTACAAAAACTGATGGTCGGCTTTCTCAGAATATTGTGTACAGTGGACGTGACATTGGAGGGATCACTCAGACGAATCTCCTCCAGATCCCCGAATCCATACTTGCTAACAGTAACCTCCACATTGCTACCACCAGCACACACCTCTCGGAGGAGTATGGGATAGATGATAGTAGAGGCTGGCTCCCATGCACAGGATATGGCACGCTGGACTGCCGATTTGGCAGTGGTCTTGTGGTCAAAGATCCGTAGCTCCTGGGTGCGCCGGTGGCGCATCACAATGTCTAGTTCCCCCGCGATGTAGGCGGAGATGCCAGGAATCTTGGCCCTAATATAGGGCTCCACCGCCAGCACATCCCAGTCCGCTAGTTCCCGTGGCCCAATGAACTTGTTCCACCCATTGACCATAGCATGGGACTTAGACAGGTCCGCTTGCATCCCCTTGGTGATCTTGTCGAGGGGCATACCGGGGAGGGTCTTGGTCCCGCCACTAAGCTGATCGAGGATGGCTCGCTCCTTGTCAGCGATGTAGCCCACTGCCTTCTGTACTCCAGTATGGAGAGACTCTCCCATGTACAGACTGTTCAGGAGGATGTGACTCAGGGTGCCAACCGACAGGGCCTCACTATAGTAGTTCCCCGCGCGCCGGAGGCCATAGCGTTCCTCCCACATATAGCGACGGGAACACTTCTGTAGCGTACCCATGGAGGACGAGCGTATATCCGCGCGCTTCGGCATGATGGGTAGGAGGTCCAGCGGCACGCCGGGGTTGGGCCTCGTATCGTTAGCCAGGTTCTCATACTTGGCTGCACAGATCAAGTCCCTACCATCCGGTATGTTATCTACGGTTTTCATCGTTCTAGTAGCTCCTCTCGCGTACTGCCACTGCCATCATCAGACGACAGAAGGCGTGGGCCAACTCATCCTCCATGGCCTGATCGGTAGTGTCTGGATCACCAATCAGGTAGTTGAATAGGTGAGTCAGGGCATGGTTGATGTGGGACTGCTCACTGATCTTGCGCCAGTTGTCAGGCTCATACTTGTCAGCTCCCTCCTTGAGAACACGAGCAAGCACCAACATGGCACGGCCGTCCAGTAAATCACAGCGGGTGTCCAACTTGGACTGCTTACCACCCACCTCGTTGGTCTCGATCTCCCCTCCATCATCAGATGACGGCTCTTGGATGTGCCAGAAATCGCCCATTCTCTTGTCCCCCCTCGCTCTCCGGTTCCCCATTGGGCCAAACATTGGATCACCAATGGTGTAGTCTGATAGGTCGTGACTCTCATAGGAGGGCTCACATGCTGCCTTTGCTACCTTCTCCATTGAGTCTGCAATTGATCCAGTGGGGGCAGGGGAATGAATGATGGTATCACGAGGACTGATGGCGGGGCCACGTTTGACAACAGGATCAAAGGGTTTTTGGAGCCGAAAACCCGGATAGGATTCCAGCCACGGGAGAAGGACATCAATGGAATCGAATACCGGGATGTTGTTCTCGTAGGCGTGGACCATCTCTGTCATGGTGCCCTCGCTCTGGTCCCAGTTAAGGCCGACCAGCACCACATCGGACAACTCGACGAGCCTCAAGTCCCCATTGAGAAAGTAGTGGGGGTGAATGGGATCATGGGTAGATGCGCTCATTGGATCTGAGATGACGGGTAGCTCGGACATCAGGAAGGTGTTCATGTGAGGACTAATCACCACGCACCCGGCCTCCCACAGCTTGCAGGATAACTCGTAGGCCACCGTAATATTCTTGAGGACATCAAACACAGTGTCACCACGGTAGGGTGCAGCGGTGTAGACCACGGGTGGCTTGAGGAACTTAGGTTCGTTGGTAGGGGGATTCGTCGATTCCATAATTCATTCCTATGCTGCGGGCGAGGTCTTCAAGCTCGTCCCTATTTTTCGCTACGTGCCAGTTCTCCGACCGAAGAAGTTCAGCGCACTCTTCAAGAATAACCGACCTCTCTAACTGACCCTTGGGCTTAGACATGAGAAGGATCAAGTTTATCCAGTCCTTCTCTGTTGGACCTGCTGGTTCATCTGATCGGTTCAGAGTAATCATTGTAGTTCTTATGCCTGTAGGTAGTGGTAGAGCATCAGGGCTACCATGAAGGCCGCTAGTTTCTTGCGGGATGCCGAGGATAACGCAGGGTCTCGGTCCTTCTTGGTGCGTGATACTCCTCCACCGATTATTGTTAGGTTGTAGTCGATTGCCACACCGGCTAATCGTGACCACACTATGTCGGGGTCGATCTTTCCTCGACCACCGCGAGAGTATATGCTGTCGGTCCACGGGAAGTCAAGAAGTAGTATGGGATTTTTGGTCACGGCCACCATGCCTCGGAACGCTTTCTGTTGACGAGCCCAGTCACCAGTGAACAGGTTGGCCCAGATCTCCTCCAGACTACCCTTGCGCTCCACTAGGCAGGCGTGCTCGAACCCCTTGATGGCATAGTCCCCATGCTCCATACAAGCTGGCTTGGTCTTGATGAGGACTCGTCCAGCAAATGGTCGGTAGTTCTTTGAGTCCCTTGGTTTAGGGGTAGACGCGGGGATGGGGAGGGGTCGTTGCTCGCGAGAGTCCACAAGAATGGTCAGGGACTTGGGAGCGATGCGGGTCATACCAGACATACATATCTCGGAGGTCATACAGACACCTCGGTGCCGTCCGGCAGGATGCAGTGGTCGTGCATGATGGGTATAGTGTAGAGGGTGTCGGATCGCTTACCGAGGTAGGCCATCACAAAGGCATTGATCCACTCGACGGGCCGTCCTGTCCCATAGAGGGGGATCGGCTTGCACAGGCACCCGGCGGAGCGAGCTTGCAGGATGTTGGAGGTGCGCCAGGTGTCCTGGATCATGCAGGTGTCGGCGCGGTGGGTGTGGCCATGGACCAGGGACTTGCCTTGACCCATCTGTAAGTGTAACTTGGTGGCGTTCTTGGCATAGGACCACCCGTGGACCGCGATCAACCTGTTGTTGATAGCATAGTGTGGGTAGGTGCCACTGACTGAGCCATAAGGGATGTACGTACACTTCTTGCGGCCCCTCGTCAGTTGGAGGCGGGGAGCCAGCATAGAATAAGCACCTCGACCCTCACAGGTTGCTGCTGCCCACCGGTCCAGCCGGTACTCGTGGTTGCCCTCGATCATCGCGAGGTACCCACAGTGCTTCTGGATGGTGTCCAGGAACAGGTTGGCTGTAGCCAGGTCATCCATGTAGTTGGTCTCGGGTATCCCACGGGTCGGAGGGTGAGTAGAGAACTGGCCACAGTCCAGCACATCCCCGAGGCACACCGCAAGGTCCGGCTTAAAGATCTTGGCTACCTTACATAGCACCTTGATCGCGGTGACATTGTGGTGGGGGATATGGAGATCACCAAAGATCAGGGCAGTCTTGCGAGTGGGGGGTTCAGGGGCTATGGTAGGGGGTGTGTCCTCAAATTGTTCGTGCATGGTCCGTAGCACCTGTATCTTGGACCATCGGTAGATGCCACCAACCTTCTCGCAGGCAGGTAGGGTGCCAGCGAGACGCATCCGATAGATGGTACGTATGTCATAGCCAAAGAGGTCGGCTACTTCATGTACGTTCAGCAATTTGCTCATGGGGTCTCCTTCTTACAACAGGGAGTACAAGCCGTGCAGTTTGCCTGATAGTTCCATTCCCAGACTGTGTCCAGCTTGTAGTCCTGGAAGTATCGAGCGTGCCCCTGTTCAGCAGCCTCATCCCTGTAGGATTGGCGGGTCATGTCCCAGGTGAAAAGGTGGGTCATAGCAAAAATGACCAGAACACCGACCCAGAGTATGATCTTTTCGATGTGAGTGGTCCCTAAATCAATGGAGTCCATTAGGTTTCTCCTTGGTAAGGATGGTAGAGTTGGAAGGTACGTAGAGCCATGTCCGAATGCCGTTCTTGGGTTGGGTGGAGGGCGGGCCGGAGGTGAAGTCGTGGCCGGTGTCCTCGATGGGCCCGTTGATACTGCCCGGAGGTATGGGTAGGGTGGGGTCGAGTGTGAAGGCTACGCCCACGCGGTCGGCCCAGGTACGGATGCGACGGATGGGCACCATCAGATTGAAGGTCTCGCCAGCACCACGGGTAATCATACCGAGGTAGCGACCGTCAGCCTTGATGTATACACCACCACCCGAGGAGCCGGGGAAGGCAGTCACGGTGGTCTGATCATAGACCTTGCCCTGAAAGATGCGACCGTGTTGCGAGATGATGCCATCGGTCACGCTGTTGGAGCCGGACTGGCCGTGGAGCGAGCCGACATGCAGGAGGTCAGTACCAACGGTCGGGATGGTATCGTCCATGTAGAACTTGGCCGAGGCCCTGATGAAATTCTTCTTGCGGATACGAAGGACCGCCAGATCCTCACCGTGGTCAGCATCAGAGTACCGGAGAACTTCAGCGAGCATCTCCAGTTGGCCCACCTTGCGGCCACCCTCATAAAGGGATTGGATGATGGACAGATCCTTGAACTCTACGATGGACCTCTTGGTACCTGATCGCGAGTCCACTACTTCGCGGACCGAGCGGTTGCCGGCGATGACATGGGCGGCGGTCCAAACGTAATTGGTGTTGTTCCGGGTCACTACCACGCCGGAGCCCTCACCACGAGCCGCCTTGATGGTGACGGACACCTCCTGGAGTTGCTCGGGCAGGGATTTCACGATGGTGGCAGGTTGGGTCGATGGACCACCCGCAACCAAGGGACTCAAGAATCCTGCGGACCACATGAAGGACATAACGAGACTAGCACTCAATAATGATCGGTTCATCATGGGTTTTCTCCTGTTCATCTTGGGGTTGGGATGAGTTGGCGACGGCATCTACTTTGCCAACAAGCTCGCCAAGGACTTCTATGGGATCACGGCCAGAGACTACGCCGGTGGCCATGGGGCCGAACCAAAAGCGTAGGTTCTCGATCACATTCTTGATGTGGTAGCGGATCTCTACGGCAGCCTCCGGGCCAGCGTCCAGGGTATGAAGGTGACCGTGCTCGAACATGGTCTTGGTTACGTCGTTGAAGGCTGCTTGGATGCCGAGCCACTTCTCGATGCACCTGAAGAACTCGTCGTACTGAGGCTTGCGACGGGTGAGCGCCTCTAGTTCCTCGGTCCAGGTAGCTACGGCAGCCATCAAGCCGCTGAGTGCTTGCTGGATGGCAGCTAGCTCCTCCTCCTTGGTATGAGTAGGATGCTTGTGGGGAAGTTGTTTCTTGCGGTGCTTGGACATGGTTATCTCCTCATGTCATCAATAAAACTTAAGCTCATCCAAATGACACCAATGAAGACTCCCGTGAATCCAAACAAGGCTAGTATAGCTATCACCTGATCGGTTGTCATGGATATTTCCATTCATCAAAGCGTGAGACGTTAGTAAAAAGCAAGTATATGCTGACGACATAGATTAGCATTATGCTCAGGATGAAGATTATATCAGGAGTTGTAGGCCACATGGCTATCCTTTCGTAAAGAGGACAATGGACAGGAGAATGGCACCAACTATGATGCAGACCGTGATGAAGTCCGGGGGTTCAACACCCTCTGTGTTGTGAGGATTTCCCATTAGTGTCAGCATGGTTTGGTTCCATCGATTGCGTGATAATGACGGGGGACTCCGTTGCGTTTGCGCAGGAGGTCGCGGCCCTCATTGAATACCATGTAGATCCCAGCGAGCCCGGTGAAACCCAGGATGACGATGAGCCAGTCCCCCGCCCCTGTTCCAGTGTAGTTCACATCACGGCCCGCTGAAGTTTCCGCCCCAGCGAGGGGCGACAGGACGGCAGTCTTGGTCTCCATGGTGCCCTGACGAGCTATCTTTCCTGATTGTAGGGAACAACCGGAGGAGAATCCTAGCAAGAGCATCCCTAGCAAGGAGACGCTGATCGCAGTCTTCATCCCAGTCATCATACAGGGGGTCAAGTACGTCGGGGTCATCCATCTCGTCATCATCATTGGGACCCATCATTTGTAGCCTTTGTGGTGGGAGTGGTAATAAAGTTGTCCAGTATCTTGTTGAGGGCACGGGACACCTCCGAGTTAGTGGTTTCGTCCAGGAGTTCGAGGATGACGGTACGGGCTTCGGGTGAGAGGGTACCACCGCCTTGGCCGTCGGCTTCCAACAGGAGGTTGCCATTGGCTCCGATAATCTTGACTTCAGTGTACCACTCGACACCAGCCGAGGCACGGAGGCCAGGGTTGTTGACGTGGGCCGAGAGTCTAGCAAGGATCTGACTCCAGACAGCTTGGTCCAGTGTGGATGCACCGACGGCCTGGAATACCTGGGCCGCTTCCTTGGGGAAGGCGGTCGGGGCAGTCATCTGGCAGGCGAGTAGGCTAAGGACGGCGGCGCTTACGAGAGCGCTTACGAGGTAATTTCTTACTGACATGGGTGGTTTCTCCTAATAGGATGGTTTGAAGCTGGGAGATCAACTCGGGATTCTCCATTAACAGCACAGAATACAACACGTTCGACAGGGGTACTACGGTAGCCTCGGAGGAGTCCAGATTAACAGACCACAAGCAAGCATGGAGTATCTCATGAAGGATGGTACTGACCTGGGCTTGGGGGGCCACCCCCTTCCGGATTCGGATGGTGGATTCACTCTCACTAATGTCCCCCAAATGGTCCGGCTCTAGTCCCCCTGGTACCTCCACTACCTTGTAGCTCACCCCCATGATGGAAATTTTGTCAATCAAAGGATCTCCTTGTAGCTATCACATCCCCAGATTCTAGGGCGCTCTGTCATGGATGTCAACCCCCCCTCTGGGGCTATCCTCCTATCCTTTTTGTAATCGGGCACTAGCTAATTTAAGACATTTTGGATCGAGGTCCACGCCAATGAAGTCCCTCCCATGGCGAGCGGCCATCACCCCCACTGTACCGGTGCCCATAAAGGGGTCCAGCACCGTGCAGGGTACAGGGGTGGGGGCGTGGCAGGTGATAGGGTGAGTGTCACCCACAAAGTCGGGGATGCCCTCGGAGGGGCACACGCAGCCCTGTCCCCATCCCAGCGTGACGGTGGTGGTGACGTGCCGGAGGGGGTCACGGTTGGCTTTGCCGGTGGGGTCCAGCACATTGTCGTTGCCGGGACGGGTGGCGGTGCACTTCTTGTCTGTGATCCGAGTCCAGGAGGTGCCACACAGGGGGCAGCAACCATATTCGGAGGTGCCCGCCAAAATGCAGGGCTCCACCAATTTCTCCGGGAACGTGGAGAAGTGGGCCCCCTTGTAGCCCTGGGTGGGGATCTTCCACACATCCCGTTTTCTGCGCCAAGGTACCGTTTTGCCCGGCTCTTGGATTGCAACCCAATCGAAATAGTATGTGGAGTATTTCGTAAGGAGAAAGAGGTACTCGTGGGCACTCGTGGGTCGGTCTGTGGCTACTTCGGTCATCCCATTGGATTTATGCCAGATGATGTCCCGTCGCAGGTACCACCCATCGGCTTGTAGCGCTAGGGCCACCCGCCATGGGATACCCAGTAATTGTTTCTTGCGGTAGGTGTCACCGAGATTGAGCCAGAGGGTGCCATCGTCACGGAGGACACGGTGTACTTCACGGAACACATCCACCAGGTTCTGGACAAAACCATCGAGAGAGCCTTCGGTCCCGAGTTGGTCATCTATGCCATAGTCACGGAGGCCATAGTAGGGGGGGCTGGTCATGACCATGTGGACAGACTGGTCCGGTATGGGTAGGGCGCGGGCGTCGGCTACGATCAGTTCATGGCTCATGGCAATTCCTTTATTTCCGTTATAGGCACATATCTGTTCTTGAAGATGGCTATGACATCACTCAAGACCATAGTGCAGTCATGACAAAGGTCTAGGTGGGTTGGTCGGATAATATCATCTACTATGGGAGAATCGGGTACTGTTAAGTTGAACATTGTGTGGAACTTCTCTGTCTTAAAACCACACCGATCACAGCAATAGATAGTCTTTTTCATCAGATGGAGTACTCCTCTCGTTCAGCCCTCAAGGGAGCTATACTACAATTTTGTTTTGGTAGCTAATTGACACCTGCAAAAAAAGATCCAGCGCCAGCTGCCCCTGTTGAAAAAATCTTAGTGATTTTCCAAGTCCCTATAGTCCACAGATCATGACCATCATCCTTATTGAAGGAGAGGAGGGAGCCAAGACCAGCACTGAGACATCCAGCGAGGAGCCCACTACGCATCCTATACAAGAAGGATCGGCGAGTCATACTGGGTACTCCAAATGGTTACAGGCCTTCAGGAAGCGGTCGCGGTCAAAGCGAGGGTTATCATCAGCAAATTTGTTGGCTAGTCCCTCAGCTACATCCCCAATGGCAGATCCCGCGCGGGAATCATGTTTGAATCAGAAGGTGCCCTCGTGGCGGAGCACTTCGGCGATCATTTCGTAGTCTTTGCGCGTCATGTCATCATACTTTCGTGTACCAGGGGGACGGTGCGGCCCAGGTGGGAGCACAAGTCCCGGAACAGTGGTGGACAAGGCAACGCTGCCTCGACCAGTGATGTAATATCATTGACCTCGGATGGGTGGATGTCAAGTTCGATGGCGTCGTGGCAGTTGAGTATCAGTACGGAGCGGTAGTTGTTGGCCACTAGTTGGCGGGTGATGGCGGCTTGGGCATTCTGGAGGATTAAGGCAGCCATGGTCTGGATCGGGAAGTTCAGGATCTCGTTGTAGTAGGTTAGGCGGACCGTCTTGGGGGAGCCCTCGAAGGTACGGGTATGGCCAACCAAGGGCAAGGAGATACGGTTGGTGGTCTGGGCCTCATGCAGGAGGGTGCGTTGGAAGGACATCAGGCCGGACCACTGGAACTTCATGATGGCTATGGCACGCTCCACATCAGGGAGGGGCCAGTCGAGACCAACGTCCTCACGCAGGGTGGTCTGGAGGCGCAGGGCGGTCGCGCCATAGATCATACCAAAGTTGACTTGCTTGGCTGCCCACCGTAGGTCACTGTAGTTGGGGAGCTTACGGGCCTCCTCGGGAGAGAGACCACGGATGGAGCAGAGGGTAGCTTCGTGGAAGTCACAGGTAAGGTCTGCATAGGATGCTAACATGCAAGTGTCGCCGGATAACAGGGCGGCGATCCGTAGCTCCATCTGGGAGTAGTCCCAATGACCGATGATGCCACCGGGCCACCGGGAAACTATGCAGCGGTGGATGATCTTGGGGTCGGTCTGGATCGCGGGGTGCTTGGCGGACCATCGGCCCTGGACGGTACCGCCCGAGGTGTCAGAAGTGGTGTCCTTGATGCCAGAGGGGACAGCGAACCATGAGGGGTACACTATGCCACGGACCATACGCGAGGCGTTCGACCAGCCACGGGGAGTCATACTACCGTCCAGGATGGGTCGGGTGTAGCTGCCCACAATTTTCTCGTATGTCTTGAATCGCTTAATAAGAGAAAGTTGCCTCCCAATATCGGATCTAGGTTGAGCCACCTCAACAAAGAGGTTCAGGTTGTTGCGAGCAGTGGAGACGGCCTTGGTTTCCTTGGTGAACTCCAGACGAGGGTCATCCAGCAAATCGAGGGTCTCGGCAACCTCGGTGAAGAAGGCATCTCGTAATGTACCGGAGCCCTTGCCACGGAGGGGGGCACCATATCTAGTAGTGTAGGCATCCGAGAGCCGCTCCATGTTGTGGGTGCAACGGTTGTGGATGGTACGGAGGCGGGGACCAGAGAAAGGTACGCCGGACTCAGCCATGTGTATAATGGACCAGAGGGCATCCGAGAATATGTTGAAATTGTAGGGGGTCAGCTTGTTGGAATCCTCCCCGAACTGGGACTGGATCTGGCTAATCACATAGTCAATAGTCAACAAGGTGGCCGAGGCATCCTGTTGGTTGTAGGCCAGGAGTTCAGGATCGAGGTCCGACTCGTAGTCACAGTCTAGGTGGTCGTAAACAGTGATGCCAAATAACTGAGAGAGCCCTTTGAGGGAGTTGTCGATCCGCAACTCATAGAGTAAGTAGGACAAGGTAGTTAAGTCAATCAGTTGGATGCCATAGGGCACTAGGGGGATTCGCAGCCGAGGGCAACAGTAGCGTAGAAACTGAATATCAAAGGGCAGGTTGGTGCCAAGTAGGGCACCACCCTTAATATGTAGGTCGGCCAGAACATTGAACAAGTAGGCGCGGTGCTTGGGATTGGCCCACAAGAGAGTGTGGCCCTTGAGGGAGTGGGAGCATGTGGGATCAGCATGGTGCCAAGCTATGGAGACGGTGCGTATCATCTCGGAGGTAGGTATACCATCCCACTGGGCTGCCTTGCGGGGGTGGAACACTGTTTGTTTGTATTTTTTCAGGATGCCATAGGTCTCGATGTCCAACGACAACCAGGGGGTACCATGGAAGGAATCATCATAGTCCGGTAGACGTAGTCGTTGAGTCCCTTGGTTGCAGAATGGGGTGGTGTAGCTGGTGGAGGGTAAGGCGGTGTCGATGGGTCGCGCGCCGGTCAGGTGGGCTACGACTAGGGCGAGGTGGTCAAAGACGTTCCGCGCGGCCGAGGGATTGCGGCCCGCCATCAAGTAGGCCGGGTGGTTGGTGCTAAAGACACGGATGTTAGTGTGAGTATCGGTTGGTAGTAGGGTGGCCCAGATGTCGGGGAGTACGGTACCTTGGTGCTTAGTGGCGTCCTTGAGGCCCATGTTCAGGGCGGCGCGGGCGGCGTGCTTGCCACAGCACAGGATAGTCAGAGAGGGATGGTCACGGCAGATGGTAGCGATGTCATCAGCCAACCAGAGGCGGCAATGAGCTACTGTGGACTCGGTGGGCTTGCGACCTGAGTAACAACGGACGGCATTGGCAAGGTAGACGGTAGCTAGGGTGTCCAGCCCCATGGCCTTGAGGTATGACTTGTGAAGATCCATGCCGGTGGGGCCCACAAAGGAGGCACCGCAGGCATCTTCCTGAGGACCGGGAGCCTCGCCAATTATCAGGAGGGCCGGATTTCCGGGGAGGTCGGTCGGAGGAGGAGGTAGCGAAGCCCGTCGGGTTGGGATGGCTATTGAGGAGGCATCCTCGTGACGGGGGCAGAAGGAGCAATTTTCATGGCACGTAAACTCGATCAAGGCTTCACTACCTGTGTTGATTGTCCAATAACATGGTTCCAACCATCCGGGGCACCATGGCCTTCTGCTATCTATAGGGTAGGGGGCCAATGGGAAGATGTCAAGGAATAGATAAAAAAAGGGGCAGTGGCCGAGATAAAACCACCGCCCCAAGGAGTTCAACCATGACTAGTAGTTGATGCCATACTGTAGGAGGCCGGAGGGGTGTAGTCAAGGAAAAAATGTGGTAGAATGGTCCTAGGATGTGGACCAGGACTGGGGTAGGAGATGTACAGGATGGCAGACCAGAAAACACCAACTACTAGGGTACCCCAAGTTAGTTCGTGGGTCTATGAGCGAGATTGGGTGCGGGACGAGATGGTCAGGGCCAGCACCGAACGAGGGGAGATTCGGCAGAGTATGGAGAGGCTGGAGACGGCGGTCAACCAGTTCCGTGAGGAGACCATCACGGAGGTGGTCAAGCTGAAGGTGAGATCGGGGCTGGGGGGCGCGGTAAGTGGTGGTATTGCGGCGGGTGTGGTCTTGTTGGGCACATTCGCAAAGTCTTGGTTTATAAATAAGGGAGACTGAATATGGGATTTGGAACTAATCTGACGGGTAGGCACCTCAAGAGTGACACCGTGAATGTGAGCACGACCGCCAGTACACTGGGGACCGAGACTCTTCAGGATGGTACGGTGCTGGGGGATGCCTCCAATAATCTGAGCTATCCAACACTGGGGGATACGCCGAACCGCGATGGGAAGGGACCACATCCAGGAGTGACTAGGATGCACATCCAAAATCTTAGTGCTACGGCGGCTATCTATCTAGCGCCCGAGAGCACGGTTACGGCGGATGGAGCAGCCACCGGAGGGTGGTACCTGGGACCGTATGACATTATGACCTTTGATTGGCCACAGGGTGATTTGCATGGGCTGTACTTTATTGTGGCATCTGGGAATGCCAGAATGAGGGTGTGGGAAGAGACTATTGGTTGAGTGCGGGGGGGCGTCGGTCTTTCAGCATGATTTTTCGCCCTACAAGATATTTAGGGGACCATGTATCATCAAGGTGCAGGCAGTAGGTGGGGCCGATGATCTGGATGTGAGTGCAGGCTTTGATCTGATACTGGAACGGATATGGGAGACGTAAGGCATGGCGACAATCATCAAGACAATTAAGCCGAGCGGTGGGGACTATGTGACTCTCTCAACTGCCCATACAGACATTTCTAATGTGGTGGCGGGGGGGGATACGTTGATCTGGGAGGTCAGTGGAGCAATCACTCAAGCTGGAACCACTATTAGTGATACTACCTTGGGGCCGACGGGTCATCTTCATATCCTCGTTAAGAGGGAGGACCGGGCGACGACCTCAATTACTGCTAGTGCAGCAGGGACATTGTTATCCGTGAATATCACATCAGCTTCAGCCCCATCAGTAACAGTAGAAGGATTGGAGTTGGTAGGCATAGGAACTGTTATTGCTACCACTCGATTGTTGACCGTCCTGGAAGATGGAGCACTTGGACAGCGGGTACTCCTAAAGGATGTGATAGTAAGGAATGTCCACGCAGACGGGGCTACTGTGGTAGGTATCTATACGGATGGAGCCGCTGACAATGGGGTAGTGTTGGTGAATTGCCGGGTGTATGATATTACGCGGGAGGCAGGAGAGTTTCCCGTCAACTATGAGTTCCGTGGTGACTTCACGCGGGCCTACAACTGTATTGCGTACAATGGTGTGACGGGATTCAGGACGCAGACGACTACTGAATACCCATTGTTGGTGAACTGCGCATCGATTAGTATGGTGGACGCCTACGCAGGGACGTGGCACGCTGACAGTACGAATAACGCAGGGAGTGGCACGGATACGCCGGGGAGTAACAACCAGGATAGTTTGACGGCAACCGAGCAGTGGGTTGATCCGGCCAATGGGGACTTTACATTGAAACTTCATGCAAATCAGGCACTAAAAGAGAATGGGGCGGATTGGAACTCGGGCATTGTGGACTTGAAGAGTGAGGATGGAACATTTACTAGAAGTTCGATTGCGTTTGTGGAGGATGAGGATGGGTTCACTGAGGTGGCAGCCAATGAGAAACGAGAGATCCCGGTGGCGGTGGCTGGAGCAGGTGATCCAGTTGTGATGGCAGACGTGGGAACGGGAGGAGCGGGGGACTTTCTAAGGCCCATGTGTAATGATGGGGCGGCGCTGTATGCAGTTAGTCAGGGGAACTCGGGTGTGTACCGGAGTACGGATGGGATAACGTGGACCAAGAAGTCATCGGTAGCTATTGAGCAACTCTTTTCGTTGTCGAGTAGTGTATTGTTGGGTACGATTACGGCTGCCGGTGGAGATTTTCTGAGGTATAGTACAGACTCGGGGGCGACGTGGACGCCCAGTAAGTGGGGTAACACAGGTCCGGCAAGTGAGGTAGTAGGTACGTCATTTAGTCTGTCGAGTACAGGGGCAACGCTGCGAACATGGAGCGTGTATGTAGCGGGCAGTACAGTGATTATTGCAGAGTATGGGAGTGCTGAATCGCGGTATATCTATCGGAGCACGGATGGAGGAGCAACCATCAGTTTTGTGGAGGATATTGGAGCGCGACCAGATGGCGGGACCAAGCAACACTTCCATAAGGTGATCTATCATGCAAGACAGCAGCGGTGGGTGGCGGTGGCTGGGGACGGGGACAACCGGCAGACCGTGTATAGTGATGATGATGGGATTACGTGGGCATCCCTGATTGCCGTGGACCTGTTGAGATTCCAGCCGACCCAGTTCGTGGATGTGGGGGACTCGGACCGCCTGTTGTTCGGGAGCGATCAGGAATACCAGATTGGATGGTTCAATGTGGTGACGGGCGCAATCTCTTCGGCGTTTATAGATCTGGGCAGTGAGTCAGCCAAGATCCATATCTTTGAGATGTGGAGGAGTGGGGGATTGACCTATGCAGCGACCAGGCAAGGGGACGCGGTAACAGACTATGACCCAATCGTGGTGGTGAGTGATGACCATGTGAGGTGGATTCCATACTGCCGATTCGCGCCGGGAGACCAGATCTTTGGACTGAAGACATTTGCGGGGGAGTTCAAGGGTCGCATCTATGCAGAGATGGCGTACCGGGACACTACTGTTAAGTATGGAGGTGTGAGCTTCAAGGCTGCTACGGTGGTACATGAGCAGGGGTTGCTGATTGAGCCAGCATGTACTAATTTGTTGGATGCCAACGAGAGTTCAGCCGAGACCGATGATACGGGATTCTCACTCAATAGTTTTGAGTCGAAGGAGGCCGTTGCACCCGCTACGTTGCCATCGCTGCACGGGGATAATTGCTTGCATTATGAGGATAGCTCGGATACGACGGCCCAGGGATTGAGTGGGAATGCGGCGGTCACAGCGGGTGTGTACTATCAGGGGGTGTTTTGGTGTAACTCTCCGAGCGCCCAGCGGATCGAGGTTGGACTCCAGGACAATAAGGACGGGTCATTCTCTAATTTGGCGGTGGGGAATGCTGATATTGGACCACAGGTCGGGGGATGGAGACGAGCCAAGACATTGAGAGGGTTGTGTAGGACTGGGGCACCAGATGCGGACACCATGCGATTTTCATGGCCGGTGACTAGGGGGGGTAACGCGGACATCGATCTGGAGTTGGACGCGGTAATCCTTGCAGCAGCACCAGTGGGGACATGGCAAGTGGGTGGGACTGCGAGAACCATTGAGAAGATTACTTGGAGTAAGACGCTGCCCGCGAACTATACGATGGTGTGGTCGGTGTTGCCGTTGACGGCTAGCTCAGACTTTCCGGTGTCTGGTGGTAACTATTATGTGGGTAGTGTGGTGTTCAATTCCAATGATTACCTTGAGTTGTATTGGGACGCGACCAACCTGAAGTGGACAGTAGAGTATACCGATGATGGTGGGACGGGTAGCGTGACGCTGGCTACGGGGGCGCTGACGTTTGAGCGAATGCAAAGTCTAGCGTTTGCGGTGAGTGTAGGGGACGGGGGAATTGCATTTACGGCGATGGTAGGGGGAGCACCAGAGAGGCTAGCGGGCGCAGCGCAGGCTAGTTTGCAGGATGCAGCAGCTACGATTACAAGTGGGGATAATGCGGGGGCGAATGTGTTCCCTCATGTACTGGCGCGGGTGGCATACACGGACATCTATTTGGGGAACCCGGAAGCAGAGGACTTTGCTAATACGTTTATGTCCCCATTTGATGGTAAGGATGTGAATGGGGTGATTAGGCAGACTCCATGGGACATTGGACCCTATAGCCCTCGCCGACAACATGGGAAGGGCCTAAAGATTGGGCCATTGAGAAACCCAGTGCGGTGGTCAAACAAAGGGGTCGGGCTAAGGTAAATTTGCGGCGAGCCAAAATTTCCAGGCCATACATTCATTTCGGATACATGACATCGACTATAACAGGTGGTAGGAATGGTTCTGGATACGGTTCGTCGATTAGGGGTACCCGACAATGGATGTCGCCTTCCTCTACCGTCGGACCTCGGACGTCGGACCTCGGAACCCAGACCTCCGGCATCAGGAGGTAGATCAGGGGTAGGTAGAGGGTAGGCCAGGGTGAGCGCATAAAAGCGCCCCGATAGGCGATGGACCATATCGGAGCGCGAGTGGGAAAGCCTATGCAGAGGTCTGCAAGCGCCTCATCTGCCCGAGGCGTAGGATTCGGCCAGCGGGGTGATCCAGAGGATCGTCAGGACGATGGCCTACAAGGTGCTCATGGCCGAATAGTTGATGTGGGTTGGTGATTGGCAAGATGGTTAGGGGTTCGGGTCGAGGGGCTTGCCAGGATTCAAGATCGACAGAATTAAGCACAATGTGGGCGTAATCTATCGATCCTTCCCCTGAGGGCGCGCGGCGAGGGCGAACAGGAAGCCACACAAGCGGACCCTGGACAGTAGGACGAATCAGTACCCACGCCGGGGCTTGTCGCAAGTGGTAAAAAGCTAGGGCCCGACCGGCTTGGGTCAGAGGTGCTCCCTGATGATGACCGGCGGCGGCGAGGGCGGTGGTGATGTCCCGAAACGTCTGGTCAAGAGCCGGAGGTATTGGTAGGTATCCAGCAAAGCCTAGGAGGTCAGGTATAGCGGACTCGTACCCCTTGGCAGTGATGCGTCCGAGACCAGACCGAGGTAGAGGCTTAGTCGTGTTGCTATAAACAGATGTTGTACGCGTACACCACGTTGTAACCGTTGGTAAATGATTAGTTTCGGTGTCCTCCGGTGGGTTGCATTCACCCGTAACCGATCCGTTAGTACTGTACCACGGGCCAACCTCATATCCCCCTGTTATCAACCAGTGAGAATTGTTGGGAGAGGGATGCGATACGATTAGATCGCGCGATTGCACGTAACACGATGGTACCAGTAGGATTTTAGCGGCGATCAGGGCTTCGCGATCGACAAAATGTAGTCGAGAGAGATAATTGAGTACGATGGGTACATGGCCAAGGTTCATAGACAACCATCGCGTGGGGCTGTTGGGAACATCTTCCGCATAAGATAGACGGCGGGCGGCTCGGCGGAAGGATCCTGGGGTAGACTGGAGGCGCGCCTGGACTAGGTGCGCGCGCCGAAGGATCGGGATAAGCCGACAGGCAAGGGTGTAATGACGATCGCATCTGCTACCTTCCAGTATGTCTCGAAGAACTGACATATCGAGTGAGGGCGATACGTCGGGAATGGGCCGAAATCCTACATGACCTGGAATAGTGTACGTGACCAGATTGTGATTCGATAGATGCTCCATGAGGGTAGGCCAAAGTAGACCACGTACACGGCGACGGTTCTCGCCGCATGGGACCAGAAACGAATGTAGAGGGTGCTGTACAATGGGGCGGATCGGCTCAATAATCATGATATGGTTACCTCTGAAGTCAAAGCTTCACCCATAATGTCAGACACAGTACCGAGGTAGACATCTTCGCATAGATGAGACCACCCTGGCGGGTCCGTAGTGCAGAGTAAAGACAACCCTCGGCGGACGATCCATACACGATCTACCGAGGGATCACATGCCGAAAAAGACTGTTGGTGGTTATCCCAGAGGGCGCTCAAACCATCATCTTGGCTCGCGATCTGCGCCTCGGCGGCCGGAATGGTCCTGCGTGGGTTAGATGGGGTGGTGGTATACACCTTGGTGCTTTTGCCACACTTGGACCACCACCCGCCATGCGTAGGCTTAACGGGGGTGGTGATTAGTTGCGCAAGTGTTTGACCACCCTCGCGGTGTATGTGAGCCCCGCGCCTACCGGCCGATCCGAGGGGAGCGCCCGATATGGTCTGCCAGTACGCTGTCGGCGTGGATACATAGCTAC
>SDBV01005216.1_pt1 | contig 18402 bp, 11 predicted proteins | sample 2277081 | NCBI WGS metagenome assembly SDBV01 (sample SAMN10402039, study PRJNA504765) | marine sediment metagenome | isolation source: marine sediment core GS10_PC15, 223 cmbsf | place: Arctic Ocean: Southern Knipovich Ridge | collected 2010 | reverse complement strand
ACCTTATGACTTACTGCTGTAACACCTATCCTCTTCCCTCTTTTCACAAGTTCTGCAATTATACTACCTCCCAAATGTGTTTTCCCGGTACCAGGAGGACCCTGAACTGGTAAGATCCCATTGTCAAGCTCAAGTGCATTTCTCAAGGCAGATTCTTCAATTGTTTCTCCATCCTGAACACTCAATATCTTACCGGATGATAGTCGAGGTGGGTGTTTTAAAAGCAAATCCCTACCTGCCCTATATGGGCCACTGCCATCTATACCACTTGAAATTATTGATTCTATTAATTTGTGGAAAGAAGGCACTAATGCTCTATTAGAAACAATATCCTTTATAAACAAAGCATACGGATGAATATCAGCCGTTTTACCGGTTTTCTTTATATCCACCGTTCTGTTTTCAAGCGAAAAATTATGGATTGTTCCTATCTTTTCCCCATGGGGTTCATAGACCTCATTTCCCAAATCCATTGAAATTTCCTGTGGAGGATAAACGTATCTATCTATTGGGACTCTTATTGATTCAGGGAGTGTGTTTTGAAATCTAAGTCCTGCAATTCCTTTTCGCTCTTCCATCATTTCGTTAGGTTCAAGTTCCTGCAGTCTGAAGAATTCCCACCAGGCACTTCGCATTTCTCTGCGATAAAATTCAACCTGATGAGCTAACAACCACTTTGCCTGCTCTTCATTTCCCCAATCGCCTGGATCATCCGGCAGATCACTTAATAAGCTATCATATAAGGCCTGTGCATGCGCTTCCCCTTCTGCAATAGACTCCCCAGCTTCACCAGAGGAGTCTTCTAACCTTGATAAATCTGCTCCTTCAGCTATTTGTTCCTGGTAAATGGATTCTATCCATTTATGCAAAGCAAGTGTGGCGAGACAATCATCTTTATTGTATGCTTCAATCAATTCAAAATCAGAATCAGATAACGATGAAAAATCATCAAAATCAAGTGCGATAGATATTCTTCTCCTGGCATCACTGGCAAGCCTCAAATCAGCGGTGCGTGAATAATCAGTGAACTTCTCGATTTCTTTTAAAGAATAACTTTCAACACTGGCAATGAGCATTTCCTTTATAACAGAAAATAGATCAATAAATCGGTCTGAACGCAATAGTTGATCTACTTCTTGTTCAAATATCGCACTTCGGGATGCTAACCTTTTAATTGCCGTAGGTTCATAGGGAGCATAATGATAAATGTGCATTCCAGGAAAAATCTCCCAACGCTTCAGAATAAAAGACATAAATTCTGAAAACATATCCTTTTCTTCCTTCCTGTTTTTTGCCCAGTATCCTTTATATTCAATTTCATTACTTTCATTCAAAAAAGCAATGCCAAATAAATACTCTATTCCTCCATCCTCGTAAAAATGATCACCTTCAATATCAAAATACAGGTCTCCTTTTGATGGTTCAGGAAGTCTGTTCAATCCTCTTAAAGGTTCAACAGGAAGTAATTCGTGGAGCATTTTCTTCTCATTCCTACCTTTTAGCTGGATCTTTGCCTGTTCATGGATCTTTTTATACGTTTCTTCATTGCCCTGTTCCGGAATTTTTCGGAATGGTTCAGGCTCCTTGGCATAATTCTCCAGGGTGGAGATGCCTTGATGCTCAAGCTCCTTCATCTGATGAGATCTTACACCTGCAATCAAACACAAATGATCATCTGAATGCCATTTCGTATTGCATTCTTTCCACCATCTGCACGTATCACATTTTGCTACTGGTATAGGATATGTTTCCACAGGATCATTCATCATTACCTGCTGAAACCTGTTCTTAACAAATCTATAGTAAGCTTCAAATTCAGGGTATCGAAATACATCATTTGGAAAATCAATTCCCGGTTTTACGACATACATGTGTTCCGGGATTCTTCCTTGAATCTCACCAAGAAATTCAGAATATAAACACAATTGAAGCACTGTTCCCGCTTTTGTTTCCCTTGCAAGTTTTGTATCTTCGACTTCATAATAATAGTCTCCAATTTTGCTATTTCCTGAAACTTTTCTCAGGATATCTGCAATACCTACCCATCCCTCTTTTTCAAATCTGGCTTGAGTAATAATATCGTATCCTTTAACTATTGCAGCCTTTGTGTCACTTAGAGAATGCCCTTCTAATTCACATACATTTAACCCCTGTGATTTCAAGTGTGCAACGTATGCTTGCTCGTGTTCAATTCCTTTTTGCTGGATTAATACTAAAGCTGGATTACTCCAATCTGGCGGATCTATTACCCCGAGAACAGTTTTTCGGTCTAATTCTGTTAAGTGTTTACATCCCAAATAGTTTACCAGATCAGATGCTGAGTATTGGATTGATTGGTTGGCTCTTTTCATTTTAAGGGTGCTGGATAAATCTTAAAGAAAGATACGAAATATTAGTTTTTTACACTTAAAAAAACATCTCAACCAATGAGATATTTTTCATACCTTCAAATACATTTTCTAATTCAATAATCATGAACCGGATAAAAGAAGTGCTCGATGAACGGGGGATCAAACAAGTTTGGCTTGCTGAAAAGTTGGAAAAATCATTTAATATGGTGAACTCATATTGTCAGAATCGAAGGCAACCATCTTTAGAAAACCTTCACGAGATTGCCAGGATCCTGGATGTCGATGTTAGAGATTTGATAGTAAGCGAAAAAGCTGATTAGATGATCGAAATTAACAAACAAAACCGCTACAAACTACAGTGGATCGATTACTCTGATCCAATAAAATCATGTGTGGATGATAAACTAAAGGAAGGGAGCCTAATTGTCTTAGACTTGGGACACGAATTCGCATCCTTTATCAAAGACAGAGAAGAAGGACAAGTTAGGGTAATGGCCATCGAATATCTTTCAGAAGTAATGGAAAGAAACCTAAATCAGGATGAAACCAGTAAAATGCAATTCGTCATCCTAAAAAATATCGGGATAATGCTCGAAAGTTTCCTGAATATTGATGCAGAAAGGTTTCTTAAGGACTTCTCCAGAAATAATGGTGTGGTTATGCTGTGGGAAGGACCAGTTCATGATAACTTCCATTTTCTCTGGCCAAATAGTGAGAATTATTCATTGAAATTCGAAGATACAAATATTCAAAAAATTGAACCCTAACGATGAAGTATAAAGACCTAATTCAATTTGAACCTATCACATCTGTTGTTAAACTGGTCGGTTCTGAAAAGAAATCCGTTGCAGAAAACCTGGTTAAGACCTTTGTATTTTCTCAGAAAATCAAAGAGGACCTTTTAGAAATCATTCTCAAAAACCTATCACCAACTTCAAATAAAGAGAAAAAGGGTATCCAGATAGTTGGTAGTTATGGAACCGGTAAATCCCACTTGATGGCTCTCGTTTCTGCAATAGCCGAGAATAAAGAATTTTCATCATTTTTACCAGATGAAGACCTGAAAGACAACTTTTCTAAAATTGCAGGAAAATATAAGGTGCTCAGGTTTGAAGTTGGAACTGATCGTCCGTTGAAAGATATAGTTTTTGCCCAGATAGAAAGATATCTTGAAAACGAAGGCGTTAAGTACAAATTTGACCAAAGTTCAAGCTTCAGTTGGAAGGAATTGATTCAACATATGATGGCTGAATTTGAAGATAAATTCTCTGACAAACATTTCCTGATTGTAATCGATGAGATGTTAGAATACTTGAAAGGAAGGAATCCGACAGAATTGAGCCACGATCTTATGTTACTCCGGCAACTTGGAGAGGCCTGTGATAATTCCAGATTTAAATTGATGTTTGGTGTCCAGGAACTTCTATACCGTTCACCAGAATTTCAGCATCAGGCAGAGATTTTAAATAAGGTTGAAGACAGGTATGACGATCTGATCATCACCAAAGAGGACGTATCTTTTGTTGTCAAGCATAGGCTATTAAAGAAGGATGAACACCAAAAGACCGATATTAGAGACCACCTTTTAAAATTTTCTCATCTATTTGAGGGTATCAATGGAAGCCTTAATGATTATGTCGATTTATTCCCTGTCCATCCATCTTACATCAGCTACTTTGAAAGAATTAGGCATGGTAAAAGCCAGCGTGAAATACTGAAAATTCTTAGTTCAAAATTTGAAGAAATATTAAATGACGAGGTTCCGGATAATACTCCAGGACTAATAACATACGATATGTATTGGCCAGATCTTGCCAATAACCCATCAATGCTGACATTTCCAGATATTAGAACAGTAAGAGATAAAATTGAAATCATCTATGACAAAATAAATGTTCATTTTACAGGTGCAAGGGAGAATAGGAAGAATTTAGCCACAAGCATTACAAATGCACTTGCCATAAAGATTCTGTGTGATGATCTTGATAAGAAAAATGGAGCTACCATTCAAAGCCTGAAAGAAGACATTTGCCTTACACTTCCAGGAGTTGATGATCCAGAGTTTCTCTTGGCAAATTTCGAGAGTACAGCTTCACAGGTTGTAAGTGCAACAGCAGGACAATATGTGGACCGAGAGCAGATAAGTTCAGAGTTTTACATCCGAGTTGAAGGCGGATTAAATATTTCTCAGGTTATCAAGGATTATGCAGATGACGTAATTAAGCGGAATCCGGACCAGGCAGACCAGTATTACTTTGATTTTCTTCAGTACATTCTTGCCTTACAACAGAATACATACCGAACTGGTTTCAAAATTTGGGAGGACAGTCTTGAATGGAAAGACAAGAAAGCATTCAGATTAGGATACATCTTTTTTGGAAATCCAAATGAGCGCAGTACCACCGAACCCATTCAACAGTATTACATCTTCTTCTGCCCTGTCTTTAATCCCATTGAAAAAAATAACCAAACGGATGAGGTATATTTTGAAATGACTGAATTAAGTCAGGAATTTAAAGAGATCATTTGTTTGTATGGTGCAGCAAAAGCAAAAGAAGTATCAGCTTCATCAAACCAAAAGAACCTATTTAGGGATCAGATTAAAAATTATCTTGATGATGCAATTGCTCTTTTTGAAAAGGAATATACTGCCAAAACAGAGGTAATTTATAAAGGGGAAACAAAAATGCTCAAAGCATTTCCTCTACCTGGAGAAGGCACAACCAAAGATGTAATATTCAGAGATGTTGCTGCAAGGGTACTTAATAAATATTTCAATGATAAATTCCCTGATTATCCTTCTTTCTCAGATTTATTGCGTCCCATGACCAAAGACAATTATGACGTGATGATCAAGAATGCCCTCACAAAAATTGTAAAACCTAACCAGCCGAATAGAGATGGAGAAGCAATACTATCAGGACTGGGACTTTGGAATGGTCAACGAATCGATACTCAACACTCAAAATATGCCGATAACATCAGAAAGAAACTAAAAGAAAAAGGATCTGGAATGGTGTTGAACAGGGATGAGATCATTTATCCCCATTATGCTCAGCATAATTTATGGTATTCTGTGGATCATAAAATTGATCATGAATTGCAATTCCTGATTCTCGCAGCCATGGTTTTTGCTGGTGATATTGAATTATCCTGGTCAAACAGCAGGACAATTACAGCCTCTTCCATAGAGAACCTACAGATGGTAGTAGAAGAAGATATGTTCACCTATCAGAATATTAAAGAACCCAAAGGAATTCCAGCAAAACATTTAAAAACCCTTTTTGAATGTTTGGGACTACCAGACCTTACTACTGAAATAGAAAAGGCTGAAACTGCTGTAAAGATTGTTACAACAGCCAAAAACATGGTGGAGAGGGTTGTAGAATCGAAGGCACTTCTAATTTCAGGATTAAAATGCAAGTCCATCAATTTGCTTAAAGAAAGTGATGAACATGAAAACAGAAATAAATTGGATGTCCTTTCTGAGATGCTCGATAAAATTCAGACCTATAATACCTATGGTAAACTGAAGAGTTTCAGTTTCACATCTGAAGAATTAAAAGAATCTTTTGCTGCCTATCCATTGTGCGATACTATTGAACAATTGCATGAACTGGCATTGAAGTTTGAGAAACTCATCAATTACCTCAGCCAGGCCATATCATATATGATTGAAAGTGAACAGCCACTCTACGATAATATGAACATTACAATTGGACAATTATCAGAAAAACTAACTTCCGGAAACAAGGCAGAAATAAAGAAATATGAAACAGTACTAAATTCTCTGATCGATAGATATGCAAATTACTACCATGATTACTATTTGAAGTGCAGATTATCTAATCCAGATGCAAAAGCGAAAGAGCGGATTATTAATTCCGAAAAGAAACGGATCTGCGATATTGTTAAGGACGCTGAGATCCTTACTGCAACAGATTATCAGAATTGGCTAAATATTATTACATCGCTGAAAGAGGCAGATCCTTCTCTTACTCTTCAAAAAGTTAAAGAGGAACCATACCAGGATTTCAATCCCCGTGAATTTTACGGAAAACCAAATTATAAAATTCAGGAATTGGAAGAACAACTTGACAATATTTTGGATAAATGGATACTGGCCATGCGCTCAATCTTTAAAGATCCAAGTGTTAAAAGCAATATTGAATTATTGAAAGCAGATGAAAGAAAGCTGGCAGAGGATTTCAGAGATGAAAATGTTGAACTAACTATTGAAAATGCCACCCAAATAAGAAATCTGATCTCCACCCTTTCAAAAGGGATAGATAAAGTTGAGATTACTTTGGATGACATCAAAAAACAATTAAACAGGCCTGTTTCACCTTCAGAGGCCATTGAAATACTCACATCTTATATCGATAATCTTTGTGTGGGTAAAGAGAGAAACAAAGTTCGAATCATCATCAAATAATAATTATGGCAGAAGAAAACACATGCTTGGGTAAAACATTTAACAGTGAAGCTGAAAGGCGGGAATATTTCCGTAATGAACTCCGAAACTTATTACCGGGATTAAAGAAGATAGATGGATTCCCATTAGGAGAAGATGAAGATGTTATTGGATTGAGCGATCCCCCATATTATACTGCTTGTCCAAATCCATGGTTAAATGATTTTATTGAGGAATGGGAATATGAAAAAAGGGAATTACATAAAAATCACAATCAAAGTAAACGTAAAGAAATAAAAGAACCTTACGCAGCCGATATTAGCGAAGGGAAAAATAATCCCATTTATAGTGCTCATAATTATCATACAAAAGTTCCACATATTGCTATTATGCGATACATTCTCCATTACACAGAACCGGGAGATATTATATTGGATGGCTTTGCTGGAACTGGCATGACTGGCGTTGCGGCCGCAACATGTGAAAATCCAGACTTAGAAACAAAATATAGAATAGAGAATGAGTGGAAAACAAATAATGGGTATTTGCCACATTGGGGAAGTAGAAAAGCAATAATTGGTGATTTGTCACCGATTGCAAGCTTTATTGCATACAACTATACAACATCTTTTGATTTGATTGAATATGAAAAAGAGATAATCACATTACTGGAAGAATTTAATAAAGAATATGGTTGGATGTATCAAACAAAGCATTTGGGAGAGACTGCACATGTGAATTATACTGTTTGGAGTGAAATTTTAGCATGTCCTAATTGCAATTTTGAGTTTAAGTTTTCGGATGAATTTTTTGATAAAAATTCTAATCGCATTTTAGAAAATATAAACTGTAAAGTCTGTAATTCTCAAATAAGTAAAAAAACCTGCACTTCAATTTTTGAGACGTACAAGGACAAAGCTTCTGGTGAATTATTCAGAAGACCCAAACGAGACATTTATTTAATAAACTATACTTATAAAAACAAGAAATATGAAAAGACACCTGATGAAAATGATTATGCAATACTAAAAAAAATAGAAGCTCTTGATTTTCCAAAATATGCACCATGTTTTGAGTTGCCAGATATGCAAATGATTCGAGTTGGTAGGGTAAAAACAACCAACGTAACACACATACACCAATTCTTTCTTGATAGACCACTACTTACTTTAGCATATTTCTGGAAGAAATCAAGAGACATTAAAGATGAGAGGATATCCAAAATTGTATTATTTACAATTGAACAGATGATATGGGGATTTTCTCTTCTCAGTCGTTATGTCCCATCTCATTTTTCACAAGTTAATCAATATTTGTCAGGAGTATTTTATATAGCTTCTCATGTGTCTGAAATTAGTCCTAATTATATTTTAGATGGTAAAATCAAGAGGCTTTTATCAGCATTTAGCAAGCACCATATAAAATCAAATAATGTTGTAAGTTTCACAAACGATTGTTCAGATATTAGGCTTAAAGAAAATAGCATTGACTATATATTTACCGACCCACCCTTCGGTGAGAATATTTACTATTCCGATCTTAATATATTAATTGAAGCTTGGCACAAGGTGCTTACTAATGCAAAATCTGAGGCGATTGTTGATAGAGTTAAAAACAAAACTATATTGGATTACCAATTCTTAATGGAAAAATGCTTTAAGAAGTATTATTTTGTTTTGAAGCCTGGTAAATGGATAACAGTTGAATTTAGTAATACGAGTGCTGCAATTTGGAATGGAATACAGACTGCATTACAAAAAGTTGGATTTATTATAGCCAATGTATCGGCATTAGATAAAAAACAAGGAACATTCCAATCAATAAATTCTCCAACTGCTGTAAAACAGGATCTTGTAATAAGTTGCTATAAGCCTACAAACAGAATTGTTTCGATTACTAATTCATCCCCTGAGCAAGGAGTATGGACGTTTATATCTGAGCATCTATCTCGTCTTCCTATTTATTTAGTAGACAAAAAAAGTACAAAGATTGTAATCGAAAGAAATTCAAAAATATTATATGATCGATTAGTCTCATTTTATGTTATTAAAGGATTTGCAGTATCAATTGATGCCAGGGATTTCCTCCAGGGATTAAAGCAACGATTTATTGAGCGTGATAGCATGTATTTTACTCAAGAACAAGTTGTTGAATATGACAGGAAGAAATCTGAATTTCCAACTGTTATACAAACAAGTTGGCAAATTGCAACAGAAAATGAAGGAATAGAATGGTTAAAACGGGAGTTAAAAGATAAAAAACTCAAATACCAGGAAATTCAACCCAATTGGATGCAGGCAATCACAGCAGTTAGAAAAGGTGATATTCTTCCTGAACTAAGAGATATTCTTCAACAGAATTTCATAGAAGAATCTGATGGAAGTTGGCGAGTGCCTGACATGAACGAAGCCAATGACAGGGAATTCATTCGAAAAAAAGCATTACATAAAGAGTTCTCTGGATATGTCGATTTGGCCAATAATCCAAAATCAAAAAAAATGAAAGAAGTAAGGGTTGAAGCCTTACGAGCTGGATTTAAGAACTGTTGGGATACCAAAGATTTTGAGACTATAGTTAAATTATCTGACAAGATACCACGGAACCTATTATTAGAAGACGAACAGTTATTAATGTATTATGATATAGCAAAAGATCGGGTATAATGCTTTACCAGGACAAACAAATAGAAATCCTTAGTAAAAGGAAAACCTTTGGTAAGGTCATTGCGCAGATCAGAATTCTGAGCACTGGTGAACTGTTGGATGTGCCAGAAAGCGAACTATCCATTTACGATGGACAAATTACCAATGCTGAGATCACTTTTCGAGCCATTGCATCAAGGATTAAGGGAGAAATTGGGAAACAGAATATGCTATCTCCATTTGAAAGCAATGTGATCCCTCTTCCCCATCAAATTCTTGCCCTCGAAAAGATCATGTCTGGTCAATTCATGCGTTACCTGATTTCGGATGAAGTGGGCATGGGTAAAACAATCGAGGCAGGTCTGGTGCTGAAAGAATTGAAGCTTCGTAGAGTCGTTAAACGCACCCTCATTATTGTTCCTAAGTCTGCTATGCTTCAGTGGAAGCAGGAGATGAAGAAACATTTTAATGAAACCTTCCATATCTACGATAGTGAAATGATTAGTACGCTAACAAGGACTTTTACCCGATTAGATGCCGATAATGAAATTAATATCTGGTCACAGCATAATCAGTTGATTGTCTCCATGGATGCCCTGAAACCGATAGAAACTCGTCAGGGTTGGTCAAAGGAGAAGGTCGAAGAATACAACAAATACAGAATTGAGAGTGTACTGGATGCCGATTTTGACATTTTAATCCTGGATGAATGTCACAAGGTAGGTGGCAGCAGTGCTACTGTAGGAAGGCATCAAATGGCAAATATTCTCTGCAATGCCATACCCAACGTCCTGTTGCTATCTGCAACTCCTCACAGGGGTAAATCAGACCATTTTAGACGAATCCTACAATTACTGGATGCAGATGCTTTTGCAGGAGAAGGGATGCCTACCATACCTGAACTGGAACCTTATGTTATCCGCACTGAAAAACGTCAGGCGATTGATTATAATGGTAAAAAACTATTCAACGAACGTTTTACCGAAAAAGTAGAGGTAAAATATCATCCGGAAAATCATATTAAACAGCAAGCTTTATATAATTCAGTTACTGAATATGTTATTACTGGTTTCAACCTTGCTCAGCAGACAAAAAATACTTCCTATGGTTTTGTGATGATACTGTTTCAGCGAATGATGAGCAGTTCTACTCAGGCCATCCTAAATGCAATGGAAAAAAGAGCAGCAAGACTTGCTGATGAGAAAGGAGAAATCAACAAAGAAAATATCATATCCAACCTTACAGAACTGGGATTTGATGGTCAGTTTGAAATTGATTTTGAAGCCAGGGTTTTAACCATGGTCGAAGAGACAAAAGCGAATTACGAAACTGAACTTTCAACCTTAAAAGAGCTTATCAGGAATGCCAAGGACTGCCTGAATAGCGAGTCTGATGCAAAGGTGGATTACCTAATTGATAAGATGGCTGAATTGAAGAGGGAAGAGGATAATCCAGAATTGAAATTCCTCATATTTACAGAATTTACTGCTACTCAGTTTATGCTGAAAAAGATACTGGAGGAACGAGGAGGCTATCTCTGTGAACATATCAATGGATCGATGGAATTTGAACATCGTGTTGATGCATTGAAAAACTTTAAGGGAGACACCCAAGTTCTAATTTCAACAGATGCGGCAGGTGAATCATTAAATATGCAATTTGCCTACATCGTGATCAATTATGACATGCCATGGAATCCCATGGTAGTTGAGCAGCGGATCGGACGGGTTGACAGGATTGGACAGGTAAAGAATGTAATAGCTTTGAATCTTTTGCTCGACAATTCAATTGATAAACGGGTTTACGAAGTGATTGAAACCAAACTCGACCAGATCATGAATGAGTTGGGTATTGACAAAACCTCGGATGTCTTGGATAGCACTCTTGAGAGGGATAGTATAAACAAATTATATCTCACTTCCCTGCTTTCACCTGAAAAGTTTGAGAAAGAAAGCCAAAACTGGTTAGAGGAAATCAAGAATAAATTAAAGAATTACCAAAGCACCGAAGGGGCTTTGCCAACTCTAAATTCAAAGAGTATTACTACAGAGAAATCGGATTCTGTGAAATACAGTCCAATACCTGTATGGCTTGAAATTATGGTTACCAATTATCTGAGGACAAAGGCAATTGATTACGTCAATCTTCATGAAGGTGTACAATTTTCATTTCCTGGTTTAAAAGAACAGATCTACACATTCAATGTGAAAGAAAGTGTGAACAACCCTATTCCTGAACCTTTGAGTTTGCAACACGAAATCATCCAGAAGATACTTTCAGAAGCTGTTCCGGTTGATGCGAACCAACCTTTACCAGTAGTTAGAATTGATTCTCTGCAACATGTTAATGGAATCTGGTCCCTCTGGCAACTCACGGTAAACAACAGATATGAGACTCAACAGGTTACAATCCCTGTGTTTATTGCCGATGAAGGAGATCTTTTCCCTGCATTTGCTGAAGAAGTCTGGCAAAAGATTTCAGACAGCCGGGATGAGTTAGAGATTCTCTCTGTCATTTATCCTCCAGATGTTGGGCCAATACTTGAAAATCAAACAGAGAAAGTTGAAGGGGTATTGCATAATAAATACCAGGAAATGGGGAAGAGCATTGTTAGTAATACTCATCGGATCAACAAAAATAAAGAGAATTCCTACGAGTTCCGGTTAAAGCAATTAAACAGGATTGGTATTGAAAACATAAGGGAGTCCAGAATTAATAAATTAGAAAAAGAAAAATACGAATGGGAAAGAAGCCATGAACTGCAGAAAGAGATCATTCCAGATCTAAAATGCCTACTAATATTGAAAATCACAAATGAGTAAACTGCTTGAGACGATACAAAATAACATTCAAACATATCAGAACCACATTATTGTTTTTGACAAAGAAGGATTGTTTGATTATCCGGAAGTTCAAGCAGATATTTATACACATAAATTTGAGTTAATCTATATAGAGAGTCCCTTTGAATTGCGAATTCAATTTGAATTAAATCGGACTCCAAATGATAAAATCTTATTTGTCTCCCGGCAAGTTTTTCCAATACTACCTGATATCCAAAATCTTTCCAAAGTCATAAATCTTTGCCTTAGAGATTTTTTCCCATTCTTTGATTCAGAAGCACTGAAAGGATTGAGTTTTACAATTCTTAATACCTTATCCAGATTCAAAATATACGAATCACTTGGGTATAATGAAACCATTAAATTTCTCCTGGAAAACATATATAATGTTGATTTTGATACTTTAAAATCTGGTCATGGAAAGGAAAGGTTACTTAATGCACTTGTAACAGTTTTCCTGGAAAAAAATGGTGTGAACCAATCCGTATCCGAGTTTCTTGCACAACAAGCCAGGCCATTTTTTCCGGAACTTATTAATGATGGTTTAAGTAAGAATTCGCTTTTAAAATTCACTGAGAATAAATGGGTAAAATGGATAGAAGAGAACAATAATGAAATAGACTTTGAAGAGTTCTATCTGGCAAAAACAATAGGTTATCTTTTCGTCAAAAAGCAATTACAAACTATAAAGGTTTCAAAAGAAAAGTATGAATCCTTATCATCAAAAACGGGTGTATATTATGATTCGAAGCAATCTTTAATTGACGAATTCCATGCTTTGATCGAGTATCTGAATGATGCAATTCCTAAAATCGAAGACAATTCTCAGGAATGGTATGAAATCATCCAGGTAATCTCAAGGGCAAAAGTCCTTTCTTTGAAGTGCAGCAGTAAGGAGATTGAAAGTGCATTCAGGAATTCTGAAACAAGATTGAATGAACGGTTCCAACTTTTTTTAGAATCTAATTATGATTCCCTTATTAGCAGAAGCGGTAGCAAACATCCCTACCTGGTTACAAGAATTCTGGAATATATTCGTTACCAAGGCCATGAGAAAAAGGCACTGATCGTTATCGATGGATTGTCCTATTGGCAGTGGACTTTAATAGCTGAATCATTTGACCAGGAATTCAATGAATTAGAGGCAAAAGCAACCTTTGCCTGGATCCCAACTATCACTGCATGGTCAAGACAAGCTATTTTCAGAGGTGAAGTGCCAGCTTTGGATCAAACCAATGCTTCAGAGGCAAAGCATTTCGGTGCTTTTTGGAAGAATTTAGATTATGCAGATCATCAGATTAAGTACTTCAAATTTGGAGTCAACAAACCTGTCGAAACATCAAATCAGGACCCATATTCAATACTCGGATTAGTAGTAAATGATTTGGATGATTTAATGCATGGAGTTTTAATGGGAGATGAACAGCTATATCTGTCAACACAACAATGGATAGAGAGCGGATTACTCTTGTCAGTTATCCAGAATCTGAAAAAATCTGGTTTCAAGATCTATCTCACAAGTGATCATGGAAGCATAGAAGCACAGGGAATCAGAAGTCTGAAGTTGAATGAAAAATTTGGTGCTCTTTCCCGGGGCAAAAGGCATATTCGTTTCTCCAATGATACTTTGAAAAACGAGTTTATAAAAAACAATGAATCCTTGTCGGTTAAAGTAAAAGATCTATCAGTCTATTTAAAAGACAAATCAGCATTTGTGACCGAAAATGAGCGACTGATTACCCATGGAGGAAGCCACTTTTGGGAAGTAATAATACCATTTATCGAGATATGAAAGAGGAAAAGAGAAAATATATTGGAATTAATCAAAGAATACCGATACGAGTATTAAATGATGGAATAATCAGATTATTGCAATCAGGAGAGGTATTATTGGAAGATTTTAAGCAAGATATGCGGGAATATTCTTCTGGCGAAAATCGAATTCATAAAGCCTCCAAATATGCTATGCAGATCCTTTCCAGTCCGATAGTTATAAAAACAATTCAATCGAAGTTCAATCCCGAATCGTATAATCTGATATCTGAAAGCGACAGAAAAGCACTTATCTTATGTTTACTTGCATTAACATATCCTATCACCTATGATATGTTGATTTCATTGAGTTCAGTATTTAAGGTTCAGAAGCAGGTTAACCGGTCAATCATTAACTCAAAAATGAGTTCACTCTTTGGTAGTAATAGAACATTGGATATAGCAATAGATGCCCTTATACCAATGATTATTGAGCTTAGTACTATCAAACGTGCCAAAGTATCCATTTATGAAGTTGAGACCAAAAAAGTCATTAAAAATCCCTTCATCTCTGAATTTTATATATACACAGATATCATGCTATCAGGATCAAAAACAATCCTACTTGATGACCTGAAGTTCCGGCCCTGGTTCGTGTTCTTTGAGCCAGTACTGAATTTGAATAAGATGACCATTTTGAAGCATTCAGAGGGAAGAGTTGGCGGGGGGTATATTGGGGTGAAGCTTTGATGGAAAAAATACAAATAATATGATCATTCCAATAATAATCCACTCGGCTGGGGATCAATCTTTCTGGTTTGACCTTATGCAAGCAATAGGTGTTTTAGTAGCATTACCAGCTGCTGTTTGGGGTATAATAAACCTATTCAAGAAAGATAAAGAAAAGCAGAAGCAAATCAATAGCCTTATTAAATTGGCAGAAGAATCAAGTTCACAAACTGTTATCTTATCTGGTCAACTTGAGAAAATGACAGAAAGCAATAAAATTCAAACCGAGTACTTGGAATTATTTGGAAAATATATTTCAGCAGCTGAGCAATCTGTAGAATTACAGAAAGAACAAAGAGAATTGGATTTAAAGAAAAGAAAATCTGAAATTAAACCAAGAATAAAAAAAGATGGAGCTACTTCAAGCTCAACGCAAAGTACAATTCATATTAAAAATATTGGAGGATATGCAAAAATTAAAGATATTAAGATCGGGCCAACAAACAGTGTTGCAATACCTGGTTTTGAAGAGATGAAACGCAAAGAACTCGAACCTGGAATCCGTAACTCCATTGCATTGAAAACAAGCTCCAAATGCCCACATATGAATGACTGTATAATTGACATCATCATATACATTGAAGATAAGGATAGCAATATATATGAACTGTATATAAAAGGCAATGCAAGAAATCCAGATGTGTCAGATATAATTGAAACAGATCCAACGGAAAATTGATAGTTGAGTTCGAAGAAATTAATAGGTGTTTTAGAATATGTCACAAAAAATTAGAAATATTAAAGAGCTTCTAAGCAATCTCAGTCTGTCCACAATTTTCGATAAGATTGGGAGTCTCGCTGTTAAGATTATTTCCATAGAAAGTCTAACCACGATAATTAGCATAGAATTCACCTTAATAATATTCTTCGAATTAAATCCTTCATATTCAGTTTATAACCACCTATTACAATACCTATTAACTGTAAATGGTATATTTTCGGCTATTCTGATTACTTATCTATTCACAAGAATTACATGGACAAAAGACCGTAAGCTTGAATATTATAAAGAATCAATAAGGATTTCGCATAAAATTACTGATTTTAGAAGAGTCATGTATCTTCTAACAAAATATTATAATGTGTGGATTGATGAGGATAGGCATACTAAAAAACTCTTAGAATCAAGTAAATACAGACATATAGATTTTCATGACTTTCATTTATCATTAACCAGTGATTATAATCCGCTTAATGCTGAATTAATTAACGAATTAATCAAAGAAAACACATATTCAGAAGGTATTTCATCCGTTTATTTGGCTATGGTTTCTATGGTTAATGACAGGAGATCCGAAAAGTTTCACTTCAATGAAGAGATATATACTGACCATCAATATCAAGAAATATATGATCATTCATTGGTAGTAAGATGGCTTGAATGTGGAATTACTGATACAATTGGCTACTGGTTCGATCGTCCAAATCAATTCTTGAATTTCACAGCTTTAAGAAACGATCGTGAAGCAATACTTGATGCAGCTAAGAGAATTAATTCAAAATTTGAAGGTGTCGAGTTAAATAACGCACTTGTCAAGGATCTTGCTTATGAAATGTCATTTCAAATAAAAGAATTGTATGGGAAACTTAATTCACTTAGGCAAGGCTTTCAAAAACTTGATACATTGATAATAACTCTTATAACATTAAGTTTTTCAGTAGGTGTGCTATTTCCTTTGACGCTATTGATTCTTTCAGATGGGCTCCAATTCTTTATACTTGAAAGAATAGCAATTGCTATTAATTTGGGATTAATTTTGTTTTTTATTCTTAGGTTACCCATGTCAATTTATAAAGAACTCAATTTTTTTAGTAATAGGTAATGCAAATCCCTCCTCTCCCAAAAAACTTTAATGTCAACCCAACTTACCTTTTCACCGGCCAGGGGGCAATGTTCCTTGCAGAAAAGGAAGAAATTGATGACTTGAAAGAACAGATCACCCAATTAGAGCAGGATAAGAATGAGATTCTGAAGAAATCCCCTGAATTGGCGGAAATGGTAAAACTTCTTGAAAAGCGAAATGGTGATCTCATTGATATGACATCTTTAGCTTAAAAGAATTATAAAGAAGAGCAAGAGAAGAAAAAAGAAATAACTGAAAACAAATAAGTTCTTTGTATACGAAATAAAGTAACAGGTTACGCTAAAAATAGGCAAGAATTTACCCTTATGTAAGTAATTACTCTCCAAATCTTGCCCCAAATGCCCTAAGATCTGCCCCAAAGCAAAACAGACCCCCCGTCAATAGGGATGTCTGCAAAGGAATTCGTCAAATACCTGGCAAAGGAAAAAGGATTTCCGATAACACAGTTTTCTCAGTCATTTACCATTAACCATTCACCACCCCCTAAGATCATATCCTTCATATCCTCAGGGTAGTCATATCGATATCCAATGACTTCACCATCATCGGTGATCAAAACTTCATGATTTAATTCCAGAGCCTTAATTGAAGAGATTCTCAATCTGCAGTACGTAGTTCATCAACCAACGGATCAGATACGCCTGTTTCCCTTTAAAATGCTTTACAACGGGTAATTTGATTTCCATATTAAAGGGGTATTAGAGTTTCTATAGGTTTAATACCGATTGGGGCAAAATATAGTCCATGGATCTATGTGTTATAGAGCATGGATGGAATAATTCAATGGAATTTACTGATCAAGACCCGCAAGTAACAGTATAATATTATTGATCACAAAAATGTATTTGGATGGTTTAATCAGTACAGACCCAGTCAGACTTCCAGCTTTCTTTTTTTGTGGACCATTGACCCATGAATCTCAGATTTCTTAAAGTATACCTTCCTATTCATTTTATAGTACGGAAGTAGACCTTTCTTCTTCCATTTATGAATAGTTACTTTGGAGACATTGAAGATTTTTTGAACATCCTCGATTGAAAGAATCTCTTCCTCTGCATGATCTCGATTCTTCTCAAAGGCGTAGTCGTTAAGTACTTCTACTAAACATTTCTTGATAAGACTTGAGATATCCTCTTTCTCATAATTTGTGAATAGTACCTGTTCCATATTTATTGAGTTTATAGTTGAAATCTTCATTGATATAAAGATTACTGTTTTTATTTGGGAAGGAAAAGTTGACTCAATTGATGATTGACTATAATCTTGGTTGTACTCCACAACAGACTTACGAAATTAAAAAAATTGACACCGATTATTTTGATGAAGAGTAACCAACCGTAGTCAGCATGTACATCTCAAATATGACCCACTTCCTTGATGAACAAGGTAACATCCCCACCACAATGCCCAAAGAAGCCAGAGAGTTAGCAAACTTTCTTGCTTTGGTGGTTGATTCAACAACCAAGTCCAAACAACTAAGTCTTACCTCAACGCATATCAGGTGCTTCAATACGGGATGCCATGGCAACGTTAAATCGGCTCTAAGACCTTAAGGCGAAATATACTGGGACTGTCCAGAATGTGAAAATGAAGGCGTGATAAGCCAATGGGAAGGAACAAGGTGGGATAATACCTTAAACCAGAAGTGATATATTTTTCTATTATATTTTCTACTACATGCAAAAATACCGTTGTAAAATACTGATTTACAACGATTTTTTAACTTAAGTGGTCGGGGTGAGAAGA
>SDBV01005215.1_pt1 | contig 18402 bp, 11 predicted proteins | sample 2277081 | NCBI WGS metagenome assembly SDBV01 (sample SAMN10402039, study PRJNA504765) | marine sediment metagenome | isolation source: marine sediment core GS10_PC15, 223 cmbsf | place: Arctic Ocean: Southern Knipovich Ridge | collected 2010 | reverse complement strand
CGGTGAAGAGCGTTGGAATGGTACATAGCCCTCCTGCTCATTTTGGGCGGTTTTCTATTCTTCATGGCAACCGGGCTGCCGGTTGCCTTTTGCTTCCTGCTGGTGAATATAATCGGGGTAATTGTCTTCTGGGGTGGCTCAGTAGGTCTAGAGCAACTTATTATCAACATGGTGGATTCCATTACCCGCTTTACCCTGATGCCCCTAGCCCTGTTTATCCTTATGGGCGAAGTGCTGTTCCAATCAAAAATAGCCCCCCTTATGCTGGATGCTCTAGATAAATGGCTGGGGCGTATGCCCGGCAGGTTGGGTTTAGTAGCGGTGGCTGGCGGGACTTTGTTTTCCACCTTGACCGGAGCTAGCATGGCCAGTGTCGCTATGCTGGGGTCAACACTGGTGCCGGAGATGGAGAAGCGGGGCTACAAAAAGCCGATGAGTCTGGGGCCTATTCTGGGCAGCGGCGGTCTGGCGATAATGATTCCCCCCAGTGGCCTGGCTATCTTTTTAGGGGCTGTAGGTGAAATCTCCATTGGTAGGCTCTTGATAGCTATTATCATTCCTGGGCTGTTGATGGCTGTCCTTTATGCCGGCTATATCATCGGTAGAAGCTATCTCCAACCCTCTATCGCCCCTGCCTATGACGTGTCCTCCACCCGTCTGCTAGAGAAGCTTGTAACCACAGCTAAGTATATACTTCCGACAGGGTTTATTGTCTTTATGGTTCTGGGGCTCATCTTCTTAGGATTTGCTACTCCCAGCGAGGCGGCAGCCACCGGTGCCATCGGCACCTTTATTCTAGCTGCCGCCTACGGAAGGCTGAATTGGCAGGTGGTGAAGAAATCCATTGCTGGTGCCCTTGAGGTTTCAGTTATGGTGCTCATGATTATCGCCGCAGCGAGGGCCTTTAGCCAGATTATGGCCTTTACCGGGGCCACCTCAGGGCTAGCTGAACTTACCCTGGGCCTGCCTCTAGCCCCCCTCGCCATCGTCATAGCCATGATGATTGTGGTAATATTTATGGGCATGTTTATGGGGGCTGGTGCTATAATAATGATTACCCTCCCTATATTCGTGCCCATTATCCAAGCTCTGGGATTTGATCCAGTGTGGTTTGGAGTAATAATGCTCCTCAATATAGAAATGTCAACGACATCACCACCTTTTGGTCTGAGCTTGTTTGTGATGAAAGGCGTAGCCCCGCCCGATACCACGATGGGGGACATCTATCGTGCTGGTTTGCCCTTTCTCTACTGTGATGCCATAGCTATGGCACTGATTATCTTCTTTCCCGCAGTAGCCCTCTGGCTGCCAGCCCTGATGCGGTAGTTATTAATACTTCGGCGGATTTTTAATGTTAGGATTTTGTAAAAAGGGGGGGGATAGTAATAAATCGTAGGAAAGCCTGGAGGAAAATATGTACCGCATGCATATATCTTACATGAATTTGTTGAGAAATAATTAATATTAAAACCCGGGGATAACGATTGAGGACACTATTGAAAAAACCCCAGTAGAATACCAAATATATTCAACATAGCGCTTTTTTCGAATTGGTGGAGACGGGGGATAGTCAAACTCCATCCTGCCGAAATAATCTCCCACAACCTTAGAGAGCGGCGGGCCTTGGCGGTGCTGCCATTCTATATTTTGCACCAGGCAATAATCCTTATTATCGGTTTCTTCGTCGTCCAGTGAAGTATGGACATCGTGCCAAAATACTTCATCATATGCACAACTGTTTATCAGTAGCGCCAGCTGAGAGTTGTTGTTATGCTCGTTTTCGACAGTACTTAACAAATCATCGATTAGATTCTCCTATACCTGGACTTATGAAGGCAACCACAACTGCTTTCAGCTACGGTATATTACTCTGTTGTGTATAGCAGAGGTGCAGGTACAACTTGAACGAAAAGCACTGAAGTATCAGAGGGAGCGAACTTGGTGCAGTAAATCGAAAAAATCAGAAAAAGCGTTGCAGGCAATTGATTGTGTGTCAAGCAAATTTAACAGATGGCCCGTGGCAAATACATAGTCAGCCTGGCGTGCTGCCTCCAAGTCAGAGAGTCCATCCCCTAAATAGATAGTATTCTTGCCCCGTTTCTTAAGCCAGGTCAAATACTTTTTCTTGAATCCCTGGTTGATGATGTTACCCTCAGGGTCATAGTAGGATACGTCAATGCCATTCTTGCCGAAGGAAGTTTGCCCACAGTGTAATTCTAAATCCAGCATACCAATCTCTACTAATACAGGTTCAATGTAAAAATCAAGTCCGCTACTAACGATAACAAAAGGGATAGCACTCTCCCGACAGTAACCAACAAATTCAACAAAGCCCGGCCTCAGCTCAATGTGCTGGCGAACGAACTCCTGAAGTATCTCTTTGGGCTCTTGAATGAGCACAAACTGCAGCTTATTGCTCTGCTCAACGGTTAGATGGCCGTGAAGATAGTCCGAATCAATCTTTCGCCAGTCACCGCAGGCGAAGTTTTCTCTGAGCAGAACACTGAGATTATTTCTGATAATGGTGCCATCAAAATCACACTGGATAATCATTGCTCATCCCTATAGTACTTGAAATTGAAAAGGAGGTTGGCGTGCTTCTATGGGTCTTCGCCGCTTTGCGATATAGGTTGGGATTGGTTGACCTTCTGCCCCAGATATCCGTACATATAAATGAGCCGGTAGAAAACCACCGCGTTGGTTAAGACGGCGATGAGGATAAGACAGAAATAGGCTTGCCCGATGACTGCCCCGAGCATCATCAGGAAAAGCCTTATATCACGCGAGGCCAGGGATTTGAGTCCTTTACTAAATAGATGCCGATGATTCGGACCAATGCGAGCCCTACTATAGCTGATGCAAATGGTACCGGTGACAGCTAGAAGGCCAGCCAGCCAGATGCCTGAATAAGAATATGTCTCATGGGACAAAGACCATAAGGTTAGTCCCAGCACTATCAAAATATCAGCATAACGGTCAAGTACAGAGTCCAGAAAGCCACCGAACTCCGATGTCATGCCTTTTAGCCGGGCTAGACTACCATCTATCCCATCAACAATAGATGATAGCTGGACTAAAAGACCGGCTATTATGTTATGGCCAAGGACGAAGCTGATAAAAGACAGCAGGGCGATGCCGAACGCTGCCCATGTCATCTGATTGGGTGTTACTTTTGTCTTTGCCAGTAGGTGAGCCATTGGCTCTGACATTTTCCGGTTAATGTGCCTGGAAATATAGCCGTCGTACACCGTCTCCATCCCTACCGGCTATCCCCTTATCCTGTCTAAATCTTCCTTGGTATCTACATCTGCCCAGAAGCAGCCGCTAACATCACAGGTATCAAAATGGTGTCCCCGGCCGACCATGAAGCGGATGACATCACTGATTTCAACGTTGGTGCCATGGTATTGAACAAGCTCGCTTAAAGCCCGAAAGAAGTTCTCTGTCAGAAGAAAGACCCCGGTATCAATAGCATCCCAGTAAGCAAGGCCCTTGCCGATGTTCTTAATACAACCAGCGCCATCAACAGCGACCTTGGTTGCCTCAGCCAGTTCATGATAGTGAGCCGGCGAATAATCAACACAAAGTGTTTCATTCACGGGTGTCTGCCTGTCCAGAAGGCGCTTCACTATCTCCCCATCGATTACGTGGTCTCCCATACATAAAACTAGTGGCTCTCCCTGCGCCCACTCTCCAGCCTTATATACTGAGATAGCATTCCCACTGAGATAATCAGCGTTGTAGATAGATTGCAGCCTTACCCCAAAATCGCTGCCATTGCCCAGTGCCTCTATTACCTTGTCCCCCAGGTAACCAACCACAATGGCTATGTCCCTAACTCCCACTGCTGCCAATGCCTCAATAGGGTACCCTATTAACTGTTTACCATTCACTGGCAACAGAACCTTGGGACAGATGGCAGTCAGAGGGCCCAGGCGGTCACCGTCACCGGCAGCCAGGATAATACCTTTATTAATCTCTTTTTTACGTGTTTGATGCATCATCTCCCTTTCACAAAAATTCTAAATTAATGCCCCTCTTCGGAATCCACTGTTTGCGAGGTCTAAATATGCTTCATCAAAGGCAAGCGGCTAATACCATATTAGAAAAGAGGGGACAGTTTGTCAATCAAGTGTTCTCGTTCATATGATTAGTGACACATTACCTCCCTTCCGGAATACTCTTACTGCGCCCCTGGGAAGTCCTAATGTCTCACGCTCAATGCCAAGAGCAATACCTCTTCCTCTCATTTAAGACATCTATAGTACCGCTACCACTAACAGTAACTGCCAGGGCACCCCTTACTACCTCAACAACTGTTGGCTGACCTCTCCGGAGCTACCTCTAAACGGATTGCATAGCTATAGAGCCGACAAAAATCAAGCCTGGCAGTAGGGCACCTGTCATTCTCCAACTTCTCACCTTAAAGCCTCCATTAGATTAAATATAAGCCAGAGCCAATAAGATAGCAATAAATAGGGGCTTCGCCCCGAATAATCTTATCTCCTTTCAGCTACCCACGGCGACTGCTAATGGGACGCCGGGTAGTCATTATCAAAATCAGTAGCACGATAATTAGTACCACCATAATAGCTAGCATACCCCAGATATACATAGGCGTCCCGGATGCAGGTGGTGGTGCCGGGGGAGCCGGTGGGGCTGACGCTGACGGTGCTGGCTCAGTAGTGAATATGCCAACTGCCCACTGACTCTGAGAGTTCTTGCTTATCGCTCTCACCTTCCAGTAGTAAGTGGTCATATAATTAAGCTTCTTCTCAGAGAAATAGGCTGTAGTCTCCAGAGCATTAGCCCCAGTTCTGGATATTATCGGGTTGGCGAAGGCAGAATTGTTAGCCAGCACGAACTCGTAGCCGTTAGCCCAGTCAGCTGAATTCCACTGGAAGTTAGGCTTCAGTGGAACATCGGTGGCGCCTGGTGTTGGTACAACATTACCCACAAATCCCTCGGCGGTTCGGAATGGATTCCACTCCCCGCCGGCTAGACCGGTGGTAAATGACCAGGTGGTGGAGAAACGGCTAAGCGCCGGTGCTCCGAAGGTAATAGTGGTGCCGGGTACAGTGGTTGAGCCGCCTGACTGGCCAACCCTCACCCTCCAGTAGTAAGTAGTACCGCTGGCGAGACCACCGGCAGGGGCGATTTCGGCATGGGCTACTGGAGTGTAGATTTGGGCAGGTGACATCTCAAAGCCAGGGTCAATATCATACCATAGATTATATGTTTTAGCACTGCTAATTTCTTCCCATGAAACCCTACTACTAGCTTGCCTGCCTGAGGAGGCACCATCTGCTGGCGAGACAAGCTGCAAGGGCATGGTGAGCGTATCCTCATAGGTGTAAAGAACATGCGGTATGGCTGATGAATCATAAGACCATAGTCTCCTGGAACCTGCGCCTTCAGCCAGCCACAAACCACTCATTGTAGCTGAAGCCGGTAGATTGGTATTAACTATCTCAAACAAGGGGGCATCAGCGCTTGGAGAAAGAGTATCAGTGGGATTGAGAGAGCGAGCCATACCGCCTTCAGCGGCTATACCACCGCCAGCAGTTACCACACGAGTAACCATCGGACTAGGGTCAGTACCGTATACCGTACTCAAACCACTACCGTCATCACCCACTACCAGGGCACTAATGGCAGGGGTTATCTCTATGCGGCCAGGACTGATATTGTCAATCCGTTGCCACGGCTTATCTTCCCCTGTAACCAAGCGTCTAATGCCACCACCGGTAGCACCAGCAGCGTAGATAATACTGTTGTCAGTATAATGGGGACTGAAAGCAACAGATATGGCACCAGTCAGGCCAGTAGCTGAAGTGCTGGGTTGCCGCCAAGTCTCACCATCATCTGTAGACAGATATACTGTGGAAGCACCACCGACTAGAATAGTGCTATCGTTGTCATAGTCGGGCGACAGCACCATGGACTCAACGCTAGCCCCGATACCAGTGGCTACAGGGCTACTCCAGTTTAAGCCACCATTAGTGGTCTTGTAGAAATCGCCCAGGCTATCGCCAACCCGTACCTCCCGGTTATCAACTATTGCCCACGAATCAATGGTGCCGGCGGTTCCTGTCTTAGTTGGCAACGGTGCGAAGCGGAAGCCATTATCGGTTGACCTCCATATATTGGGCGCAGTCCCCGACTCGCCGACAAATACAGTGGTATCCGAGGCAAAACCAGGTGATATGACTACCTCATTAAAATTTTCTACCGTCATTGCCGTATCTATGAGTTGACCTTCAGTTAATACTGCATCCCAGGTTATACCACCGTTAGCCGTCCGCCACAGTATTGAATTGCCCGAGTTACCGACGGTAATCATATACATCGTGCTATCTTTATCGTAGATTGGTGATACTGCCAGGTCAGTGATGGTCTGCAGGTCATCGCAGATAAATGCGGTGCGGGCAAAGGTAGCGCCACTGTCAACACTGCGAGCAAAGCCGCCATTAATGCCGGAAGTGCCGGCATAGACGAAATAACCCGAGCCGTGAAACCCACCAAGCGCAACAACAGCATTTTCTGCCGGTGATGCTGATGGTGGGGTATAGGCTACACCAGCGGCAATACTGATAACGCTACCATCAGTTAGACCGGCGACCACGGCAGGGGGAGTAAAAACCCCGCCGGTGGCCGGGGGAAGACCTTCGCCAATGACCAGGTCAGAGCCAAAAGCCTCGCCGGCAGCAGCTAGTGAATAGACAGGAACGGAAGCAAACACGGGAATAGCCATAGAATCATCAGGCGTCTCAGCCCCCATTATCATATAGACACCACCAGTCACACCGCCGACATTAACTCCAACATACTGAATATATTTATCTTCGGAGACATCCGAGTCATAGTCAGCGGGAAAGGCAAGGGAACCGCCGGTTGCTGCCCAGGGCTCAAAAGGAGGAACAGAGGTTGGGTTCAAGAGATAAGCATCACCAATGGTAGTCCCCCAGTCAGCAGCTCCAAGCCTGGTAGTAACAATAGTATCGGTCTCATCAGTAACCACGGCCACAAACTGCTGGTCATCAGCAAAATTGGGGGGGAAGGCAACCGCAAGCACATCATACTTGGTGCCAGCAGCACCTACGCCTACCCGAAGGTCAGTCCAGGGGGTAGGATAGTTTGACTTATCGTAGATATAAACCCCGCCGTAGTCACCAGCATCAGCATCGCGGGAGCCAACCAATGCTAAATACCTGCCTTTATAATAGGTAACAGCAAGCGATGTAATCAGCCGGCTGTTGGTAGGATTGGCTCCGCTACCGTAGGCAGGTTGGCCCAGAATAGTGAAATTTTCACCCCCATCGGTGGATGTATAGACATTATACTGAGTCGCCAGATACAGAGTGTCAGCATATTCCCATCGGGGCAGAACCAGGGCGATAATCTTTGAAGTAATAGTGGCGCCAGATGGCTTATCATTAGTGGGGATTTTCCATAGAGGAGTCCAGGTATAGCCGCCATCAGTGGACTTAAACAGGTTGTAACCATTTAATGGAGAACCAAGTATTTCCTCAGTGGCAGCATAAATAGTGCCATCAAAGGCAGCAGCGATAGCAGTAACGCCGGTTTGCTCAGCAGTGACATTGCTGGTCAAGACCCAGCCGCCAGCCGCTCCTTTCCGGGGAATGGGATGCTTGCTCCAGACATCTGCGTCCTGGCTAGCCTGGGCGGGTAATGGAACTGCGGCTAGAATCAGCAGCCAGACCAGTACTATAAACAGGGACTTTTTGATTACTGGGGTTAGACAGCCCAAACTACATACCTCAACCACGACTTTTCATATGAACAAGTGTATCTATGTTAAAATCTCTCCTTGCTGGCCGGCAATGCCACTAACAAATCCAAACCCAGCTCTTACAGCCAGCATTCTCTCTATTTAATATTACTCAAGGTAAAAATTCAAGCGGCTGTTAAGCTAGGTGGTGTACGTTAGCCTGTAGTTGACTATTGACATTGTACGAGCGTATAGATTACCCTACATAGCAAAAAGGAGGTGAACAGATGCAAGCATACTGCGTGAAGTGCCGCGCCAAAAGGGAAATGAAGGATGCTAAGAGCATAACTATGAAGAATGGCAAACCCGCAACCCAGGGTGTATGTCCCACATGTGGCACTAAGATGTTCAGGATAGGGAAGAGTTAAAGCGGATATTGCGAGTATCGGGTTTAGTGGAGAGGCTGGGTAATCTAATTAGGGATACCCAGCCTTTTTATTGCCGATTTAACAAATTGGACACTTGTTGGATTTGGGATTGCACGCAAAGAGAAGTTCAAGAGCTGTTCCGAGTGCCCACCATTTCGGACAAAAGGTAAAACCTTTGCACTTGCTAGATACCTTGACAGCCAGCAAGCAGAAGTTTAACATAGCTATAATAGTTAATATGAGAAATCTTGGCTAGATATAGTAAGCAAAATACTAGAGGGGTGTTTAAATGAAGCTATATGCTTTGAACGGTGGCCGGATCTGGACTGAGAGGGGATTTCACTGCCACTTTGGCACAGAGGCAGATACAGGGAAGGAGTATGTACCTGAGACATTTTGCGTGCAAAACGTCCAGTACTATATTGAACATCCAGAGGCCAAGATAGTCTTTGAGCTGGGCTATAAAATCGAAGACTTTTCGAAGCATGGTGGTTTCCCTCAGCGTAAAGGCCCCGAGGGCTTAACGATGAAACAGGAGCCTGATGAGAACCCTGTTGCCCAGCTCGGGAAGATTGGAGTCAAAGTCGATGACATCGACTATGTAGTATTATCGCATCTCATGTTAGAACATGCTGGATGGTTACCTGCCTTCGCCGGGAAGAAAGCTCAAATCGTAGTTCAGCGTGAGGAGTATGAGTACGCACGCAGAATTGGCTGGCCTAATCCCCCAGGGAAGCCTGCCCTGGAGCAGTTCCACAGCTGGATGTACTTGAGGAAGCACTATGAAATCCCCGGGCTGAATTTTAAGCTTATAGAGGGAGATTACGAGCTAGTCAAGGACGTTATGATACTCCATACCCCAGGGCATACCCCGGGGTACCAAGTGATGCTTGTGAGGCTGCCAAAGACGGGGACGGTGATTCTTTCCTCCTGCGAACATAGAGGCAACTACTATGATATACCTATCAATGGCACAGCCCCAGGCATCCCCCACGCATTCACTTGGTTTGCCGCCGAGGAACTTCGGAGCCTGAAAAGGGTTAGAGAGCTAGTAGAGAAGGAGAAAGGCCAGATCTTCTATGGGCATGACCAGCAGCAATTCCAAACTCTAAAACACATTCCGGAGTATTATGAATAGTTAGGCGCAAGGGGCGGCGCCCCAGAACATGCCGTGGATAAGGTGAGAGAGGAATCAAATAGTGAAGATAGTAAAAAGTGTTTGTAATATGTGTTTATGCCGCTGTGGAATAGATGTTTATGTAGAGAATGGGAAGATAGTAAAGGTCATTGGTATGCAGGAACACCCTTTTAACACACTGTGTATCAAACCTTACGCAATACCTGAATTGGTGCATTCTAGTGAGCGGCTCACCAATCCTTTGAAAAAGGTTAATGGAGAATTCAGCGAGATTTCATGGGATGAAGCACTTGGTTTCATTGCCGATAAATTAACCGCTATTAAGCGAAAGTATGGGGCTAAGGCAGTTTTGGTACATCTTGGGCAGCCCTTTGTTCAGTCACACATAGAATACATGGCGAGACGATTCTGGGACTTATACGGCACGCCTAATTACACCTCAGGTTCCTCCTTCTGTTATATGGCCAGAACAATTGGTCATAGCTTAACCTGCGGAACGCATGTTATTCCTCAATATTCAGCGGCTACTAGATGCATGCTGATATGGGGTGTGAATCCTGCAGACTCTCGTCCTCTTGAGACAGATGAAATACATGCCATGGCTGGGAGAGGAGCAAAGCTTATAGTAGTTGACCCCAGGGCAACGCCACTGGCTAAAAAGGCAGATATTCATGTTCAGCTTAGACCTGGAACCGATGGTGCCCTGGCCCTTGGCTTATTGAATGTAATTATAGCTGAAGAGCTTTACGATAAGGCTTTTGTGGAACAATGGACAGTTGGCTTTGACAAGCTAGTTGAACATATAAAAGATTACTCGCCAGAAAAGATTGAGGAAATAACCTGGGTTCCTGCCGAGGTGATTAGAAATGTTGCCCGAATGTATGCCACTAATAAGCCAGCCCCTATTTCTCTGGGTATAGCAGTGGACCATCATACCAATGGGATTCAGGCTGTCCGCGCTATCACCACCTTAATAGCTATTACCGGCAACCTTGATATACCCGGGGGTGACATATATATGCCGAAGCTCCGCCTGACAAATCTTAGGCTAGAAGAAAAGGTCACCGAGGATTTACCTGTGGGTATCGACTATCCTTTGTATACCAAATATGTTAGGGAGCAAACAGTAGTGCCGGCTATCAAGCAACTGGTTGCTGAGAAGCCTTACCCAATAAAAGCGCTGGTAATCGCTGGCGGCAATCCCGCCGTAACCTGGCCTGATGCTAACAAGCTTAAGCAGGGCCGTGAAAAATTAGATTTGATGGTGGTCATAGACATATTCATGACCGATACTGCCAAAATGGCTGACATAGTATTACCAGGTACCACTTTTCTAGAAAGACAGGACCTCCGAAATTATGCGCTGTCCGGCCGTAGCTTGATTACATTAGCCAACAGAGTCGTTGAACCTATCGGTAACTCTATGGAAGATTGGAAGATATGGGTAGAGCTGGGTAAGAAAATGGGTTATGCTGAGTACTTCCCCTGGAAGGATAGTGACGAACTTCTGGAACATTTACTCAAGCCAACAAGTATCAGCCTTAACCAGCTTAGACAAAATCCAGGCGGTATTTACTACGCAGCGCAGGAGTTTCAGAAGTATCTTAAAGATGGTTTTAATACCCCATCGGGGAAGGTAGAGATATATTCACAAACAATGAAGGATTACGGGCATGACCCATTACCCACCTTTCATGAGCCTGCAGAAAGCCCGGTCAGCCAGCCAGATTTGGCTGAGAAATATCCCCTGATATTAATTAGTGGGGCAAGAACTATCGCTTTTACCCACTCACGATATCGCAACCTTCCCAGCTTACGGAGATTGGTGCCCGAACCTTTAATGGAAATCAATTCCCAAACTGCCGACAGCTTAGGCATAGCTGATGGAGACTCAGTGAAGGTTGAATCAACAAGAGGAAGCATCAAAATAAAGGCTAAGCTTACCGAGGATATTCACCCTAAGGTGGTCAGTATTCAACATGGCTGGAGCCAGGCTAATGTCAACTATCTGACTGATGATGAAGCTCGTGACCCGGTATCAGCTTACCCTGGTTTCAAGTCAGTGATGTGTCGAGTAACGGCAACCAAGGATGACGCAGTATAAATCCCCGTCTTAATTGCCTAAATACTCAGATAGTACCCTTACTCGGTAACATATTTTTTGGGCGACCATACTACTTTCGTTAACAATAATTATGAGGCAATTCGGGGTATTGACAAAATGAGCAACACCTACTACTCTTTGGTTAAGGAAGCAAAGACTACCAGCTCAGTGCAAATCCTACATAGTAGTTTGGCAGAAGGCGGTGGTGATGTATAGCTTTAACCGATGTGGCCATACAGACTCGGCCTAGGTTTAGGTCAAAAACAAAAGGAGGATTCAATTGAAAAAGAAAAAATTACTTACGCTATTGGGTGGCATCTGCCTAGTGCTAATACTGGCAGCGCTACCCTTCCTGGCAGCTTGTGCTGCACCAGCCCCTGCCCCAGCCCCAACCCCAACCCCTACGCCCACTCCAACACCATTACCGCCTGCTGAGCCGTATGTCATTAAGTCGGTTTCTATTTTTAATCCACCCAGTGCCGCTTTGGTTTCCTATTTTGAATTGATAGACAGAGTGAATGAGCGGGCTAAGGGGGAGCTTATCATTGACCATATCGGTGGACCGGAGGTGCTCCCTCCCTTTGACCAGGCTATAGCCGTGAAGAGAGGTGTAATCCAGATGGCCTTTGTTTTCCAAGGTGCTTATGCGGGAATAGTGCCTGAGGGTGCAGTTGTTTACGCTTCACGGCTGACTTTAGCCGAGGAGCGGGAGCGGGGAGTTATTGACCTACTACGGGAGGTCCATGCCAAGGGTGGTCTTTTCTATCTGGGGAGACCGCGTGATTATGACCCGGAGGGTCTCTTCTTTATCTGGTCTCAGCAAAGGGTTGAGAAGCCCCAGGAGTTAGTGGGCATGAAGATAGGTTCCGTCACTACCGCAATTATTCCCTTCACCAAAGCCTTGGGTGCGATTCCGTCTGTTGTTTCGTTTGGGGATTTTTACACTGGCGTGGAACGGGGCGTTCTCGATGCCCATCATAATCCATATTCATCACTTACTGATCTTGGCATGCAGGAAATAATCAACTATGGCATCGACCATGGTTTCTACAATGATGGATTAGCTTTCGTAATCAACCTGGAATTTTGGAACGAACTCCCACAGCATCTGCAAGAATTGGTGGAAGAGGTTCATATGGAATTGCAACGAGATGCGCTAGCCATTTATATTGAGCAGAAGACACAAAACAAGCAGGTGGTGCTGGATGCAGGAGTAGAGCTTATCAAGTTCTCACCGGCTGATGCTGAATGGTATATTGAACTTGCTTATAGCTCCTACTGGGAAGATATCATTAGTAAGTATCCAGATCTTGGCCAGAGATTTTATGAGCTGATGGAAGAATAAGCTGGTAGAAGATTTTTTATTACCCTCATCCTCTCCTTCGCCGGGGAGGGTGAGGGATTGCTGTTAAAGGGACAGTATAAAATAAAAGGGGGGTTCAATCGAAAAAGAAAAAATTACTTGTACTATTGAGCGGTTAGCTCAGTTGGTTAGAATGCTGCTTTAACATCGCAGAGGTCACTGGTTCAAATTCAGTATCGCCTACCATTCAGGACAAAAAATAGAACTTTTAGGAAGGCCTTCGCATTAGTCCACTTCCTGCGCCGTAACTAAGGTTAATCTCAATATATGAAGCTCACACTAATCCCTTCTCCCGAGCCTTGGTTACCATCTCCGGCTCGTTCCACCACTTCTGAATATTCAGATCCTCACAAACAGCGTCAGCTGCCAGATACCCCGACCCCAAGAGCACGGTTCCACCGGGAAAGGTACACGAACCTCCCATATACAGACCCTTTATGGGTGACCTATGGTGTGAACACTCCTCATTCGGCCTCATAAAACCTAACTGAAGCGGATGGTATGCCCCCTGCTTGATTGAGCCTTGTACCATATCGGGAAATTTATTCTCAATGTCAACAGGGGTGGATATATAGTAGCTCTTTATCTTGTCATCCGTTATGTTAGGAGCGTATCGTCTCAGGATTGCTAAGCATCTTTGGGCTTGCTCTTGCCTGAATTTATACGAATACCACGTATCAGTTCCTTCTTTTAGGTTATAGGGTATCATCTGAGAAATAGACGCGGTATACTTCCCCGGAGGTGCCTGGCTAGGGTCATGTAGGCTGGGGACACAAAAACTAAACCCTGCCTTTCCGTCTATCTCCCCCCTTCCTATAGCCTGGTAATGATTTATGAAGTCCTCGGGGGTCTCAAGCCCCAATAGGTATAAATAGGCGTTATTGATTTCAGGGTCAGCCTCGGCAGCCGTGAAGCTCGGTGCTTCCTCTAAGGCTAGATGGATACCCAGTAAGCTCCAGTGCTCCCATTGCCAGAGCTTGATCCCCTCAACAAACTCATTGTCCAGATTCTCTTCCCCTACAAGCTTGAAGAAGGTTTGATGAGTATCGATGGTGCTGATTATAGCCTTGGCGACCTCATAGACACTGCCATCTTCCATCTCTATGCCAGTAGCCGCTCCATCCTTTACTATGATGCGTTTAATTCTTGCTGCAGTCCCCAATTTTCCGCCATTTTCCAGGATCACCTTGATGAGGACTTGAGCTAGCATATGAGAGCCGCCGACGCATATCCGATAGTTGGTGGCTCGGTTCAGATAAAGAGGGACAAGGTAACCTGCCCCCGATTGCTCCGGATCCAATCCCCATAAACAGGAGATGTGGAGCATCATAGCTCTGACGTGCTCATTCCTGAAGAGGTCCTCTATTATCTCCTTCGGAGGCTTCTCCGCCATGATAGCCATTTCTCTTGACCAGTCATACTTCTCTAAAGCTGCCGCCTGCAGAATGGTGGGCATCGGCTGAACATAGGTCACCGGGGCAATGAAGTCATCTACCCAGCTCTTGTATTTATGGTACATCTCCCTATAGGCATTAGCATCCTCTTCAGAGAACTTGGCTATTGAGGCACAAGATTTATCTACATCGGTATATAAGCATAGGCATCTCCCATCTTGGAGAGGCATAGCAAATTGGAGAGAAGGATAGACATGCTTGAGACCATAAAGCTCTTCAAGCTTCAGGTCTTGATACGGGGGAGCATAGTCTACCATCATCATGGATATAGCGTGGGTATTAATGTAAAAGCGAGGTGCGCCTGCCACTTCCTCAGTAGCCAGTCCCCCTCCCATTTCAAACCTGTGCTCCAGAACCAAGACCTTTTGTCCAGCCTTGGCTAGATAAGCAGCAGCGACCAGTCCATTGGGACCACTACCTATAATTATGACATCATACTGGGCCACGACTACCTCCTTTAATTTTAACTTTTTAGGCTGGCTAACAGTTCGCAATATAAGCCCTGACCATCATGAAGCTAATTATTTAGTAAGGGCGACCATTCTCCTCCCACGGCTTCCTCAGGTTAAGATCCTCAGCCATCACCTTGTAGACATTATAACCCTGAAAGCACCCAGCATTTCCAAAGGGATGCCAGGCAGTCCCGGTGGCATACAGGTTTTGTATGGGCATCCGGCCATCGGCTAGCTCAGGCAGCGGCCTCCACCTACCAATCTGAGATGGGCTGTTATCTATAACAGTGAAGTTACCTCCCGGACCAAAGTTCCTGGCCTGCCTGGAGGTAAAGAATGGCGTGATCGGATTATAACCAATGACATTATCCCAAGTCATATTGGGAGCATACCGCTGCCACCAACTGAGCATCTGCTCAGCCAGGCGTTTCTCTAGCTCTTTCCACTCCTGCTCGCTGTATGCGGTAGCGGGGAGAACCCATTGCTCAACCAAGGGACAAGACATCCCCGGAGGTGCATAGCCAGTCTCGGCGACATTTGAATGATCATAAATAGCAAGAATGAATCTCTCTGGGTCCGGCCACATTCCCATCCTTCTCCGGTGAGTTTCATCGAACAGGTCGTCCCACGTCTTAGTGCCCAGAAATGTGAGTGAAGAAAGATATAAATCGGGGTCAAAGTCTTCCGCTTTATAGCGAGGTCGGTCACGAAGTGCCCAGGAATACCACGATATTGCCGTCCAATGCGTTTCAAGGTTCTTTATCCTCCGGATGAGTTCGTGGCTGAGATGCTCTTCACCCACCAGTTCCACACAAAGCTGATAGGGGTCGACATTAGAGAGCACAGCATACTTGGCTTCCACTTCCGTGCCGTCTGCCAGGCGAACCCCTTTGGCCCTGCCATTTTCAATAATTATCTTGTCCACTTTAGACTGAGTAAAAGTCTTGCCTCCGTTCTCGACGATGACCCTTTGCGAGGTATGAACCAGGGTGTGAGTTCCACCCGGATATGTGCAGCCAGTAGTAACCATGGCCAGTGTTGTTATCGCACCAATACCGCCACCATGTGCATCAACTGGAATGCCGATTGCCTGAAAATGCCTGGCAAATAGCTGCTGGATCTCCGTAGATTCGAATAGCTCCTTCAATACTTGAGGAAAGGTCATAACTGTCCAGTGAGGATTCATTCCACTCTCAGGGTTAGTTATCAACTTGTCCATGGCATCTATTTCACCGAAGGGTTTGGGTGGAGACCACCACCACTCCCTTAAAGCTGGAATCCAGTATTTTTGCACCTTTTCCCAAAGCCATAGCCACTTTTCGGCATCTCTCTGAGAAAATCTGGCAAATAACTTGGCCGTTCGCTCCTGGGCAGGTTCCAGGTAGGTATTATATATTCCACACCATGTATCATCTTCTCTGAAGATAGCCGCAAAGCTAAGGGGATGATGAATAACCTTAGCACCATACTCTGCCCATTCCGGGAAGTCCTCATGAACGAGTATATGATACTCACGAGAGTGATAGCTAGAGCAGTGAGCGGCAACGAATCCAGGCGCTGGGCTTTCCTCTGCAGACCAGCCTGTACCCAGCTCGTGCTTATCTTCAAATATGCCCACACTCATACCGCCATACTTGGTTAGATACATAGCGGCGACTAACCCCTTGGTCCCCCCACCCACTATTACTACATCATAGCTTGCATCTGCCATTTTCCCTCCCTTTCTGTTCTATTTGTTATCCTCCCGCAGCCGGTGGGATAAAATAAACTGATGTCTTGTCCGCCAACCTGCTTTCCAAGCCACCAACAAAACGATAATCACTTCCCCCTATGGCAATGATCAGAGGGAACTGACTTTGAGAATCTGGTTGCAAGCTTCGCTTGAGGTCATCGCCAAATTCCTGCCCAAGCTGGTCAATAAGATTTTGTAAAGTAGCCCCCTCAGGCAGGCTAACGATTACCTCGCCTTGGCCAATCAACTCCCTCAGGAAGCCATGGAATAAGACCTTTACTTCCACTGTGTCTACTACTTTCCTATGTCTTTTATTATCTCCCCAAGCCCTAGCTCCTCGAGTTTCTCGGCAGTGGGAATACCATCCTTATCCCAGCCTCTGACCTGGTAGTATTCGTCCAGCATGCCCTCGATGTTCCTTAAAACCTGCCCTTCAGAGGGACCGGCCTTCCTGAGAGGCTCAGTGGTAAACCTCTTGGGGAAAACGTCATCCTTACGCCTGAATCCCTCCCTGACATTAAAAGCACGTTCAAGATTCCATATCTTTTCTCCCACTCGGAACAAGTATTCCGGAGCACCAAAGGCGGGAATGCCGGTGGCGGAGGCAACCCTCCTGGAGAATAGAGGAATAGGAAGCATATCCCCAAGGAAAGCGCAGGCAACCCCTACCTCAAGCATAGCATTCTCATCTTGATTGCCCTTGATGACATCGGCGAATCCCTCTTCGGCAAAGCGATCTACCGGGCGAGGAAAAGGCAAATTGAGGATCTCCTGCTTGCCATAGCCTAAGTTGTGATTCGCTCCACAAGGGGAAGTGATATAACCAAGGCCATGCCACTTAACTCCCCGGGGCTCGTAAGCCGGTATCTCTAAACCCTTTATGTGCATAGCGTAGGCCTCTGTACCCTTCCCGATATGCTCTGCCGCCCTTTTAACACCCTCAGCCAGAATGTCTCCGAAGCCCTCCCGGTTACCTATCATCCTGACCAACTCCAGTGCCGCCTGATGGTTGCCATAGGTAAGGTCCAGGCCCCCTGTATCACTGGTGGTGAGAATACCCCGCTCAAACAACTCATAGGCAAAACCGATGCTGTTCCCAGCGCTTATGGTATCTAGCCCTAACTCATCGCACAGGGCATCGGCAGCGATGGTAGCTCCAATATCAGCGCTACCTATAGCACCGGTAAACATGTTGATTGTTTCATACTCCGGCCTACCGGTAACCCCAGCATAAGGTCCACTCTTCACAGTAAAGTCATTCCCACAGTGAATCATACAAGCATGACATGTGTTGTCCCCCACCTTAGTCTTGGCATATTCTTTTGCCGTTATGTTTTCCCAGCCATCCAGGCTTCCCTCCCTGAAATTGCGAGTGGGGAAAACCCCCATAGCATTAGTTGACTCTACGGTCTCGGTGGTACCTGTCTTAGAGAAGGTAGCAAAATGGTGGCTCTGCCGGTGGGCAATGATTTCCTCCTCAACCAGGCTCTTGAACTCCTGAAGGTCAGGCAGCTTTACTGACCTGGCGGCATTAATGACGATGGCCTTGAGGTTTTTAGAACCCATCACTGTACCCATCCCTCCCCGGCCGGCAGCACGGTCATCACTCAGAATTAAAGCATATCGCACCAGTTTCTCCCCCGCCGGTCCTATACAGACAGTCCTCGTCCTTGGACCATGCAGTTGCTTTAACCTCTTTTGAGTCTCAATGGTATTCTTTCCCCATAAATCCCCGCCATCCTTTATCTCGACATGACCGTCCTCGATATAAAGGTAGACTGGTTTATCTGCTTTCCCCTCCACTATAACCATGTCCAGACCGGCAAACCTGAGCCAGGCTCCAAAATCTGCCCCTCCGACAGAGCGGAAATAAGTTCCAGTTAAGGGGCTTTTAGAGCTTACTATCCACCGGGAACAGGCTAGCGCTGATGTGCCAGCCAGAGGGCCGACACTAAAGAGCAGCTTATTATCGGGGCTTAAAGGTTCCACCCCCGGGCGA
>SDBV01005214.1_pt1 | contig 18403 bp, 17 predicted proteins | sample 2277081 | NCBI WGS metagenome assembly SDBV01 (sample SAMN10402039, study PRJNA504765) | marine sediment metagenome | isolation source: marine sediment core GS10_PC15, 223 cmbsf | place: Arctic Ocean: Southern Knipovich Ridge | collected 2010 | reverse complement strand
TGTATCTGCGCCGTCAGCCAGAAGCCGTAGCGTCCCTGGCAACAGAGGGCGTCGGCGATGTAGACGGTGGCCGCCGCGCTTTGAAACTCCGGCTGGAGCGAGCTGGGCTCGTGGTGGTACGCGATCGCGTTGCGCAGGCCGGGCGGGAACTTCCACTTGGCCGCCAGGGCGGCGCCGAACGTCTGGTGATCGGCACCGATGATGCGCTCCTCGACGGCACAGAAGTTCTGCGGCTCCTGGTGGCAAAGCTCGGTTACCTGCTTCACCTTCTCCGGGAAAAGCTGCAGCACCGCGATCAGCCCCATGTCGTGCATGAGGCCCGCCACGAAGGCCTGATCCGGCAGAATGCTTCTGGCGACTTTGGCCAGCAATCGGGCACACACACCCACCGCAATGGAGTGGATCCACAGGTCGCGGGCGCCAAAGTGCTCCGAGATGCGGTCCGCCTTGACCAGCCGCGAAAGCGAAGCCGCCAGTGCCAGATCTTTGACCATACCGAGTCCGAGCATCAGGATGGCCCGCTCGAGGCTGGCGATCTGCGACGGCAGACCGTAGAAGGCCGAGTTCACGACCTTGAGGATCTTCGCCGCCAGGGCCGGGTCCGTCTGCACCACCTCGTGCATCTCACGGGCCGTGGCCCGCGGGTCTTCCACGACCTGCACAATCCGGGCCGTGACCTCCGGCAGCGAACTGATCTCGGTCATCCGCCCCATGGCCTTTTGCAGTTCCGGCGGGAGAGCCTTCCCGCTCCCCCCAGTGGACTTGGCGGGAGATGTCGTAAACAACGGCATGCCAGATCCTGTAGACGCCTGTGTCTTCGATCAGCGGATGCAACCAGCCGGGGACGCGCCCCACGCCCGCTAGGCGAAGATCTGCTCCGCTTCCATGACCCCCTCAGGCAACGCTTCAGCAATCTCCGCCAGGATGTCCGGGGACAGGCCAACCTCTCCCAACGCGGACTCGTCAATCTCCTCCGTCCGGCCCGTCAGCCAGAAACCGTACTGCGCCTGGCAACACAGGATGTCGGCCACGTGGACAACGGACGCACACTTCCGGTGTTCGGGCGGCACGGTGTTGGGGTCATGATGGCAAGCGATCGCGTATCGCAGAGCCGGCGGGAATCTCCACTTGGCGGCCAGCGCCCCGCCAAAGGCCTGGTGGTCCGCGCCGATCAGGCCGCTTTCCAGCGCGCAAAAGTCTTGGGGCTCGTTGTAGCAGCGTTCAACCACGTCTTGCAGCCGCGCGGCGTATAGCTGCTGCACCACGATGAGTCCCAGGTCGTGCACCAGCCCCGCCACGAACGCTTCATCGGTCGGCACGGCCTTCCCCGCCTCGGCGAGCAGACGAGCACATACGCCCACCGCCACGCCGTGCCGCCAGAGGTCGCGCGCCGCAAACTGCGCGGAGACCGCCTCGACGCTGAACATGCGCGACAGCGAGGCCGCCAGCGCGATGTTCTTGACCGCGCTCAGGCCCAGCAGCAGGATGGCCCGGTCCAGGCTGGCGATCTGCGACGGCAAGCCGTAGAACGCCGAGTTGACCACCTTGAGAATCTTGGTGGCCAGGGCCGGGTCGGTCCGGACGATCTCGTGCATGTCGTGCGCGGTTGCACGCGGGTCTTCGACGACCTGCACGATCTTCGTCGTGATCTCGGGCAGGGAAGTGATTTCCGTCACTTCGTCCAGGGCCAGCATGAGCGCTGGTGGAAGCGCCTTCCCGATCTCAGCCGTGGGGTCCGTGGAGTTTTGAGTGCTTGTTGTCGCTGTCATCGCTATTCCCTCGCCGCCATTATCGGACACCCTCCCCCACAACGCAGGTTCAGAAGCGTTTCCTCAAGCGCACCGTATTCCGTATAGCACTCATCGGCCGAACGCGGGGTCTTGCTTACTTCGTGTATCAACGACCTTCGCACAAGAGCAACGAAACCGCCGCCGCAGCCGTCCAGGTCAGCCGACGGGCACGCTGCGTTGGCCGCAGGCGGTCCCGCTGTCGTAGTCATTGCAAATCTATGTCGACCGGCACGATTTGCGCGTCGGAGCACCAGCGGCAAACCGGCGACTTGTCGGCACCCCGACCGCGAGGTACACTGCGCGCAATCCCCGCCGGGAGCGGGATTTGTCGGCGCCACGGCGGGCCGGGCCGAATCCCGAGAGGCATCCCGGCGGGCCGGAAACCCGCTGGACGGTGATTCCGTATGCAAATCGAGCGCGTCATTCCGCTGGCCAAGCAGCTCCTGGTAGTCGTCATCGATGAGCGACGCCGGGACCTCTGGCTGTGGGAGCACAGCGAGCGCGTCATGCGGATCACCCAGATGATCGCGAGCCTGCCGCCGGTCGGCGGCCAAGCTGCAGACACGACCGCGCTCGCGGCCGCGGCCTTGTTCCACGACGCCGGCTGGGTACTGGAATATGAGCAGGGACGCCACGAGCGCTGGCAATTGCTGACCCGCCCGACCAACGACATCCAGCGTGAGTTGGGGGCGGCAATGCTCCTGGACGAGGCCGCGCACCTGCTCTCCGGCCCGACGGTGCGTATGGCGGCTGACGCGATCCGCCATTGCAACGATCGCCGCAGCGAGCTGCTTGAAGCGCAGATTCTCGCCGAGGCGGAAGCCCTGGATGAGGTGGGCATCATGTACGTTTTGCGGCAATTCCGCCAATATCAAGCCGAGGGGCGGCCCCTGCAGCAACTCGTGGACACCTGGCAGCGGCAGAAGGAGTATCGCTACTGGGAGGTGCGCCTCAGTGATGGTTTTCGATGGGAGGCGACGCGGGAGCTGGCCCGGCGACGCCTGGACGCAATCGAGGTATTTATGGTAGCCCTGGCGCGCGCTCAGCACGGCGACGACCTGGCCACGCTGCTGAAGGAAATGGGCGCGACGGTCGGTACCAGTTCGGCGTAGGCAAATGCAGAGCACTGATAATACTCGCGGTGGGATGGAAGCGGACATCGCGAGAATCCTGATTCACCGCGACAAGATCACGACCCGCGTCAAGGCCATGGCGGGCGAAATCTCCGCAGCTTACAACGGCGACGACGCCGGCCTGACGCTCGTGCCGGTCCTTTCCGGCTCCATCATCTTCCTGGCCGATCTGATCCGCGAATTGCCCCTGAAAATGAAGATCGCCCTGGTGCAGGTTTCCACCTACCCGGGAGCAACCACCTCGCCGGGCGATCCCCAAACGCTGCTCGAGTTGTCCGGCGACGTCCGCGGCCGGCACGTGATTATCGTGGACGACATTCTCGATAGCGGCCGCACCCTTCGTCGTGTGCAGGCCATGGTCACGCGGCATCAGCCCAAGACCGTGCGCACGGCGGTGCTGCTGCGCAAGCCGGCCCGCGCCCCGGCGGATGTCCCCGTTGACTTCGTCGGGTTCGATATCGAAGATTTGTTCGTGATAGGCTACGGCCTGGATTTCGACGACCACTACCGGAACTATCCGCACGTGGCCGTCTTGCATCCGGAACTGATGCCATGAGCCCGCCAAAGGCGGAGCGGTTCGACAGTGTCGTGGCCGAGGCGGCCCCGGCTGCAAAGGCGCCGCCGGTCGCCAGCCCGAAATCCGCGCAACTCGAACTTCTGGAGGGGGACGAGATCATCCAGTTGTCGATCAAACCGTCGCTGTGGTTCATCCCGCTGATCTCGTTCCAAGCGATCGCGACGTTGGCCGTCGTGGCCGCCGCCCTGACAGCCATCATGCAGACGGGCACCACGCCCTGGGCTCCGCTGCCATTCCAGATACTGGCCGGCCTGGCGATGCTGCGACTGGGCATCGCGACGCTGCAATGGGCCAGTTGCTTGTATGTGTTGACAAATCGCCGCGTGATGCGTTTCCAGGGGGTGACGAGCGTGGATGTTGCGGAATGCCGGCTGACCCGGATCAGCCAGGCCGAGTTGCACGCCACGTGGTCCCAGCGGGCTTTGTGGCTGGGTTCGATTCACCTGACACCGATCGACGGCCACGCCCGGGGGCTCATATGGGAACATGTCGCGCGACCGCTCGAAGTGCACGAGCTCGTGATTCGCGCCATTCGGAAATCGCAGTCGAAAGACTGACCCGGCAAGTCTTGCCAGCGCGGCGCAAGCACTGCCCGTCCGGGAAGGCACTCCTTCCGCGTCGTGGCCGCAAAACGCACTCTCGCATCATTTCCGCAACCCCACAATTTGCAACCACTTAGCACACGCCTGCGGCATCACCGACCGCGACTCTCCCCGCCTCTGGCACGGCCTCTGCCAATCTCCTTGCACGCGCTACGCGGACCGCGCGCATGGAAGCCATCCGTGTAGCGCCCAAGGCGAAGGAGTCGAATCATGCAGCGATCTCCCATCTCGGCGCCCGACACGCCGGGAACCACGCGCTGCGAATCGTGCGGCAGCCAAGTGCCTCAGGAGCACACCGGCCGGTCGCGCGGGGACTCTTCGCCGCGGGACTGGAGCCATTTGGGACGGCGGGTGCTGGCCGAGGCGTGGCGACGACTCACGGACGAGCGTCACCCACGCCGGTCTTCAAAGGCCGCGCCCGTCGTCCCGGCTCCGCACGCGCGGGAGGCGGGTGCATGATCTACGGGCTGTACAACTCCGCCGCCGGCATGATGACCAACGAATACCGCCAGGCGGTGCTCGCGAACAATCTCGCGAATGCCGACACGGTCGGTTTCCGGCCCGATGTGCCGACGTTTGCCGAGCGCCTCCCGGCGACGCTGGCCAGCCGGCGACACGGTCCGTCGGCGGAGGACCTGCAGAACTTCTCCGGCGGCCTCTGGCTCGGGCGCACCTATACGGATCATCGCCCGAGCACCACGCTCGAGACCGGGAACCCGCTCGACGTCGCCCTCGACGGCCCGGGCTTCCTGAGTGTGATGGCCCACGGACAGCGACTCTACACACGCGATGGCCGCATGATGATGGATGCTGACGGCAACCTGGTCGCCGTCACCGATGGCGCCTCCATTCTCAACCGCGGCGGGGCACCGATCCATCTCAACCCCCACGGCGGCCCACCCAGTATTGATACGCAGGGTCGCATCATCCAGGACGGGGCGGTCGTCGCGCAGTTGGAATTGGTTGACTTTGACGACTACGAGGGGCTGCGGAAGGTCGGCGGGGCGCGCTTTGCCGCCCCGGACAAGGCCGCCTTCCGCGCACCGGTGCTCGTGAAAGCGGGGCACACGGAGCGTTCCGGCGTCGAGCCGGTCACGGAACTTGTGAACATGCTCGAAGCGTCGCGGGCCTACGAGATCAACGCCCGCATGGTCGCCTTGCAGGACCAGTCGGTCGGGCAATTGATCAACATACTGCTGAAGCCCTGATGACGCAGGAGTAAACCGTTGAAGGCCAAGAGCGCACAGAGTGGATGGAGCCGCGTAGGTGCCTCGCGAGGAGAACACTGAGCCATGGCGATTACCGCATTGCACACCGCCGCGACGGGCATGCAGGCCCTCTCCACGAAGATCGACGTGATCGCGAACAATATCGCGAACGCGGACACGGTGGGATTCAAAGCGTCCCGGGTGAACTTCCAGGATCTCCTTTACCAGATTCGGCAACAGCCGGGCGTGCAGACCAGCGACGAGAGTGACTCGCCGCTGGGCACGCAGATCGGTCTCGGCGTGTCGGTCAGCAACACGCAAGCCATCTTCAGGCAGGGGTCGACCTTGCCCACGGGCGAGCCGCTGGACATCGCGATCGAGGGGGACGGCTTCTTCCAGGTCGAGCTGCCGGGGGGCGGTACGGCCTATACCCGAGCGGGCAACTTTGTACGCAACCCGGACGGCGAACTCGTGCTCGGCCACAGTTACGGGTACAGATTGCAGGACTCCCCCACAATTCCTGAAGACGTGCCGCTCAATCAGGTGGGCTTTACCACGGACGGCCGACTGATGGCGACCGACACCGACGGCCGCATGCAGGAGTTGGGGCAGATCGTACTCGCGCGGTTCGTCAACCCGGCCGGCCTGCTGCAACGCGGCGCCAACTTGTTCACCGAAACACAGGCGTCGGGCCAACCCATCGAGGCGGTCGCCGGCACGGAAGGCCTGGGGCAAATCCTGCCGGGACACCTCGAACAGAGCACGACCGAGGCCGTGCATGAGCTGGTCGAGCTCATCAAGACGCAGCGGGTATTCCAGATGAACTCCCAAACCATCCAGGCGGCCGACGAGTCGTTGCGGGTGGTGGCGAGTCTGCGGCGGTAGTCGAAATGAGCGCTTTGCCGACTGAGGTGAGACCATGAATTGCCGGCTCAGACCCATCCTGCTGATCACGCTTACCGCGGCGATCGCCCGCGCGGATGGCGCGGACGTCAACCGGCTGAAGCTGCGCGGCTACGCGACCGTGTACGGCCAGACGGTGACGCTGAGCGATGTATTGGATCTGTCCGCCGCGGACCCGCGACTCGTGCAGCAGATTGCGGACGAGCCGATCGGCCCGGCCGACGAGCAGCAAACGGCGGTCACTCACGCTCAGGTGGTTCGGCGGCTGGACGAATTGGGCGTCAATCTCGGCCGCGTGCTGGTCAGCGGGGCGTTGCAGTGTCAGGTTACACGACAAGCGTCGGCCACGCCGGCCACTCAACACGCGGACCCGGAGGGCGCCCCTCTGCTCCGGACGCCGCGCACGCACGACAGCCGGGGGAAGGGGACGCTGGCTGACATTCTGCGGGCGCATGTGAGCGCGGGGCTCGCCGAGCTGGGAGGCCAGGCCGAGGTCCGTTTTGAGCGCGCCGGGCAGGAGTTCCTGCGTCTGACCACACCGCCGTGGGACTTCAAGATCAGCAGCGGGGGCCGGGAAAAGCTCGGCTTGCGCGAGTTCCGCGTGGTCATCCGGCGGGACGGCCAGGCACAGCGCACCGTACACGTGTTCGCCAAGGTGAAACTCGTGCGCGAGGTTCTCGTGGCACGGCGGCCATTGAGTCTGGGGAATTCTGTTCGTCGCGCAGACGTCGGGCTGGAAACGCGCGTGTTCGAGCACGGCGCGGACATCGGCCTGTCCAGCATTGATGAAGTGGTCGGACAGCAGATCAAACGCTTCGTGCCGCTCGGCGAGATGGTCAGCCGGGACGCGTTGAAGTCGGTGGACCTGGTCCGCCGCTCACGGCCCGTGACGATCGTCGGGGCCAAGACCGGCGTGGAGGTCCGCCTGACGGGGATGGCGATGGACTCGGGCAGCTACGGCGACACGGTCCGCGTGCGGATCGGCAACGACCGCCGCCGCCGGCAAGTGCTGCGCGGCGTGGTGACCGGTCTGGGCACCGTGCGCCTGTTGGAGGGCCATCTCTGATGACGAATCAAGGGCGAATCCGGCTGGTCCACGGACCTACTCTCACTGTCGCAACGCTGATCGCGTTGGCCGGGTGGCAGACCCCGGCGGCCGCGCAACGAAACTCGCTGTTCGGCGGCCGCCGGGCTGCACCCTCCGCGGCGCAGGTGCCCACGACGCAGCCGGCCACGGCCCTGACCGGTCCGGTCATCGCGGCGCGGGCTCTCTCAGCGGAGCAGCGGCCGCAGCCGGAGTCAAACGCGACGCTGCTGCGCGTCTCGCCCTTCGCCGTGGCGCCCCTCGAACCGGAGACCTTCGAGGTTCACGATCTGATCACGATCATCATTCGCGAAAGCAAGACCGCGACGTCCGATTCCAAATCCAAGTCCGAGAAGGAATGGACGTTGGAGTCGGAGCTGAGCAAGTGGCTCCGGCTCAGCGACCACCATGGCATCGTGCCGGCCGCCTTTCCCGAAGGCAGTCCGGCAGTCGCATTCGACTTCAAGGACGATTACAGCGGCAAAGGCAAGTACGACCGCAAGGACGAGCTGACGACGCGCATCACCGGCCGCGTGATCGACGTCAAGCCCAATGGCAACCTGGTGCTCGAGGCGAGCAAGGCGATCACCATCGACGACGAAGGCTACACGATCACGCTGACCGGCGTTTGCCGCGGCGAGGATGTTTCGCCGCAGAACACGCTGCTCAGCACACAGATTGCCGAACCGGATATCAGTGTGATGCACACCGGCGCGGTGCGCGACGCGACGCGCCGGGGCTGGTTGAAGCGGGGACTGGATTACTTCCGGCCGTTCTGACGGCGGCCTGACCGGTTCCAAACCGGTCCTGCAAGGTGACGCCGGGCGCCGCAGTCCGGCCACGTCGGACTCGGAGGTCCGACGCTACTGGAGAACATGGCAGCCCTTGAGGCAGATCCGTGACTACTAGCAGGCTGTTGAGGAATGTGTGGCACGGGCTTCCAGCCCGTGCTAACACCGGCTGGAAGCCGGTGCCACAAGGGGCCACGAAGCCGGTGCCACAGGGCCACGCCCATGCTCACACCGGCTGGAAGCCGGTGCCACAGGGGGCCACCGGCTGGAAGCCGGTGCCACAGGGCCATGGTGGACTTCTTCAACAGGTTGTTAGGCGAAGAACTTGCTGGTTGGTCCCGCTGCTGCTCGGTGCCGTGTCCGCGGCATGGGCGGAAGTCCGCGTGCAGGACATCGCCCACTTGCAGGGCCAGCGCACCAACAAGCTGATGGGCTACGGACTGGTGGTCGGCCTGCCCGGCACGGGCGACGGCGAAAAGTACCTCCCCACGATGCGGGCGCTGATGCGGCTGCACGAGCGTTATCACTCCCCCATTCTCAGCGACGCCGACGTGAAGGGGAACAACAAGGTCGCCCTGGTCACCGTCGAGGCCACGATTCCCGAACATGGCGCGCGCGCGGGCGAGGTCCTGGACGTCGTGGTTTCCGCCATCGGTTCGGCCAAGAGCCTCCAGGGCGGGCAATTACTGACAACCCCGCTGCAATACGTCATGTTCGACGAGGAGGACCCGGCCACGCAGCAGATTCTCGCGCTGGCCGGCGGACAGGTCACGATCCCCGACGGAAGCACCGCCACGCGCGGCCTGGTCCGCCACGGGGCCGTGCTCGAGGAAGACTTCTTCTACAGCTTCATCGAGGACGATTACATCACGCTCGTGCTGGACGATCAGCACGCGGGCTGGACCTGGGCCCACATGATGACGCGGGCCATTAACCACGAGCTGGCCACGCCGGACACGCCGGATGCGAAGCCCGGCGACGGGCCCGACGCCGAGCAGGACGTGGCCGTCGCCATGGGTCCCAAGAACGTCGCGGTACGCATTCCGCCGTTCGAGCTGGGCACCCCGGCGAATTTCATCAGCCGCGTGCTGCAGACGCCGCTGTTCATGCTGCCGCAGCCGGCGGCCCGCGTGATCATCAATCGCACGACGAAGAACGTCTCGTTCACCGGGGCCGTCACGATCTCCCCCACCGTGCTCCAAATCCCGGGCGTGGGCACGGTGCTGATCGGCAAGCGCAACGACGCCGCCGGCCCGGGCAACCGCATCGGCGCCGTGGAGTTCAACGAGCTGCTGAACATGCTGTCCGCGATCCAGGTGACCCCGGACCAGTTGCTCGACGCCATCGAACATCTGCACAAGACCGGCACGCTGCACGCGCAGCTTCAATACGAGTAGAGCGCCTCATGACCATGGGTGTCGCGGCAATCACCGTTTCTCCGCCGGCTCGCAACGGCCCCTCCCCGCTGGCCCGCCGCACGTCGCCGCATGAGTTTCTGCGCTTGATGGAGAGCCTGGGGCGCCGGCTGGATGCACGGGATCCCACCATCGTGCGCGGCGTGGCGTCGCAGTTCGTCGCCGAGCTGTTCTACGCCCCGCTGCTGGCGGAGATGAGGCGGTTTCCGCTGGGGCGCAACTTCGCCACCGGCGGGCAGACGGAGTCCATCTTCGGCGAGCGGCTCGACCGGCGCATCGCCGATCATGTGGCTGCGGCCGACCATGCCTTGGTCGACCAGCTTACGAAAAGACTACAGCAGCAACACGCCGGCCGGCCGGCCCGGCCCACAACCAACGACCCGCCCGCAGGGGCCGAGGTGAGTGAATCGTGAACGCGGACAAATCTCACAATGGTGCACCGCCTGCGTCACCGGTGCTTCAGTGCCCGGCGGCACTCGGCGTCCCGCTGCGCGAGCTCGTAGGCCACCTCAGCGAACTTCAAACGGGCATGCGGGGCCTGACGGAGCTGACCGCGGAGAAGCTGGCCGCGCTGAGTGCCGCGGATACGGCGGCGCTCCAAGACGTCGCCCTGCGCGAGGACAAGCTGCTCCGGCGTGTGCTGTACAGCGAGCAGGAACGGAACGCAGTTCTTGCGCGCCTGGCGCAGGCCTTGCGGCTACCGCCCGGCAACGGGGTGCGGCTCACGGAGCTGGCGAATCACCTGCCCGAACCGCTGGCCTCTTCTTTGCGGGCAAAAAGCCTGGCTTTGCAGGCTGTGGCAAAGGAACTGCAACGAAAAAACAAGATCGCCGCGGACGTGGCACGCAATCTGCAATCGCACATCCGTGGCATCTTTGCGGAGGTGGCAGGTGCCGCTCAGGAGTCGCAGGTATATGGCCCCCAGGGCCGGCACGAAATGAGTCATTTACGGAATTGGGTAGACGCAGTCGGGTAGTGACGTGGCAATCCTAGGTGCATCATTTCAGATCGGGCGCAGCGCGTTGGCCGCGTATCAGGCGGCCATCGCGATCACCGGCCAGAACATCGCCAACGTCGGCAACCCCGATTATTCCCGGCAGACCGGGCACCTCGCGGCGTTGCACGGCGGGATGGCGACGGGGGGCGTGTCGCCCGGCGCCGGAATCAACCTGGACCGTATGCAGCGTCACGTGGACGAGGCGGTCGAGGCCCGTCTGCGCCTGGCGCTCGGTGCCCGCAGCGGCGCGGAAACCACGTATCAGACTCTCAGCCAGGTCGAAGCGCTCTACAACGAATTGACTGACTACGACCTGTCGTCGCAGCTCAGCGAGCTGTTCGGCAGGTTCACGAATCTGCAAACCGATCCGGCGGAACTCAGCTCGCGGAGCATGGTCCTGGCCGGCGCCGACGTCGTCGTGCGCACCTTGCAGCGCCAGCGGAGCGGGCTGCTGGACCAGATCAGCGACCTGAATGCCGTGGTCGAGACCATGATCACCAGCGCCAACGCGCTGGCCGCGGGAATCGCCGAACTCAATGAGCGCATTGTCACCGTCGAGGCCGGCAACGCCGGCGCTGCCGGTGCCCTGCGCGACCGGCGGGACGGGCTGCTCCGGCAGTTGGGCGAGCTGGTCGACATTCGGACCCGCGAGCAGGACACGGGCATCGTGAACGTGTACCTGGGCAGCGACCCGCTGGTGGACTTCGGCCGGTCGCGCGGCTTGACCAGTGAGCTCGTCAATGAGGACGGCGTCGAGCGCGTAGCCGTGCGTTTCGCGGATGACAACGCCACGGTGGTGGCCAGCGGCGGCCGGCTGGGGGCAGCCATCGCGACCCGCGACACGCACCTGGTCGGACAGCTCGACCAGCTCGATCAGCTCGCGTTGGCGTTGATCTACGAGGTCAACCGCGTGCATTCCACGGGCCAGGGCCTGGTCGGCTATGAATCGATCGTCGGCACGTACACCGCCGCGGACCCCGACGCCGCCCTGAACACCGCCGCGGCGAGGCTGACCTACCCGATCCAGAACGGCACGTTCCTGATTCAGGTGCGCGACCAGGTCAGCGGACGGATAACCACCCGCATGATCGAGGTTGATCTAGATGGGCTCGGTGGCACCGACACGACCCTGACCTCGCTCGCGGCTGCTCTGGATGGGGTGGCCCGTGTCAGCGCCTCGGTGACCGGTGACAACCGGCTGCGGCTCACCGCGGATGACGGATTCGAGATCACCTTCGCCGAGGACAGCTCGGGCGCCTTGGCCGCGCTGGGGATCGCCACGTTCTTTGACGGCATCAACGCGACCACCATGGCGGTGAACGCCGCCGTGCGCGCCGAGCCCCGGCTGATCGCAACGTCGCTCAGTGGGGCACCCGGCGACGGCGACAACGCGGGTCGTCTGGCCGCGGTTGGTTCTCAGGCCAGCGCGTTGCTGGGCCAGGTGAGCATTCGGGCGTTTCACGAGTCGATTCTGTCGGGGCTGGCCACGGACACGGCCGCGGCGCGGAACTCGTTCGAGTCCGCGGATGCCATCTACAGCAGCCTGCGGGCCCAGCGTGAGGCGACCTCCGGCGTGAGCCTCGACGAGGAAGCCATCAATCTGACGAAGTATGCGCGTTCGTTCCAGGGCGCGTCACGCTTCATCAGCGTGCTCGATTCGCTTTCGGACGAAGTTTTGGCATTGGTGAGTTAGCAGGCACCGGTAGGAAACAGCAGTTATGGCCGTCGCCGCAATCAACCTGGCCCGCGTCAGCTTCAACCAGCGGGCGATCAACCTGATGGAGTCGATCCGCGCCAACCAGACGGACATGTACCGCGTGCAGAACCACCTGGCCACCGGGCTGCGTTTCCTGCAACCGAGCGAGGACCCGGTCGGGGCCGCCGCGGCCAGCGCACTTTCCCGCAAGCTCGAGTTGCTGGGCGTCGTGCGTGCCAATCTGAACAACGCCAACGCGACCCTGGACGAAACGGATGTCGCCATGCAGGATGCCCTCAACCTGCTCACGAACGCGAACACCATCGCGGTCCAGTCCGTCGGTGACACCGTCACCGAAGCCGAGCGCCACGCCCTGGTCGACGTCGTCGACTCGCTGCTCGAGCAGATGGTCAGCGTCGGCAATCGCCGGTTCTTGAACACCTACCTGTTCAGCGGACGCCAGGTGGAGGTCCCCTTCGAGCTGGTGGCCGACGGCGTGCTCTACCGCGGCGACGCCGACCGGATGGAGACCATCATCGAATCGGATCTGTCGCAGGACAGCTTCACGATACCGGGCATGGAGTTCTTCGGCGCCGTCTCCGCGGGCCTGCGGGGCGCCGTCGACCTGGACCCCGCGCTGACCTCTGACACACGCATCAGCGACCTCGATGGGGCGCTGGGCCGCGGTGTGACGCTGGGCCGGATCCTGGTCACCGTGGGGAACGAACAAGCACAAATCGATCTGCGGGGCGCCGCGACCGTCGGCGACGTCGTGGACAAGCTGAACGCGGAGCTGCCCGGCGGCCTGGTCGCCTCGGTGGGCACGAGCGGCATCCAGTTCACGCGCGCCGCGGCGGGCGACCCGGTCACGGTCAGCGCGGTAGCCGGTGAAGCAACCGTGGCGGACCTGGGCCTGGAAGGGACGTTCGGCGGCGCGACGCGCGCCGGCACGGATATACGCCCGCGTCTCACGTTGCGCACGCGCATGGCCGACCTGCAAGCCGGCTCGGGACTGGACCTGCGGTTCGGCTTCGTGATCCGCAACGGGGCCCGCAGCGCCACAATTACATTGGACGACGCGGAAACCATCGAAGACGTCCTCAACCGGATCAACGAAGCGGGGGTCGCCGTCTGGGCCCGGCTGGCCGACGACGGACGCACGCTCGAGCTGCGCAGCCGCATCTCCGGCCCGGACCTGTATGTCGAGGAGGTGGGCGGGCGGGCCGCTACCGAGCTGGGCCTGCGCTCACTGAGCGGCAGCACCTCCCTGGCGGAACTGAACGACGGCCTGGGGATCCACACCACGACGGGCAACGACCTGCGAATCACTACCCGCGACGGCACGACCATCGCGATCGATCTGGACGGTGCGAGCACGCTCCAGGACGTCATCGACCTGATCAACACGGGGGCCGCCGGGGCCGTCACGGCCGCGTTGGTCAAGACCGGAAACGGCCTGATCCTGGCGGACCAGACGGCCGGCGCGGGCACGTTCAGCGTCGCCGACATTGGTGCGTCGCAGGCCACCCAGGATCTCGGACTGGATGTCGCCGCCGCGGGAAACCAGCTCGTGGGGCGCGATGTCAATCCGGTGCGGGTGGACAGCCCGTTCACCGCGCTGGTCGAGCTGTCGCGTGGGATGGCCGCCGACGACCGCCTGGGCATGCAGCTTGCCGCCGAGCGGATCGAGCGGGTCCTCACGAAAATGCAGCAGGCGCAGGGTGCGGTGGCGACGCTGGCCAACACGACGATCCAGCGGATTGACCGGGTGGAGAAGGAGTCGGCGGCGATGAAAGTGCTGCTCAGCGACGTGCGCGACGTGGATTTCGCCGACGCCGCGGTGCGCTTTCAGCAGCTTCAAATGGCCCTGCAAGCGAACTTGAGCACGGCGATGCAAGTGATGAATCTGTCCGTGCTGGACTACCTGCGGTAGATGCCGCGGCGGCCCACGGTGCGGGCCGGCAGAGGAAGCGGGCGAGAGGCGACATACGGGTCGCGGCCAGTGACAGTGGCTTGGCGCGTCGCGACCCCGGTTGGCCCGCGGAGTGCGGGTCGGACAAGTGGAGCGTCCAGTACGGCGGACGGAACGGGTTGGACAGCCGGCTTATGGTGGCCGGCCGCCCGTCGGACCAACCACAGAGGCCACAAGCCACAGGAGCAATAGGATGCTCATCGAAACGAGCCGCTTCGGACCGATTGACGTGGACGAGGCCCGCATTATGCAGATCCCGGACGGGCCCCTCGGCTTCCCCGAGCACAAACGGTTTGCCCTGATTCAGACCGCGGCGGATCCGGTGTTCTTCTGGTTGCAGTCCGTGGACGACCCGAATCTGGCGTTCGTCGTGTGCGATCCGCTGGATTTCGTCCCGGACTACCAGGTCCCGATCCGCAAGGACGACGTGGACAATCTGGGCCTGCATGATCTGGCGGACTGCCAGGTGCTGGTCATCGTCAACAAAGTAGACGGCGAGCTGACGGGCAACCTGTTGGGTCCCATTGTGGTCGGAGCGCATTCGCTGCGGGCCAAGCAACTGGTGCTCTCCGACAAGCGCTACGGTACCCGGCACCGCCTGGTGTCCAAGGAAGATACCGCCCGGGCGGTGGCCAAAACCGCGTAGGCCGGCAGTAGCATTGCACTGGAAAGGTGAGCTATAATGATCGCGGGCGTATGTCACGTTCACGGATGGCAGGAATCACGCCATGATTGCCAAGCCGCAATCACCACGGTTGATCGGCAGCCCGGTCCCCCGGGGGCCGTGTGCGCTGAGCCCGCTACGATTCCTGTCCGGCTTCGCATCGGCATAATCCAGGAAGGAGCCGCGGATGTTGGTGCTCTCGAGACAACGCGACCAGTCAATCATGATCGGCGACAATGTGCAAGTCACAATCGTCGATATCCGGGGGGACAAGGTCCGGCTGGGTATCGAAGCCCCCGCCGAAATATCCGTACACCGCAAGGAAGTGTTCGACGCCATCCAGTTGGAAAACCGCAAGGCCGCTGGTGTTTCGACCGCGGACCTGACCGGTACCGGCCCCGTCAAACGCGCGGGGCGACCGCGCCAGCGCAAGTAAGGGTCCCGCGCACTTCCCCCTCGGTGTCAACTTTCCCGCAACCTGATAGCACGCTAGCCACGAACCGTTCAAGGAGGATGGCCAATGGCTCGAATTAACACGAACATCTCTGCGCTGACGGCGCAAAGACACCTGAACGTCGCGTACCGCGATTTGAACCAGACCATGGAACACCTCAGCAGCGGGCTGCGGATCAGCCGCGGCAAGGATGATCCGGCCGGGCTGATCGTCTCCGAGCGGCTGCGGAGCGAGATCAACGCCGTCGGGCAGGCGGTCTCCAACACGCAGCGCGCCAAGCTGGTCGTCGCCACCGCCGAAGGAGCGCTGGACGAGGTGGCCGCCTTGCTGAAGGACATCAAGGCCAAGGTCCTCGAGGCCGCCAACGAAGGCGCCTTCTCGGAAGAGGAGATCGAGGCCAACCAGCTCCAGATCGATTCGGCGATCGACAGCATCACCCGCATCGCCAACACCACCAGCTTCGCGGGCCGCAAGCTGCTCGACGGGTCCCTGGCTTATCAAACCAGCGGCCTGGACCTGGCGGCGATCCGTTCCCATGACATTCACGCCGTTCAGTTCGGCAGCCGCTCATCCGTCCGCGTCGACGTGGATATCCAGGTGCCGGCCGAACAGGCGAACCTGCGGTTCCCGTACGCGGCCCTCTCGAACAGCGATAGCGTCACGGTTGAAATCCGCGGCACCCGCGGCGTGACCACGCTGACGTTCGCCTCTGCGGCGACGGCCTCGCAGATCGCCAACGCGGTGGCCGCCGTGGCCGACGCGACCGGAGTATCGGCCGTTCAGTCCACCAACCCGGCCTCGGGCTTCCAACTGATGAGCCGCGACTACGGCAGCCGTGAGTTCGCACGGGTGCGAATCCTCACGCAGGGGCAGGGGTTCCGAACGTGGGACGCCACCGTGACGGCCCAGACGCTCGAGGACGATGGGCTTGACGCAACGGCGACCATCAACGGCTCGCTCGCCCGCGCGGACGGGAACGACATCTCAATAAAGACCGTCAGCATGGACCTCGAAATAACCGTGGTGGCCTCCGCCTACACTACCGGCTTCGACATCACCGGCGGCGGCGCCCTGTTCCAGATCGGCCCGGAGGTCAACACCAATCTGCAGGTCAACATGGCCATCAGCTCGGTGCACGCCTCGCAGCTCGGTGACGTGAACGGTTACCTGTCGCAGCTCAAGACTGGTGACACTCTATCCATCACGGCGAAGGACCCAGACTGGACCCAAGCGTCCGATACGGTCTCCGCGGCCATCGACCACATCTCGTTCCTGCGCGGCCGGCTGGGCTCGTTGGAGCGCAACACACTAGATACCAATATGAACCAATTGGGCATCACGCTGGAGAACCTGATGACCGCCGAGTCTCAGATTCGCGATGCCGACTTCGCGCACGAGACCTCGAAGCTGGCCCGCGACCAGATCCTGGTGAACGCCGGGACCACGGTCCTGACGCTGGCCAATCAAACGACGCAGTCGGTACTCCGGTTGCTCGGCGGCTAGTCGCCGCGGGCGGGGTTGCTCCCCCGCCCGGTTCGCCGGCGCCCGCGACGCCGATCGTGGGCCGGGGGCCGGCCGTGTTTCCGGCCGGCCCGTGGGAAATAGATAAAGTCGGGCTTCGATTGGGACGATGCCCCAATGACGAAATGAGTCGAGCGGACCGGCCCAGAGCCGCCGTGGAAGCTCGTAGAAGCCGTCCGGCTGCCCTTGGAGGCGCAGGCTAATGAGTCGTATCAACACCAACATCCCTTCAATCGTAGCGCAGCGCATTCTGAACATGCAGAACGACCGCCTCAACCTCTCCCTGCAGCGGTTGAGCACGGGCCTGCGCATCAACACCGGCCGGGACGATCCCGCGGGGCTGATTGCCTCGGAGGGGCTGCGCGCCCAGATGGTGGCCATCCTGGCCGCGCAGCGAAACATCTCCCGGGCCGTCAACGTGGTATCGGTCGCGGAGTCCGGGCTGACCGAGATCTCCCACTTGATCAACGACCTCGAGCGACTGGTGGATCTCAGCGCCAACGAGAGCGGCATCAGCGACGAGGAACGCGACGCCAATCAGCTCGAAATCGACATGATCCTCGAGTCGATCAACCGGATCGCGAACTCCACCGAGCTGCAGGGCCGCAAGCTCCTCAGCGGCGACCTGGCCTACTCGACCTCCTCCCTCGCCGTGTCCGCCATCGCCGCTCTCCGCATCAATTCCGCCCGCCTCCCGGAGACCGGCGCCCGCGTGGTCAACCTGGACGTCGTTGTCTCTGCGGAGCAGGCGAACCTCACGTACACCGGCGGCAATCTCGCTTCGGCCCAGACCATCGAGGTGCTCGGCAATCTCGGCTCGGAACGCATCACGCTCGCCAGCGGGGCCACCTCCGCCGACATCGTGGCCGCCATCAACATGTCCACCGAGCTGACGGGCGTCCAAGCGATCAACAGCACGGCCGGGGTCGAGTTGATCAGCACCGACTATGGCTCATCGCAGTTCGTTCGTGTCCGGACCCTGAGCGGCACCCAGTTCGCCGCCGGTTTGGGCGGCACCGAGGACACCGGCGTCGATGTGCAGGTCAACGTCAACGGCCAGATCGCCGTCGGCAACGGGCTGAAGGTGAGCGTGCGAACCACCGCCTTCGACGCCGACATCACACTCACGGCGGCCTTTGCCACCCAGGCGGCTTTGGATTCCATCTTCGGCGTCACCGGCGGTGGCGCCAAGTTCATGATCTCGCCCAAGCTTGATCTGAACGCGCTGGCCACGCTCGGCATCGAAGCCGTCACGACCGCCTCGCTCGGCGATCGGAACAACGGGTTCGTCTATTCGCTCGGCACGGGACAGACCAACGCGATCAACCAGGGCAACTTCTTCGCCGCCCAGCGGATCGTGCGGCTGGCCGCCGACCAGGTGGCCACGTTGCGCGGCCGGCTGGGGTCGTTCGAGAAGAATACGCTCGACACGACGTTGAACTCGCTGAAGGTGCAGTACGAGAACGTGGTCGCCGCCGAGAGCATCATCCGCGACACGGATTTCGCGGCGGAAACCAGCTCGCTGACCCGCGCGCAGATCCTGGTGCAGTCGGCGACCACCGTGCTGCGTCTGGCCAACGCGGCCCCGCAGCAAGT
>SDBV01005213.1_pt1 | contig 18404 bp, 13 predicted proteins | sample 2277081 | NCBI WGS metagenome assembly SDBV01 (sample SAMN10402039, study PRJNA504765) | marine sediment metagenome | isolation source: marine sediment core GS10_PC15, 223 cmbsf | place: Arctic Ocean: Southern Knipovich Ridge | collected 2010 | reverse complement strand
AGTGGGGGGGGAATGTCGATTAACCGAACGGTCATGCCAGCTGGAAAATGCAAGGGACAGCTTGAACAGGTTGTCCCTTTTTGATATTCTTCGGAAAATGTGCTCCGTTTCCCCCAATTGAGTCTATGCCCTAAGCCGCCACCGCCTGAATCAACTCAATCAAATCTTGTGGCATATCACGCAAAAAAGTCATAAAATCGTCACGTATGCCCTGCCATTTGTTGACAGTACCCATTTGGGTGCTCTTTTCAGTTTCTCGGAAATGCTCATATATTTAGGCAAGTCACACGGTTACCTCAAATCGACCGCAATCTTCACATCCCTCAAAACCAATTGGTATGAAGCAGGGGCTGAATTGTAGCAATCGCCTGTATTTTGCGGATCACATTGATTTATCAAATATATGTCCCTATATATGAGAAAGATTATGAGAATCATATAGTCACCGCTTAATTGAAGGTAATAAAGTGGGACAATATGATTCCTTTTCCGGGTAATGAGTGAAAATCAGATTCGGCAACAGCACTCCTCGGGAATTCAGCCCTAAGCAAGGGAGGTGCCGGAGATTAAGATCGGCTGTTCTTCAATCCTGCAGCAAACGCAGGGATCGCTCTGGGTTCTGGAGTATTGACCTCACTAAGCACAGGCCAACTCCACCCCTTTGTCATTCCTGTTTTTCTAATATAGCTAGCACAGGTAGCAATGGTACCTGTGATGGGAGGATGTGATGAATGAAATCAGTTTCCGCAAGTTGATCACAGCTTTTTCTCTATTACTGGCCACCTGTTTGACAGCTCCCGCTTACTCTGCCGGTGAGTTCGGCCTGACGGTGGATTTTACGGGCATGACGCCCCACATTGGGCAGGCACTCCAACTCAAGGTGATTGATACAGAGCTGCATTCGCCGGAATCCAAAAGCAGCATACTACAGCTTAGTTTGTCAGGGGCCGATGAGTTGGCAAACGGTTTTCATTATGAAGGCTGGGCCATTATTGACGGCATGCCGGTATCCACCGGGAAATTCAATGTCAGCGCCGGCGGCGATCTGGTTGATTTAAACGGTAATCCCATCTCCGGCGGTGAATTCGTGGTCAGTGCCGATCTGACCTATGCAACGGCTATCATAATCACGTTAGAGCCCGACAACGACCCAGACCCGGCGCCCGCGGCGACTCATATCCTTGCCGGCGATATCAGTGACGGCAACGCAGCCCTGAACGTGGGGCACGCCGCGGCCCTTGGTGACGATTTCTCTAGCGCGGAGGGAATGTATATCCTCGCTACTCCCACTAACGGGGCCGGCACCGATGAAAACAGTGGAATCTGGTTTCTCGATCTTTCATCCGGTGGGCCGGAAAAGGGCCTGAGCCTGGCGGCTTTACCGGCCGGTTGGGAATATGAGGGTTGGGTGGTAATGGGCGGCGTGCCTGTCAGTACCGGAAAGTTTACCGCGCTGGATGCAGTGGACTTGGCCGATCCTTACAGTGATACTATCGCCGGTCCTCCGTTTCCGGGAGAGGATTTCCTGATGAGCGCACCTGACGGCCTGACCTTTCCTGCTGATCTTGCCGGGGCAACAGCCGTAATATCAATCGAGCCGTCACCGGATGACAGTCCGTCACCTTTTACCCTCAAGCCGCTGACCGGCGCTATTCCCGCCGATGCGACAGACCACATAACCTATGCAATGGATAATAATTCCAGCGCTTTTCTCAGCGGCACCGCAAGGGTCAAGACCTACCTTGCGGCTGATACAATCCTGACGGCTATCCCCGCGGCGGATTTCCAGATAATGCTCCCTGGAGTGCTTTCCGCCGGTAGAAGTTATAATGTGGATTTCTATGCGGACTTGAACAAGAACGGTATCTATGACGCTCCTCCGGTGGACCATGCCTGGCGATTAATGGTGGTAGACGTTGCCGGTGACGAGGCCCTCACATTCACCCATAATGTCGTCTTTACCGATGTAATGTTCCCCTACATGCCCATTATGTTCGACCTGACAGTGGATTTTATGGGTATGACACCCCATATCGGGCAGAAACTCCAACTCAGGGTGATTGATACGGATCTGCATTCAGCTGAATCCAACAGTTCCATATTGCAGCTTAGTTTTTCAGGGGCCGATGCATTAGCGAACGGTTTTCATTATGAAGGCTGGGCCATTATCGGCGGTATGCCTGTAACCACTGGAAAATTCAATGTCAGCAGCAGTGGCGGTCTGGAGGATTTAAATGGGGACCCGATTGCCGGCGGTGAATTTATGGTTAGCGCGGACCTGACCGATGCAACGGCAATCGTGATCACTATCGAACCAGACAGCGATCCCGACCCGGCGCCCGCGGCGACTCATATCTTTGCCGGCGATATCAGTGACGGTAGCGCAACTCTGAAAGTTGGGCACGCCTCCGCCCTGGGTGACGATTTTTCTTCAGCAATGGGAATGTATATCCTCGCTACTCCCACCAACGGGGCGGACACGGATGAAAACAGCGGCATCTGGTTCCTCGACCTCTCTTCCGGCACAGCGGAAGTAGGCCTGACTCTGGCGGCTTTGCCGGCCGGCTGGGAGTATGAAGGTTGGGTGGTGATAGAAGGAGTGCCGGTAACCACCGGAAGGTTTACCGCGATGGATGAAGCCGATTTTTCTGATCCTTACAGCAGTACCGAGCCAGGTCCTCCGTTCCCGGGCGAGGATTTTTTGATCAATGCGCCCGACGGCCTGACTTTTCCTGCTGATATTGCCGGGGCGACGGCAGTAATATCTATCGAGCCATCCCCGGATGACAGCCCGGCGCCGTTTACTCTCAAGCCGTTAGCTGGCATGATATCCGCGGGCGCCACTGATCACGTTACCTATGCGATTGCAAATAATGCAAGCATGTTTCCCACCGGGTCCGCTACGATCAGAACCTATCTCGCCGCCGATACCACACTGTCAGCTTTTCCAGCCGCGGACTTGCAGTTGGTAATTCCGGGAGTCATTTTTGCTGGTAGAAACTACAATGTGGATTTTTATGCGGACTTGAACAAGAACGGCATCTATGACGCTCCTCCGGCGGACCATGCCTGGCGGATGATGTTGGCAGGCGTTACCGGCAACGAGGCCCTCACATTCACCCACAACGTTAATTTTACCGACATTATGTTTCCCAATTTCGTCCGCTACTGCGACATAAACGGAGACGGCAGGCTGAGCATGAAAGACGCAATCGCCTTCCTGCTCCTGGCGCAAAACGATCCCTCCGATCCCCGGTTGGATTGGGACGACAACGGTGTGCATGATATGGTCGATGTGGTTTATCTGCTAAGGGACATCTGGACCGGTATGTGTCCGGAGAATTCTGCCGGCTCCACCATGCTGGCATCTGTTTCGGAGCAAGTGCCCAGTATCAATGTGGATCTCCTGACAGAAGAGGAGATTGGATATCTTGAGCAAATTATGGGTCAGCTTGAGTTGACCGAAGAGCAGGAAGCTGAATTCCGAGCCATTCTGTATGGCCGGGCGGCCCGTGCAAGCTTGCCGAAAGCTTTTGCCCTTTCTCAGAATACTCCAAATCCATTCAACCCGGCGACCACAATAAGCTACAGTGTGCCTGAAGGCAAGATCGCAGTGGTTAGCCTTGAGGTCTATGATATCCGAGGACGCCTGGTTGCAAGCCTGGTCAACCAGACCAGGGAAGCCGGCACTTACACTGTCTTCTGGGATGCTATTTCCGATTCCGGCCAGAAAGTTGCAAGCGGCGTCTATTTCTACCGCATGAGAACTGCGGGTTTCTCGCAGACCAGGAAAATGGTGCTGTTAAAATAAGTTTATAGCGGGCTACGATTACAGTGGAGCGGCAGGGACCAGTTACTTAGGGGGGGCCCTGCCGCTCAAACCGACGAATTTCCAGAGGAATCGAACCCCCAACCTTCTGATCCGTAGTCAAATGTCGTGCTTAAATATATCGACCTGTTAAATCCATGAAATTCAACTCAGTAGGGTATGGGCGCTGCGTTTTTACCTATATTGAGTCATGCCACGGATTCACACAATTGCCACAGATTAACACCAATTATGACACAAATTTGACACAAAAGAATTCGAGTGAATTCAAATCAAACCCTGTTCAATAATCCTCTCTCTTTGCCTCCAAAGAAAGTATCCCACCTTGATCCATAATTGAGCTGAACAGTTTTGTCTCTTTCCCTTATTAAAACCAAAATTTCAAGTCTCCTCGGGCCCGCCAATCCTGAATGCCTACGTTACCTTCCACCATTAGTTACAGCTTAAGCCGGTAATAAAATGAAACCAATTTAAGATGGTTTGCGTCTAACCAGATGACAAGTTTTGAAGGCGTCTATTGTGCCTGAGGCGGATTATACTGCATAAAATGATTATTTAAGGATTTTAAACCTGACAAATCAATCAGATGTTTTTCTTCAATAATCGTCAACTTAAGGGAACGACCAATGAAAAAGGGAATTATGGTTTTTAGCCTGATGCTTTTAGTTGTTGCACAAATATCCTGCAATAGAAATGGATATTCCAAAATAGCAGATTCCAGCCAATTTAATTTTTACTTAAATGGAGGCGTTTCTCCAGGCCGCTTTAATCCATTTCGTTTGACCGACGATCCATTGGTAGGAAAAATGCTGTTTGAGATAAGAAAATCGCCCAAAGATCCCCTTGCTGTTTCTGCAGCAACAGGGCTGGATGAGGAATTGGTCAAGAGGAAATTAGATGAATGCAGGGAACTGGAATTAGTTAAAGAGGCGGAAGGGAAATATGTGGCCAACTTTCTCTTCCTTGATAAGGAAGAGAAACATGAAATAAGAAATCTTTCGGAAAAACTTGCAGTTACGGAATTGAAAATTATCAGAAAGGAATTGGGTAATATAAGAGATGTATTTGACAGGTGCAGCTTTGGGCGGCAGGGTTTTAACTGGACATCCATGTCGCATCTCATTTTGGGATCCTGGGGTACGGATATGGCTGTAATGGAGCGAGGTTCCCGCAGGTATGGGCTTCCCACTGGAAAAACAGCTCCTATCAGACCTGGAGGGGGCAGATATTGGATTCATTGCATAGAGGGCGAGAAGGAAGAATTTGTTTTCGCTAACAGCAGGGGAATTTATGAGAATGATGGATGGGGAGTCTGGTATTGTAATAGAGCCGATCTTCGTCCAAAGTTAACATATTTAACCCAGGAGCAGTGGACTTTAGTCCGGCATCTAATGAGCAAGGGATCGGATAGTTTAGATGGCCTGTGTGCTGTGTCGGATGAGCCGTGCAATAACGTCAAAAAAATTATCAAGACTCTTATTGCGGCAAAGTGGATATCGAAAGAGGGGGAGAATTATATAATTGCATTTCCGGTATTTTATCAGGATGACATCGATAAGCTGCTCGAAAAATTCGATGCCATAGGCAGTGAAATAATGGAAGAAGTTTATGTCAATTCACAGCCGGAGGTTAAGAAACTGTTTAAAAAAATGCGGCCTGACCTGGATGAAAAAGAATATGGATGCTTTATCGGAATAGTCAAACATTGGGTAGAGCAGATTTGCTTAAAGGAACTTATGGATGATGGCATAATGGAAAAAATATCATCCGACTCGGTTCAGCTGAATTGGGCCTGGATTGGCCGTTTTGAAGATAAATAGTTAAAGAGTTGTGCCAGTTAGCGTCGTAACCACTCGTCTTTTTTGTTTGAGAAGAATGTAAAAATGAAAAACCTGACTATGGCTTTTATGTGTATTTTATTGACGATTTGTGACCATTTTTTCCATGCAAATAAATATTCCCCACCTTATTCTCAAACTCACCCAATTTGATACCCTTTTAATGGATTTGTGAGCACTTAAATTCATCCTGAAAGGGAGCCCCTGCATGTCAAGCAGGCAATCCTGACTTGACAGGCTTCAATTATTGCCTTACAATGGGTATGGGGGGTAGGGGTATATGTGATCGGAATTAACATTGAAGTTAAACCATAAGGAGGTCTTTAAAATGCCTGAACAAGCCCAAAACGCTCGAAAGGCTGATGGTGTCGATTCTTCTATCAAGTCCGCAAATAGCAGCAGGCTCAAAAAGATCGAGGGGCAAGTCCGGGGGCTTCTCAAGATGGTCGAGGACGATCGCTACTGCGTGGACATACTGAACCAGATCGCTTCGGTCCAGCAAGCTCTCCGGGCAGTTGGACGGGAACTATTACGTAACCATCTCAAGCACTGTGCAAGTAATGCAATCCTTAAAGGCGGGCAAGAGGCGGAAGAAGCTTACGACGAACTAATCAGCCTTCTGTACAAGAACGCGCGTTGAGAGACGCGGGAACGGGGATGGAAATGACTACCGATCCGGTATGCGGAATGAAAGTAGATCCGTCGCGTAGCGCTGGATCCGCCAAATTCGATAGTAAGACATACTACTTCTGCAGCAAGGGTTGCCTGGATAAGTTTCAGGCGGAACCGCGGCAGTATCTGAAGGGAACAAAAAACATCGCCCGGCAGGAGGTGCGGAATCATTCAAAAGATGCCCACGCTTGCTGCGGCGGCGGGAGCCATAGCGGCAAACGAGTAGTTGACACCTCAACAACGGCTGGCAAGGATTCCTCTACTGGCTCGAGCACGGAATATACCTGCCCCATGCACCCTCGGATTATCCAGAATGAACCAGGGGACTGTCCTATCTGTGGCATGGCTCTGGAGCCACTCACAATCGCCGCGGAAGAAGAGAACCCTGAACTTGTCGATATGACACGGCGCTTTTGGTTCAGCACCATACTGGCTGTACCGGTATTGATGCTTGCCATGACAGCCGACCTTCTGCCAGCCCTGCTGCCCGAGGGACTCTCAATGCGCATCGTCCAATGGATAGAGTTCGGCTTGGCCACACCGGTCGTGCTATGGGGTGGATGGCCATTTTTCGTGCGTGGTTGGAAGTCGGTGCGGACCTGGAACCTCAACATGTTCACCCTGATTGGTCTCGGTGTATCGGTAGCTTGGCTTTACAGCGTGGCCGCACTGATGTTTCCACAAATCTTTCCACCCATGATGCTGATGGAAGACGGCACGGTAGGTGTCTATTTCGAGGCGGCGGCAGTGATTATCACTCTGGTTCTCCTGGGCCAGGTGCTGGAGCTGCGCGCCCGTGCCCGCACCAATACCGCCATCAAAATGTTGCTCGGCCTGGCTCCGAATACTGCCCGCATCGTTTACGATAACGGCAGGGAAGAAGATATCCCGCTGGAGCAGGTCCAGCCGGGCGACGTACTTCGTGTGCGTCCCGGCGAGAAGATACCGGTGGACGGTACGGTGATCGATGGTCAAAGTAATGTTGACGAATCCATGGTCAGCGGTGAACCCGTTCCGCTGGAAAAAACCTCCGGGGACAAGCTGATTGGTGCAACGGTCAATGGTACGGGCAGCCTGCTGATGCGAGCCGAGAGAGTGGGCGCCGATACACTGTTGTCAAAGATCGTGGACATGGTGGCTGAAGCACAGCGATCACGCGCCCCAATTCAAAAACTGGCTGATGTGGTAGCGGGTTACTTTGTCCCGGCTGTGGGAATCGTTGCCATTATCGCCTTTATGATCTGGGGCTTGTGGGGACCGGAGCCACGGTTGGCCCACGCCATCGTCAGCGCTGTAGCAGTACTGATAATCGCCTGCCCTTGCGCACTGGGCCTGGCTACACCCATCTCAATCATGGTGGGTACAGGTAGAGGCGCCATGGCCGGTGTATTGATCAAAAATGCGGAAGCGCTGGAGATTATGGAAAAAGTAACTACCCTGGTGGTGGACAAAACCGGTACCCTCACTGAAGGAAAGCCAAAGCTGATCACTGTAAAAACGGTTGATGGCGCAGTGGAACAGCAGGCGTTGAGGCTGGCCGCCAGCCTTGAACAGGCCAGCGAACACCCACTGGCCGAGGCTATCGTGCGGGGCGCACAGGGAAAAGGCATTGAATTGGCCAGGGTCAGCGACTTCCAGTCAGTGACCGGCAAGGGCGTAACCGGAGAAGTCGACGGCCACAAGGTGGCCCTGGGCAATGTCAGTCTGCTTGAGAGCCTGGGTCTGGACGCTGGCGGTTTGACCCGGCAGGCGGACACTTTTCGCGCCGAAGGCCAGACTGTTATGTTTCTAAGCGTTGATCGAAAAGTTACCAGTCTGTTCGGTGTCGCTGACCCTATCAAGGACTCCTCTTTAGAGGCGATCAGGAAGCTACACGCCGAAGGGATCAGAGTTGTCATGCTCACAGGCGACAGCCGCCGGACGGCAGAGGCTGTTGCGAATAAGCTGGGCATTGACGAGGTTCAGGCTGAAGTGCTGCCCGAACAGAAAGTGGAAGTGGTAAAAAAACTTCAGGACGAGGGCCAATGGGTTGCCATGGCGGGCGATGGTATTAACGACGCACCCGCACTGGCTCAGGCTCATGTGGGCATTGCCATGGGCACGGGTACCGACGTTGCTATCGAAAGCGCCGGTGTCACCCTGGTCAAAGGCGACCTGCGCGGTATCGTGCGGGCCAGACGGCTCAGTCGCACCACCATGCGTAATATTCGTCAGAACCTGTTTTTTGCTTTTATCTATAACTCGGTTGGCGTTCCGGTTGCAGCGGGTGTGCTTTATCCGGTGCTCGGACTGATGCTCAGTCCAATGATTGCTGCTGCTGCCATGACTTTCAGTTCGGTTTCTGTGATTCTTAACGCTTTACGGCTTAGAGGGATAGCTCTTTAACCGTTCATTTCCCCGTCGGCAGCGGTTAGTATCGGAGCCGATGGGAATTCAAGGTGCTTAAGTTCTGTGACTTTTGTCACAAGAAAAGGCCCGGTATTCTCGTAAACTCAAGAATAACCGGCCTTGCTATATATGGTACGCCCGAGAGGAATCGAACCCCCAACTTTCTGATCCGTAGCCAGAGGGGGGGGATTTATCTTTCTCATTCTAAGTCCATATTATTCTTAGATAATTGAGTTGAGATACGCTTTGAATCGAAGTATAATCGCACTTTGATTATGCCGTGAATGCCATTAATAGCGTGAAAGTTGTTACAGGATTGTGACAAAAAATGGGAGAAAATGATAATTATTGAGAATGTTTGAGAATTTTACCTGGTAATATGAGAATGAACGAAAGTGCTTAATTGCCGAGTATCTTCAAAAGATTCAATAGATCGAAATATTTATTTTCCCATCTGCATTTATATCTCCCTGATCATCAGAAGTATCAGAGCCGGAAAGCAGACCACTTTCTGAATGCCTCAGCTTAGAGCAGCTTCACCACTTAAGCAACTGTAAAGTATTTCCCAACCAGCTCTGATGGCGCCAAGCTATTAACCAGTTCTTGAGTTACTTGCATTTCGCAAACATTGCAAGTAGCATAACACAAGAGAAACCAGTCTCGTTCAATAGGTTTTTCCAGAGAGCAATCTTTTCATAAGCTAATATGATTTAAGAATGTTCAACTAAGGATACAGAATACTATGAAGGGGAAAAAAACACTAAGCCTGTATGGCCGTGAGTATCAAATGCATCAGGCTGAAAAATATCATAACAGAGACAATAATCACATAAAGCAAAAAATCGTATTGGCTTTTTCTCTGTTTGATAAATATGTAAAAGAACGTTTTAGCGGGATCAATGTTAATGATATTGTTCTGGCTGATATTGGCTGTTCAATAGGGACTTACGCAATCGAATTTGCAAAACTGGGTTACAATTCATATGGATTCGATTTTGACCCTTATGCGGCTGAAATAGGCAAGCAAGTCTGCAAACATGAGCAAGTAGATGTCACCTATATTACAAGTGATTTAGGCGAATTCAATATTGAAGCTCCACCAATTGACATTGCTATTTGTTTTGATATTTTCGAGCATTTATATGACGATGAGTTAGGTGCTTTCCTGCAATTCCTGAAAGAACGCCTGTCGGAAAATGGGTGCGTTATCTTTCATACATACCCCACACAATATAGTTATCTTTTTACCGGTATTCTTAAGATACCGTTAATTCCGTTTCGTAGTTTACCTCAAAAGTTATTTTTATGCTTAACCAAGATTTATTCAAAAATTATTGATATTGTTGTACTTCTGATAAGGGGTAAAGATTACTGGGAGAGAAGAGTCGATTCGCGCCACTGCAACCCAACTACAAAGGCAAGGCTCAAAGAACTCTTAGACCGGGCCGGCTACCAGATCCTGCATTTGAAAACCGCTCAAATATATGATCTCAACAAATCTTTGAAAAAGCTATTTCCCAAACAGGACTCTTCGCATTTCAATTTGATCGGAGTTGTTTGCAAAAGATGACTTCACTTTAGCATTCGCTGCCACGAGGTGTTCCGAAAATGAAATTGGGTTTATTTTTTACCTTTGAAATCTCTCTGAAAAAATGGGACGAGGCGGGTTTAATTGATCGGGAATTGGCCCTTTATAGAAAATTGGCTGACTTGGGTATACAAACAACTCTGTTAACTTATGGTGATGCAACGGAAGAGGATTATTTAGATATAATTGGGGATAGTATCAGTGTCGTGCCATTACTCCCCAATGGCACGACAGGAAAGTGGCTCCGATTTTTTTCATCCTGGATTGCACCGCTTCGTCGTAAAAATAGTTTTCATCAATGCAACTTGGTTAAGACCCATCAAATGTGGGGTTCGTGGGCCGGCATGGTGTGCAAGCTGTTTTTGCGAAAAAAATGGGTTCTTCGCTGCGGATTTGAACATCACAAATCCCTGTTGTTACAGGTTGCACCGCTCCGTGATCGCGTGTTCAGCAGAATAATAAGTTGGTTGGCGTACCGCCTTGCCGATGTTGTAATTTGGAGTAACGATGCAGACCGCGGATGGGCAGCCCGGAAATTCGGACTCAATTCCAAGGATCCAAGGTTCCATATAGTTCCTAATTTCGTGGATACGGAGTTGTTCACTCCTGCCTCCAGTCCAGGATGCAACGGGCGCATCGTCACTGCGTCCCGGCTGAGTAAAGAAAAAAACCTGGACACACTGATCCGGGCTCTGGAAGGCAGCGGCTACGAACTGGAAATAGTGGGCGATGGGCCCTTGCGCCAGGAACTGGAACAGTTGGCCCACAGCCTTGATGTTAAAGTGATATTTACAGGGACTTTACCCCATCGGCAAATCCATGCGCGCTTTTCCAGCGCCCAGGTTTTTATCCTTTGTTCATCCTATGAGGGGATGCCAAAATCTTTGTTAGAGGCCATGTGCTGCGGTCTGGCCGTGATTGGCACAGATGTGCAGGGGATCAGAGATATTATCGAGAACAACGTGAATGGCTTGTTATGTAAGCCGAATGCAGAAGATATCCGTCGGACGTTGGATCAGTTCTTTAACGATGGGGATTTAAGACAGAGGTTGGGAGCGCGGGCAAGGAAAGATATTATAGAAAAGTTTAGTTTGGAAAAAATAGCGAATCAAGAATATTCAATACTCAATTCACTGGTGAGCTGAATGTAAAACAGATCATTGATTGCTGCTGATGTTGGTGATGGCTCAGCCGGTTGGATGCAATAGAGAAAGCAGTAACCTGCGGTAATTTATATAAAGTGTTGGATTTTTGCATAATGAGAGCGCTTTCCGCAGGCTGGAGCGCATTTTGGCCTTTTCTCCCACCACCCGGTAACCCTCGGCGATGTCCAGCCACGCTCTGGCGTATATTTTAGCTTTTTCTTCCAGGAGTCCATCAGGCAAAGTTTTATCCGCAAAGACTTTTTCCAGCATTTGAATTATGTATTTTTCTTTTACGCCGACTCTGCTGCGTTGCTTGGAAATGTTGCTCCCATGCACCCGGTAGTTGCTTAAGTGCTCGTTGATAAAGACCGCCGGATAAATAGCAGACAACCGCAGCCAGAGATCCCAGTCGTGGGTAGTAATAAGCTCTTCGTTATATGGGCCCACGTGCTCAATACAGGACTTTCTGACTACTGTGGCGTGGTGGGGGATTGGGTTTAACCACCTGACAATGTTACAGTATTCGTCACTGCAGCAAGTTGATTTGTGTTTGATCCTATCTGAGAGGCGGGGCTTTTTATCTCCCCTGGCACTCAACAAATTGATACGGGTGTAGGAGAAAGCCGCTTCCGGGTGTTGTTGTAACTCCCTTACGCACCTCTCAATGAATGTGGGCTCCCAGGTGTCATCCGCGGCCAGGATGGCGACGAAATCGCCTTCAGCAATCTCAATACCCCTGTTGAACGTATAGGCGCAGTCCTTGTTTGTCTTGTTGCGGTGGAAAGAGACCAGCCTGTTGGTCAGCAATGGCGACACCGCCTGCACGGAGTTATCCGTGGACGCATCGTCGATGACGATGATTTCAAAATTGGGCCAGGTTTGACTCAGAGCGGACTTCAGTGCGTCCAGCACGAATTCCGCCTGATTGTAAACAGGGATGATAATGCTTGTTAGAGGTGTCTGGGACATCGGGATGCCTATTTCGGACCTGTTTCTATTTTTCTAAAACGGCCCAAAGAGTATGAACAAAAAAATTCTCATATCTGCTACGCGGGAAAAGCAAGCGTGCTGTTTTTTGAGCCAGCCCCCTGCCGGACCGACCGAAATAATGGTAGAAATCCAACTTTCGACCCTTGCCGTTAAGGGTTTTTGTCAGAAAATATTTTGCTTCACTACAACCGAAATACCATCGATGCCTATCCTGGGGCCTCTCCAAGGGCAAGCCGTATTTATCTCCACTGCTTCGGCCACTTATTACCAGATGCAAAGCATGGTTCCAGCAGTTTGGCAAGCTGAGCAAAACATAACGCGATGACAAATCGATCAGCCTGTTGAATACGCTGTGAAAGTTTTCAAGGTGTTCTAGCACGTCAGTGCAGACAACAGTGGAAAAGCTCTCGTCTTTAAAAGAAATATCATCCCGGTCAAGATCAAGTTGGATATCTGCTTCGGTGGCCACATCCAGACCTGTGTAGTCAAATCCCGCAGGTAAATACTGTTGCAAGTATTTACTGCCACAGCCCACGTCAAGCAGTGGTTCTTGAAGTGCAAAATTAAAATACTTTGCGATCAATGCGGCTTTTTCCGTGCGGTTCGCGTAACTGTATCCGGGTGGAATATCATGTTCACTGACAATCATTTTTTCGGCCTTTTCTCATGCATCCGATATCATTGATCATCAAATGCGATATAATTTATCATACAACCAACGTTCAAAGCCGTTCATGACGGCTACTTTACGTGTCCCAAAGAATCCAGCTGTTTTTTGAACTCTATGTCAAGATTGCGATTTGTTAAGGTGTTTCCGATTAGAGCGATTGTGCTAGTGAAATAATATCTCAGCACGGCGCATAAGCATCTCCACAGTGGTATTGTCACATGAAAATGGACACCTGATTAAGCCAAATATTTCAGTTGTTCATACTGCCCCGGAGTATTGTACTCCAATGTCGAAGGCCTCTTGCTCTTGAGTTAATACAAAGATTGGAAATGTCCGCTATATTGTAGCAGCATCACGGTGGTATCCAATTAAGCTGAATCAGTTAGTGGAGTTTGGTCGCTTTCTCGCGAATATACTTTTGGGCAATTTCCCGGGCGCCACGGATGGCATGAAATAATCGTCCTGCGTTGCTTCGGCAACTGGCATAACAATAGCTTTTTTCTGTACGACCTCATGCCTGGTCTCATCCCTCCGGGTCCACCCCGGCTTCAACATCCATGTTTACAGCCAATCCCCTTTTTCCCTTTGAAGTTGCCCATATCGACTCAATATTTCTTTGCCTGTAAACAGCGGTACAAAACCAGACAAATTCTGCTGCAACAAGTGTCCAAACAAGTCCCCCAACTCCAGCAAATGGTATAACTATTAAGTAGGCGATGGTTTTGGCGCAACTCATGACTCCAAGTGCTCTGCCATGAAAACGTTCATCGTCCATATATTTCATCATTTGAAAAAACATTGTGGAATAGGGGTTGAACAGAAACGCTAAACTGAGGATTCTGGCATAACCCGGAGCCCTGCTGTATTCCTCTCCAAAGACCCCAAGTAAAACAGGTAATGTGAAATACAATCCGGCAGTTACTATTGCGCTGGCAAGCAACATCCACTTCTGATTCTTTCTGAAAATGTACAAAGCATCCTTACGGCCAAAGCCAAGCCATTTCTGTAACGGAACGCTTGTTGCGGATTTAACACTGTTAAGCAGGTAGACGGGGATGATGGTAGCGATGAAATATACCGAGAGAGTTTTAAAATCCAATAAACCGGCTAAAAGAATCTTGTCCAGGTGTTTTGATATTGAAGGTAAAATCGAGTATCGAGATATCCGTATTGCATAGGCAGCGTATTTTGTGTTCTGTTTTACATCATCCCCGCCATACTGAAGTATCTTCAAGGATTTAGCGGAGAATACTGGATTAAGCACAACATAAGAAAGATACATGCCCGCCGCGGTTACCAGGGCATTCCCGGTTACAGCAGCAGCTATTCCTGCCCCAATCAAGCTAAGCGACTTGATAGTCAATTCGAATAACCTGGCTTTTGCAAAAAGCCCCTTGGCTATGTATACCATATTCCAACGGTCATAGTAAAAAAACGGGAAAAAGAAGGCGATCAGGACAATTAGCCAGCCGGTTGACCTGTCCACGGCTAGAAAGAAGTAATAGCAACTGAATAGAATCAGAATCAAACTGCCTAATAATGAGCACTTCACGGTAAGCCCGTATGCACGGGATACGAAGTCGTTGTATTTTTCCGAGATACTTTTATAAATTGCCGCTGATAAGCCCGGGTGTGTTACAATAACGAGAATGCCGGCTAAAGAAATCGCGTATCTCAATTGTCCATAATCCTCTATGGACAGGAATCTGGTAAGAAGCCAGTTGAGCGAATACCCCAGGAGCGCCAAAAAACACTGGGCGGCAAACATTATTGTAATATCTTTTTTCATAGGCCGTTGAATGAGGTTAGATTTAATGAATTCAAGAATATTTCAAACTTAAGGATACAGACTATCTGTTTGCAGCGTCAAGTATATAAATAATTACTCTTGCAGATATTGATTATTGACCGGTATTTTTGCCATAAGATCGATAAGGTGGTATACGCATTTTGACAAGCGGATTCCGACGGTGTATCAGCCATTTTTTCGCTTCGTCTACGCTCGATGTTAAAAGAGCCGGGAGGAGATACAGAGGCTTGAGGCTCCGGTTTATGTTAACTGAAGCCGGCGTCAAGTGTTTTACCGAGAGATTTATTTCTCAAATAATGCCCATAGAGTATTGACAAACAGGTTGTCGAATTTGGGTTTTGAGAATAGCAGGCCTCCGGCCATTGAAGTCCAGCATTTCGGCCCGTAATACTTGTATAGTCTTACGGTTTTCACGTTCTTATCAATATTGTCGAGCAGAAACATGCGAGCTTCCGCATAATTAAAAAACCAACGGTGTCTGTCGCCTGGCCGTGAACTTGGAAGTCCGTAAAACTTGCCGCTTACTTCCCCTCTTTTGGCCATCTGGTATTTCATATCACACCAGCAGTTTGGCAGGCTGACAATTATATGTTTTGATGCAAGATCAAACAATGCCGCATAAATACTATGGATATTCTCAAGATGTTCAAGCACATCCGCACAGACAACTGTTGTGAAGCTGTTCTTTTCGAAAGGTATTGATTCCCGGTCCAGGTCACATTTAACATCCGCTTCACCTGTGATATCCAGGCCTGTGTAATCTATGCCTGGCGGTAGTTGCTCCTTAAGCTGTTTCGCACCACAGCCCACATCCAACAGAGAATCCCCCAGGGAACCGCCGAAAATCTCCGTTATAAATCGAGCTCGTTCCCGTCTGTCGAAATAGGGCTTTACTCTAAATAACGCTGTCTCTATTAATTCCATTTTTCCCTATTCTCTTCAGGAGTATCTCAGTCCCTTGACAGTAAAAGCGCACGGACAATTTTGTTGTAAACGCCATCCGTATTTTCTTGGCAGGAAAATTTAAGAACATCTTCCTCTTTTATGCCCTCGTAGACACCCCTTTGAAAACCATCGGTCTCAAAAACTTCAACAGGTGCATATCCCGCTTCCTGAAAAAGACGTGGCCTGGCGAACGGTGTCGAGATAACATAGCGGGTATAAAAACCATTTTGAAAATATTTCTGCAAAATAGCTGCGAAGTCATTTTCCAATCCATATTGAGACGGGTGTACCTCAAAAAGAATATTCACCGGCCCTTTCTCTGTTTGGAAATGGTTCAGTGCACTTTCAAATATCTTTACTTCGTGCCCTTCCACATCCATTTTAATAAATTCCGGAGGCTTACGACCGGTCATCAGAGCAGGGAAGTCATATGAATGCACACTGATCTTACGGATGCTATTTTTTGTTTTCTCAACACTGTTGATATTCGGCTTGTCCGCCAGCCAGAAATCTCTTTCGCCGGATGTATCCGAGACTATGCCTTCAATAATCTCACAACGGTTATTATATCCATTGAGAGAAATATTAGCCCTCAATAACTCAAGGTTGTGGGGATCCGGTTCAACAGCGTAAACAATTCCGGATGTTCCTGCACATCGAATCATATTTAGTGTGGTATAACCGATATTCGCCCCGATATCCAAGCAAACCATTCCTTCGGTTATCGTTCTCCTTAAAAGGGACATAAACGCTTTCTCTCTGCCACCCTCATAATAAAGCGCTTGTGATATTCCCCTGTCTTTCATGTTGAGAACTATTTTGAAATCATCAACTGTAGCAATAACTTTCTCCCGGTTTCCCCTGAAGTATAGTTGTGCCTTTTTCCATAGTCTGGAAATGAGTTTCATCCAATGTACCCTTTGCTAGGTTATGCCATTAATTACCAAGATCATTCTACGGCCGGCATTTTTATTTAGTTATGAGTATTAATGTTTCCGCTATAATGATCAAACCTGTTATTTTATTTCATCCGCCCCATGCTTTATTCTCTTCACCTCAAGAATCAATCGTCTCCCGGTTCTCAGCAGATCGTATGCTGTCTCAAAATATGTGGAAACAGGATAGCGTAATCCCCATGGAAAGCATGACGCATCCATGTTGAAACCCGCTTAATATCAAAGCTATTGTCCTCGTTTACCGAAAGCAAGTTTATACTTTTTGCCGAAATACCGTTGTCGAGTAACTTGCCTTGTATCCCTTCAGAGCAGGTTGGACCACTTTAGCCCATTTGCTAAGAGATGGTTTTACCGATGATCTGACTTTAAAATGCAGCGTCCATATGCCTACTTCAGAGGTGCGTTATGGATATTGCTACAATATAGTGGACACCTCCAATACTCAAATTAACTTGAGATCAGGAGGTGTATTGATGAGATCGAGCAAGAAGAGGTATGATTCAGAGTTCAAGCGGGAAGCAGTTCGACTGGCGGATAATTCCGAGAAGGGCGACAGTACGATTGAACGGGAACTGGGGTTATATCAGGGAGCGATCAGGACCTGGCGTAAGGCATTGCGCTCTGATCCGGTGGATACCTTTCCCGGCACTGGTCATATGAAGCCCGCTGAGGAGGAGCTTCGCAGTCTGAGGCGAGAGCTTGAGGAAGTTCGGCAGGAGCGAGACATCTTAAAAAAAGCAATGGGCATCTTCACGAGAGACCGGTAGCAACTCGTTATCGGTTTATTTCCGAGCATCGCACTCACTGGAGTGTGACGAAGATGTGCCGGAGCCTGGAAGTGTCTCGGAGTGGGTATTATGCATGGTTCAGGCGACCTCCCAGTTACCGGCAGTTGGAGACCCGTCGTCTGGATATGGAGATAAAAGCAATTTATCAGGCTCATAAGTGTCGCCCAGGCAGTGGCGAAGATTGCCTTTGAATTGCAGGAGCGTGGTATAAAAGTTAGTCGTAACCGGGTTGCCAGACGGATGCGGCAGATGGGATTAAGAGCCTGTACCAGGCGAAGGTTCAGGGTTACGACAAATTCCGGGCATAAGTATCCTGTTGCAGCCAATCTGCTGCAGCGGAAGTTTAGCAGTGATCGTCCCAATCGGGTCTGGGTTAGCGATATTACCTACGTCTGGACTCGTGAGGGCTGGTTGTATCTGACTGTTTTTATCGACTTGTTTTCCCGATCCGTGGTGGGTTGGTCCATCAGCGCCTCACTGGGTCATGAAATGGTCGTGAAAGCTCTTAAGCGTGCCGTGGGGCGACGGCAGCCGCCAGAAGGCTTGATTGTTCATTCCGACCGTGGAGTGCAGTACGCCTGTCGTGGCTTCACGGAAACGCTCGATCATCATGGCTTCGTACAGAGCATGAGCCGCAAAGGAGACTGCTGGGATAATGCAGTAGCTGAGTCGTTTTTCAAAACCATCAAGACCGAACTAATCTATCAGAACACATATTTCACCAGAGATCAGGCGAAGAAGGAAATCTTTGAATATATCGAGTCCTATTACAACGGCATCAGGAG
>SDBV01005212.1_pt1 | contig 18405 bp, 11 predicted proteins | sample 2277081 | NCBI WGS metagenome assembly SDBV01 (sample SAMN10402039, study PRJNA504765) | marine sediment metagenome | isolation source: marine sediment core GS10_PC15, 223 cmbsf | place: Arctic Ocean: Southern Knipovich Ridge | collected 2010 | reverse complement strand
AATAAATCTTAATCAATTTTAATTATTTTTACCTTATTTATATCTGAATAGTTGTCACTTTGCATTCTAATACATCGTGTTTTTTCTATTTAAAAAATAATTTTGCCAAAAAGATAATAGGATTCTTTATTTTGTTAATAATATTAAACCAAGTTATTCACTTGATTACTACTTACAGAAAATTTAAATTTCTTAATACCATAATTGATAAATTCTTGATGTACGTTTTATCCTTTAATTTCTCCTTGTTTTTTTTTTAACAAAAATAAAGAATAATTGTAATTTAAGCCTCTAGAGAGATATTAACAATAGAACTGATTTCTGAAATTCTATGTGTTGGATCATATTCCATATTTGGGCGATGACTCTTCGAAATCTTCTGACTACGTGTGAGAAGATTGCTGAAACGTAGTAAGAAAGCTCTAAACTTCATAATTAACTTGACTGCCTTATCTACATTCTTTAAAAATGCTGGATGTTCTTGGAAAGCATTAATTTGATAAGGAATCAATTCATCTTCGGAAGCATTCGCAAGGATTTTTACTAGCATTATCATCTTTCTATATTTCTTTAATCCTGGATACCTACTAAAAAATGAATCAAGTCTTTCTTTTAATTCAGGAGTAACCTTTTCTAGTTGACGAAGGATGATTTTAGAATCATGGTAAAATTGAACGCATTTTTTTTCAATTGATTTTCTAAATCCAAGGTAAAATTTCTTTAATTTCTTTAAAATCTCAAGTTTCATACGACGCATATTTTTTAGATTAAAAAATCTTTTTGGCATCACTTTTCTAAGACTATTACAAAAAGTCTTTATCGATTTCTCTGACGTAGTATCCCGTGAATTTAAGAATTCTCGTAAATTATTGAAAAAATTATCAATAGAAGATAATTTTAAAATTCGCATCATTTTTCTTGTAAATAAAAGACATTTTGAACTCATAATATGATCCTTGTATACTTTAGGTGGCATTCCGACCTCTCTTAGAGAGTCCAAAAATTCCTTACCATTATTCATATGGTTCTGAATTGAAATTACCCAACCCCGAAGGGAGCACAATTCTTGAGTTTCTGTATCTAATTGTTGCCTGCGATAATTTTTGAGTTTATTTTTTATATAATTATTTAGCTCATTTATAACATGAGAGTATTGATTAATTTGTACATCCATAGGTTTACGGAAGGCAAGAACATAAGCTTTCAATCCCCTTAGGATGTCTTTCTTAATATAAACCATGCCATTTGCGCTATTTTGCTTTTTTAACATTATATTTAACAATCTATCATAGAAAATTTTGAATGGACCGGAAATATTAATATATCGATCATCCAGAAATCTCTGCAACTCTTTAAAAAATCTTTCATGTGGGGTAATTTCTAACAAATGAACCGTATGCATTGTAAATTCATATAAATAACAAGAAAGTGAATTTTTAGTTTTAAATTCAGGTAGTAAACCAATTGTTTGCAATGAGTCTGAAAAAGAATTTCCATCTTTCATATCTTTTTGAATAGCATTTATCCAATCTCTAATGTAATATAATTCTTCTCTATCTCCGGCAAAATATTGTGTGCCATATTTTTGATTTAACCTATCAGCCCGTTGAGGACGATAGATTTTAATAACCTCATCTTGATTTGTATGCTTTTTTACCTCGACCGGAGGGACGCCTTCTTTCTCTTTATTTTGTGTTGAATTTAATATTTCGACAATCTCCGCCCGCCTTTTTCGTAATGTTACCAAAGATGCTTTAGTTAGTGATACGAGCTCCTTTTGATTTAATTTAATATTTTGTCTCTGATCACTAACAGTATTATAATTATCAACGCTTAAAATGAGGCTGGCTCCAGCGATAGCTTTAGGATCTTTACCACATATAATTAGACCTTTCTTCCTCACATTATTTACCAATTCTATAGCATATGATATACAAGAAATAGGAAGATTTAGTTCATTCCCGTATCTATTAACATAATCTGTTGGGCTTTTTATCCTAATATTTGCCTTCAATTTGGATAAAAGTTTATTGAAAACTAGTTGATATGCCCTAAATAAAGGTTTTCTCTCTATTTGGAAGAAATCTGCAATGGTCTCAAATTCTACAGGAATGGAATTCATTTTAATAGCACAACAAAGAGCAGCTGCAAGAATAGTATCAATTTTCCGTCCCTTTGTAAGTGATTGTTTCACAGCTTCGTTATATATACGCTTTACATCCTTAATGATATTTGGAGGTAGGTGTAAATTTCTCAATCGTTTAAATAATGGATTTGCATTCCATTGGTTTCGTTCGTAGCTATCCTTAAGGTAATAATGAATTTTTATTAATCTATCAAAATCATTTCGCTTTTTAGGATCGAGTTTATGGCCATTACAATCCTTTATGTTATTCATAATTGTTCTAGGCCCATAGTCTATAATTACAACCTCGTTATTTTGTTTATTCACAATATCGTCATGTGTACGGATGGCAATTTGTTCATTATAAAAAACATTATCATAAATCATCCCACAATGCACACAAGTATTAAAACCATCAACCTCACCTATATGAGGATTTAGGCAACAGTCCACATCTGTAGAGGTGGATTCCAACTCGATATAACTATCTATCACTTGAGAACTAATCATAAAATTGACCCCTTCCTTTCTTTCTAAGAAATTATTAACCAATTCTTAAATGAGCTACCTCATATTTAAAGGTATCGTAAATGTTAAAGGGGGAAGCTAAAAAATCGCTTTTGACATACTCATAACCCTAAAATAATTTCATCAATCTTAGATAATTTTGACCCAAATTTATTTTTGGTATAGTACATAACAAGCTGATTATTTCTATTTGAGTCTACACTAAATAAAATGATATAATTCTTATAATAAAAATAAAGATAAAGAATGGGAAGGGTAAAATTATCGTAAAAATATGAGGACAGGTCTTTGGTATTTAAATTTATGTTATGATAATATTGAATATGATTTGATTGATTTAATCCTGTGTTAAATATATTTCTAGACAGAAAATTCAATAAGCCTTCAGAACAAATATTCAAGTCTTTTATTAATACCTTAAAAAATGTGAAGTCGTTTGAGATATTATTTTTTATTAATTTAAATATATTATCTTTCTTGAAAATATAAGTAAATTCATCTTCTTTAGATAGAGATATAAAAAATTTTAACTCCTGAGGATTTACAGGCCAACATAAAGGTTCTTCACAAGTGAATAGAAGGAATCCTTTATTATTATCAAGGAGGTTAATTTTTGGTGTGTATTCAAAAAAATTCGGTTGAGGGATTATGGTTAAAAATTTAAATTCTTTTTTAGAAATAGATAAAATGTTTTGAAATCCATTTAAGAATAAATATAGATTTGATACTGAACGAATAAACTCCTCATCATAAATAATACTTGAAGTTTTACTTACTTCTTCTAAGTTTTCAGAGCAAAACTCAAGAATCTTTCTTTCGTTAAAATAAGCATAAGTAGGATTAGGATAATTTAATATTTTTGAAATCTTAATTTCAAATCCTTCTGGTGGAGGGAAGAAATAGTACTTAGTATCTGATATTAATTGCCATTCGTTAAAAATAGCCTCTAATTCTTTAAAATCTTTTATTTTCATCTTATTTAAATCAGGTCCCAATAAATACTTAAATGAATTCTCTAAAGCATTGTTAAGGCGTTCTCTTCTACTTTTATCATTAGGATAGATTCCGAATGAGATTACTGAAGTTTTAATTAATTTTCTTAACATTTCACTATTAATAGGTTCTTCCAAATGAGGATATAAGCCCAAAAATACAGGGATGTTTTCTTTCTTTAAGTTGAAATATGTCGATATCTTTACTAATCTTGCTAGTATATCAATAAAAACCTTACTTCTATTTTTAGTGTTAACTTTATTTTCTTTAAACATTTCTAAGAAAAGTTTATGATCGAAAAAGTCCATAACATTAACAAAAAATTTTGCTACTCTTAACCCAATTTCGGTAAACTTATAAGAATATCTTTTAGAAGATTCTTCAGTGTGTTTTTTTTTAATAATATCATCTTTACTAAACTCATCTAAATTATTATAATAATTTGCTTTTAAAGACCTAAAATCTTGAGCATTAACTAATTCTTCTAAAAAATCTCTAAGACGCCTATTATTAGAAAATTTTTCAGAGCTCAAATAGGGGAAAGGTGTATCGATATCTTTAATATTTTTACCCAATAGATATAATATTGCAAGTTTCCAGGGAGTGAAGTATTTCGTTAATACTCCAATATTTTGTCGTACCATATTAACTAATATTCATAGAATATTTTTTAAGGTTTAAAATGGAAGAATATCGATTATTATACAGTATACTATTATTCTAAACCATTATATAGATAACGTTTAATAATTTTTATGTTGCTTAATTATAAATTTTGATTAGCCATTTAAAAATTTAAATATGTCAATTTCTAATTTAAAGAATGAAACAAAAATTATTCCTTGTTAAAAATGATAATAAATCTCAAGTGCCCAAATTGTCAAAAATTAAAGAGAAGCGTAAACGTATTAGATATTCTTTTTAAGAATTCTAAAAAAAGTTTATTGGCGATTTATATAAATGAAGGATTTATGTGTGATCATCATTTTCAAGTTTATATTAATAAAAATGGCAAAGTTAGAAGTACTCAAGAGATAGATATACAATTTGAAAAAGCAAATGTGATTAAAACAACTTTAATTGACTTAGATGACCTGGATATTAACAAAATTAAATTTCATATACCAGTTAAATGCATGGCGCAAATAATATGGAGTGTTTTATTAGATCAAAAAATAGTTTTATTGTTTAAATCATCAGATATTCCATTCCTTGATTTTGAAGACCCTTTTATAATTAATCAAATTCACAAATTATTCAAATACATAACACAAATTAATTTCGATTATAAACTATCCTTGATTACCGAAAAAAATTATAAAGACGAACAGTTAAAATATGACGATTATATTGTCCTTTTTGGAGATCACATTATTAATGACCCACACAAGATATTAAAAATGGATGAGATAAAGATAGTATATGAATTTGTAAGTGCCTTTTATAAGGAGGAAGTAGAGATTATAGCTGTTAATATCTTAAAAAAAGAATTAGATCGAACATATGAATTAACAAAATATATTATTAATTTTCTCGATGAAAACCAAGAGAGCAAAAAGTTGTTTATCCACGACATAGAGAGTTTTCTAAATGAAAAATATAATATAAAAATAAAAGAAATAGGAATAAAATATCTGCTACAGATAATTGTAAATTATTATAAAACCAAGATTCCCTCAATCCATAAAAAATAGTGAAAAAGTGAAGAAAACATAGATTAATTATAGAATTGAACGTAATCTATGCACGTAATTTCTAAAATCGCGAAAGTAGTTTTGGATAATTTCCCATCTTTTCATTTTAAGAGCTGGTATGATATTGTTTTTAGACAGATCAAGGGAGAGTAAAATTATGATTATTTATAAAATCTCTATACTCTTACCTTTTTAAACCTAAGTCGAATGTTGAAAAATATTATGGCATATATAGAAGATGATACTCCCCAACATAAAACGGGAGCAAAATATGAAGATTTTATTTTTCTAAAGTATCAGGAGCAAGGATTAGACGTCTATAGACAAGATGTTGATGGAAAATTACCCCAAAAAATGAGAGATTTCATAAACTCCGAAAAGATTATCAGGTTACTAGAATTAACTCGTTATGATTTCTTCTGGATAATTAATGATCAAATTAATGTTGTTGAAGTAAAATCAAAACGAGTTCCACAAAATTCAAGAAAAGATGAAAGGAAATTTGATACTAGCCAAATTCAAGTTACTTGCTTTGATTTGTGTGAAAGAGAAGGGATAAAGGTAAAAATTCACATAGTATGGTGGACTTCTGAAGACAAGTATTATGATCGATGCTTTGATTATAAAGATTCAGACATTACTCTTATTGGAGGAAAAAAGGTTAAATTCAAATTACCCGCTATTATCGATTATTCCCCAGAGAGAGTTGAATATAAAGATTTTAAGAAATAAATATGCATAATCAAATTATTAAGAAATCTAATCCTTAATTATGTTAAGAATTTTAGATCTACAATGTTAGTATATAGAGGTATTTAAGGAATAACTCTAAAAAGTATATAACTTAATCGTATTTCTAAATCGAATTCAATTTGATTGTAAGCTCTAATTAAAAAAAAGATAATAATATTATGGCACAAAAATTCAATTTAGGTAAGATCTCTTTCAAAAAAAACAAATAAATCGGCGATAATTAACATACAATAGAAAAATAAAAATATAATCGATTTATAATTATTATACTTGAACGTCCAACTCTCTTTCTCCCTAACATGAAGGCCTAATTCTTTTATTCCTTCCCAACCATAAACTCGGAGAAATCCTTTTAATTCATATAAAAATACTTTTTCTGCTTTAAAATGTCTGAGAATATCAATATCTTTCTTATACCATTCCTTTTTAATATAACTAGTTTCTTCAAATTCTTTATTGACAACTCCAATAAAAACAAAATAATTGTCTGCTTTAGTCTCACTAGATTTTAGCGAAAGTTCTACATTTTGGTAGAAATTTAATTCTGAATTAGTGAATTTAGTTCCCTCAATAACTGATCCCCAAAAAGTATTCATCATTGAAATAGTAAATTCGGAAGGTGATGCATCACTTTCATCAGACTGAAGCGAATTTGTTCGATACAACATAGTAATTGAAAAATCCCACTCTATATCTAATGTGTAAACATTTCTTAAAAAAAGGGATAAATCATCGTCGGAATCACTAGAATCTAATAATTCAGCTGCTCGAATTATTCCAACTTGTTTGTTATCCTTTTTTACAGCCTCCGTAAAATCAATTAAAGCTTCTGTAGCTTCATCAATTTCACTCTCTGATGGATAATTTTTTACTCCATAATTGATAGTTTCAATAGTATTATCAGAATCTTCTCTATACTTTTCATAATCTTTTGGGGGCTCTGCATCAATTGCAAATGCAACAATATGAGGATTATAAAAGATTCCTTCATCGATAAACCATTGACGAGTTTCATTATATATTCCAGGAAATTCTTTTGCATTATCAATATTCGCAAAAAAACCGCTATCTCCTCCAATAGCAAAATATAGATTTATTCCATTCTTAATTAAATTCTTATAAACTGACATATATTCTTCATTTCCAATATTATGCCTCCTTATTGTAGGCATAAAACCTATATTATAAGTTCGGCTTATTTCAATTTCAGAAGTCTCATTTGGTAATTGATTTGATCCACACCAAAAAATTATTTCTGGGTGAGTTTTTGGTTGAATTTCAATAGTATTAGGAATAAATAATGCAAATGAGGAAATCGCTACAGAGGGTGTAAGTAACATAAATAATATCGTCAATGACATATAATTATGTTTTGATTTAACCCTATTCTTCGAGTAATTTAACTTAATAGTAAAAATCAAATTGACAACATAGTAACTTATAAAAAGACCCAATATAATTTTAATTGTTATTAAATTAGTGAGTAGAAAACAAACAACAAATAAAATAAGTATAAAAATACTTAACATCGCTATTGCTAAAATTACTTTAAAAATCTTAAGGATTTTTGATCTTTTTGAATAATACGTGCTATAGAGAAAAAAACAATATCCACTTACAATAATTATCTCAAGTAACCATAACTCGTAAAAAATATGACCGAATCTAAATAGCAAAGAAAAAAAAGCAAACTCAAACAAAATGAAAAAAATAGAGACTCCTAATATCCTTATGACGAAAGAAAGGTGTTCATTATTTAATAGATTTTTAAGTTTATTATATAACTTTCTTAGTTTTGCTCCTTTAACCGTTAGAATAATATTAGAACTTGTGATTTGCATTTATTTGTAACGTCTTATTTGTTCTAATCATTGAGTTAGAAACAGTTGTTTTTAAATGTTTAATTGAAAAATTTGAAATTTTTAAAACTACACAGAATTTTGTCGAAAAACATAAAAAATCTAATCTTTAAATTCTTTCTTTAAAAATGCAACAGTTTTAGCTTTATCAATCCCACTAAGTAGGACAAGATTTTCATAGACTGCAAATTTAGTCTTGCTAATTAACTTAATTCGAGGGGCTTCTTCAATTAGGTTATCTAACTCAAAATTTAACTCTTCATCCATCTCATGAGCAACTGAATGACCTTCTTGAGTAAATTCGATTTCATTTAAAAAATGGTTAACAATATCCCACCCGTATTTACCTGATATAACGATCTCTAAATCGTGAACGTCATAAACAGATGGTCGGTTTAAACCGTTAAGTAGTTTAGTTAAATCTTTTATGACATCGTAAGCTCTAATATATTCTTCACCATCACCCCAATCTATTAAACGATCCATTAAATTAAGGTCTTTTTCGGTAAAATTTATCTTATTATCTGTATTTTTTTCCATTTTTTTATACTCCCAAATTATTTTCTATTAACAATAAGATTTTTCACATATATAAATATAAATGAATTGTAGTAGGTTTATGTCTTTTTTTTAGTCGGTGGTACATATCCACCCCTACACCCGACCCCGAAGGGCTAAGGCTTACTTTTCACAAATGTCTTTTTTTTCCTAAAAAAAAAATTTTTGTTCTATTAATTTATTAGAATGAGGTATATTTAAATGATAAAATGAAAAATTTGAAATTATAAGATTAACCAGAATTTTATTTAAAAACACTAAAAATTTTTTTTCCTTTCTTAGATATTTTAAACAGCTGGTTCCTATAATTTATTAATTCTAATCTTTTTATTTTTATCAGTTTTTGAATTACCTGATTTTTAAAGTTATTTTTTGCGCTCTTTTTATTTCTAGGGTTTTTTAAACTTCGGATTTCTTTAGCATATTCCTTCCCATTAGGAATTTTACTTAACACACAATTAGCTATTTGAGATGTAGAAACCCATTTAGAATTTAAATATACTTTAAGACAAGTAAGAATATCTTTATCACTAATTTTTCTTAATTCAGGTATTCTCTCACGTTGTTCAGCTGTGATTCTAACTTGAATATTATTCTGTTGTAAAGTCTTAGCTTTTCTAATAGACTTATCTTTGTACGAGAATTTAGAAAAATTATCCTGCATTATGAATAACCTAACTGGGTCTTTGCAATATCTACAGAACTTTGTAACAACTACTGAATTAAAAAGTTTATTTAAATCTAGTTTCTCTAAATTCCATTTAGTAATACCAGCACATTGGTCGCAATAAATTATTATTTCAATATGACTAAATTTTAAATCTTTGGTCTTCAATTCTATAAATTCATAATCTACGATTTTAAAATAGCTTCTATTAAATTCTACAAAAAAACCTTTTTTAGGTAATTTGATATTAAATTCTTTATTTAATTCTGTTAACGCTATTTTTTTTCTATTATCTTCTGGAATTTTATCAAAAAAGAAATGCTGTTTGAAACATATTTCGAATTTTTGTTCTGAAGCGAAATAACTGAGCTTTGCACGAGTAAACTCACCTAGTTTATCTATAAAATCCCAATTTTTTAGCTTATTGTAAATTTCTTGACCTTTTTTAGTTTTACCATATCGATAAGGAAAGACCATATCATCATGTTTTGCTCCTTTCCCTCCTTTAAAGAGATCTGGTGGTTTTATTAAGTCGTAAACAATCTTTCCAATTTTAATATTAGATAAAAATTCAGTTGAGTGATGTAAGAGACCAGGTTTTTTGTAATTACTTAGTTTAATATAAGGAATAATATTATCTACTTTCCAAGAATATCTCCAACAAAAATAGTAAAGGTCAGAAACAGATTTGTTATAGATAAACCGTATTAATTTTTCTTCGGGAATTCCATCTAAATCCAAGGGTTCAAACGCTTGATCCACCATTAAGACGTTCTTGAGATCGCTTACGGTAAGAGAAGAATAAGTATCGTCAAAACTAATGTTGTTATTTACAGGCATCTCAAAACTAATTTGATCTTCAATATCAAATATACAGAAAGAATCATCTACAGGACATGCTGCTATCTTTTCTTTTACTTTTCTATTTTCAAACATAGCCACTTCGATATTTATTTAGACAGTGGTTTACATCCACCACTACACCCGACCCCGAAGGGCTAAGGTTTACTTTTTACTAATATTCTTCTTCTTTTTATTAGAAAAAAAATACTTGTTCTATTCATTGAGTTAGAACTGGGTCTATTTAAATGTTTAAAGGAGGGTGGATTAAGGTAAAAAAAAATTGTCATTCTTCTTGATTAGGTTCGCTTACTATTTGTGAGTCCTAAAAATATCGATTTAACATTTAAATATCCCCCTTTCTAACCTAATGAATAGAATAAATATAATTTATTTTCTTTGTGTTTAAGATAAAAAGAGCATAATATTAACTATAATAGATGGTAAAAAATGTCTAAAGAATTTGGATCAGAAAAACCTGTTGGCTGCAGTATGGATTTAGATGAACTTGATAACATGAGTGAGGAGGAAATAATTGAATTGGAACATAGATGCGGAAATAATATTGAAATAATAGTCAATGAATCCGATGATAATATCGAGATAAAAGATGTAGATTATATAAATTATGGTAGATTTGGTAATATAGTTGAGCTCCAGAAAAAGTTTTTTGAATTTATCCAAAAAATACTAACAGGTCGTTTATTTCTTCAAAAAGAAGATGAAGACGAAGATGAAGGTAGGATTGGAATTCCGGAATTTCCAGGACAAATGCCAATAAAAATTCCAGGACCAATACAAGCAATGCCTCATTTTAATATGTTTTCTATTGAAAAAGGAAATCTTGTTAAAGATGATATCAAAATAGTACAAGCATTTACCTCTCAATTAAATAAAGAAGAAGAAGGTGATGAAAAAAATTATAGGAGATACATGAGAAATGCGCGAAGTATTAATCGATATGCAAGTAAAATATTTCTTAAAACAACTCAGCATAGGACACCTAGTATATATGGTGGACTCGTATTACATATGCAAGATGAAAATTTACTAAAAAAATTATATAGAGTATTACCAAATTTATTGAATATATTAGACTCTGAAGTAAGTGATTTGTTTATGAAAGATGAATTTGATTTTCTTCTTTATACTGTGGATAAAGATAAACCTATTTTTAACCATCCTGTCTATAAAGTAGTAATTCTAGCAATTTATATTCGAATTCCAAAAGGTTTTAAACTCTATAGAGAAATGCGATGGATGAATGATTCTTCAAAAGGATGGCATGAGATTTATAGTAGCACCTGGGAGAAATTGAATAATATTTATTTTACAAAAAAAGAATAAAAAAATTTTTAATTTATCAACGAAAATTCCCTTTCTTAACCTCCCTAACTCATCTTAATTTTATCACTTCTTAAATTAGTTTCAATTTCAAATTGTCATATCTTAAGATGTTTGATGTTGTTTGATTTAATGTCATTTAATCACATTTCATAATGATTGTATTTCAAGTGTAATATTACTTGGATTTACTTCGAATTCACTAAAATATTTCCCTAAATCAAAGGAATCACTAAAATGATCTAATTCATGAAAAATAGTTGTAATAATGTAGTTGAAATTTCTGTCATGGCCAATTTCTGTCATCGACTTCTTGTTTTATTGGACCTAATTTGACAATATTAACCTCGATATCATCATCAAATTCATTAAAATATTTTATTAATTTGATTAAATAATTCCGATTTTCTTTGGGAATCTAGAGTACTTTTAAATTCTTCAATTTGTTGAGCCCATTGATTTTTTTTATGTTATTTTGAGCTAATTTAAGAGATTCCAAATTCTCCAGATTTTCCAGTTTGTTTAGATTGGCAATCGAACTAATGTTATTACCAATTAAGGTTAATTATTTATACCTTTTTTACAAGAAAGCTAAGACTATTGCAGTAATAATTATTATTACAATCGCAATAATAATTATCAATTTTATTTTATTTTTTTTTTTAGTACGTTTCAAAGTTATCTTTTTTTTACGCTGTGAACTATCTTGTTGGGTATTTTGAGAGATAAGCCCTTTCACAACTTTTCCTGCTTGCCATGCTCCAAGTATTAACGGGATAACGTGGACATCCTTTTTATTAGAAAGATTATCGCTTTTAAGATTTCTTTCTTGTGTTGTTTCATAATGAGTTAGTCTAATTATTCCGAACAACATAATAAAAAAGATCATAGAATCTATTATTTCGATAATACAAATATAAGATATAGAAAACCCATAATAACTTTGAATAAAAGGTTTTAATAATGCTGAGATTGTTAAAAAAACAAAAGCATATTTTAAAATTGAAAAGCTTGAATGCTTGTAAATCCTCTTTTGTTGGACAAGATGATACACCAAAGCAACACTTCCAAACATAATTATTGCTAATATTGGGAATATAAATCCCATTAATCTAAGGTTTGTAACTCCTATTATTAAAATGATTTGAAAGAAGATTACGACTAAGATTATAATATTTCTTTTGAATAGAATATTAAAACCTAAATATAAGAGAGGTACTATTGCTATTACTAACAAACAGTAGCGAATCTTTATTAAAATCAACAAAAAATTAGAGTTTATGACATAAAAAGTTAAATATTGAAACAAATCTAGCATTTTAACTAAAGCAAAAAAATAGTACGAAATACCTATTAGAAAATTAACATCTTCTAATGAACGATACTCCTGTCTAAACCAAGCGATAAACATATAAATTGACATGGCAGCTATAAAACCTATTCGTAAAGATAAAATACCTAAAATATAAATATTAGCAGGATACTCTTCATTAGCATAAATAAGCTTATCCCAATTAAGAATATATATCAATGAAACACATATAAAACCTGCCAACAAAAAGATTGTTAAATTACAATACGCTCTTATCTGTATCTTTTTTCTTAGACTAAGATTGGAAGAATTCTTATTATTTTTTTCATTAAATACGTGTTCCGAAGGTAAATCAGAAATTTTATCTAAAAAATCAAAATCTTCTTCTTCAATATTGAATACATTTTTAGAATCTTCGTGTTGCATTACTCCATTCCACCTTCAAAAAAGTTGTCATTTAATTGATTAGAAACACGATATCTCTTAGTAATACCTTTAAAAATATGATTAAGTATGTTTGATTTCACGTTATTTCTTGAATTAAAATTTTCGTAAATATTGTTCTTGATTCGTTTTTGAATTTTGTCTATTTCTTCAGGAGATAATATATTTACAGGCAAATTATTTTCTTGTAGACCTATTTTAACTAAAAATGACAAGTTACAAGTATTCAATATTTCTAATAACCATTTTTTACATTTTTCACTAAGAATATTATTGGAATGTAAATTCTTTGTCTCTAAAAACAAATTTAAATATTTTGCAACTCCTTTCTTAATTGCTTTAGAAATTATTAGAGTGTTTTTGAATTCATTAACATAAGGGATGATTTTATTCTCTGCTGTTTTTTCTATGTAATTTGAACATTTCTGAGTTAATTGATTATCAATTATTTCTAAAATATTTTTTTTAGACATAGTAGCTCTAACTCAAAACTTCTACTGTTTTAATGTTGTTTTTTCAGCTTGTTGGGGGGGAAAAAAAAATTATTCTATTCATTGAGTTAGAAAGGGGGATATTTAAATGTTTAATCGAAAATTTTGAAGTTTATTTCCGAGGATAAAAGTAAGGACTAAAAAAAGTTTACTCTTTATCGTCTTTTTCAAGGTCAATTTCCGATTCAATCATATTATCATAACCAGTAAGACCTTCGTATAATGATTGTGGAATAGAATCATCTTCAATAGACGATTGTGGGACGATTCCTAAGTCTTCGGCGAATTTAATGTCTACTTTTTTCGTCTTAATTCCTTTAGAACCGTACTTTTTATGTAGACCATAACCAATAGCCCCTATGATGCAAATAAAAACCGTTACAATAGAAATAAAAAATATAAAATTAGATATATTTGACTCTTCTGAAGAATCACCATCAGTATCGTCTGAATCTCCTGGAATCGGATCTATTTGATCTTTATTAATGACAATGTTATTTTCAAAAATATTATCGCGACAATCAATCTCTTCAATACCTTCTATATTTCCAATGAACTGAGAGTCTCTCACAGCTGTATAATTACTATGGTCAAGTAAAATCCCGTACATATTATTATCTGAGACAGAATATGACACGTTTCCATTTTCCGTTCGCAATAATTTGATACCCGCTTCTTTTGAAGCGTTTGAAAATGTACAGCCACGGATCTCAAATTGAACATTTGAATCGACAATAGTTAGCGCACTCCAACCATCATTACTTAACACATGAATATTTTCAAAATAAAGTGGATTTGAGGGAGTGCCCGATACCCATGCTAACTTTTGTAAAGCTTGTTGCCATGTAAAATCCCCTCCATTATTGTTGTCTATTATTATCGATTCGACTTTTCCTTCAATCGCGTTCCATCCTATTTTATTGTTACTACCTGACCAATCCACAATGCTTAATAAATTTCCGCTAAATCTGTTTCCGATAATTTCATTATAATCACTAAGAGGTTCAGTTAAAAATACTCCTTCATCGTCATTATTCTCAATCTTATTTTTATATATTTCACAAGATTGCGCATTAATCAAAAGAATACCTTTCTTATTATTATCTGTAATATTATTATTTATTATATAAACAGGGCCTTGAGGCACATTTGTCAGGAGAACACCGTTATTTATATTATTTTGGATGTTATTGTTTGAAATGTTAATAAATCTATTACCAATAGATCCTTTAAAAACAATACCATCATATAAATTAGATTTTATAGTGTTACCAAGAATATCAATGTAATTACTGTCTCGTAGATATATACCATGCCCCAAATTACTAACAATTTTGTTATTACGTAAAATACCATATTCTACATTATCTAATTTTATGCCCGCATAATTATCCCCACCTTTAGAATTGAACAAAGTAGAACCCTCAATTAGAAAATATATAGTAGAACTATCTTCAATCCATATACTACTATCTCCTGAGCCTCCTTCTCCGTCAATTGTTAATCCTTTTATAATAAATGGATCGTCTTGAGTTCCGAGGCCATTGCACCATGCTCTTGTAGACATATATTGCCAACTATTTATACCAGTTTCAAGTGAACCATAAATATAAATCTTACTGCCATCATGGAATGGATTACCGAAAATTGGAAGCGAATCATTAGCTTTCACAGAACCTGAAACTGTGTAATTGATATCGCCAATTCCATCATTATCCAAATCAATTGCTTCGGGTCCTAAATCTGTGTAATTGTCCCAATAATTCCCAATATATGAATTATCCCAGTTATTCCCTATTCCATTATCTTGAGCGTGCAAATTATTTTGAAGGAAGTAATTTTTATATAAGATATTTGATTGAGAATTTGAATCTAACTTAACACCTATGTTATTCTCGGAGATTGTATTATAATATATTTGACTCCCTTGACTATTAATGCTATGTATTCCCGTCTCTGTACCGTTTATTAAACAATTTTTAACCACAACCCCGTTTGACTCTATCAAGATTCCAGTTCCTCTTTGGTTAGACCCTAAGATCGTTATATTATCAATATTAACGGGATTATTTTGAGCTTCATTAATATAAATCAAAGGCTTATTTAAGATGCTTTCTGATGCATTAAAAACTATATTGTTTAGATTCAAATCACTTACATCAGTAATGTTAAACATAGTTTTATTTAATTTCATGCTAAGAACTTCGAAATTACCCTGTCTAAAGATGGTATAAGTCCCTCCAAATGTTAAATTAATCGTTTTACTTAAAATAATACTTCTTATTATAATTAAAGTACCTTGAGCCCCTCCTATCGAAATTAACGCATTCTGAATCTGTTCTCCAGTTTCACAATAAAAGACCCATCCAAGTGGTACTTGATTTAACAATACTTCGAGCTTAGATAACTCGAACTGTTCAACCAAAACTGGAGTAGTGAGTGTATTAGGATTAGAGTTTTCTAAGTCCAAGTTATTCAGATATATTTTTGCTATATTAGAGATGCTTGAGATCTCAATTTTAGTAATTTTTATAGAATGATTTGAAAGTAAAATAAAATCTTTTTTAAGATAGTTATTTTCAAGTTCGTCTAAGTCAAAGGTAAAGGTAAAATTGACCACGATATCAAGTTTAAAATAGACAGGGATATCCGCTGTTATATTTAACGTAGATGGATAAGAAAGCAATATAACTTGTCCAGAATTATATGTCTCATCAACTACAGATTCACCATTAATTTTTAAATCTACCTCTGATGGAACTTTCCAAGAATTAGAACTATAATTAATATAAATAGAATAATTTATTAGAAACCCACCATAATCGGTAGATAGATTTAATATTTGTTCATTAACAATAATATCATTCGCACCACCATATTCTTCAAAATAAGAAGAATCAAATGTGAAAACCATCGAACCATTTCCATCCATATCTGTATCTAATCTACTTAGAGTAGTATCCAAATCTACTGTGTAATTTTCATAATAAGGTGTTCCTAATTTTGTATAAGTGAAATCAGTAATATTAACATAATCCATTAATGTATAATCAGGAAATCTATTATATTGATATGCTCGTCTCTCAGTACTCCAAGTATCTAATATCCACCAACTATCATCATCATCACAATAATCAATTCCAGTTGGTTTTGAATACCAAAACTTTCCATCATCATCTGTTGGATAAACATGTTCTAAATTAAAATCCATATCAAAAACTGCTACATTTCTATGATCATTCCCAACTCTATCCCACCCAGCTACATAAAACTTATCATCTTTATATGTTAAACTGTTTGGGTTTTCACCAACACCTTCATCAATATTAACCCAAGATTTTCCTGTATAATCTAATTGTTTATCATACATATATACAGTCCCATACTGATTCATAACAAACCAATGTGTACCATTAGAAGCAACACCACCATAACCTCCTGATGATGGTTTCGTTCTTATAAAATTCCAATCCGTATCATATAAACGCATATTACCCCCATTATCCATAATAATATTATGAGTTCTATTGGAACCAATTGAACCAATTGAACTTCCTGCCCCTAATACTGTATAAATAGCTACAAAATTCCAATTTACATCATATACATAAACACTTCGACTTATATCAGGATGCCATGATTGAACAACATTCCAATAAGTACCATCCCAACACATATCACTAATTCCTTGTCCATCATAATTTGTACCCACCCTACCACTTATACCTCCTGTCCAAACTCCAAATGATTTTGTCATATTATAATCTACAGCGATAGATAAAATAGACTCTCTTGGAGCAGAAATTTCATATTCAGGAAGAGTTGAAGAATTTAAACTTGTATAACCATCAGCAAAAAAAGTTTCATTTAATTCATCATGAGCTTTACCCGTTGATAAAGAGCTTGGATATTGTAATTCTGAAACTCCAACATAAGTTCTATCATGTAAGAAAGTTCCTATATCAAGTTCTGGTTCATCGAAAAAACTATAGGTTCCTGTAGGCATAATATTTGTAGAGATTTCTTTTGAATTTGTATTAATACTACTATATAAAGTCACATTGGAACTCTTATTTGAACTTTTAATTTGGTTATTACTGCTATTCTGAGTAAAACCATCTGAAGTTGAAAATAAGTTCGGATTGCTAATAAAGAGACTAGCAATGATAAATACAAGGATTACACCTATAGTTACATTTCTAAACTTAACTTTTAACATATAATTTACTCTTTATTTTTAATTAAATGTATTTTGTTCTTTTTAAATGTTTATTTTGATTGTAAAAGTTGGAACGTTAATCTAAAACTTTTACTCAAAATAACAACTTTTATTATAAGTAAATAAAGTTCCTTTTTATTATAAAGAAATAAAAAAAAAAAAAGAAATTAAAAAAATTAAAAAAAATTGTTTCAAATATTTACAACCTATCCTTTCTCCTTTTGATTAAGATTGTCGCAACACCAGCCAACCCAATGCCCGCAATTAATAAGATTAAGGCCCAAAATCCGGCAGATTCAGGTGTGAAAACCATATAAACGCTGAACGTAGGATCGTGCCAAATACCCATACCTGTACCATTGAAATCAGGATAACAAATGGAGTATAGCATAATGCTCCATTCTGCGGATGCGTCAATATCAGCAGAAAAATCATCATCGGTGTCATCCTCGTCCTTTGAATCGGTTTCTCGAGTATGAGCTTCACCTGTCCATAGAGCCAAAGGAATAACACTTGTAGTAGGTGTCTCGAGTGTTGAACCCACATCAGGAGCCCTATTTCCGTCAGTATCATTACCT
>SDBV01005211.1_pt1 | contig 18405 bp, 15 predicted proteins | sample 2277081 | NCBI WGS metagenome assembly SDBV01 (sample SAMN10402039, study PRJNA504765) | marine sediment metagenome | isolation source: marine sediment core GS10_PC15, 223 cmbsf | place: Arctic Ocean: Southern Knipovich Ridge | collected 2010 | reverse complement strand
CTTGTTCGTCGATGCCCGTGAGATGAGCGTCCCACGCGGGTGCGCGGAGCACGGACGTGTGTTCGCCTTGTTCAACGTGGACGGCGACACGCTCCTGTGTGCTGACGTGAACATGGCACGCACTAACGGCTCGTGGGCCGACGGCCGGCGCACCTCCGCCCGCAACCGCTCCCACGAGTTCGCCGAGTTTTTCCTTGACTGCGCGTCCGCCAGGCACCATGGTGATCTTCGTTGATTACGGTCCTGCGGGCGCATCGGTCGACGACGGCCGCCTTGAGGCAGACGACCGCCATTCCTATCGACCCCCTGGATATCGAGCAGTCTCAACCTGGCCACGGACTTCGTTAGGTTGGACGGGCATGAGCATGGGCCGCGCTATTCCTAACTTTCTTCGAGAGGGACGGAAGCGCGACTCGAAGTTGAGACGGCGGAACGATTGGCTGGCAAAGGGGACATCTGAAAGGAGAACCTGAGATGACGACTTCCAAGAGAATTGTGGGCGTGTTCTTGCTCGCCGGCCTGCTGCTCGGCCCGGCTGCGGCGGTGGCCGACGTCATCACCGTGTGCTGGGACGGCAGCGGAGACTACCTCACCATCCAGCAGGGCCTCGACGCGGCGGTCAACGGCGATGAGGTGGTCGTGTGCGACGGGACGTACGCCGGCGCGAACAACAAGAACCTCGACTTCGGCGGCAAGGCCATCACCGTCCGGAGTGAGAACGGCCCGGACAACTGCATCATCGATTGCCAGGACGACGGCCGCGGGTTTTACTTCCACACTGGCGAGACCGCCGTGTCGGTCGTGGACGGGTTCACGATCACGAACGGATATGCCAGCGACGGGACCGGCGGCGGCGTCTACTGCGAGAACTACAGCAGCCCAACGATCACCAACTGCACGATCACCGAGAACACCGCCGCAGGGTACTGGGCGAGCTACGGCGGCGGCATATACTGCGACTATAGCAGCCCCACGATCACCAACTGCACGATCACGGGCAACGTGGTGGTAGGCCAAGGCGCCGTCGCCGTCGGCGGCGGCGTCTACTGCTGGTCCGGCGACCTGACGATCACCAACTGCACCATCACGGGCAACACGGGAGGAGAGGACGGTGGGGGCGTCTCCTGCACCGGCTACAGCAACCCGACGATCACCAACTGCACGATCGCGGACAACACGGCAGACTTCAGCGGCGGCGTTTTCTCCTGGGACAGCAACCTGACGATGAGCCACTGTACGATCACGGGGAACGCCGGAGCTGAGGGCGCCATCCTCTTGTGCTACGGCAGCCGGACGATCACCAACTGCACGATCACCGGGAATAGCGCAGTTGGTGTTTGGTCCGCTGGAAGCGGCACCCTAACGATCCGCAACTGCACGATCACGGGGAACGCGGGCGGCGGCACAGACTGTGAGAGCCACAGCAGCCCAACGATCACCAACTGCAGGATCAGTGGGAACGCCGGAACCGGCGTCTACTGCCTGGAGTGGAGCGCCCCGACGATCACCAACTGCACGATCAGCGGGAACGCCGGACCCGGCGTCGAGTGCGACTTGGAAAGCAGCGCAACGATCACCAACTGCACGATCACGGAGAACACGGCAGCTTGGGGCGGCGCCGTCCAATGCTTCCACAGCAGCCTGATGATCGCTAACTGCATCCTGTGGAACGATACGCCGGAAGAGGTCTACGTCGAATCCGGGGATGTCGGCGTAAGCTACAGCGACGTCCAGGGCGGCTGGCCTGGCGAAGGCAATATCGACGCCGATCCGCTGTTCGTCGATCCCAACAATGCCGACTACCACCTTTCGGCCGGGTCGCCGTGCATCGACGCCGCGGACAGCACGGCCGTGCCGCCCGACGTGGCCGACTTGGACGAGGACGGGGATACGAGCGAACGGACGCCGCTCGATCTGGACTACAACCCGCGGTTCGTGGATGACCCGGGCACGGCTGACACCGGCGTGTCCGATCCTCCGGACTACCCCGAGGTCGTGGACATGGGCGCGTACGAGTTTCAGGGAGTAAGTCCGCCCCCGTCACGCCTGTTCGTTGACGCGGATGCCACCGGGGCGAACGATGGCACGAGCTGGGAGGACGCGTACAACGATCTTCAGGACGCCCTGGACACCGCAGCGGCCTGGCCCGAGGTCGTTGCCGAGATCTGGGTCGCTGAGGGAACGTACACGCCCGACCGCGGCACCGGCGATCGCGAGGCCACGTTTCAGCTCCTCAATAGTGTGGGACTTTACGGCGGCTTCGCGGGTTGGGAAACCAGCCTCGATCAGCGGGACGTGGATACCAATGCGACCATCCTCAGCGGCGACCTCCTCGGTGACGACGGGCCGGAGCCCTTCGAGAACAACGACGAGAACAGCTATCACGTCGTCACAGGCAGCGGCACGGACGAAACGGCCGTCCTCGACGGCGTCACGATCACTGCCGGCCACACGTCTATCGTCCTCGACGGCGTCACGATCACTGCCGGCCACACCTCTATCGAGCCATACGAACACGAGAACGGCGGCGGGATGTACAACTCCGGCGGCAGCCCCACGCTGGCCAACTGCACCTTCAGCGGCAACATAACCAGCGGTCCCGGTGGGGGCGGCGGGATGTACAACTCCGGCGGCAGCAGCCCGACGCTGACCAACTGCACGTTCAGCGGAAACCAGTCTACAGAGAGCGCCGGCGGGATGCTCAACTGGGCCAGCAGCCCGACGCTGACCAACTGCACGTTCAGCGGGAACTTCACGTCGGGCGGCGCGGGCGGGATGGAGAACTGGAGCAGCAGCCCGACGCTGGCCAACTGCACGTTCAGCGGAAACGTGAGCGGCGACAGCGGCGCGATGTACAACTGGGGCAGCAGTCCGACACTGACCGACTGCACGTTCAGCGGAAACTACGGCGCCCACCGCGGCGGCGGCATGGGCAACTGGGAGAACAGCAACCCGACGCTGACCAACTGCACCTTCAACGGGAATCACGGCGACCGGGGCGGCGGGATGTACAATAGACACAACAGCAACCCGACGCTGACCAACTGCACGTTCAGCGGAAACTCGGCCTTCGGCGAGGGCGAGGGCGGCGCCGGGATGCTCAACAGCGGCAGCAGCCCGACACTGACCAACTGTACGTTCAGTGGAAACACAGCCGACGACGGCGGCGGGATGTGCAACGAAGACAGCAGCAGCCCGACGCTGACCAACTGCATCCTGTGGGGCGATACGCCGCAGGAGATCTACATCGAGTCTGGCAGCAGCGCTGTAGTGACCTACTGCGACGTCCAGGGCGGCTGGGCGGGCACGGGCAATATCGATGCCGATCCGCTGTTCGTCGATCCCAACAACGCTGACTACCACGTTTCGGCCGGCTCGCCATGCATCGATGCCGCCGACGACACGGCCGTCCCGCCCGACGTGGCCGACTTGGACGAGGACGGGGATACGAGCGAACGGACGCCGCTGGACCTCGATTACAACCCGCGCTTCGTGGATGACCCGGGCACGGCTGATACCGGCGTCCCCGATCCTCCGGACTACCCGGAGATCGTGGACATGGGCGCCTACGAATATCAGGTCGAGGGAAAGACGATCTATGTAGACGATGACGCGCCCAACGACCCGGGCCCCGGCGATCCAACCGTCAGCGATCCGGACGAGGACGGCTCGCCGGAGCACCCTTTTGACGCGATCCAGGAGGGCATCGACGCGGCCAACGACGGCGACGAGGTCATCGTCCTCGACGGCACGTACACCGGCCCGGGGAACAAGAACCTGGACTTTGGTGGCAAGGCGATCACGGTGCGCAGTGCCTCGGGTGACCCGGCGCTGTGCATCATCGACTGTGAGGGCGACGGTCGCGGGTTCTACTTCCACAGCGGCGAGGGGCCCGGCTCGATCGTCGAGGGGCTGACGATCACGAACGGGAGCGCCGGCGTCCTCTGCTCTGAGAGCAGCCCGACGCTGACCGGCTGCACGATCAGCGGGAATTCGGCCGCCTACGGCGGCGGCGGCGTTTACTGCTTTGTCGGCAGCAGCCCGACGCTGACCAACTGCACGATCAGCGGGAATTCGGCCGGCTACGGCAGCGGCGGCGGCGTTTACTGCGAAGATCACAGCAGCCCGACGCTGACCGGCTGCACGATCAGCGGGAATTTGGCCGGGACCGGCGACGGCGGCGGCGTCTGCTGCGTCTGGTCGAGCAGCCCGGCGCTGACCAACTGCACGATCAACGGGAATTCGGCCGGCTTCGGCGGCGGCGGCGTCGACTGCTCTTCCGGCAGCAGCCCGGCGCTGACCAACTGCACGATCAGCGGAAATTCGGCCGGCCACGGCGGCGGCGGCGTCTACTGCTCTGCCAGCAGCCCGACGCTGACCAACTGCACGATCAGCGGGAATTCGGCCGGGATCGGCGACGGCGGCGGCGTCTACTGCTCTGCCAGCAGCCCGGCGCTGACCAACTGCACGATCAGCGGGAATTCGGCCGAGATCGGCGGCGGCGGCGTCTACTGCTCTGCCGGCAGCAGCCCGACGCTGACCAACTGCATCCTCTGGGGTGATACGCCGCAGGAGATCTATGTCAATGCCGGCAGCCCTGTCGTGACCTACTGCGACGTCCAGGGCGGTTGGGCGGGCACGGGCAACATCGACGCCGATCCGCTGTTTGTCGATGACTATCACCTTGCGGCCGGCTCGCCGTGCATCGACGCCGCCGACGACACGGCCGTCCCGCCCGACGTGGCCGACCTGGACGAGGACGGGGACACGAGCGAACGGACGCCGCTCGATCTGGCCGGTGACCCGCGGTTCGTGGACGACCCGGGCACCATCGATACCGGCGTGCCCGATCCTCCCGACTACCCCGAAGTCGTGGACATGGGCGCGTACGAGTTTCAGGGAGTAAGTCCCCCGCAGTGCCCGCCGGGAACCTTCCCCCTGACGGATGCCGAGGGCGACTTCGCCGGCTGGTGCCTGAGCACCTCGCATCCGGATAGCCTCGACATCTACGTGGATGCGGTCGACGTGGATCAACGGTTCGCTCTGATTCAGCTCAGCAAGGACTTCACCGATCCGCCCGGGTTCGGCGACTTGATCACGCCGATGCTGATCGACTTCGTCCAAGTGTCTCCGGATGAGCTGACGGCGAACATGATCTACATCGCCGATGAGTCCGTCACCAATAGCACCGGTGTGGACTGGACCGACTATCACTGGATCCTGTTCGACGGCCCCGAGGCGTGGTTCGACGTGGCCGCTTCCTGGGGCTTTGACACCTCGCCGTTCGCCGTCCGCGATTTCGAAGACTTCATCGACCCGCCGGTGAACAACCAGGCCAAGCGGCTCAGTGCGGCCGGTGGGGTTGTACCGGACATGACCACGTTCTTTCCCGGTGACGGTACCGGAGAGTTGGTGATCGGTGTCGATCTGTCCGGTGAAGACGCCGTGTCTTTCACGCTCAAGGAGCGACCCAGCACTGACGCAGTCCTGTGTATGTCGGTTGAGTCAAACGCTGACGGCGCTTCCATTGCGGTCAGCCCGGCAGATATCTTCGGAGCGGGCAACGGTCAAGCCGACTTCAGGCGGTACTACCAGACGGCCATGCAGGTGAGCCTGACGGCAGCCCCACGGGCCGGCGGAAGAGATTTCATCCGATGGAAGATCGACGGAACCTCGCAGCCCGTCGGCCAGCGCACGATCAACGTGACGATGTCCGAGACCTGTACGGCACAGGCCCTCTACCGCAGCTTTACTCCGTCACGGCTGGACGCGCAACCAGAGCTGGATAACGTCCTGCAAGAAGCCGTAGACGAGCGATGAGTGAGGGTTACCTGGTCATCACGAGACGGGTAAATGAAATGGGAAATCTCGGCTCAAGGGCAGAGAGGAGGTGACGCACCACGAAGAAACAGCAAGACGGCTGCACAACGGGCAGTAACTAGTCTGTAAGTCCTCGGGAGGCCCGCCTGGACGTCCCTGTACGTGAGACTGGGACAAAACAAGGAGAAAGTGTGATGTACCGATTCCTAGCGATTACCTTGGTTGTTTTGAGTGTTGTCCGTATCTCTGAAGCGGATTTGATCACCGTGCCGGAGTTCATCTCGGAAGAGTACCTTGTTGTCGATTGGGAGATCGACGAGACCCCCGGCTTTCCTGGGCCTCCCTGGCAGGGCGGTAGCTACCCCGGGGAGATCGTGATATTCGCGTTCCACGCCTATCCCGTCTACCACACTTTCGAGGACGAATGGGGCACCTTTACGTGTGAGGAGGACGAACTTGAGTATGTATTTCGAGCCGATCTATCCTTCGAGATGCCCAATCCATACCTAGCGGAGGAGACCTACGGCTGGTTCTGGGATCCGGATGAGTGGATCCTGGATTACCACGGTGAGAACTGGTCCACCACGGACGAGTATTACCATGTCTGGCAGGCTGTGCCTGAACCCGGCACGCTTTGCGTTCTTGGTCTCGCGGCCGCGATTGTTGTGAGACGTCACCGGCAAGGTTGACCTTCCGCTGTTGCCGCGGTGCGTCACCGCTGTTTTCGCCCGGCAAGGAATGTAAAGTGAGGATGTGCGGGAGTCGTCCTAGGTACCACAAATCCCCGGCTCGAAGGTCACGACGGAGTGAATTGGGATTCTGGCGTGCGAACCACGCGACGTATCGTAGAGGAAACGAAGAACATGTTTACAAACTCGGATGCGGAGAGCCTATTCCGGTTGAATCGAGTCCGGCGTTCAGCAAAGGCCGGCTGGGCCTGATCGGGCAACCGCTGATAGGAACCGACTCCGAGTTTGGCAACCGAAGGAGAAGGACTCATGTCTCATCAGAGCTTTTGTGAACGTGCGTTTCTTGTCGGTGCGGTCCTTCTGATGATGTCGTCTAACGCATGGGCGGAGGTAATCCCGCTGGGGGGCGGCTGGCAGGCCGACGTCGTCGATCCCGCGGGCGTTAGCATTGTTGTTGACCTGGTCCACCCCGATTTTCTGGCCATTCAGATCAGCAAGGACTTCACCGATCCGCCCGGCGTTGGGGGTGTGTTTCCACCGCAGTTGATCGATTTTCAGCAGATTGACGATGACGCCGATACAGTGCCAAGGATCGTGATTGTCGATGAGAGTATCAGCAACTTGACCGGCGTGGACTGGACGGCGTATCACTGGGCCATCCTTAATGGCACCGATGCCTGGCTCGATGTCCCGCTTTCTCAGGATTTCGCGGTGGACCCCTTTACCCACAAGGAGTTCAGTGATCCTTGGGAGATCTTCGTCGACCCAAACAAGGCCACGGACCTCTTGGCCGACGAGGGGATCGTGTACGACAACCAGTCGTTTTTCCCTGGTGCCGCCCCCGGCGACGGCGAGCTGGTCATTGACGTGGATCTCAGCGTGATCGATCCCGTGTCGTTTACGTTCAAGCAGTTCGCGATCCCGGAACCCGGCACGCTTTGCCTATTGGCGCTCGGCGTCGGCGGCTGGGCGGGGACGAGGCGGCGTCGCCTTGGTGGTGCCGCTGCTTAAAGGAAGCTGGCGGTCGACGCACCGGTTCGGCAAGAGCCCCCAGGCAGGCGAGAAGCTCCGGGCAAGCCTGTCTGGGGCTCTCTACGGTCGATGGCTTCGAGATGAACTTCGCCCAACTGGTCGATTGCAATTGAAGCGATGGTGTGGAACCCGACTGCGACCTGGCCATCTCCTCCGCCGACATCCAGATCGGGCCGGAGAACCCGGTGCCGGGAACCGACGCGCTCATCACCGCCACCGTTCACAACAACGGCGACGAAGCGGAATACTCGGCCGTCTGGACCGTGCCCGAGTCGATCGAACCGCATGAGATCTTCGTGGTCGTCGATCCGTACCAGGTACAGGAAGACCGCGACCGGACGAACAACTCGGCCTCGGTGGTCGTCTTGGCGGCTGACCTGACCATCACCGAGATCGCCGTGCAGGCCGCCGGTCCGCGCCGGATCACCACGATCCGCGTGGAGAACATCGGTTCGCTGGAGGTGCCGGCCGTGGACGTGGTCCTGCGCCGCGATGCCGTGGACGGCGAAGTGCTGACGACGTTCTCAATTACCGATTCCGTAGTCGCCGGCGCCTACCGCGACGTATTCTGGATATGGGAGGACGCTGCCCCATTCCCCGGCGGCTCGGTGCAACTGTATGCGATCGTTGATGAGGACGACCTGATTGGCGAGTTCGACGAGACCAACAACGTTCGCGTAGCAGTCCGCAGCAACGAACTGCCGGAAAACCCCGGCGACTGGGACGGCGACGACGACATCGACGACTTCGCCGAGTTCCCGGCCTGCATGAGCGGTCCGTGGGATACGGTGGACTGGATCATGCCATCCCAGGATTGTCGGGACGTGTTCGACTTCGACGCAGACACGGACGTGGATCTGAAGGACTTTGCCGAGTTTCAGGAGGCGTTCGCGGGGCAGCAGCAGGCACCGGCGTGGAACACCGCCCGACCGGCCTCACAATCGTCCGATTCCCGGCCTCGCAGGCGGCCGCAAAGAACTCCCCCTCCGGTGTCTGGACCAATAGAAGGAACGTGCTGTTGCGTTGCCGATCCGCCTCGAACCGGCGAGCGACCTGCTCGTCGATTCCCGCCAAGCGAGCGTTCCAAGCCGGTGCACGGAGCACGGACGTGTGGCCGTCCTGCTTGGCCTGGATGCCGATCCGCGCGCGGGTGCTGATGCAGAGGCCGCGTGTGCCGTCCGTCTGATGACCGAAGGCCAGGTTCAGCCCGGCTCGGAACGACTCGCGTACGATCTCCAACTTCTCGCGCGACCAATCGCGATAGTGGATCTGGATGAACGGGGCCAAATCCTGCCCGGGCAGTGCCAACCGCCCGATGCCGTACAGCAGGTCCTCCTCCGTCGCACGATACAGGTCGCCGAGGCTCACGTGATTCACAGTGATGGTCTCCCGTTCAAATATGACCTACCGGCGGCCGCGGTGACGCCGACGCGTGTACCGGGCGATCCGACGTGGCCGCTGCCGCGACCAGTCGCGCCCGTAGGCCTGGTATTTGGTGTGGCTGCGGACCGCCTGCCGCGGCCGCCGCCAGCGGGCCAGTGCCCCCAGCAGGCACTGCAAGATCTCCATGGGGCTACTCCTCGTCGGTGGAAGGGTGTGATGGGACACTCGTCTGGCGGCCCGCTCGGCCTGCGGCGGTGAAGGGGCGCCGGAGGGGTCGTAGGAGGCGCAGAGCGCGCGCCTGGCGCGCGCAATCACTCCGGTGGGTGTCTCGGGTACCCCCAACCCGTCAGCGGCGCGGAGATGCGCCGAGAGCGCGTTCCAGGTCCTCCGGTGTTTTTGAGACAGTCTGTGCGCGTGACCGTTCACGCGTCTCGGGCCAGCCCGGCCCGCCAGGCCCGAAATGCTCACGCTCCCAGGCCAGGGCTTCGGAACGTGTCGTCACCGTGTGCAGGATCTCGCCGAACGGTCGACGGAGCACCCGTTGGAGAAAGCGCCGCCACCAGCTCAGCGGGCGTCCAGATTGGACATACCACTGCTGGTGGCGCGGACAGAACTCGACGTGCGACGCCCGCTGGACAGAGACCGGCCCCAGGGACGTCCAGTCGACGGCGTCGTCCCACAGACCGCAGATCGTTCCGTCCGGCATGATTCTGAGCTTCATCGTGTCCGCTCCCGCTCAGTCTGGCCGCACGCTTCGCGGATGCGGGCCTCAGGCTTGGCGTGCTGGTGGTCAATTTGACCACCCAGCGCCGCCGTAATCTCGCCGGTGGCCGCCTGGCACGACGGGCCGGTGAAGTTGATCGCGTCGACGGTGCACGCGCCGTCGGGCGCGATGATGATCTTGACGTGCTTGCTTCGTGGCATTCGTCGCCTCCCTTTCTTAGCTATCAGGCACACTCCGGACTACCGGTACCCACCGATCGTGACCTCGATCTCGCCGCTGGGCAGCCGTTCGCGGGCGACGGTGCGTCCCCGCGCCCGCTGCTGGCGGGCGATGACCTGGTACGCGTATTCCTGCTTGATGCGGTTCTGCATTTGTTCGCTGAACCGATGCCGCCCGTCGTATTCGCTGATCCAGGCCCGGTAGGTGCCATCGGGTTGACACTCCCAGCCAACGTCGTTGGCAGCCGTGCCGACATGCTGGCGGCGGATGACGATGTGAGCTCTCTGCGGGCGCAAGTCGCCTTGGTAGCCGTACAGCGGGACGGCTTCCTCATGGACTTCGATTTGTGATTCTGAGAAACCGCACTCCACGAGGGCCGCGACCAGCGCCTGCGGGTCGCGGAATACCGTCTGACATTCGACAAAGTGAGACATTCGTTCTCTCCCATCTGTTCGGAGACGAGTCATGGGTAATAGGCGGGCGTGGGCGCGGGGTTTTCGCGCAGCGATATCTGTCGACGGTGGCGGGTCGACCCATCATCCTGATGTTGTGCCCAAGCGCCACAAACTCTGTAAGTGGTTCTCGCGGAACGACTTAGCGTCGTGATGTTCGGGTAGAGCCGAAAACCGTTAGGACCGCCGGGGGCAAATCGGCTGCTGCGCCCCTCCAACGTCAGTGCAGGCCATTCTGCCGCTGCTTGCAGCTCAACCGGCCTGCGCCATAATCGCCGCTGCCAGGGCGCCTTCCGATGAACGAGCGCGCAGCGAAATCGGGCAAGGCTGTCCTGTTCTTCTGGTGCTGAAGGGTCGCAAGTCCAATGTTCACGCTCCATTCTGCTGCGAGGAAGGGTCACCGACTCCTGGCGAGGCTTCTCATCGCGTGTGGGGCCGACCTGAACGAAGAAGGCCCGTATGCTCGAACACCGCTTGGCGAGGCCGCAATGTACGGACACCGGGGCATGGCAGCACTCCTCATCTCCAAAGGAGCAGCAGTCAATCCGAACACGCCGCGGGCGTATGTGCCGTTACACTTTGCGGCAAGTCGGGGACACCACTCCGTCGCGAAGTTGCTGATAGCCAGCGGCGCTAACGTGAACGCTGTCCAAGAGTGGGGTTTGACGCCGCTCCACGAGGCCACACTCGAAGGACATGGGTCGGTGGTGGAGCTACTCCTGTCCTGTGGATCGGACCCCAACCAACCGGATCAGAACGGGGAGAGCCCTCTACATAAGGCGGCTTTCCGTGGTCATGCTGACGTAGTGGAGGTGCTTGTGGGTAGCGGCACCAAGGTCGAGGCAAGGTGCAAGCTTGGCCGCACGCCCATGCACCTAGCTGCGCTGCGGTGCCACACGCCCGTCCTTAGGCAACTGGCTTCTATGGGAGCGGATGTGAATGCAGTGGACAACCACGGCTGCACGCCGATGCACCCAGCGGCAGTCGCCGGAAACGAGGATGCTGTGACCGAGTTGGTTTCTTTTGGGGCAGACTTGAATGCGGCAGACGAACGCGGTCGGACACCACTCCACCTCGCTGCTCAATGCGCCCGCTTATCCACGGCCAAAAAGCTCGTCGAACTCGGCGCTGACGTCCAGGCCAAGGACGGGTCCGCAACCACTCTTTCGCCAGTTCATTACGCCGCCGTGTGGGGTGCATCGAAGGTCGCGACGTTTCTCGTGTCCCAAGGGGCCAGTCAGGACATTTTCGTGGCGGCGTTGCGCCAAGATATTGCTCGGGTTGTGGAAGAACTCAATCGTGATGCCACGTTGTATCAGGCAGTCGCAGACAATGGCCGTACACCACTTCACTTGGCCGCACTAGTTGGAGACCTGGGCATCGTGAAGTTGCTGGTTGGCAAGGGCGCTGACGTAAGCCTACGCGACGGCATGGGTTGCACCCCGTGGGACTTAGCCAGCTTGTGCGAGCACCATGCTGTGGCCGATCATCTTCGTGCCGCTGCCGCGAGCCAACCAACGAGAGCCCCCGGCAATGAGGCGTGTGGGCAGGAGAAATGGTCGCCCTGGCTCTTTAGGGAGAGGTTCCATTCTTGGCTGGCAAACGACACGACGTGGATGTTGTGAGCCCTATCTCCCGGCTCGCCCGCGGGGTAAGCTGATGGCGCTGACGCCTCGGTTGGTCATTTTGCCACTGTCACTTGGGCCTATGACGCTGACGATAGGCCCAAGTGCCAGTAGCAGGCTAAGCTCTTGCTGTTCAGTGGGTTATGCGGAAACGAGCCCCGAACGGCCCTGGCTGGACATCGAAATCAGCTACGCTGGTGCCCACAGCCCACGAAGCTGGCGCGCCAAGCCTGCGCGTGCTCCGGCAGGTCGTTCCGGGTGGATCGACGCCGACGCTGAGCCCCGGCTACGTCTCTCTGTCCCCGGGATCACTCCGTAACCAGGCATACGAGTGGTTGAGGATCGCCAGGATACGCTCCAGGCTCGCACACGCCGTCTGTGTGCTCGTGTTCCGCCGCTGGACCACCCCCCGCATTCCCCAAGGCAGCCAACGGCATGCGTTCCCCGTGGACTTCTGTCGCCGTGATGCCTGGCCTACTGAATGCACCTCAGCGTGTCGTTGACGGCCTTTAGATCAAACGCCTCGGGGTCGAAGGGGGCACCCAGCCAGTCGATGTAGCTCTCATGCTCTTCGTGGTTAGGATCGGCGAGGGCTTCCCGCATCTGGGCATACCCCGGTGCGCCGCCAACGTCCTCGGGTGGACAGGCCCGCTCACCGGCGAGACACAGCGGATAGCGCTCAAAGCCCTCCGGCGTTTCCACTTGGCTGACCTTGACGACGGTGACATCGTGCTGCCAGTAGTCGCCCTGATCATAGATGTACGAGAACCGAGAGCCCTCGCGGCCCAGAACGTCACGAAGATACGCTCGTCGTTCGTTGCGGACCTTTCGCTCCTCCAGGTGCTCAAGTTCGGGGTAGCGGGTCGTGTAGATCTGACTGTCGATATCGAACTCGTGGAGATGGCAGTCCTTCCAGCCCATGACGATTTGAATGATGTCGTGGAGGACGGCCAGGGAGTGGTTGTTCCGCACGACGACCCGCCGCCAGATGCGGGGCTCTATGTCGTGGAGCGTGATTTCAAGCACGTAAATCCCGGCAGGCCGTTTCGTTCGACGTTTGGGCGCACGGTGGAGCTTGAGCTTCGGGGCTTGCTGCTCTCGTTTTGCTGCTGTCATCTGCTCTATCTCGTCTCCACCTCAGCGTCGATCCCGCGCTGAGAGAGACTTTCCTTGATACCGAACTCAACCGTGTTTTCCCGGATGGCTCCCTCCGCCTTGGCCACGATATTGACGTTGACGACGATCTCCGCTCCCTCATTCGCCAGCGGCTCGATGACCTCGTTGTAAATGTCCATCCAGTGCTCCCACGGAACAGCCATCTTGACGCGTACAAAATCGAGCCTGCGCTCGCCTTCCACGATCTTGGGCTTATCACGCGGCGGCGGAAGTTCCTCGCCACCTGGTTCGTCATCGGTCGTCGTCGTGGCCACTCCCCCGCCCCCGACATCTGTCGATTCCGGCTTCGGCATCAAGTCCTGCGCTAACGCAGGCCGGAGCAGCCAGGACGACTCGATCATGTCGCAATCGTCCGCAGCCAGCGGTTCCTTGAAGCGGATGGTATCGAACTGCTTCGCCTCGCCGTCGCCCAAGGCGTAGGCAAACACGCCTCGTTCGACGCCCCGCGATACCGTCTCACGGAGCACACCCACTCCCGCGAGCATGGGCAGATGCGTAAGTTGCGTGAAGTACCCGGCCAGCGCCTTGGCGTTGACCATCTGGTCGTCGTCCGGCCAGAGGCTCCACCTCTTTCCGATCAACAATGCCGGATCGAGCCGTTCGAGAAGCTGGTCATTGTCCTTGAGCGTGTTGTATACGCGGTCGCTGATCGTCGTCCGCCCGTCATAGGTGGACACTCCCATGTCGAACGCTCGCAGCGCCTTCTTGTCGGTCGCGACGATGACATGCCGGTACACCTGTGAGAGCACAGCGGGCAACCGAGCCTCGGCGTCCTTGAGCCGCCCGGCCAGATCGGAAAGCTGTTCCGGCGTGAGCCGCTTCTTGGTGGTCTTGTCCTCGTCGATGCCCTGCAACGCCAGCAACCGCGTCGCCGCCTCGGTGATCTCCGCTGACCGTTCCTCATCGGGAGCGATGAAGATCAGCGTGTTGGCGTGCTTGCGGAAGCTCTGCCCGTGCTGCTTGACGATATCACCGGCGAACTCCTCCGTCTCCTTCGGCAGCGCCCCCTCGGCGGCGGTCTGATGCAGGTCAAGCACGACCAAGCTGATCCTCGGATCGTCGGCCACATCGCGGCTCTCGTGCGGATAGCGGAACACGCGGAAATGCGCCTCCCCGACTATATCGTTGAGCTTGCCCTTCGCGTAGTCGCGCACGCGGTCGTGATCAGAGCGAACCATCTCCTCGCGGTCGAGAATCGTTCGGTTCAGGTTTTGCTTCGACTCGAACCTGTAGAGACCACCCTCCCCATAGAGGAACCAAAGCCTCTTGGACATGCGATCGAGCGCGTCCGTGATGAACGGCGGATTCATCTCCGGGTTCAGCACCGCCAGCCGCAACTGCGGTACAGTCGCCCCCTTCTGCTGGCCACTACCGAACGAGTACATGAAGATCGCCTTGGCCAGCTTCTCCGAAACCGATTCCTTCGCGTACTCGCTGCCCAAGGATCGGTCGATCTCCGGCGACTTGGCGTCCGGCCCGGCGATGTCGCTATCCACCACGCTATGGAACGCACTTCCCGCGTACCTGACGAGTTCCCCGCGAATCTCGCTGACGCCGAGGTTCACATCGCACGACTGGATCAGCAACTCGTTGTCCTTGCGGTTGTAGAGATCACTGACGACATACGCGAGCAGCCGCAACACGCCGCGCGTCCGCTGGAAATCGGGCATCGAACCCCACCGTTCATACAGTGTCGTAAGCAACTCCGGGTGGAACGGGTACGCCGCCAGCATGTTCTGCTTGTACGCTGGCTCCTTGACAGCCTGCGACACATCATCGCCGAGCGCCCGGTACTTCTCCCAGCACGCATCGACCGTGCGCTCATGCTCAGCCTGGTCGCCAAGACTTTCGAACAGCCGCCGCCGGATGACCTCGTAGATCTCCATCCCTTCGACGGGGAGCTTCACCTTCTCGACCCGCCCAAACACCTTCTCCAGCGATTGGTATGTCCGTTCTGCTCCCTCTGTGTCGAGAAACTCCGAAGCCTGGCTGGTGAGTGTGGCGACCAGCACTGCGTGCGGACAGTTCGCCACCGCAATCGTCAACTGTTGCAGGAAGGTCATTGTGCTGCCACGCAGGGTCCAATCGCCTTCCTTGATCTTCTCCGCGTTGACGAGGTAGACGAGAATCTCGTCCATCAGGATTACGCACGGCCCCGCCTTTTCGAGCAGGTCACCGAGCAGGTTGCTGCCCGGTGCGGTCTTGGTCTTGTCCGCTTTCTCGACCAGCTTGTAGAGCGAGTCGCCGCCGAGTTGATAGGCGATCTCGCCCCACATCGTCCGGTCGCTGGCCACGTTCATGGCCGTCCCGACGATGCACGCCACCCGCGCATTTGGAATCGCCTTGAGTTTCGCATCGGCGATCAGCTTCTTCACCGGAGCAAGGTTGGCGCTCTTCTTCGGATCGTTGAGCAAGTGGTAGATGGCCAGCAGCGTGTGCGTCTTGCCGCCGCCGAAGGGCGTCTGCATCTGCACGACGGGTTCGCCGTCCTTGTGGCCCGCCAACCGCCGCACGACGCCCGTGAGCAAATCAGCCAGCCCCTTCGTCAGGTAGGTCTTGCCGAAGAACGCAGCCGGGTCGCGGTAATCCACAGCACCCCGGCCCGCCAAGACCTCGCCGAGGTCAGCCGCGAACACTGAGGCGTCGAAGCGGCCTCGTCGAATATCCTCGTGGGGCGATACGACCTGCCTCCATGCTTTTAGCGTACTCATGCCTTGCTCCTCAGCCATTCGGCTGCCAGCTCGCCGCCCGCCGCCGCGCGCAGCAGGCGTTTCTTTTCATCAGTAAGAACGCGAGGGCCTTGTAGAAACCGACCGATGGATGCCGCCCGGTCTCGGCCTGCGGGTCGCAGAATGTGATCCACCGGAACCGGATCGGTAAGCATCACCGATCCCGACGGGTCGGCCACGACCCGCTTGCGATAGTCGTCGTTGGGATACGCCGGATCATCGTCCGGGTTCTCGATCACTTCGCGCACCGCCCACACGCCCACGAGAAACGCCGCCTGCTCCGCGTCCTCGCGCAGACCCTTGCCGGATGTCACCATCCACATCCGGTCGCCGGGCTGCAACTCGGCGATGCACTTCGCGCTGCTGTGCCAAACGAGAACGCCCCCACCGTTGTCCGGTAGACCGGAAGCCTCGCCGGGCGAGGTGGCTCGGTTTGCCGCGTAATCTCGCCAGTAAATCAGCACATCAGCCATGCGGCGTCCAATCTTCAGCGGTATTCTCTTCAGGATGAGCCGCATTGCTCGTCGAGCGTACGCTTTTTGGTGGCCCGTCAATAGGGCCATCCATCGCCTTATCTGGGCTTGTCCACGCCGATCCAATGATTACCAAAGACGCAATGGCTCCCAATAACCACGTGATGAGAATCTGGCTACGGTGGTTCCAGTCAGACCACCACGTGTCTTTCCTTGTTAGTCGTCGCCGCCGGATGTTCCGCGATACGACTTCTGGAAGCCCAGTACGTGCAAGCGCACACATGGCATCCCAGTATACTTCCGCAATGTCTCGGTCCTCATTGTTGCGGATCCGAAGATGCTGGATCCAATAGGTGAGAATGCACGCAAATGCTAGAGCAGAGCCAGTTAGGATGATCGCTATGGGTAGACTAACATGCGCCTTCTCCGAGACCGCGCCGATCATTAGTCCGACCATCGCGCCCCACACGGCTAGGACCATGCGCCATTCATAGACGCGCCGCTGGTTAAAGCTGTCCAATGCTCCCTGCCAAAGAACGCGTAGCGACTCAAAGTGATCTATCTCGTCCGGTTGATCGGGACCGAGAATGTACTGGACGGCTGACTCAACATAATCGGCGCTGATTTCCTCAGAGCATGTATCGCAGTGATCGAACGGAATCGCGAACCACATCGGCTCGGCGGAACGGAACGTTGCCCAATCGGCTAGTTTTTCGGCGTCTCTGGGCAGCCCGCGTGCCTTCAGGCGCGCGTGAAGGGTCTGTTCCGAGCAAACGAGCCGTATGATGCACATGCGCGCACCTGTGTCGGTGATGAAACCGTCGAGCCAATCCCTCCAGGAACCATCACCCATCTGCTTCACATGGGGAGCATCGAGGAGGACTGAGTTCCCCGCCCTTAGATTCTCTTCGACGACACGATACATAGTGTCATAGATTTGGTCTCGGATCGCTAGGTACTTGGGGTCAGACCTCGTGTCGGGCGAGAGTGCCTCCGTCAGTGTATCTTTGTTGACGTACACTAGTCCAACCCTTCTCAGAATCTCCTTGGAGAAGTCGGACTTGCCGACTCCGGGTACACCCACGATCAGCACAAGCGTTCGCGGGAGAGCGTGGCGACGACGTGCGGTTTCATTGTGACTCATAGTCGCGTCCTCCAACTGGTCTCGACAACCCGCATCACGCGACAGTAGCGATCAGAACAGCCGTCCTTCTGCCATTTCCTCCTCGACCTTGATTCGCTGGTTGAGCAGGCCCTGCAATAGCTGCTTCTCCTTGTCGCCGTCGGGCAGGACTTCGCTGATGGCCTGGGCGACCGTCCAGAGCTTCTCGTTGCGACCGTGGCCGCTGCGGGCGAGGTACTCGGCCAGGCCCGCCCGTGTCGCCCCTGTCACGGAACGCGCAGCAGCGCTTGTGTCAGGCTTCTACAAACGAATCCCACGGATGCTGCACTTAGAACATTCGTATATGGCCTTGCCCCCGGCTGTAACGACCACATCGTGGAGCGTCTGGGTTTTGCATGTCGGACACAGAAACCCGCGCCCCTGCCCAGGACTGCCCACTTTGTCCTCCTCGCTTTCCCACATGATAAAGCACCCAGCGGAGCAGACCAACACGCCGTCTCCTTCGTCATAGAGTTTCAACCCGCCACAAAACGGGCATTTCTTGCCTCGTCCTTTCATCTTTGCCATCACATAGTCTCCTGAAGAGATTCGATTCGGTTAGAACAACTCTCCTTGCTTCATCGCCTCTTCCACCTTGTCGCGCTGGTTGAGCAAACCCTGCAATAGCTGCTTCTCCTTGTCGCCGTCGGGCAGGACTTCGCTGATGGCCTGCGCGACCGTCCAGAGCTTCTCGTTGCGACCGTGGCCGCTGCGGGCGAGGTACTCGGACAGCCCGCCCGTGTCGCCCCTGTCACGGAACGCGCAGCAGCGGTGCAGCGTGTCGATCAGCGTCGCGGACGAGCCGTCCACATTCGGCTCGCCGAGGTCTTTGATCCGCATCCGCTTGGCCACCGTCAGGGCCTGCACATTCTGCCCCTGCTTCTCCAGCACGCCCGTGCGATCCCACATCTCCTCGGTGTC
>SDBV01005210.1_pt1 | contig 18407 bp, 18 predicted proteins | sample 2277081 | NCBI WGS metagenome assembly SDBV01 (sample SAMN10402039, study PRJNA504765) | marine sediment metagenome | isolation source: marine sediment core GS10_PC15, 223 cmbsf | place: Arctic Ocean: Southern Knipovich Ridge | collected 2010 | reverse complement strand
CGCTATTTTTAATGTGGGTGGGGGCGACCCTTCGACTTCGCTCCCTTCGACTGCGCTCAGGGCTGACAGGGCGGACAGGGCGGGGCGGATGTTTGTTGTTGACATGGGGTGGTGCCTGGGGTATTATGTCAGCATTAGTTGGTAAATTTAGCCTGGAAGCCATTTAAGGAGTATTCGATGATCATAGTTACGGGTGGAGCCGGATTTATCGGGTCGGCGATAGTTGCGGCTCTCAATGCGCGCGGGCAGGACGATATCCTTATTGTCGACATCCTTGGCAGTGACGAGAAGTGGAAGAACCTGCGGCGGTTAAAGTATGCCGATTATGTCGAAGCTGAGGACTTTCTGGAGATGATGGCTGGCGGCGAGATGCGCTGGCCGGTCGAGGCGATATTCCACATGGGTGCCTGCTCGGATACGACCGAACTTAACTGCTCATATCTCGTTAAGAACAATTATGACTGTTCCAAGCTTTTGGCCAACTGGGCGGTGGAGAACAATGTCAGGTTCATTTACGCATCGAGTGCAGCGACGTATGGCGACGGTGAGATGGGGTTCTCCGACGATGAGGATGGCCTCGAAAAGCTTACTCCGCTGAACATGTACGGCTACTCCAAGCAGATGTTTGACCTTTGGGCCAGGCGAACGGGTTTGCTCAAGCTCATCGTAGGGTTAAAGTTCTTTAATGTTTTCGGCCCCAATGAATATCACAAGGGCAAGATGCGAAGTTTTGTGGTCAAGGCTTTCGAGCAGATCAATGACAGCGGCAAGGTCCGTCTCTTCAAATCGTACCGGGACGATTACGGTGATGGTGAGCAGGTGCGTGACTTTGTATATATCAAAGACGCTGTGGACATGACGCTGTTCTTCATGGACAATCCCAAGACTGTCGGGCTGTTCAATATAGGCACGGGCGAAGCGAGGAACTGGAACGATCTGGCAGCCGCTACATTTGCGGCGATGGGGAAAAGTGTCAATATCGAATATGTGCCGATGCCCGATGAGCTTCAAGGCAAATATCAGTACTACACCCAAGCCGAAACCGACAATATCCGCCAAGCGGGCTTTACGCCCAAGACAAGGTCGTTGGAGGATGCGATCAAGGACTATGTGCAGAATTACCTTGAGCCGGCAGAGTATCTGCAGGGCAGAACAAATACAACTTGCTCAACGTAAAGTGATCCAATGCCTTTTACGCCATATCATTTCGGTCCGAGTGGTTTTTTAGGGTTGCTGCTGCGCCGGTGGATCGATCTTCCGGTTTTTCTGCTGGCTAATGTGATTCTCGATCTTGAAGTTTTGATAACGCACCAACATGCTTATGCGCATACGCTTTTGTTAGGCGCTGCTGTCGGTGCGTTGTGGGGGCTTGCGGCGTATCCTTTGCGAAGGTTTTTTAAGCGGGGGATGGATTTTGTGCGGCTGCCGTATAAAACCGGACTGGTAAAGATGATCGTCTCGGGCATTTTAGGGGTGTGGCTGCATGTTCTGTTTGACGCAATGGTTCATTATGACGTCAGGCTGCTCTGGCCCAATAAGAAGTTTATGCTTATGAGGCTGATAACTAAACCATTGTCGCGAGCGAATATGATCGCGACAAACGAGCGGGTAGAACTTGCCTGTATGATCTTGCTCGGCTTGGCTGCGGTAGTGTATGTCGTCTCAGCGGCACTGTACATTAAATGCCAACGCCGGGCAAAAGACAACATCCCCAATTAATATCACAAATCGCATACGTCAGGGTTGCTATTGTTTGGTAATGCTGTATAATTACCGGTTGAGCGGGCATGGCCCATCGTTAATGGTTTTTGGGAATTGGCAATGGCTGACAAAATAGCACAGCAGATAGCATTATTAAAACGCGGGACCGTTGAGATATATCGCGAAGATGAGTTTGCGCTGCGGCTGACCGAGGCTGCCAAGACCGGTCGCCAGCTTCGGGTAAAGCTCGGCATGGACCCCACGGCTCCGGATATCCACTTAGGGCATACGGTTGTGCTGCGAAAACTCCGCCAGTTCCAGGATATGGGCCACAAAGCTATTCTGATCATCGGCGACTACACCGCTCGTATCGGCGACCCAACCGGCCAGAATACCACCAGGCCGATACTCGACGCAGATGCGATAGAGAAAAACGCCCAGACCTATTTCGACCAAGCCGGCAAGATACTCGATATTTCCGAAGATAAACTTCAGGTTCAGTACAACGGTACATGGCTGGCCGAGCTTAACCTTGCCGATATCATAAAGCTTACCGGCTCGATGACAGTTGCCCGGATGCTGGAGCGGGATACGTTTGAATTGAGATACAAGAAAGGTGAGCCGATAGGTATCCACGAATTCCTGTACCCGCTGATGCAGGGCTACGATTCGGTAGCGATAAAAAGCGACGTCGAACTCGGCGGAACCGATCAGACTTTCAATAATCTTGTAGGCCGCGACCTGCAAAGGCTTGATGGCCAGGAGCCGCAAATCGTTATTACGATGCCGATACTTGTCGGCCTTGACGGCAGGGAGAAGATGAGCAAGTCCAAGGGCAACTATATCGGCGTAACCGATGAGCCAGCCGATATGTTCGGCAAGGTGATGAGCATATCCGATGAGATGATGGACAACTATTTTACGCTGCTGACAGATGTTCCGGCAGAGCGTATCGCGGAACTTACCGACGGAGCCAAAACGCATCCCAAGGAAGCAAAGGTGCTTCTGGGTAAGATGATCGTGACGGCATTCTACGATGACGAAGCCGCAGAGGCTGCCGCGCAGGCGTTTGAGAAGGTATTTGTGCAAAATCAACTGCCCGATGATATCGCTGAGATCGAGATATGTGCGGAACCTATTGCAGCTTCAAAGCTGCTGACCCATTGCAAGCTGGTAGCAAGCGGCGGTGAGGCAAAGCGAAGCATAAAACAGGGCGGTGTACGTATAAACGAAGAAAAGATAACCGATCCGCAGGCTTCGATCACTCCGGTAGACGGTATGGTCGTCCAGGTCGGCAAGCGTAAATTCGCGAAGTTGAAAGTTAAGTAGAATTCCCATTTTAGTTTGTGATTGGTATAAGATGAAACTGCCAGAGGTTAAGAATGCTCAGAAATATGTCGGGCTGTATGTCGTTGACTTCGGCGATAGCTGCAGCTTAGGATTCACTGCACAAGAGGTGGCCGAGCTTTTAGAGAGTGAAGAATTCGCCGATGCAAAAGTTTATAAAATTCACCGCGCGCAGCCGGATGGTACGATGGAACTAAAGGGTGTGCGGCGGGAGATATTCGAACTTGAGATGGGGATGTTCTTCTATAGCCAAGAGCAGGGGCAGGCGAGGGACAATTTCGAGGCGATGGTAAAGCTGGCGAAAGAGAGCGATCCGCCGTGCAGAGCCAAGGTGCATCTGGTGCAATATGATGACCATAAGTACGCGGTCGGGATAATCTATCCGGCTGAGTATAATGACCAGGTGAGCAGTTGGTTAAATGATAGCGGGATAAGACTGGCGGGCTTTGCAGAGGGCGGTATCGAGACGGTCCAGCGGTACTATGCAGATGGACCGGAGATACTCGGACGCGAGCAACTCTTTGGCGAATCTTCTGGTATGACCGGAGTGGAATTGCTTTCGGCGGTAAAGACGGCTGTGGTGAGATGATCGCGGGGTCAGGAATGAAACAACGGAGCAGATTTCTGGGGGCGATAGGCGGATTTGTCTGGCGGTGGTCACGATCGGGCAAAGACAGCCACGCAACCAAACAAGAGTTGCAAAAGGCCGATTTCACGACATCAACGCAGAGGATGGGGGTAAGGTTTACCGGCAGGATACGGGACGTTTTCCGGAAAAATTGGATCAAAAAACGATAGCTCACTCCGAGCGGTTGCATTTCTGTAAGTTGTTTATTCATAGTAGTTAATGACATTTTTTGGGTCCGAACGGCTGGGGACAGGATGTGTTTATAGGACTTAGCGGTAGATTTTGTTAAAGTAACCAATTGGGTTATGCCGATGTAATAGCGAAAGAGTTTTCTCCCCTCCGGAAAACATCGGGTAGCTGAGGTTGCCTGATGTTTTCTTTTTTTATGCGCTGGGTTTCATAGCTTTCCCTGTCTTTTTGCTTGCTTTTTGTCTTTAATGCAATGAGATAATATCTCGCTGAAGGATTGCCGGCAGCGGTCGGAGGCGCAGGAGAAAATAGATTTATCGGATTGGCGAGTATTATTATGAAGGTATTACCACTTTAGCTTTATTCCCCTTTTGTTCACGTCTGCTGCGAGTATCTTTAGTTGTTCGAGTGCGAGTTGGAGTTCCTGGCTGCTATCGAGGAGGTTTTCATACAGTTGAGGGTCGTTTACGAGTTTTGCCATGGAGCCGTCGCCTTCGTTAATCTTGCTGAGTATGACATTGATCTCGTCAAGTGCGGCGGCGATCTTCTCGGCGGTTTGTCTTATGCTGTCCTGGCCGGTATCGGCGAGGTCTTTCAATGACTTGAGGGTCTCGGTAGCCTGGGCGGTTGCGGCGTTTATGTTGACAAGGCTCTGCTTTATGTTGGCTTGGTTGTCCTTGTCGCCGATTATCTCGTTTGCGCTGTCGGCCAGACGTGTAACAGATTCGGTGAGCTTTTCGAGTTTTTGCTTTACGTCTTTCGGGAAGAACTCGCTCATCATACCGGTTGTACCGAAAAGGGGCGGCATGTTCGGTACGAGGTATCTGGTTTCGGGCCGTTTGGGATCAATGGGCTCAAGGGCTCGGTTCGGGTCCACCTGCAAGTCGACATAGCTTGACGCCATGGACCTTTTGACGATGACTATATCGACGTTGGAAGGTATGTCGCGATATTGCTTGTCTATAGCGAGGGTTACTTTTATCTGGTGATATTTTTTTCTGGTTTCCGGGTCGGTGAAAAGAAACGGCGGCGTGACTCCGATGACGCGTCCGACCTGATAGCCTAAATATTTGACGGGAGTATTCTTCTGGACGCCGGGTGCCTGCGGGAAATTGACAAGAACCTCAAATGACCTGAGGCCGCTGACGGCAACGGGCAGTTCGCCGAATATAAAGATCATCCAGAGAAATGCACAGAAGGCGATGATGACAAAACCGCCGACGATCATATTGCGTTTTCTCTGCTTGGTATAATAATCGGTCACTGGCCTGACCCTTTCGAATCCGCATGGCCCTCGATGAACAGATCCCTTATCGCTCGAAGAGGATAACCGCTTTTATTAAGTTTCTTGATCAGTTTAATTCGTTCGACCGCTTTGACATCAAATTTTCTCCGCCCCGAATCCGTAGTCTCAGTAGCCTCGATGAGACCTAACATAATATAGTATTGCAAAGTCTGGCGGGAAACGCCAGCCTTTTTTGCGGTCGGGCCTATTTGCATTAAATCGTCTTTTTCAGTCACTGACTTTATCCTGGCAATTTGTCGCTGACGGCGTTTTGGGGTTTAAGCCGGCCTTTTTAATTGCGAGTTCAATTAATCTCAAAAAAGACTCTTGTAACTCGTTAAAGGTTGGCTCCCGTGGCCCTATTGGGCTCTTTACCTTAGATTTTTTCGACATTTTCGGTGAGAAAATTAACAAATAGTCGTATTCGGGCGGGATTTCATGCTGATTGAGTCGAAAAACCTCTCTGGAAAGGCGTTTTATACGGTTTCGGCGGACCGCATTTCCGTAAGATCTGCCGACGGAGACGCCTAATCTTGGGCCGGAACAGTTGTTTTCGGCGACGGCAATGGTAGTTAGCTGGTCACTGGCGATGCATTTCCTGGCCAATACGGTGCGGAATTGGGTGTTTGATCGCAGCCTTTGGTCTTTTCTGAACAGATACCGTTTCAAGAAATACCCTTTAGAAGATGTAATTAATTTTTTCGGAAGTAATTATCGGCGGAAATAGCGAAATAGCCAGCAAATTTTGCCCTCAAATCTGCTCTTGCATCGCGTCTGCCTGTTTCTGTTTTTCGAGTATGGTCGCGCTGATCTTCCTGTACAGGGATCGTAAATTGATGACGCCTGCAAATTCCTGCTGCTCGGAAACGACGGGCAGGAATTCGAGGTCGAGTTCTTTGGTCTTTCTGATCGCCTTTTCGAGGCTGGTATCGGCGGTAGTTGTGGCGATGACCGGCTGCATGATGTCCAGTGCGATCAGCCAGTCGTTTATACCCTGAGTTGTAAATGTGTTTCGCATGCCTTCCATGGTTATTGATCCGATGAGTTTGTTGGCTTTGTCGACTACGGGGTAGTAATAAGCGTCGGTGTCAGCGAAGGTGGTCAGAATTTCGCTCATCGGGGTGCCAGCGGTTATGACGGGCACATCAGTTTCGGCTATATCGGCAACTTTGTATGTTTTTATCAGGTCGGCTTCGGTAATGTTGAGTCCGATTTCACCGGCTTTTTTTGCGCCGAACTTGGCGGCGAACGGGCCTATTAACTGCAAGCAGAAGACACTTGCAATCACGACCATAACAATTATCTGGCTTATCTCCTCGTCGAAGCGATGACTTGCGGCGATCAGGAGTCCGACGGCGATGCCTCCTTGCGGATACAGGCAGAAGCCGAGGTATTTTCTGATGACCTTCGGAGCCTTTGAGTATTTTGCGCCCATCCATGAGCCGGAAGTCTTTCCGACGATCGAGCCTATTACATATGCGGCTATGAGGAGCAGGATCATTTTGTCTACATGCATGATGTTGAGCCTTGCTCCGACGAGTACGAAGAACAGGACGTAGACGGGTACGGCGAATTTGTGTACGAGTTCGAAGCTTACCTTTGTGCGGCGAGGTGCCATGTTTATCATGGTTACGCCCATGGCCATTGCTGCGAGTATGACGTCAAGTTCCCATAGGACCGCCAGGCCGATAGAGAGCATAACGGAGCTTATTGTGAAAGCGAGTATTTTTTCATGGTCGTCGGTGCGTTTGATAATCCATGTGAGTATGTATCCCGCAGTGACGCCCTGAACGAGTGAGAGGGCTATCTCCAAGAGAGAGTGGCCCAGAGCAGTGGCGAATGAGATCTCACCTAATCCGGTAAATACGCTTGCGACACTGACGGCGACAGCATAGAGAACGAGCGCGAGTGCATCGTCGAGCGCGACTATCGCCATCAACATGGTAGAGAGTACGCCGCGTGTTCTGTATTCCCAGAGGACCTGCATCGTAGAAGCCGGATCCGTGGCGGTGCATATCGCTCCGAAGACTACGCCTGCGGCTATGGCGATGTTGAGGTCGGCGGTGAAAGCGAGGGTTATCCCAAAGGTGAGGAGGCTGACCAGCAAGAATGCCGTAACGCCCTCGAAGATAAGTATAGCCAGTGCCTGCTTGCCGAATTTTGCGAAGATCTCACTCTTCAGTTCCCCCCCAACCATAAAGCCTATGATGCCAAGAGCGAATAAATTGAAAGGTTCAAATGCCGTTACGGTTTCGATGTCAATGACCTTTGTCAGCATAGGGCCAAGTACGATCCCAATGAATACATAGCCGACGACCTGCGGGATGCGCATCCGCTGAAAAAGACGGGCACCGACCGTTCCGCCAAAAATAGCGATCCCAAGGATGAGAATTGCATTGAGGCCCTGTTGTGTTTGAGAAGCTAAGATCGAGGCTAACATTATTTTAACGCCTTTCCTGTAAAACGAATACCACGCGAGTTATGTATATGTATATGTATCGACTGCTTTTGTTGATTTGGTGCAGTTTTTCTAAAAAGGTGTGATTAAGTGAAACCCAACAGCCTAAAAAGCGTTCGGGTCGTAAATGTCCGTATCCGTATCTGACGATGAGCCTTCTTCGAAACCTTTGGCTAATGCTTCCCTGAGCAGCTTTTTTTCTGGCCCGATTAAGCGTTCAAATTCCTCCGGATCGCGTGGGTTTGTCATGGCATCTATAAACTCAATGAGCCGGTTGACTTCGATCTCCTTTTCAGCGAGGGGTAGAGCTTTCCACTGCTGAAACTGTGCCTTCATCCCGGTATAGTAAGTAGTGCTGTCAATGGTAAGGGATGGTATGAATCCTTCAGAACCTACAAAGAGCCTGGCGGTTATGGATGTATCGAATTCGGGGTCACATTCCGCGGCTTTTTCGAAGAGTTGTTCGGCATCTTCTTCCGCATCGGCGGCAAGGTCGGTTTCGCCGAGATCCTCTGCCAGTTGTATCTTGCCGTAGAGGGCCAGGAGGTGTGCTTTCAAAACCGAGCAGGTGAATTTGTCTTTGCCAGAGCCATCGGTAAGTTTTCCATATGTTTCAATTGCCAGATCGAAGTTTTGCATGGTTTTTTCGGCGGCGACAGCCGCGTTTTCATGACATATTTCGCTAAGCCGTTTGAGGTCACTTGCGACGGAACCGTCTAAAGCCGATGCCACTGTCTGAAGTTGTAAGGCGATATGTGTATTCAGTTTCATGGTGTCGAGATGGACCGAGGCAATTGCAAAGCTACTGTCGGCAAGCGATGCTTTGGCGATCTTACTTATGTTGCGAGCCCTTACTTTCTTGTAGTTGTCGGCGGCCTGTTCGAACAGCGAAAGAGCAGGTTCAGTTCCCTGATCCCATGAATCGAGAGCTCTCTGGAGAGAGCCGATCAATGAAATTATATCCGCGTTATGCTCTTTGAGGCCGGTGGTTGTTTCTTTGTACTGGGCTTTTAGCTGGTCGTTACTGGGTGAGTTCTTTATACTTTTAATTTTGTTTTGAAATTTGATGATGTCTGTTTCAAGTTGTGCCATGAGCGGAGCGACGATGGCGATCTCGCTTTGCAGGGCTTGCGTTTTGTCGTTAGCTTCCTGGACGATTGAAGTGTATTCCATCTTTGACAGCAGGAGGTCGTATCCTTGTTTTTTCAGAGTGAGTTTTTCGTCACCGGTAGTGAGTTCGGCTTGCCGTGCTTTCTCGTCGGCTTTGAGTTCTATTTGATCAACATTGGTCATGGCTTGACGGCGCATTTCTTCCAAGCCGGCAACCTTTTTCCGGAGGTCGCTAAGATCGGCTTTGGCCTGCCGGAACTGTTGTTTTGTGCCGATGTTATCAGAGTCGCCGTTAAGGGTCTTGTTGAGTTCGGCAATTTCCATTTCCGTCACCTGCTGGAGATTATCAAGGCGATTCAATTCGATCAGAGAGCCACTGACGGCGGTTGCTTTAAGTGAGATGTTCTTGAGGGCAACATCGATCGGTTCCTTGAGATCATGAAGTGATGAGGTCACGGTTTGGCCCTGTTCGTATGCGAGATTCGCAAGAGTCAGGCGCGCCGGATCCGTTGCGGTAGATTTGGCATTGCGGCTAAGCGCGGTTTTTACCAGTTTGCGGGCCTTTTCAATATTCCCCTCTGAATATGCGATATCGAGGGCCTTTTGGGTTTCTGCTCGGAGGTCCTTGGTCGCTTTGTCCTGGGGGTTGTCAGAGCAACCGACGGCTATGATGATCGCAATAGCTGCGATGAGGCAAATCAAAGCTTTATTATAGAATTTTGGTCGAAAATCAGTCACTTTTATCTCCAGAAAACAGGTATATTAACCGTTGCATCATACATCAGGGAGGGGGCAGTTGTCAAGTGTAATACCAACTCGAAGATGAGCCTGAGCACCAGACCTTGGTCATCAATGGCTATTTCGCAGCCGCAATCGCTTCGCTAAGGTCGATCTTGTCCTCATAAAGCGCCCTGCCGATAATGGCACCTGCGATCCCTAAACCCTTCAGCTTACGGACATCGTCAACATCCGTTACTCCGCCAGCTGCTACAATATCAATATATACCGTTTCGGCAAGCGTCTGCGTACGCTCCAGGTTCGGCCCTGCCATCATCCCGTCTTTGCTGATATCGGTATAGATTATCGCTGCCAGCGGAAGGGCCGCCGCCTTGATCGCAAAATCCGTTATTTTAAGCTGGCTATCCTTTAGCCATCCGCTTGTCGAGATCTTCGAACCCCTCGCATCCAAGCCAAGCACTATCCGGCCCTTAAATTTATTGGCCATCTCTGCAAACCAGTCAAACTCATCAACCGCCCTGGTGCCGATTATCACACGCTCGACACCGGCATCGAGCATCCGGGCAATGGACTCTTCGTCCCGGATACCGCCGCCGACCTCTATCTTGAGCCCGATACCCGCCTCGGATATAGATTTAATCGCTTCGACGTTCATCGGCTTGCCGGCTTTTGCGCCGTCGAGATCGATGATATGCAGCCATGTCGCACCTGCATCGGCAAAGGTGCGGGCCTGCTTGACCGGATCGTCTTCATAAGTGATCTGACGGTGATACTCTCCCTGTATCAGTCTTACGCATTTGCCATCCATCAAATCAATTGCCGGTAATATCTCCATAATTACCTCACTGCGAAAAATAAAAAGATTTTAAGGTCACTGAGCGGGATTCTAAAAAAACACCTGCCCCTATGCAATAGAATAAAGAAGAAAAAGTGATTTTTTTGAAAAAATTAGTACCATCTCAACAGTTTGGTGTTTTTGGAGGATGCTAATCTGGCTGGCCCTTTTCCGGATTGAGGATACCCAATTCCACCAGCGCTGCCCGTGCGGCACACTGCTCGGCTTCTTTTTTGGTGACCCCCCACGCACTCGGAAAATGCCTCTCACCGATCACTACCGCGGTCTCGAAGCACTTATTGTGATCCGGGCCCTTCTCGTCAAGAAGCGTATAAACCGGTGTAACGCCGAAATTCTGCTGGGCATGTTGCTGCATAACCGATTTAAAATTCTCATGGTGCTGGGCGGCATTTGCATTTTCGATATATGGGTCGAACTGTTTGAGGATAAAAGTTTTTGCTGGCTCGAATCCGCCGTCAAGGTATATCGCCGCTACAATCGCTTCAAACACCCCCGCCGATATTGAGCCGGACATTGCCCGGGTATGCGACATGCCTTTGCCGACCTTGACATATTGTGTCAATCCGAGAGCGTTGCTGATCTTGGCACACGTCTTACGCGAGACGAGCATGCTCTTGATCTTTGTCAGGTCGCCCTCAAAATAATCCGGGAACTGTTCGAAGATCCTATGGCAAATCACTAAAGCGAGTACCGAGTCACCAAAAAACTCGAGCCGCTCATTGGATCTGAGGCGATCTTCGGTGGATGATGAATGGGTAAAGGCTTTATAAGCATAGGAAGGATTACGGAAATGGTATCCTAATACCTTCTCGATCTCGCGCAAAATGCTTCTGTCCATGTCGCTTGGTCCTGTCTCTTGAAACGACAAGCATATTGCGAAGGCCGCCAACTTAGCGATCTTCGTAATGTGCTCAGTAAAGAATTAATTATATGTTCTCATTATAGCAAACTTAGCCTGCTTTGTCAAAATATAACTGTTCTACCGGTTAATTGGTTATCTGGAGTCCGGCGAGGGCTACGAACTGGTCATCGACAAAATCAAAAACGGTGTCGAGTCCGGTAACCGTGAATATATTTTTGACCTGTGGGCTTGCCGAGGCGAAAACGAGGCTGCAGTTGTTAGCGGCTACGATCTTACGCAGCTTTAGCAGCTTTGCGATGCTCGAAGAGGTGACAATATCGACGTCGGCAAAGTCGACTACGACGTTATAATCGCTATTATTCGTGACCATCTCAGCGGCTGCCTGAAGCTCCTCACCCATCTGAGGCTCCTTGGCGAGATTGATGAGGATCACATTTTCCGACCAATTTTGAATACCCATATATTGCTCCTTGTAATAGTAAGTACCTGATTGTATCGGCTTGGCGGGGCCGAAAGTTAATCAAATTTGCTCTAAATGCCATCTCATGCGGGCTCCATGGAATAATTGCCTTCCGTCTTCGCCGAGGCTTCGACGCGACCTGGCGGAAATTGGGTTTGGATTGGGTTTGGATTGGGTTTGAATTGGGTTTGCTTTCCATTTTTTTAGTTCCATGCAAGGTATTTCCTGATTTTTTGCCGTAAAGATAGCAGGGATTGAAATTGGCTTTGATTGGCTTCGTTTGGGTTCGTTCCGTTTTTGGGTTTTTGTTGTAAATCGTTGTAAATATCTCTGCTGCAAGGGTTTGCGGTAGAATTTGCGTTGTTGGAATTGGGTTCGTTCCTCAAAAAAAGGTTTCGCGAAATCGCGGGTTTGCCCAATAAAAGTGAGTGGTTTGATAGACAATGTGAGGCAATTTTAACGTTTTGCGATATTTCGTTTTTTGTCATTTTTTTCATTGTTTTGGTCAGTTTTTACACGTTTTTTTCATTTTTGTGGTTCTTTTTGTCGTATCGCTCGCACTCGGTGCCTCCGGTTAACCCGCAACAATCTATCTTGATTATTAACCAGCTATTATACAAAGGCTGGTGTTAGAAGTCAAGTGAATTTTTATTTATTTTTGACAGGATAACAGGATAGATTTAATTTTGAATTTTTAATTATCGTTCCCTGCCGAAAACATACAGGGACAAGCTTTAATTACTGGAATTCCCTGCCTAAAACATGCAGGGACAGGCATTATTAAAACAACAACAGCAACTACTGATCTACAGGATTTGGAACCACTAATGAACACTAACTTTATGCGGAAAAGGGCCATTATGGGGGATTGCGGGTTTTGGAGTATATTTTAGAGGTTTTGTGAGAAGAAATTTGGTATTTTGCGATTTTTTGTTTGACAATCTGTTTTTTGTGGACTATAATAGTCATAAGCTATATGGACACGACTTTAATTTTAGGAGAGCAGGATGAAGAAATTATTGCTTACAATTGTTTTTGCGGGTTTCTGCGGGTCCGCCGCATTGGCGGATATTATACCGCCTGAAGACTTTGACTTTACGATCTCGGATACTTATGACCACGGAAGCATTAATTTGGACAACCAATCGCTTCTCGTGACGGGGGGGGGGCATATCAGATAATTGGTCTGAACGGCAGTTATATCGAGGTTCAGGACACATGGCCATTCCAGATCGATGTTGGCGGGATAGGAAATATTTCTATTTCTGAAACCAGCAGCCTACTGTTTTCCGGCGGAGAGATGAACAGCCTTTGGTTGTCTAATAATGCTACCGCAATTATCGAAGGCGGCAGTATTAATATTATCGACAGTCGTCAGAATGTGACCCTGCCGCATATCGAGATGATCGTCAAGGAGTACGACTTCAATATCAGCACGGATATACTGACCGGCTTGTGGGCCAACGACACAGCATTTAGTATTCAACTGAGAGATCGGACCGGCTATGACCCGGTGATCGATAATATAACTTTTACTATTGTGCCGGAGCCGGCGAGTTTGCTTTTGTTCGGAGCGGGACTGGTACTGTTGCGACGCAGGAATGGTAAGGCAAAGGTTCACTAAATCGTTGAATCAAGATTCCAGCCTGCGCTGGAATGACAAGAGTGCGCAGGGATGACAAAGCGAGAGTTCGCTAAATTGATGAGTCAGAGATTGCCGCGTCGCTTCGCTCGGCGCAATGACAAACCCGGAACCTGCGCTGGAATGACCCGGCTTCGCCAAAGGCTGCGCCGCGGCAGGCAAAATAATGAATTTAACAAATTTAACCGACCCTGCGGTAGAGGTCCATCTAAAGGAGAGTAATTATGCGGTATAGAAACATTTTATCAGCAACAACAGTTCTTATTGTATTGTCAATTGTGTTTTTTGCAGATTCGCGCGCATCTGCGTTGCCTTTCAATCCAAATGATTATGTTTTTTTGGTATATGACTGTGGTAATGGTGAAATACAGACCGCTATGGGTGTATTGGGGATTTCCTATACACTCAGAAACACCAACAATCCCGTTACCGCACAGGATTTGATCGATCATGACATTCTCATTGTGGGATGGAAAAAGGTTGCCTTAACTACCAGTGGTTTGTCGCCGGCGATCATTGAAGCAGGGATCGGGATCGGCAGCCGTGTGATCCTGACCGGTCATGATGCGGATTGGCATACAGCTGATAACCGCTGGGAACAGCCGTACGCGGAAAAGTTTTTGTCGCAATGCATTGGATATATCTTAGAGGGTGACGGTACAGGCTTGTTGGCATTAGCTGAATCGGTTGACGGTTTTGACTGGGTTCCTGAAATATGGGGAATAGAAACTACCGATGGTTTGACGTCGGAAAAAATTAGCACTTTTACTCCAGCTGGTCTTGACAGCGGTGTTTTTGACGGTCTGACAACTGATAACATGTCAGATTGGAGCTATTCATTCCATAATACTTTCGAACTTTATGGAATCGAATTCAGGCCTTTTGAGATGGGGATGGTTAACGATGTTAATTCTGTCGTAACGATAGCAGCGACAATCAACCCATACGGTGTTGTTTTTGAAAAAGTCGACGATGTCGATGGTCTCGATTGCGTCGGGCCTGGTGATGAGCTTACCTATACGATATGCTGGGAAGAGATTGGTGGCATTACGCTTGAAAACGTGAAGATCATTGACTATCTGCCCGCGGGCGTAACGCATGCGGGCGGGTACTGGGAAACGGATCCGCTCAGGTGGATAGAAGATACAAATTATGACCCGAATACACATACCTACACATGGGACATAGGTACGGTAGAGCCTAACGATCCAAATTGTGTCAGTCTTACGGTAACGATTAATGAGTGGAGCGTTCCGGGTATTGAACTGTATAATGCTGCCGAACTGGTAATTGACGGCGACGTGGTGATGCGGGCTTACGAAGATACGCTTGTTTGCTGCTGGGATACGGTCGAGCCGAATATTATTTATGTCGACAGTCAAGCGACAGGTTACAACAACGGTACAAACTGGGACGATGCATACGTCGACTTACAAGACGCCCTTTACCTGGCGGCTGATTCGAATTGTGTCGATGGGGGATATACGATTCGTGTCGCACAGGGGACATATTCGCCCGGCGGTGATGCTGCGGACACATTCAAACTTCCTAAGAGGGTGGAAATACATGGGGGGTACAAGACCGGAGGCGATGAAAGGGATATAGGCTTGTATGAAACCATCTTCGAGGGTTTTATCAGCGATAACGGGCATGATATAATACGCAATAACTCCGTGGTTACGATGGGTTATCAAAGCATGCTTGACGGTGTTACTGTTACCCAAGGGGAAAAAGGCGTTAGCGGCGACGGCAGTGACTTTACTGTGAGAAACTGCAATATAGAAGAGAACAGTCAATACGGGATATATGTCAAGGATTGCGATGCTGTGATCGAAAACTGTAAAATTACGGATGGGCAGAAATGGGGTATATATGCGCAAGATGGTGATGTGACGGTCAAATGGTGCAGCATAACCAATAATGAATGGCATGGTATTGAGCATAAAGGCACCGGTTATTCTCTTACCGTAGAGAATTCACAGGTCAAGCGGAATGGTCAACACGGAATATTTACCGACGGATCTATACCGTCAGTTAAGAATAGCATTATTGCAAGTAACGGTACTATTGATCGGACATTTTATGGCATGCTCATATTTAATCCTGCTGGAGATCCGATACTGCATAACAATACGATAGTCTGCAACGCTATCGAAGGTATTTCATTCTTTGATAATGCTGGCAGCAACCAGCCTGACATTCAGAACTGCATCGTTTATTTCAACAACGACGGCAGCGATCAGATGGCGGGGATGATCGTCGATGATGTAGCGGAATACTCGTGTGTCCAGAACTGCAACGAAGTGAGCAATAATATCAACGATGTGCCCGGCTTTGCTTATACCGTCGATCATAACGACCCGATGCCTTATGCGGATAACTATCACTTAGCTTACAACTCGCCGTGTGTCGATAGCGATAATAGTGCAATCGTTATAGGCCCCGACGATAAGGATATTGACGGTGAAGACCGCATATATGGCAGTTCTGTCGATATCGGTGCTGACGAAGTATATTCGTGCGAGGGGAACTTGACGGAGGATGATGTTTATAACGGGCTTGACTGGAACGCTGACGGGATCGTTAACTATGAGGAGTTCGAATACTTTTCGTTAGCGTGGCTGAGTCACGACCCATACGAATTCGGCGATCCAAACCTTGCTGACCCCGATGAGATCGCAAATTGGAATCCGATTTGCAACCTTGATGCCGATCCCAACGGGACCAGTCAATATGACATTGGCATGGCGGATATGGACATCTTTGTCGATAGCTGGCTTTGGGTGGCATGTTGGAAACAGAGCGATATGGATAGAGTTGAAAGTATGATGATGGCGATGGGTGGCGGCGAGAGCATGATGATGATGCCGATGTCGATGGAGTATTCTGCGCCGATAACGGTTGAGCAGGACACTCCGACTCTTGAAGAACAAGCCGCACAACTTGTGAAGACGCTGGACTGGCTTGATGAGATATGGCTCGACCCGGAAGTTCAGGAAACCATCGGCGAAGATCGCTGGCTTGATTTTGTCGAGAGCGTGGAAGAATCGCTTGTCGATATTGCAGAACAGCAGGAATAATATACTTGACAAAGACTGAACGTTTCAGTATAATTGAACTAAATTAGGGTTTTTTGGAGGTTAACATGAAGAATTTATGGTTTACACTGGTTATTGTTGGGATCTGCGGGTCCACTGCTTTGGCTGATTTTGATTTTACTATCTCGGATACTTATGAGGGTAGTGTTTCCCTCAACAACCAATCTCTACTGGTTGAGGGGGGGGGGGCAATTCAGATAGTTGCCTGGGGCAGCAGCTATGTCGAGATGCAAAACACGTTGCCTTTGCAATTTGGTGTTGGCGGGATTAATTTCATGGGTCTCAATGACACCAGTACATTGAATTACTATGGCGGTGAAACGGAAGGACTTTCGATCTATGATGACGCATCTGCGGTTCTTGAGGGAGGTCGCATAGATTATATAGAGAGTCATCAGATTTTAGGACAGCCGCATATCGAAATGATCGTTCAGGAATACGATTTCAGTTCTTACGATATTGACACAGATCTATTGACTGGCCTTTGGGCGGACAACAGTGCCTTTTCCATCTATCTTGAAAATCAGTCTGGCTATGCTGATGTGATAGACAACATATCCTTTACCATTGTGCCGGAACCAGCGACGCTTTTACTGATCTCAGCAGGCGCAATTTTCCTTCGTAAACGACGTAACTAACAGATGATGCCGATGTCGATGGGCCTTGCTATGTCGGAACCCGAACCTGAACCGGAATCCGCCGAGCTTACCGAAGAGCAGCTTGTTGAATTGGTAAAGGGCATATACAGTATAATGTCGTCTTTGGACGAATCATTCCAGCAAAATGACCTCACAGCGGGCGAATTAGATGAATATATGGACTTCTTCGAGTCGATACTGCTTGGTCTGCAAGAGAAATATCTGGAATAACAGAAATGGGTGACTTTGCTGGTGGGTGCGATGTTGTGTTGAGCGACTTTGGAGTATTGGCGGAGAACTGGGGTATGGCAAATGCTGTGATAGATATTTGGCCCTATCCTGCGGGTGACGGAGTGATCGATCTTGGTGAGCTTGCAGTGCTTGCGGAACACTATCTTGAGGGGGCTATTTAGTTTTTAGTGTTTAGTTTTTGGTTTTTAGTTAACCGCATGGATACCCGCCTAAAACGTGCCCCTTCGACTTCGCTCAGGGCAGGCAGGGTGACCCGTCTTCGTTAAAACTATGCCGCGGCAGGCAAGGGGGGACGGGGTTAAATTATGTGGAATTGCCTTTGCGATAGTGCAAATAGGGTTTGGGGGTTGTTGGGGTGTCTAAAAATGTGGCGATATGGGGGATTTTTGTCTGGACAGCGGCTTGTCAATACCATATAATGCAAATACGGTGTATTAGCCGATATAAATCGTCAGAGTGATTAGTTTTCAGGCTGAATGGAACAAGGGGATACAGGAGCTGGGCCGGAGATATGAATTTGCCGATATTTGCCGGTGAGCCGGTGCTGTTCCCGGTTTTATACTGATGTAGGACTAAATTAACAATACATCTCTTGGCATGACGAATAGTACAGTATACACTGTAAGGGTAAGTTGTAGATTGGATGGTATTATGAAAAGTAACTTTGCATTACTGTTAATGTTTATCAGCTTAATGGCCGGCAGCGCAATGGCATTGACTGAAGCGATCCTGATCCAGCCTACCCCTGGTCCGAGCGGCACTTTGCGAAATGATGGTTCCCTTAATTTGGGAACTCGTTTTCGTGTGGATCAGGAAGTGTCCATTGACAAGCTGGCGTTCTATGATCATGGTGACGACGGTTTGGCAGCAAGTCATACAATTCGTATCTATGAATCAAATGATGACGGTGCTACGGGTGCGGTTATCGCTGAGGCTACGGTTCTTGCCGGGACCGGTGCGGTGTTGTCCGATGGATTCAGGTGGGTTGGCCTGACTTTGCCGGTGACACTTTATCCACAGACCGGAACCGATTGGTATGTGCTTGCGGCAACAACAGGAAATGGTGACGGAGATTTCTGGTATACCCAAGGTGCAACGGGTTTTACTTATAATAGTTATATGGATACCGCCGCAGGATGGCAA
>SDBV01005209.1_pt1 | contig 18408 bp, 22 predicted proteins | sample 2277081 | NCBI WGS metagenome assembly SDBV01 (sample SAMN10402039, study PRJNA504765) | marine sediment metagenome | isolation source: marine sediment core GS10_PC15, 223 cmbsf | place: Arctic Ocean: Southern Knipovich Ridge | collected 2010 | reverse complement strand
ACAGGCATCCATAAATGCTGTAGGTGGTATAAGAGATCTTTCTGCTTTCATTTATGGTATATACGGTGTTGTTATATATAGTGAAGAAAAAGATTTATCTGGCCGTATAGATATGCATGCTCCTGCTAATCTTCAGGCTTATTTGGATGTTCTTTCACAAGACTATGGGGATTTACCATCATCTATTCATGGGTGGATAGAAAAAGATCTTCCTGCCTTCACAAGGGCTATGCAGTATCAAGGATTAGATGCTATTCTTAATCCTATTCCTCCTGTTGACTTACCAACATATCTTAAGGTTTGGCCAATGAAGGCTCTACCATCTGATATACATGGTTGGGATACTGGTGACTTGTCTGCAGTAGTTGCAGTGTTTCAATATTCTGATTTACCAATATATATAGATATGCATCCTTGGGTAGATTTACCAGTATATCCTCTGAGGGTATGGGCTAGAGAAATTGAAGCTAATTTATCTGTTTATACAGTTGGGGTTGCTTACACTGAATTGCCTGCCACAATAGGTGTGAATTATTTAGATGATATATCTGCTTATGTGTTCTCAATAGCACCGTCAGATCTTGGTGCCTATATTCATTCCTGGCAAGAAACTGACTTACAAGCTTCTCTTATTGGAGCTTATGGAGATTATGATTTACAGGCAATAATAAATGCTGTTAGAAACATAAAAGAATTATCTGCTTATATAAAACCAATGCTTGGGGTAGAAATACTAAGAGATTTGGGGGTATATGTTGAAGGATGGCGTACTAAAGATATCAGTGCATATGTGTCTCCTATACCGTTTGTAACTCTTTCTGGTTATATAAATTCTGTTGGTCAGATAGTAGATTTGTCTGCATCTATTTATCCTAAGACGATAAGGCTTTCTTCTGTTATTTCAGTGATTACTATGGAGCATTTAGATTTATCGGGCGTTATAAATCCATCTTGTATGTGGTCAGAACCAAGAGATTTATTAGCATATATAAGATGTGTGTATAAAGACGACCTTGGAGCTACAATAGTTGGTAGAAAATATACTCTTGGAGTTTTTAACTTGTCTGCGAGTGTGGGATTTGCAAATTCATATTCTTTTATCGATAGATTACCTATAAGTGTGTCGGTTGCAACTCAATCTTATATGTTTGAGGACAAATTTCCTATATACTTGTCTATTTTTAGAGAAATTACAAATATAACATCGTCAATAGTTGGAACGCTTCTATATAATGACTTGCCTTCTTCAATTACTGGTGATTATCTAGAACTTTATAGTTTTGAAAATGTTACTGATAGAATTAAGGCTTGTAATCTTAATTACATGGGTGTTCTGCAGGATTATGAGACAGTGGAAATATCATTTAGATCTATAGTCGAAGATTATTTTTACAGCAGCGCCGGTGATAGTGCCTGGAAAAGTGACAGAACAGATAGATGGATTCTTGAGTTGAAGTCATATGTACCAGGTAATGTTCTTTTGAATACAAAGAGAAAACTACATAAAATGAGAGCTTTATATGATTTGGATAGCTTTGAAAGCATTGACGAAGCAATGAAATTTACAATAGAATATGTTATGACATACCCATATGATGATATTTCTGCTTATATAAATAGTGCTGGTGGTTATATCGATTTTCCTGCAAGTATTCGTGCAAGATATATTATAAGTACTTACGGTAATTTACAATCTTCCGTAATTGGAATAGCCGATGAGATTGTTGTTGCTACAACAGAAGGAATAAGTATTTTTTAATTTTTTTAAAAAAGACTTGACAAATTAAAAACAGTGATTATAATATAGTTACGCAAGAATTATATTTAAAATATTTTTTAAAAATGCCTTAACAAATTGTGATTTTTGTAGTATAATATAGTGGAGAAGGAAAAAAAAATTAAAGAAATGAAAGGACGGGGATATGGAATTTAGTATTAGTATTTATGAATTAAAGTATATTTCAAAGTTGTTAGGAATTTGTGCAAAGCGTAATACAGAAGACCCAGAAGGAAGAATTGTAATAGAAGCACAAGACAACGAAATTATGTTTTTGGCTAATGATGGGTCTGTAGCCATACAATATGTATCTAACAAAGGAGCCGTTGCATCTGATGGAACGGCTTCTATAGTTTATAACAACCTTGCTTCGTTTTTAGCTCCATTCGACTCTTGGGACGGAAATATTGGAGCTAAAGAGGCTAAATTTAAACTTGTAGATAAGAAATCCATCAGTTTATTTATAGAAAATGTATTTGATGGTGGTTCTGTCTCTAAGAATAAACTTAGGCTAGAGTACCACAATGCATACTCAGTTGCCCGCCCAGAATCATTCAATAAAGCTACCTTTATTTTAAACTCAGAGATGTTAAAAACAGCAATTAATAAAGTTGTATATGTTATTGACCCGCAAGAAAAAAAAGAACAAATTCAGGGGATGAATATATCATTTAATGAAGAAAATGTTTACTTTGCTGGTACTAACGGGGTAATGTTGTCTGAATATAGAATAGAAAATGCGAATGAATTAAACGATGTTGCTTTTCATGCAAGATATGATTTCATTATAGCTTTATCAAGAGCATTAACAGCACTTGATGAAGAAACACAAGTGTTTATAGAAATAGATGGCGAAAAGATTAAAGCTAAGTTTGATACTGTATATATAAATGGAAGATTGAATATTGGTAGGGATTTTCCACCCTATAAACCGCCTCTAGAATCATTTACTGATACGGTTGTGTTAGATAAAATAATGATGTTAGCCGCTTTAGATCCTATAAAAGACATTCTAGATGATGATGATTATAATAGGATTACCATTGAGTTGATAAACAACAAGTTTAGCGTTTACAGCGAAGATTATAATTTTGAATGGGACGGTAAGTTAGATTTTGATGGTGAGTTTATAGTTGATGTTAATGGGAAGCAGGTTAGGCAGATTATAGATGCTATAAAAGATGAGAAGTTATTGTTTAAGTTTTCTCACGACCTTGGCCCTTTAATATTTGATTCTGAAGAGCGTAAGAATCAGAATACTCTGATAACACCTGTGAAGCGGAGAAGTTAATTGATTTCTGATATTAAGAAAGCGATTGAAGAACTGGAACAACCCACCATTTTTGAAAAAGACTACACCCCACTGGTAAAGGCTTGTAGGGAGTTTCTAGAAAAGATGGAGTATAAGGTTGTTCGTTGTTATTATACATATAAGAATATTAAGAAGCCAAGTGATTTAATTGAATTGTTTGATGCACTTATGACGCGACATCACTCAGATTTAATTGCTCCTTACAGGAGAAAATCTGTGGATGGAGCTATAGCAAAGCGATTTGTTGAGTCAAGAATAGCTTCTGGAGATAAAACTAAGAAGCAAGCGTTGTCAGAGTGTGCTGAAATAATTAGCACAGTATTTAAGTATGAAAATGACTTTAATTTTAACATACCATTAACTTTTGGTGTGTTTGGTCAAGCTAATTGTGGTTGGATTACTGATAAAGCAATTCAGATTATGAATCAGAAAAAGGCAAAGGAAGACGAGATTAGAGCCGAGGCAGCTCAAGAAGAATGTCTAAACTATTATATTGAGAAGCACGGTGAAGATAGTATAGGCTTTGACATAGATAAAATTATAAAAAATATGGAGGAACATAATGGCAAAGAAAAATAAAAAGGAAAGAGTAGTGCATAGCACGCTTGACGCAGCGCGTAAAGCGATTCGTAAGAAATATGGAAATGTGATTGGTGTTATGGGTGATAATGATGAATTAATCATAGAAACTATCTCAACTGGGAGTATTTCATTAGACGCGGCCCTTGGTCGTGGAGGAATGGCAAAAGGAAGGGTCTACGAGGTCTATGGTATGCCTTCGGGAGGAAAGACAACCTTAGCTATGTCTGTAATAAATCAAGCTCAGAAACGCAATATGAAGTGTGCATTTGTAGATGCAGAGCATTCAGCAGATCCTAAGTTATTCAGAGCAATGGGGGTTGATATAGATGAGCTTATTACGATTCAAGCTTTCGTGGGTGATGATAATCTTGACGCCCTGGAAACGCTAATAAAAACGAACGAAATTGATGTGGCGGTAGTTGATAGTGTGTCTGCTCTTATTCCTAAACACGAAGCAGTGGCAGAAATCGGAGATGAATTTATGGGGCTACTTGCTAGGTTAATGAGTAAAGCGTTGAGAAAATTTGTTCCTATAGTGAGTGAGACAAATACATTATTGATTTTTGTTAATCAAATCAGATATAAAATTGGTTCCTGGGGAGATCCTACTACTACGACCGGGGGTGAGGCATTAAATTTCTATTCAACAGGGAGAATTGCTGTGTCTGGCGGAGAATATAAGACGAGTTGGATAAAGGATAAAATAACTGATGAAGTTATAGGACACAAAACTTCTTTTCATGTAAAGAAGAACAAACTAGCTCCTCCGTTCCGTAATGCTGAAGTTCCTCTTATTTACGGTGTGGGATACGATAATGTGTGGGAAGTGCTAACACTAGCAGAAAATCTTGGCATCGTTGAGAAATCTGGCGCATGGTACGGTTATAAAGGTGAGAATGTAGCTCAGGGTGAGGAGAAGGCACGAGATTATCTGAAAGATAATCCTGATGTATATAATGAAATTAGAGATGAAGTTATAGACCTGATGGGGCTTAAGGAACTATATGAGCGAAATAGCTAACAAGGTAGTCGGAGTTGTCAAGGGGTTGTTTGAGTATAATATCATTATATTTGAATGGTATGTCAATTACAAGGGGCAAAGATTATTTTTTGATGTCTTTATAAAAGACCTTGGTATACTCATAGAAACTCAAGGGAGGCAACATTTCGAATTTGTGAAGCATTTTCACGGCTCAATGGAGGGATTTCTTGAGCAAAAGAAAAGAGACAATTTAAAAATAGAATATATTGAAGAGAATGAAAAGTTGTGTTTAGTAAGATTTAATTATGATGATCGTATATCTAGGGCGTTGGTTTTAGAGCGAATACATGAAGCATTAGATAGTGAGGTAGGATATGTCTGAGATAATAATTCCAGGAAAATATAAGAAACGAGATGTATTAGACAAAGATTGCTCAGATTTCTGTCCTCTTGAGGACGGCACAATTACGAAAGAAAAAAAATATTGTCAACTCAGTTTCCAGTGTAAGCAAATAGGCATGAGAGCAGAATTTGTGACAGCCGTTGATCCAAAGACAGGTGAAATAATTTTTCACGATTACTTATGTGTAGGACAACATCCATTTTTTGAAGAGCGTGGAGATGATGAGGAGTCATCATGATAGATACAAGTGTATTTAAGAAAATAGATCCGAGTGCAGATTTTATTAATGAAATATTTCAATTTGATGTGCGTAAATTGGAGTCTACGGATGGTGTGAAGATAAGCCAATTCTGTATAGCACTAGGACAATATTTAATTTTTTTGCGCTATCAAATGAATACGACCAACATAGAGATAGTAAGAAAGAAGAGAACAATAGACGGTGTCATAGCAAATTTGTTGACGCCTGAGTTGATAAAGACTTATAAAAATAAAACAAATGCCGTGGCTCATCTCATGGCTACTGTAGAACAATTAGTAACTATACAAACAGAGACAGTACCTTTAAAAGATCAACTTATGCTTTTGGAAGGCGTAGATAAGTCCATCCATGAGCTTATAGCTGCTTTTAAAAGAGAACTAACAAGACGAGATAATGAACTATATCAAACGAGACAGGAGCGTAAGTAGTGGAAGAATTAGAACTGAAACAGATGTTCTGTAGACCAGAAGACGAGAGGGCCCTACTTGCTTTCTCTTTTAAGAAGATAGACAATTTTTACACATTACTAGCTAAGATGGATGCAAGAGATTTCTTAAACAACGAGCACGCAACCTTGTTTGTATTGTTTAATTCATTACTTAAAAAAGGGGTAGAGCATTTCGATATCTCTATGGTAGTTGACATGGCAAGAAACGATGGCTGTCTTGGGGGAGTAGGTGGAGTAGATTATCTTGTGAGTATAAATGGAATGCCAGTAACTGATTCGAATTTTGATATATATTTGAAAAGTGTATTAGAGGCAAGCACGAAGTATAAATTATATAAAGTTTTAAGAGAAAGCACCGCTGCTATTGTTGAGAATGCAAAAGAAGGCCGATCAAGCGACGACTTAATGGGGTATGTAGAGAATAAGATTTTAAATCTGTCTACGGACAGCAGAGCAATCGCTGAGCCAAGAGATTTAGCAGATGGGTTGCTTGAATACATAGATGATAGAAGAGATAATCCTGTTAAAATGAGTGGTCTTGATACAGGTTACGCTATTTTAAATAATCAAATTGATGGGTTGATACCAGGAACTTTACACATAATAGCTGCGCGGCTTAAAGAAGGTAAAAGCGCCTTCTTAACTAATATATCTTTGCATGTAGCTTGTGTATTAGGTCTTCCTGTATTATATATAGACACTGAAATGGCATTTAATCAATGGAGAAACAGAGCTATAGCTGCATTAGCCAATATAAAAGAGCGTGATATAATCCATGGTGGATATTCAAAAGATATTTACCAACAAATTGTTGAGAAATGTGTTAAAATCATTGATCAAGGCAGGTTGTTTCATGAGTATATGCCTGGATATTCTATAGATAAGGTGGTCGCGCTGTTCAAGAAATATAAAATAAAACACAACCTTGGTCTTATTGTATTTGATTATCTAAAAGAGCCTGATTCAAGTTCTGTTGATAGAAACAGAAAGGAATATCAAATATTAGGGGATGTAACTACAGTTCTAAAAGACCTCGCAGGTCAGTTAGAGATTCCTGCCCTCACAGCGGTTCAATTGAACAGAAATATGGACATAGCGGATAGCGACAAAATTGCCCGCTATGGTGATGTAATTATGCATTGGATGGGTAAAGATAAGGATGAGATTGAAGCGGATGGGTTGCAGTCTGGATCACACAAACTTCTTATTAAGGACACCAGAAGAGGTGGAAGTACACCTGAGCAAGGAATAGGATTTAATTTTTATAAAACTAAATTAAGAATAAGAGAAATAGATATTAAAGACCAAGCATTCACAAGATATGATGAGGTAATAAATGAAGGTAGCGCATACTATGACGACGACCAACAACTCTAAACGAGATGATTTTAGACAAAATTTAAGACAATTAAAGAATGTGGTGGACCCTGGGTATCTGGTTGAGTCGCTTGGATTTAATGTGGATAGAGAGACTGGTAGAGAAATAAGAGCTGAGTGTGTCATACATGGTGGAGATAATAAAACAGCGTTTAGATTCAATAAAGAAACAAAAACTTGGGTATGTTTTACTCGTAGGTGTCATGAGACACATGGATATGATATTATTGGTTTAATACAAGCAGCGCTTGGATATGATTTTATGTCCGCCGTCAATTATTTAAAAGAATTGGTCGGTGATGTAGATAATCTATCTTTTAAATCTTTACAGTATGAATTAAAAAGAGAAAAAGAAGAATTTATAAAGCGCAATAAAAAGTTTGAACCAGGAGATTCCATTGTTACAGAGGAGAGTTTGAGACAATTTAAATCGTTCAGGTCTAATTACTTCTTAGAGTGTGGGTTTTCTAGAGAAACATTAGATTATTTTGAGGTAGCTGGTGGATATACTGACAAAGACGGTATTATAAGAGACATTATACCTATAAGAGACGCACACGGGGCTTTGTCTGGTTATAGTTTAAGAGACATAAGACACAACGCTGATTATGATAGAAAATATATACACACTTATGGTTTTGATAAAGACCATGTGCTATACAACCTCCACAATGCTAGAGAGTACGGTGAGCGTGTGCCTTTAATACTAGTAGAAGGTCAAAAGAGTGTTTGGAAAATGCATGAATATGGTATACACAATGTGGTAGCTTGTATGGGTAGCAAACTTACCCCAGGTCAGTGTAATTTATTGTGTTCTTATGCCATTAAAGGTATAATAACTATGTTTGACAACGATATAGCTGGAATCCGTGGGACTGTTAGTGCCTATAAAGATCTTCATAATAGGATGTCTGTTATTCCTATAATTATTACAGAAACAGATGAAGAAGGTAATGGATTAGATCCCTCTGAGTTGTTGAGAGAAGTTATATTAGAATATCTGGAGATGAGTGAATAAAATGGAAGGCGAAAATTTTGTAAGATTAAAAGGTAAGATAGTTAGACCAAGCACTATGACAGTTGGAGATCATAATTCTCTTTTATTTAAAGCGAGCCTAGCTATACCAGCTGTAAGGTCTAATGGTAATCAATACATTAAACTTTCTTCTTTTAGATGCGCTGAGGCTCTTTCTGAGTTATCTTCTGGAACATTTGTAGAGATACATGGTCATATAGAAGAGAGAGATTATCAAGGACAGTGTAGGCATTGCGGCGGCTACGACAAGAAGTTTTGGACAGAAGTACAAGTAGACTATTTTAAAGTGATTGGAGGACAAAATGAATGAAAGCGATGTTAAAGTAGGGACTCCTAGTATGGGATTAATGCCTTCTAGGAATTATGGATTTACCGTGTCTGATGGGGTACATTTAATAACTATTCCAAGAAAAGGAAGTTATTATGAATTAGATCCTGATTTTTTTAGTAAAGAAGACGGAGAATTTGAATTATATAATTCAGAAAGTAATGTATTATATTTGCCTGCAATTTCTAAGGTACTTTTTGCTACTAAAAAGTATCCAGCTTTGGAAAATAATCAACTTTTTATACCATTATCTTTGGTTTTCAAAGAAGATGTTGTTGAAATTTCAGGTCACATTTTAAATATGTTGGCAGAGTGAGGGGTGTATTATGAAAAGCATGATAGATTATGTAATTAAATGTATTGCGTGTAATGGTGTAAGTTACGAGACTGAAAGAGAAGAACATTCAGACTATACTTATTTATTGTATAGTTGTTCAGAATGTAATTGTGAATGGGAGATAATTGACAGCGTTGGAAAAAGATCTGTATAAAACATTAAATGTTGATAAAGAAGCTTCTCAGGATGAGATAAAGAAAGCTTATAGAAAGTTATCTAAAGAGTGCCACCCAGATGTGAACCCAGATAATAAAGAGGCCGAAGAAAAGTTTAAAGACATAAGTGTTGCTTATGGTACTCTATCAGATCCTAAAAAAAGAGCTCAATACGATGATCCTATGAGTGGGTTTGATCCTTCTAGTTTTTTTAATGGCTTTAATCCTTTTTTTGGTGGGCATGTTAGGAGACCGCGTAGACCAGACCCAAACGCTCCTAGAGGGGGCGGTGTGATAGAGATAGAGGTTCCTGTCATGTTTAATAAACTTATTCTAAGAGAAGAGGTGTCGCTTAATATTAATTTTGTAGATGTGTGTGTTGAGTGTAATGGCACAGGCGCGAGTGAGTTAGAATTCTGCGAAACATGTCAGGGCATTGGAAGTATAATGCAAACTCAGCGTGGTCGGGGTATGTTAATACAATCATCAACTACATGCCCTGATTGTAGAGGTAGAGGTAGTAAAGTTATAGAAGAGTGTGATGAATGTGAAGGTAGAGGTAAGATCGAGGTTAGAGATAGGGAAATAAAATTTAAATTAAATGGGATGATGCGGGACAGACATCATATTATAATGCGGGGAAAAGGCGGTAGGGGGCTAAATGGTGGTCCTGATGGTGATTTGGTAGCCATATTAAATATAAAATATCCAAGAAAGGAAGATTTGACTGAAGAACAAATAAAGATTTTAGAGGAGATTGGATAATGGATATAGAAGAAAAATTAAAAAAAATTATTATAAATGCCAGACGAGATACTATTAAGTTTAATACAGTGTTTGCTGGAGACAAGGAAAAAAAGGAATTAAAGTTGTTGAAGTTTCCAGACGGTTTTGTAGTAGAAAAAAATTCCGATTATGTAGTTAAGGTTTTATACATTAATAAAGATTCTTTTTTGAAAGTGGGGTATGTGCATGACAATTAAACCTGCCTCGCGCAAAGCTAAGGGCAGACGCCTACAGAATTGGATGGCTAAAATGATATCCGAGTTGTTAAAGATACCTCATGGTAGAGACAAAGACATTCAAGGTAGGGAGATGGGCCAATCAGGAACGGATGTTAAGCTTTACGGCAAAGCCGCTAAGTTGTTTCCTTTTTCAGTTGAGTGCAAGTACCAGGAATCTTGGGCAGTGCCTGCTTGGGTAAGACAGGCAAAAGAGAATGAGAATGAAGGAACAAATTGGTTATTAATAGTGAAGAAGAACAGAGAAAAGCCCATTGTTATTATAGATGCGGATGTATTTTTTAAATTGTTCAAAAAAACATTAAAGGAGAAATAAATTTAAATGGCTAAGGAAATTAAGTTAAGCGCAACAAGAATCAGCACTTTTTTACAATGTATACAGAAGTATTGGTTTCAATATCATGATCATTTACCTAAAGTGCCTTCACCAGCATTTAGATTGGGGATAGCGGTCCATGAATCATTAGAGTTGGCTGGAAGTATATGGTTAGAAAAAGGTAAGTTCACTAAGACAGACAAAAAGAAAATTATTGATAAGTATGTTGAGATGTCTGTTAAAGAAGGTATTGAAGACATAGCTGTACACAAGGAAGGCATTGAATTGGTGTCTCGCAGGCTTGCCGATTTTAGGTTAGGTAAGAAAATAATAGGACTTGAAACAAAATTTGGTTATGATGAAGAAGGTTCTTTAGAAATAATTACACCTGATGGGGTAAAGTTGATTGGGGCTATAGATAAAACTATAGAGTCAGATAAAGATACACTATTAATTGTTGATTACAAGACTTCTAAAACCGCACCTACCTCGGATCAGTTAAGACATGATATACAGCTGTCGATATATGATTTAGCTGCCAGTATTATTTGGCCTGGTTATGAAAGGATTATTTTAAGTTTAGACATGCTGCGTTCTGAGACATTATATACATACAGAACGCCAGAAGAGAGAGAGGAGTTTGTTGGTTATTTAAAGGTCCTGCATGACCAAATGTCTAAATTAAAAAAGAAAGACGCTAAAACAAGACTTAACATATTCTGTCCTTGGTGTGATTACAAGGAATACTGTAAGGAATATGAAAAGGCGTGTAAAAAATCTGATTATAAATTTTTAGCTACTCATTCTCTTCCTGATGAGGAATTGGTTTCTGAATGGCAGGGAGTTAGAAGTATAAAGAAAATTTTAGAGACTAGAGACAGAGAGTTAGCCATGATTATCATGGAAAAAATAAGAGAAAATAATGTTAATATGATAAGCAAAGACAATGAAGTATACATACGGCAGAATTCAAGAAAGACTTATGATTTAGATACAGTTTTTAATGCGGTTTCACCGAAAGCATTTGTGAAAATGGTAAATTTAAATAAGAAAGCTGTTGATAAATATATAAGTAATAATCCAGCGGCTATGGGTGTTATTAAAAAAGACATAAGAGTAAACTATACTTCGCCATTTCTGGCGATTAGAAAGGTAAAGATTAAAAAGGAGGAGTAATGGCTAAAAAGAAGAATAGACAGCATAAGAAAAAAATGGCACAAATACCAACTATGCAGACGCTCCGGAAGAAAATTAAAGTTCTGGCATACTGCGATGCCCCAACTTGTGCAACTGGGTTTGGTACAGTAAGCAGAAACATTTTCGAGGGATTGTATAGGACTGGAAGGTATGATATAGACATATTTGGTATCAACTATTGGGGAGACCCACATGGTTTTCCATATAGAATATGGCCCACCGGAACTAACCCAGATCGTGATCCATATGGGAGAAAAAAGGTGTGTGGTATGATGCCTAATATGGAGTTTGATTTAATGTTTTTTCTACAGGACACATTTATTTTGGATTTTTTACCAGAAATTATACCACTTTTAAGAAATGAAAAAGGAAAGAAATTTAAGTCTATTTGTTATTATCCTGTGGATGGTGTTCCTAAAGAAAAGTGGATTAAAAATGTAAATTTTGCTGATTATGTTGTGGCTTATACTGAATTTGGTAAGAGAGAATCTATGAAAGCTTTCCCAGACTGTAAAGATTTGTATGTGATTCCTCATGGAGCTAATACTACTGATTATTTTCCTATGGAAGAGGAAGCAAAAAATAATTTTAGAAAGCAGTATTTTGGTCCGCACGCTGATAAATTTATATTTACTAATTTAAATCGTAATCAACAGCGTAAGGATATCCCAAGGACTATACATGCTTTTAAAGAATTCAAAAAGAGTGTTCCTAACAGTATACTTTATTTACACATGGCTCAAAAAGATCAAGGTTGGAATTTACCAGAGGTTTGTAAGGCACATGGGTTAAGTGTTAAAGAGGATATTCTTTTCCCAGAGAATTTTGGTCCTAATCAGGGGTATCCTAGAAATGTAGTTAACATGTTATATAATGCTTCTGATTGTGTTATAAGCACTGCTCTTGGAGAAGGTTGGGGGCTTAGTTGGATTGAGGCTATGTCTACCAAGACACCAGTCATAATGCCTAAGAATACGGCTTTAGTTGAAAACATTACTGAAGATAGAGGATATTTAGTTGAAAGTGGAACTAGTGGCGGCCTGTTCACAGTTTTACCTCATGACAACGAGGTTATTAGACCTGTTGTAGACACAGATCTTTTAGTTGAAACTATGCTGCATGTATATAACAATTATGAAGAAGCCATAGAGAAAGCAGAGACAGCGTATAAATGGGTGTCTACTGATCTTAATTGGCAGAGTAGTGTGATTCCAAAATGGATAAATCTTTTTGATAAAGCTTACGAAGATTTACTTGCAGGAGACAAAGAAGAATTAACTGATGAAGCTAAAATATTAACAACGGAATCATTTTAAGGAGATGTGTGATGTATAGAAAGGACAGGAGAGAAATATATAAAAAAGCTTTAACTGAATGGGGCGGAGAGGAACAGATGAAGATATTACAAGAGGAGTGCGCAGAACTTATAACTGCAGTGTTTCATTATGGAAGAAAAAGACCAGAATGTCTTCTTGGATTACGGGAAGAATTAGCTGATGTATATATTATGGTGGGGCAGATAATAGAATACTTAGGGTCGAATTTTGTAGAGGAAATGGTTGATTTCAAATTAAACAGGGTAAGAGAGGAATTAGATGAAAATAAGAGAGATTAAAGAGCACGACCCAGAGGATTTAGCCAAAGGGTGGCTTAGGATAGGAAGAGAATTTAAATCTGAACCTGTAAACATTACAAATGAGATTGATAATGTGGAACTTATACCTTGTTGGAAACAAATAGGAAGACGCCCAGATAACGATACCGAAGACGCTTTGTGGTTGTGGGATAAAGAGGCTGTAACCAAGTATGGATTGTTGATTTCTCCTGAATTTAAGAACAATTGGTATATATGTCTTAACGGAAAAAATCTGGGAAGTTTAATATTAGAAAGCGACAATACCTACACGGTGAGTATAAATGTGTTTGCAGCATTTTACTCTTCTAAAAAAAATTGTACTAAGAAGGAAGCTATTTTGTACTGTTTAAAATTACACAGTGGGGGACATGAATATAGATAAGGAGCAATTAAATGGAAATAAAAGGGATTAAATATATATCACCAACATTCGATGGTTCTGGCTATGCTCAAGCATCAAGAGGAAACATAATGGCTCTACATAGTTTGGGGATACCCATAACATTATCTCCAGTATCTTTTGAGAAGGCGAGGCCTGATTTAGGTGAAGAAGGAAAACTCTTAAAGAGTTTGGTTAACAAAGAAATAGATTATAATTTTGTTGTCATACATACTACTCCTGAATTTTGGTCTAAAGAAAAAGAAGTTGCTAAAATTAACATTGGTTATACTATCTGGGAAACTTCTAGGCTACACCCAGACTGGAAAAGATATATAAATGAGAATGTTCAGAAGATATTGGTAGGAAGTGAATTTAATGTAAGTGTGTTCAAAAACAGCGGTGTTGAGGTTCCTATTGGTGTTGTGCCTCATGGTATAAATGTAGATGAGTTTGAGGGGATTGTGTCATATGGTATTGATGGTGTTTCTGACGACACATATGTATTTTATTCTATTCTACAGTGGGTGGAAAGAAAGCACCCAATTGCTTTAATAAAGGCATATTGGTATGCATTTCAAAACCCAAAAGAAAAGGTTGCTTTTGTATTGAAAACCTATAGAGGTGATTTTAGTGTTGGTGAAAGAGACACCATACGTAATACTGTTCTTAAGCTCAAAGAGCAAACTCCTATGGAGCATCGCCCAAAATTATATTTGATACTTGATATGTTAAGTAGAAAAGAAATCTTGGGGTTGCATGCAAGAGGGGATTGCTATGTATCGTTGGATAGGGGGGAAGGGTTTGGTTTGACTGGTTTTGAGGCAGGAGCAGCAGGAAATCCTATAATTGTTACTGGTTTTGGTGGGGTTAAAGAGTATGCTAAAGAGTATAATAGTTATTTAGTGAATTATAGTTTAACACAGGTGAGTGGGATGCCTTGGTGTATGTCTCTTAATTCTATAGTAAAAACGGATAATGGTTATGTGAAGGCTATAAATTTACGCAAAGGAATGAATGTTAAAAATAAGAATTTAATACATAAGAAAATCAATAAAATTAAATTTAGACAATTAATGGAAGAGGAAGAAGTTTATTCTTTGAAATATTTTTCCATGCCGGATAGTGTTGAGTTGACTGATTCCCATAAATTATATATAATAAATGATAAAAATGAACTTATAAAAAGAAAGGTTTCTGATATAAATGTTGGGGACTATCTTTATGTACCACAACCAAGATGTTATAATGACACCCCCCGTACTGTAGACAATTTGGATGTTGTTGGTTCTAGAGAAGAACTTGTACACCTTTTTTATTTGTCTGGGTTGTATTTGGCAGAAGGGTATATTAATAAAAGATATGGGTACACTAGTTTTTCTTTTAACATAAATGAAAAATTTACTTTGGGAAAAAAATGCAAAGATTATATGGAAGAGGTGTTTGGTGATTTGATTGAGCATATATATGATCGGGATTTAGAAGATAAAAATGGTTATGAGATAAGTTTTTATGGGGACAAAGTAGCAAAATTTTTTATGGAAAATTTCGGTTCTGGAAGCCATGAAAAATATATATCTGATGAAATGAAATATAATGACCTAAATTCTGAATTATTAAAGGGTTATTGGGATGGAGATGGTCACATAAGAAAAGAGGGGTACAAGAACAAAAAGACTGGAAAAAAGAGAATAAGTCCTGAATGTGTAGCCTGCACCGCTTCATTTAATTTGGCTTTAGATCTACGTGATATTATGTTATCTTTAAACATAGTACCTTCTCTATATAAAGGTGAGAGGGATGATGGTAGGGTTTCTTATATATTTTCTATATCAAACACTGTTTTTGATAGTCTCTTTGGTATTAGAGTAAATAGAATAAAAAGTAGATTCAAAAAGAAAGCTCATAATGGTTTTGGTGTTTTAATAACAAAAAAAGAATTATTAGAAAATTATGATGATTTAATTTGTAGTATTTCTGTAGATCTTGATACAGATGAGTCTCAAGAAGATGGGGGAAGTTATATTTTAAATGGTATAGCCTCAAGTAATTCTCCGTGGTACAGAGGAGATCAACTTTGGGCTGAGCCTGATGTAATGCACGGAGTTGAAAGGATGAGATTTGTTTATGAAAATCCAGCTCAAGCAGCAATAAAAGGCATGAAGTTGAAGAACAGTATAAAAAAGAATTTTTCTTGGGAAGTAATAGGTAAGAAGATTATAAAAGAATTGGAGATGTTATGAAGAACATAGAAGACATAAACATTCTGGTAGTAGGAGACATAATGTTGGATAGATATATATATGGCGATGTACATCGAATCTCACCAGAAGCGCCTGTCCCTGTTGTTAAAGTAACTAAAGAATATTATACACTTGGTGGTTGTGGTAATGTAGTAAGAAATATTAAAGAATTGGGTGCTAATGTGATATGTATAGCGTCTGTTGCAAAGGATGAAGCTGGAGCACTTGTGAGTGATGAGTTATATAGATTAGGAGTAGAAAGTAAATTAATAACAAAAAGTAAAACTACTACCCAGAAGACTAGAATAGTGGCTAACATGGGGGATACTCAATTGGTTAGAATTGATATAGAGGAAACAGACTATATTAATTCTGAGAATGTAAAAATAGATGGTATATATGATGTAATAGTGGTGTCAGATTATGTAAAAGGAATGATTACTGCTGATTTAATGGTTAGACTCAAAAGAACTGATATCCCTATAATCGTAGACCCAAAACCTAGGAACATGCATTTATATAACGATGTGTTTATGATTACTCCTAACAAAAAAGAATACAATGAAATATGTACATCTTCACAACACCCGTTTTCTAAAAATATCAGATATGTATTAAGAACATTAGGAAAAGACGGCATGGAATTGATGGATATAGAGCAAACTATATCAATACCGTCTATACCAGTGACTGTTTTTAATGTTATTGGTGCTGGCGACACTGTGGTTTCTATAATGGCTACCTGTGTTGCTATTGGTATAGATGTTGAAAGAGCGGCTAATATTGCCAATGAGTGTGCTCGTTATGTTGTAACACAGCCTGGTACATCTGTTGTGCCAAGGGAATTATTCTATAAAATAGTAGGAGAAAACTAATATGGCTAATGTTATTATGAGAGTAGCGTGGAATAGGCCTGAAATGCTTCAGGTGTCCATAGACCATGAGATTAAGGCAAGAGAATATCACATGCTGGATGGTGATTTTTTAACACTATTTGTTGTAGAACATGGAACTACCAAGGAAGTGGTGGATGTAATAAACAACTACCCTTATAAAAAGAAAGTTCTTATGAGAAAATCTAAACAAGGTTTAACACCCAACATATTAAAGGGTATGAAAGTGGCTTTTGATTTGACTGATGACTATATAAGTTACATAGAAGACGACATTTGCGTGCATTATGCTTACTTTAAATATCTTGATGTAATCATGGGTATGGATGTTGGTAAGTATGGTGTTATATCAGCATACAATAAAGACGATAAGGGTCCTGTGGATGAGATTTATAGAGGTCACCATTATTGTGCGTGGGGCGCTCTTATTACCAGACAATTTTTTGAAGAGTATATACAGGAACATATACACGAGGATTATTTTGGAGCATCGGCAAAAGAAATGAAAAATTTTCATGTCAGGGATAGATATGTCAAAGCTTTGAATGAGAAGTATGTAGGACATAAACACTATAAATATAAGAACGGCATGCACAATGAACAGGCCGGTCTAATTAATAGGTTAGTTGACATAGCTCTGATTGAAGAAGACATGTGTGTTGTCATGCCCCGTGTGAACAGACAAATGCACATAGGGTTTTATGGTAAGAACAGGCCGTCCGCGAAAGGTATTCCTGGAAATACTTTTGAGGGTAGAGTGAAGAGTTTGTATGACATAATACAGAGCACGGATAAAATGTATGAGATGGCTCAAACCAAACAATATCGTGACTATGCTGTGTTCGATAAACGATTAGATGGTTGGGATGGAACTTTGAAGGTGGTGTAGTATGGGAAAAGCTAAAATAGAATGTTTAAAATGTGGAGACATTATAGAATCAATGTTCAGACATGATTTCAGATGGTGTTCGTGTAGAAATATTTTTATTGATGGTGGTAATGATTATTTGAGATACGGTGGTAACGTCGAAGATAAAGATTCATATATTATCATTGATAAGGAAATTGAGGATGAGTAAAAAAATAATATTCCGTACTGTGTTTGATAAGCGATTAGATGATTGGGATGGTATATTGAGGTTAAGATGAAGAAATTAACTTTAAGTTTTATTAAAAAGCAATTCAATAAAGAGGGTTATAAATTATTATCTACTGAATATGTAAACAACAGTACTAAGTTGGATTATGTTTGTCCCAAAGGACATAAACACAGTATTACATTTAATAGTTGGAACTCTGGTTGTAGATGCGCACATTGTTCAGGAAATTCCAAACCAACAATAGAATTTATTTCTGAAGCATTTAAAAAAGATGGTTATGTCTTATTGGCTCAGCAATATAAAAACAATAAATCAAAACTTTATTATACCTGCTCTAAAGGACACGCAGGCAGCATAGCTTGGCAGGAATGGAACAAAGGGTGTAGATGTCTTGAATGTAGTGGAAACACCAAGCGTAGAATAGAAGATATTCGAAAGTGTTTTGAAGCGCGAGATTTTATTTTACTCTCCAAAAGTTATACAAATAATAGTACAAATTTGAAATGTCTTTGTAATAATGGCCACGAGTGTGAAGTTACTTGGTCGAATTTTAATTCAGGGCATGGTTGTTCTGTCTGTAAGTTTATAAATCAGTCTGGTAGTAATAATTGGAAATGGAAAGG
>SDBV01005208.1_pt1 | contig 18408 bp, 38 predicted proteins | sample 2277081 | NCBI WGS metagenome assembly SDBV01 (sample SAMN10402039, study PRJNA504765) | marine sediment metagenome | isolation source: marine sediment core GS10_PC15, 223 cmbsf | place: Arctic Ocean: Southern Knipovich Ridge | collected 2010 | reverse complement strand
GGATCAAGATGAGTCCAGGAAAGATTCTTCAACATTGCTGTCCTATACCCCATCATTCTTACTCTATAATTAAGATCCATCTCTACTTGTCCAAGAGCTAAACCTTTATCCCATACCCCATCTCCCATAAATCTTCTAACCTCATTTGCTACTTTTCTTCTTATCCCCCAAATTCCACCCATTGCATAGTCCGTTTCCTGATATCCTGGCCTATCAAGTCTTAAATGATGATGAGGATAATCAGGGGCAACAATTCCCACTTCGGGGTGATCCTCCATGAATTTAGCCATATCGTAATACCAATTCTTTGGTCTTAGGGTTATGTCTGGATCTAAGTGAATTAAATAATCTCCTGTTGCATTAAGGAAACTTTTTTCTAGAGATTGAGAACAGCCCTCATTGTTTGAACTAAGAACTATTTTAACATTGTCAAATATGCTAGGAACTTCTTCTTTGAGATAATACTCTACCCCTTTCCCACTTCCATCATCGCTGATTACTAATTCAAAAGGGTATCCTTTCATCTCTTTCAAATCCTCAAGAGTCCTCTTTAACATATCCAATTTCTTGAAACTTGTGATACATATAGAAATTTTCATTCTTTAAACATCCTCCCTTTCTTCCTCACTCCTGTCATCTTCATATTCAAATCAAATGCTCCTGGCTTATTCTTCTTCAGAAAATCCTTAAGATATTCTTTTGCTTTTCCAATACCCCTATCCTGAATACATTTAGATTCCTTAAAAGCTCGCTTAGCAAACTCTAAAGCAGCTATCCATTGTTCATAATCCCTGGCCCGAGTAGTATGGGTAAGAACCATAGTGTCATAAAAATTCTGAATGTTCTGCCAACCAGGCATAGTTTTCTTCAATTTATTAGTGAGTATGAGCTTATCGTTCCTATGTTTCAGATAAGCCCTCTTGTATTGCTTACAGTGTTTTATCTGATTGTCTAGCCAATACACGAATAATTCATCTTTCTTAGTCTTTTTCATTTAAACTCCTTCACTGTCTTAATTATGTGCCCTACTTCCTCATCTGTCAAGCAGTTATGGATGGGGACATTGATAATAAAATCATCCACCCACTCAGCCTTTATAAGATTCTCTCTAACCCTAATCCTATTTCTGTAAAAAGGGATCAGATGGAGGGGTTGGTACTTAAAAGTACAGTATATCTCTTTACTGATTAAGTACTTAGCAAACCTGTCTCTATCTGTTACTCCTAGCCAATACAGATAGTAGCTACTAGTAGTCCCCTGTAGAGGTTCAGGAGGAAGTCTAAGCCATTCAATATCCTTGAACTCCTCTTGATACCTATCCCATATCTCTTTCCTTCTCTCTATGAATCCATCAAGTTTCCTTAATTGAACTCTTCCTATGGCAGCCAGTATGTCGTTAGATATATGCCTGCCAGAAACATAACTAAATTCCTGTTCCCACCATTTATCTTTTCCTTCTTTCAAGGCACTAAAACCAGACATGGAAGATTTAGCAGAACCAAAGAATCTCAGGGATACTGCTTTCTCATAAAGTTTCCTATCCTTAAAGGTAAGAGCTCCTCCATCAACCATAGTCATTATCTTCATGGAATCAAAGCTATAGCATCCTATGTCTCCTAATGTTCCACAGTATTTCCCTTTATAAATAGATCCAGGAGAGTTTGCATTGTCCTCTATTATCCTTAATCCCTTAGAATATTCTTGCACTACATTTAAGTCACAAGGGTGCCCTCCGTAGTGTAAGAGCATAACAGCCTTTGTTTTCTTAGTCTTTAGTAACTTTATATCTTCAGGAATTATATTAAGGGTCCTGACATCAACATCAGCAAACTTAGGAGTGGCTCCTACATCAAGAATAGCATTTAGAGCTCCAGGGAAATGGACTGTGGGAATGATTACTTCATCTCCTTCTCCTATGTCTAATATCTTCATAGAAAGGAATAGGGCTGAGGTACAGCTATTGGTGGTCAAGACATAAGGAGATCCAAACTTCTCTCCTAACTCTTTCTCAAACTGTTTACACTCAGGACCGTTGCCATACCATCCTGTCTTCACTACTCTGTTGACTTCCTTTAATTCTTCCTCTCCTATATCTGTTCTGAAAAACTTAATCATTAAACCACCCATCCTTATATCTAAAATTTCTAAATCCCTTTATTGGTTTCTCAAACTCCGTACCCCTTAAATCTTCAAAATTATCAAAGAATACCTGAATACCACTCCATATTCTATCCGTAATATCGCACTGTGTATCTCCAGTTTCTATATGAGTAACAATAGCTTTAGCTTGAATACTTCCATCAACTACAAACCATATAGAATCTCCTTCGTTCAACTTCTTAGGTCGCTGACTCAAATTCCAAAATTCTTCTCCTCCTTCTAATTCATCGTCCCAGAAATGCTCTATTTCTGATTTAGGACAAGTTACCATAATATCCATTCATTCCCCTCCTTTCAATTCCTTTAAAAGTAGACTTATCATATATTCATCAAACTTAGAAGTCATAGGACTTACCTCATCCATCCATTTATTTGTAAGAACAGGCTTACAAGGGTATCTAAGATTACTTGCTTCAGCCCAATCTATAAGAAAAAATTTATTTAATTCCTTACTCCAAATAACATTCTGTTTCATAAAGTCTCTATGAATAATGTCATTAATTCTACAATACTGTAATATATCACACAAAGTCGTTCCAAGCTTTACTTCATCTACTTTATCTATCTGTTCTCCTTCTATGTATTCTCTCAATACATGAACTTCATCTCCTACCTTCCTGACATCATAAACTAATGGAATATTCGAATGTGGATTATTCTTTATTCTGTTCATTATGTCGAAGTAATGCTCTGAGTAATACCCGTGTCTTCTTGTTTCAAATATCATATAAGGAGCTAATTTACGAATATAACCACTAACAGTATTCTTATTTCCTTTTATATATGTTCCTCCCTCTAGAAAAGATTCTCGACCATTTAATGTCATCTTTTTACATTTTATCATAAACCTATGATAAACATCATCTCTTCCTAAATTTGAATACTTAAAATTAGAATATTTATTTAAAAACTCGAACACTTCTTCTCCCTGAGGACATTTAGGAAACATCTTTGCGTGTCCTCCCATCTCAAAGTAAAGTACATCTCCTATTCTTTCTAAGTTCCTGAATACCTTTCTAGTAGAAAAATCGAAAGAGTCAATAGGCATATGGTTCATAACACTAAGAAATAATACTATATCAAATTTTCCTTCTATATTCTCTAAATATTTAGGAGTTACTTCTCCTTGAAGAAATAATGTATTATCCTGTTTAAATTCTTTTGCAATATCAATAGCTATTTGAATACACTCTCTATCTATATCTACCCCCGATACAAGTCTCGCTCCTATCTTACTAAACTCAAAACAGAATCTTCCTATGTTACATCCTAAATCCAATATCCTCTTTCCCTTAACGTCTCCTACATCATCCATAATCATCTTTACTCTGCTATCACTATTTCTCCATACACTTACATCTTCAAATCCAGGGAAGGGAATTTCGTTATAGACTTGTTTAGGATGTCCTGCTCCTCCATATCTTGAGTTGTCAAGGATTGTATTAATCTTTTTCTTTATGTCTTCTATGCTCATTTATTTCTCCTCTACTAACGCCCATTTCTTAATCTCCATTTTCTCTCCACATTTACATCTATAGAAATCAATCAACTCTTTCTCACTCATTCCTGTAGAAAATAATACTGTCTGATACCAGCCACACTTTTTGCATATCATTACTATCTGTTCTGACTCTTCATCTACCTTTCCACTTACTATTATTTTTTTCATTTCTTCACCACCTTAAATACTATTGAACCTGTATATTCTTCGTATCCTTCTATTTGATGATTCTCAATATTTCCAAATACTTGTTCTGCTGCCTTCATTATTCCTATATTACTTCCAATAAACATTCCTCCTTTTTTTAACATCCTCTTTATTTCTTTACAAGTACTTAACATATCCTCTGTTACTTTATCTCCTCCAAACACTACATGACAAACTATAGCATCACAAGTATTGTCTCCCCAAGGTAATGGTTTTGTTATATCAAAGACTCCAAAAGAGCACTCAGAATAATGTTTACTAGCATAATGTACTACCTCTTTATCTATATCTGCCCCAGTCATTTTTATACTATTTTCTGATAACATATGACAACCATATCCTGTTCCACATCCAAGGTCTGCAATAAGAATAGGCCTATCTTTAATCTCCAAACTATTTTCTATCAACTTCTTAGTCAACTCATATCTCTTAACATGGAGTTGCATTACAGGAGACTTTGCTATGTCTCCAGCATTAGTTATAAGAATTGAAGGTCCTAATTTCTTTTGATTCAAATCAGCTTTTACCATTTTATCCTCCTATCTCCATCTTTGAATAATTTCATGTCATCCAAAGAGACGCCATTGTCCAACTCGGCGACAGTATGTTTCTCTATCAGCATTTCCTCTGGAGCGAATATTTCATTCACAGGTTCACTCTCGTCTTTGTACATCTTCCCATCCTCTTCCCACTCAAGCATTCCTGCCGTATCAGCCTGCCATATCTTAGCATCGGTATAAATCCTCTTACTCAGTAATACGTGCTTCTTATAAGTATCTAAATGTTCCAGTTTATTTGGCTGATTGAGATTATGAAAATCAAATAGTCTTACATTAGGAGCCACTGCAGTTATAAATCCCTTTGCTCTCACTCTATCAAAGAACATCGTAGGAGTTATTGTCCAAATATTGTAAAGAGGTCTTCCAAATGTTTCATATACTTTCTTCCTTGTAAGTCTAAACTCTTCAGAGAACTCAAATAGAGTACCATTAATATAAGTCTTTCCATTAGTTGTTATGAAATCTTCCTCTCTATCCCAATCTCTATCAAGGGGAGCAACAGCCACTACCTCAGGACAATTATCTAATATCTCCTCAAACTCCTTTAACCAATCATCACATCTTGTTAGACTAAGATTTACATCACTGAAAAGTCTTCCATAATAAATAGCCATGGGGTCTGGGGGATGTCTTAAGAAATGATTCTCTACCCTCAGGGGTCCAAAGTTCTTTCTGTAGTATCTGAAAATGAGTTTAATGTGCTCAGGGGTTTCTCCTTTCTTATACTTCTCCTCTAAATCTTTTAGAAACTCTTTTGTTCCATCAGTAGAATTATTATCTGCTATGACTAATATGTGCGGTACTTTAGTTGCAACTAAATAATTCTTCATGAACCTCTCCGCATAAATTTTACGATTCCACGTTATTACTATGTTAGCTATCTTTGACATTTATCACCTCCTTATGGAAGTCCCTATTCAAAGGAATATCATCCCACAAATTAATTTTTCCTGTCCATTCTACCCAATCCATTAACATACCCCATTTCACTCTGTAGTAGTTCCAGCTATCATGAGTCAACTTCTTCCTTCTCTCCTCTGCAGTCTTATCAGGATTCTCACTGGAACAATGATGGATTAAGTCCACATCCTCTGCCACTGCAATCTTGTACCCTGCCCATCTAACCAGTAAACTTGAATCATAATCCAGTACCCCATAAAAGTATCCCTCGTCTACATGAGTATTATTCCTTGATATGAATTTATATACTCTTGTTAAATAATCTGCATACATCAGATTCTTGGTATTCTTTCTAGCATCACAGACTCTATCCTCTAACCTACCTCTCATGCTATTAATTACCATTCTTATATCCTCTATAGTCTTTCTCTTTATCATAGTCAGACATCCTATTGCTACATCTACCTCTAAATACTTCTCTCTTCTTATTCTCCATGTCTGTCCACAGTTCTTATTAGTACAGACATATCCCACTTCAGGGTTCTTTAGAAGATTAATCATTTTCTCATCCCAACCCTCTGTGAGAATTTCTATGTCTGGATCAGTGACTACTATGTAATCTGCCTCTTGTTGTAAAGCTTCATCTACAGCATAATTCAAAGCTACCCCTAATCCTTTATTTCCATACATATGGAGAATACGAATATAAGAGCGATTTCCTAATTCAAGACATTTATCTACTTCCTCTTTATCTTCTGCATTACAGGCAATGAATATAAGAAACTCATTCTTCGTAGTTTTAGTTAGAGAATAAATGTATCTTTCTAATTCTTTAATATCCTTATAAAATGTAGTGCATATTGCTATCATTTTTTTCCTCTTTCAACTGCATTTAAGTCTTTTTATCCTATCTTCTATCTTCTCCAACTTCTCGTAGATTTCTGCATGTAAAAGTTCATTGTGTAAATAATCTACTTTGTCTACGTCTGGATGTAGTCCCTGCTCTTTAACTAACTCAATTAAAGCATCTTTAATCTCTTTTACATTTCTCATTTTTTCTCCTTGGTTTTTTCTATGGTAGTCATTAATAATTCTTTTCCTTTATCATCTGCTACATTTAAATATTTTATATTATCTATTTCAAGAGTTATCTTATTATCATACTTATTCCATTTTGTTCCTGGATAATTAAAACAAAGGTCCCTTGCTAATTCCATTGTTAGTATTACTTTCATTTCTCCTCCTCAAGTTCTTTAATTCTTTTCACTAATGATTTCACATATTTATTATTTCTCGTAGGCCTTTCTTTACACCCCTTACATTCCTCTCTTTCTTTCTTCCTGAAATATTCCATTACTTTATCTCCTATTCTAATCTCTTTCCAGTTTACTAACAAAGTAAAAAATATACCAAGAATAAATCCAGTAATCATATTCATTTCTTTCTCCTTCCCTCAATAAACTCATCCCCTTTTATATCTTTACTCACTACTTGTCCAGCCTTTACCAATACTCCTTCTCCTATCGTTACCTTTGGACAGATTATTGCCCCTGCTCCAATAAAAGATCCTTCCTTAACTGTTACATTCCCACAAAGAATAGCTCCTGGTCCAATGAAAGAGTGGTCTTCAATCTTACAGTCATGCTCTATTATTGCCCCTGTATTCACTATGACATTGTTTCCTATTTTACTTCCTGTATTAATTATAACCCCAGTTCCTATGAAAGTTCCTAATCCCATAAAATTGTAATTAGTATGCAAAGGAGTCTTATCATTTACTCCACAAAATAATTCTATTCCTCCATAAATTACATTTTTACCAATCACACTTACAGGATTTCTTCCTCCTTCAATTATGTGAAGATACAAGTCCTTTCTCACTTTGTTGTCTCCAATAGCTATTATAAAAAGTTTATCATCAAAAAAGGTTGTCCCATCATCACCAAATTTAAAGGGGCAACTGCAATCCCTCTCTTCTCCATCTTTATCTAAAGATATCTCCATACAACCAATCTTCTCTCCTGTCAGATAACTACAAACAACTCTGCTATGATTTCCTTTTCCTATTATTATCATTTCTTTCTCCTCTCATCTAACTTCTTTACATACTCTCTTATCTCTTCAGGAAGATTTCCATATTTTCCCTTCTCCCTTACTTCAGTCGCACTTATCTTTTCTACCTCTTTGGGGAGTTGAACTACTTTGTATCCAACTTCTCTTCCTATCCTTATCTCTTTTATATCTGGGATTGCGATTATTTTAATCTTCTTTCCATACACCCTCTTAAACATCTCAATTCTTGCCCCTATACTATAAGGATCTTTCTCACTAATAGAAGTATCTCTTAAAGCCACCACGACACTCTCTCCTTCTTTTAAAGCTTGATCAATCAGAGCTTTGTGCCCTAAATGCAGCGGGGAAAACCTTCCAATAAACATTACACTTTTCATATCAATCCCTCTCCTTTCAATCCATTAATTACCTTCTCAACACAATACTCAAGAGAATAAACCTCTGTATTCAAATAGATTTCTTCATCTATAGGAGTCTCATAAGGATCCGATACTCCGGTAAAGTCTTTTATCTTCCCCTCTTTTGCTTTCTTATACATCCCCTTAGTGTCCTTTCTCATACACTCTTCTAAAGAACAGTCAACAAATACCTCAACAAAATTCTTTATCTCTTTTCTTGCTTCCATCCTCTTATCCCTGTAGGGAGAAACGAAAGATGGAATGACTATGGCTCCTCCTTCACTCAGTATCTTGCATAGCCAGATAACCCTATCTATGTTCTTATCCCTGTCCTCTTTGGAAAATCCTAAGTCATCACACAGAGGGCTCTCTCTTAAGACATCTCCATCAAGTCTTACTACCCTTAGTCCTTTCCCTCTTAAATTATTAGCGAGTAAATCAGCAATGGTAGACTTGCCCGAGCAGGGAAGTCCAGTGAACCAGATGGTAAGTCCTTCCTTGGATATTTTACCCCAATAAATCTTATCCCATATTCTCTCATGGAAATAGTACAGAGTGAATCTAATGAGATGAAAGAGTAAGGAGAGGATTGTACTCTGCTTAATGTCTCCTGTTAAGAGTAAAGCCAAGAGCCATAAAATAATTATTCCTAATATTCTCCAGGTCAAAGACTTTGTTATTGATCTTGTTTTTGTGTCCATCACCTATCCCCTCTTAAATTCCAAGCTGGTTGTAATCCTTTTTTTCCATTTTCAAATTGAACAATATATCCTTTTTTATCTATTCCAACAATCTCAGCTTTCTTCTTTAAGTCTTTAACTATTACTTTCTCTCCTGGTTTAAATATACAACTAACCGCTCTTCTCATTATCTCAATCTCCTCCAAATCTTATTTTAGGTTTTTTGGGCTTTTCAGGAGGTTTATCTTAGTCATATAAGTCTTCTACCATTCCCTTTTTTTCTGGCATAACACAATTTTCTAGACTTCCATTTACTTCCTTATATTCTTTTCTCATCTTATCTTCAAGTACACCTATTTCTAAAGTATGACTAAACATTTGAAGAAATTCATTCTTCACTATTCCTAATACTCCCATACTTTTAAAATTCCCAGTTACATCATCCCCAAAGGAGTGGAGTAAGAGATAGGATATAACATAGGATATTTCGGCCATTCTTCTGTCTTCATATACCCTACCTAACACTCTCATAATCTCCTTCAATCCTTCTTCGTAATCTTTCTTATTTCCAATATACGGAATAGTAGCACCCCCCCCCCCTCAATCAAATATAAGTTAAACATTCCACTTATATTGATAAAATTTTACAGGACATTTTCCAATGTATTTCAGAAAATCCTTTGTTGAATAAGTAGATATGTATATCGTGTTACCGCTTGGTTGCCTTGCAGCCTTGAAACCTAATTTATTAAGTTTCTTCACTAGCCATTCTACATCTGAAATAGAAAAAGTGCAGGTTGCTAAAGTTACCCATGGCATACGACTCCTTCCTTTATTCCTCTTTAAACTCCCATCTCCTATATACCATTGCCTACAAACTAATGGAGTTAATTTAATATCTTTTGGAACCACTCTATTTCCGCATTTACCTAAACCTCCATTAGGGTACCATTTTTTAAAGAGAGGTAATAAGTCTTCATAAACACGAGAATTGTAATAATATTTTCTAAGGAGACTATTATTTTTACCTTTCGAGCAACGCCCTATAATTTTTCCTGATTGCTTAATTCCAAATGAATTTAATTTATTCGAAATAAATTGGATATACTCTTTATATTTTGAACTATATTTAAAACGAGCTGACCATTTAGAATATGACATTAAATTTCCATCCCCCAATAGCTCTCCATTAAGAAACTCAATAGCTTTGATAGACAAATTACAATGATTTCCTAGAGCAAGATGAATTGCTTCTCCTGAACTCCGCCTAGGAATATTATATTTTTTCATCCACTTCCAAACAGCATTATCCCCAATATTACTTATTTCAGCAATTTTCGGTATAGATAACATTTTCTCATAATACATTTTATGTAACCATTTTTTATTTTTATATTTTTTCATACTCTCCTCCTCAATAAAAAAGGCACTCCCAGATACGCTGCTAAAGCAGTGTTCCACCATTACAGTGGAAGAGAGTGCCCAAATGAGCAAAAAAATAACTGCTCTCAACACAACGTATCTGCTATTATTATACCACAGATTCAGAGGAATGTCAAGGTCTTTTTTCATTTATTTTCCTCCTTTACTTGAATAATTTTTTTTCTTCTTCTGATAATCTATTATACAAACCAACCCTGTCTGTTTTAATATTTTCTCTAATATACCCCTTCACCTCATCGGTAAAAGGTATCTGTAATTGACCAAACACACTACCAAAAATACTCTTCCAATTCAGACACATCCCCTCATAGGTAAGTAATATGTACAACAAATCCTGATGCTCTTTCCGAAAATTAATAACTCTCTTATAGAACTCTTTACACAAGTCCACCCAACGTTTTATATTTTTCTTGTTCAAATCCTGTCTCATTCTATCACACATTGTAATAGCAACATCATACGGATTCCTTACCATGTGAACAATCTTCAAGTTGGGAAACAAGCGGTAAATAAGAGGAAGCGTTATTGCTCCTTCAGTATCCTTAAATCCCCAAAGCCCTTTTTCATATTTATAAAAGTAATTCCCCCCTATATACTTCTCAACAAAAAGGAAAGACTCTACTAATTTAGACAACACATGGTGTTCGGCAGGAACAGATCCCTGAAGATCTCTCTTCCAACTCCCTAATACTCTATAGCTTAAGTTATTAAAAAAACAGGCCTCAGTAGTACCCTCTTCAGGACCCATATAAACTCCTGCTTTTCTCAGGACTCTTACAAAGAAAGAAGAACCTGAATGGTTACTGCCTATAATAAATATTGGATCTGTTTTATACATTGTATAAGCTCTTCAACATTTCTTCATTATCCTTCACCCACTTTACTATCTGTTCTGTTCCTTGTTCCAATCCTACCATTGGTTCCCATCCTATTGCATTCTTTATCTTAGAGATATCCGATAGATAGATTCTATGGTCTGCCTTTCTAGGGGTCTCTATATATTCCCACATAGGATTCATCTGGTCTTTAAACATATCTTTAAGTCTCCAATAATGCTCAATCAGAGAGGTTGAAATATCCATTCCTCCACCTATTGTAAATACCTGTCCTGCTATCTTATCTATATTCTCTATCTCTAATTCTATTAAGGCATTTATATCATCAGTGAAAAGAACATCCCTTACTTGTTTTCCTCCAAATCCTATAAACTGAAGAGGAAGATTGAAATGAAAAGCTATACAAAACCATGAAATCCATCCTTGGCTGCATTTTCCCCACTGCCTTTTGCCTCCCAAACATGAAAAACGATTAATCACTGTCCTCACTCCAAAGGCATCATACCACTCCTGACAGGCTAAGTCTGCTTGAATCTTAGATAAACCATAAATAGAGTGCTGTCCTCCATCTACGGGAAAGTCCTGAGAGATTCCTTTCCCCGGATTAAGTCCCTCTGATTCATAAGTAGGACCATATCCTTCAATTACCCTCCCCACTAATTGTTCCATATCCCAAACATATCTTGTATCTTTCTCTTTAAAAGGAATTGCATTTATCCTCTCTCCTGAATATACCTTATTAGTACTCCAAAAGATAACTCCTGCTCCTATTCTCCTCGCCTGTTCCAATACATTTATCGCCCCCATTGAATTATTGGTTATATCAAAGGCAGGATTCTTATACCCTTCTGTTGCTGAGGGCTGAGCCGCACATTCACAGATTACATCAGTATCTCTTGGAATTTGGATTACATCTTCAGGGCTTCTTACGTCTCCATGAATGAACTTGATTCCTTTCTTTCTGAAATCAGGAAGGTTGTATTCACTTCCTCTTCTTACTAAGTTATCAAATACTATCACTTCATATCCTTTTTCTTTAAGATAGATTGAAAGATTTGCACCTACAAAACCCGCCCCTCCTGTCACAACTATTTTCATTTCTTCTCCTTTCCTCCCAAATCCTTTAAATCCTTTCGAACTCCTTCCAACACTGTTTCTCTCCCTCCTACATCTTCAATTCCCTTTTTCAGTTGCTCTATTGCAAACTTCTTCCGCTCCTCAGTCATATTACCCTCAAGCATCTTAATTAACAATTTCATTATTTCAATCATTATCCTAAACATTTTGCTCTCCTCTCTGCCTCTTCTACTGAGAGTACCCTAATCTTATCTCCAACTTTTGCTTTGGGTATTCCGTCTTTAGGGATAGGATTTTGTCCAAATCCTCCTTTTCTTACATATCTCCTTTGTTTTTTCATTCTTTTACCTCCTGTCCTTTAATCCATATACCTGCATAATCATTGCTATGATCAAAACTTGACAGATTCTTTATTTTTAATCCATCAGTTCTTGCCTTTCCGACAAACTCTTTAATCATTTTAGATTCAACACTATCTTCTCCCGCAGGTATTTCTATCTTAATATACGGATTCCCCTTTAAGTCAATATCTAATCTAATCATCTTGTATCACCTCCTTTTTCCCTCTGAATCTATTCTTTACCATCTTAATAACTTTCTCAATTTCTTCTTTATACTCCTTTTTTTCTTTAGCGGTCGGAAATGCAGAATAATATTTCATTTTCCCTCCTAATTATCTAAACTTTTTAAAAAAGCAAAGCCACACCACATATGAACATGATAAACGCCATAATGCCTGCCATTGCTATTAGGGCATCGAGAACTTCTCCTCTGCTTGCAGAAAGCAAGTTCTTAACGATAGACACCACAAAAATTATAGTTAAGGGCAGCATTAAAATAATAGACTGTATTTTCATTCTTTTACCTCCTCTAGTTTAAATCTCTCCACATTGGCATGAGTAACTATACAATATTTATTTTTTCCAATTGCTCCTTCCTTCGAAGCACTTGATAGCATATTCATAAAAGATTCTATATACTTTTTACTAGGGATCCATCCTGTCTCCCTATTCCCTACTTTAAAAATCAATAAATCATCAACCTTGTCTACCTCTACTATTCTTTCTGGTAATTCTTTTCCGTCATACTGAACCTGAACTAATTTGTAAGTTTTCATCTTAAAAAGTCCTCCCTTCCTCTAGGATATTATACTTATCCCCCAACATCTTCTTAAATATTACATCAATCTCATTCTTTACTGCAGCTCTTTTCTCATTGGCACACCTACTTGCATGGTCCCATTCTGCTATCTTCTTATTATTTCTCTTTTTCTTACCCTTAAATTGCTCTTCTCTCTTCTTGTTCTCAAGAGTAGCAACTTTGTTTACCTCTATACATAACCTGTCAATCAAATCACTTAGGGGTTGGGTTTTTAAGCTCATCTTTTTTCCCTCCAAATTCATGATTAGCCGCATCCACCAAATTATCTACCTCCTGATGCAAATGCTTCCTCAACAGTCCAAAATCACTGAAAGGAGCAATACTGCATTGGTCTGCTCTAATAGGTATTGCAAATACTTCATTCATACCTACTGGGTCCATCCCATGAATTCTCATGTAATACGTTACCACTCCAACTGATTCTTTCATTTTATTTCCTCCTTTTCATACATCCATCCATAATCTAGTAAAAATAGACCAATAGCTTCTTCTAAAACTCTATCGTTCAAAAATGGTCTTCCATACAACTCCTGATAACATTTCTTATTTTTCTTGGAGTAATTAAACATCCATTTCTTAAACTCTTTTTCTTCCTCCCTAGTCCACCGGTACTGTGTAAACCACTCTGGACTATTAAAATCTAGTTTAGAAAATTTTGCTCCTACCCTCTTGCACATCTCTTTTAATATTTCCTTCAGATACTTATTCATTTTTCTTTCCTTTTAACAGTCACTCTTAGATAATTCCCCTCTCTCTTCTCTGCCTCTTTAGGAACTACATAAGGAATATGTTTAGGTTCTTCTTTTACTTCTTTTTTCTTTTTCTTTCTCCTTCTTCTCCATTCTATAAAAAACAATGCTATAATTATTACGAGGCCCACAAACATATATATTCTTGTACCCCAGACGCCAAAAATCTGTTGATAAAGAAGTTGTTTCATCTCTTTCTCCTTTTAATGTTTAAGACATCTACCCTTAGCTTTTGCAGAAGTATGTTTACATTTCCATCTCTTTCTTCTAACCTTATTCTTTGGTCCTGATTTCTTTGCCATCTTTATTCTCCTCTAATCTTTTTTTCCAATACTTTGGGTCAAGTAAAAAATCGTCTATGCGAGGATGGTCTCTAAATGCAGTATCATCCAATCCCAATTTCTCACATATAGGTTTTATTAAACTCCACTTATCAATGTTTATTGCAAGAGTTTTTGATTCATCTAAAATTCTTTTGATAATAGGAATCCAAAGTAAAATCTTTTCAATTCTCTCCTTCTCTTTTATCTCCATTTTCTCCCCTCCTCATTCCTTCATCTTCGTCTCAGTCATCTCTCCTACTATATTCAATTCCTCATACATATTCTCAGGAGGACACTCAAGTCTTCCCATCTTGTGATGGTCCAACATCTCTGCATACCTCTTATACTTATTAGTCTTTTCAAGGCCAAGAATAGGATGAGTATCAAGTAAAACTGTCGTCATGGTAGAATGGTTACAAATCAAATACCCCGCTTTATCCATATACCCATAATAAAAAGCAGGGGCCATAACCCCTCTTTCTTCTACATATCCATCATTACTAATATCTTCTCTTTCCCTTAAAGTTTTGATTACATCTTTCCTCATTAATTGTCCATGTCCATTTATCCCTCTCTTCATTAAATAGTCCTCATCCCCTAAATCAATTATCCTTTCAGGTTCATCTTTTCTCATGAGGTCAAATATGTGTTTACCATCAAAAGTAAATATGGCTCCAACATTGAAACCTTTTTCTTTGGATTTATCCATCAGCCTTATGAACTCTTTCAACCATCCTTTTGGACACAAGTCATCATTTAGGATTCTTCCAAGGAACTCTATCTCCTCTATTCCTTCACTCCATTTAAAAAAATCATTTATCATCTTTGCATACATATGATTCTCATCATAATACTTGAATACAAATTTAATATGGGGGTAATGGGATTGAAATCCCTTATTCTTTTCTAGTCCTTCCAGGAACTCCCTTGTCCCATCAGTGGATCCATTATCAGCAAGATAAAGGTAATGGGGTTCAAAAGTATTGTTCAGGTAATGGTAGAGAGCAATCTTTGTGTACTCTAATCGATTAAAATTAGGAAATAGTACTGCAGAACGTTTTTTTATTAAATTCTCAAGAAGTTCTTCTACTTCACTGAAATCGGTTTCAACTGTTAGGTTCATTTCTCCCCCTTCCCAGTTAGATACTTCAACAACCCCCTATTCTCTTTTAGTATCTTATCCACTAGGGTTATGTCTTTTTCTAACTCTTCATTTCTCCTCTTGTTTCCCTGTATCTCATCAACAATATGCTCTCTTGCATTAACCAGATCTTCAATCTTCTTCTCTACTGAACCTCTCCAATTACAACTTATAGCCTCATTAAAAGTATCTTCAATCATTTTCTTCCTCCTCACTTAACAGAATATTTGCCTTTATAATCAATTTATGGAATTCCTCCTTTGTCATTATTGCTAATAATCCAACCACTTCCCTTATCTCTGGACAACCAGTTTGTTCCCCTTCTCTTCTTCCTCCAAATTTACAATCGCAAACATTGGGGCTTGAATAACAACATAATTTACTTCTCAAATTTTCCAAATTTATAATCAAATCTCTTCTTCCTATTCCAAACATATTCAACCTCCTTTCTTAATCTCCAATCCTCCATAATCCAAAAACTGTTCTACTCCATCTATTATGTTCTCAGGAGTAGGATTATTAAGAGCCAGGATTCTTCCCTCTTCATTGTAGTCATTAAATCTACTTGCAAAAGGCATCCCAGGATAAGAGGTTAATACCAGTCTTACCCCTAAGATATAAGCGAAGACATACATACTTGAAAGAGTCCCTATAATCCCATTGCTGTTCAGTAAGTATGCAGCAGTCTCTGCTATCGTGTCATCATGGCACTTCTCACTCCCATCTACCACATAATCTGTTCCTAGAGTATCCGTCTCAATCACGTTCCAAGAGTTGACAGTGTTCATACATGCTTTAGAGGTTCCGAAACTTACACCACCTCCCACACATTTAATCCTCTTATAAGCAGGATGGACCCCCTTTCCACTCCATCTAGATTCAGGATGAAAACATACATAAGGAGTCTTCATAGGAGACTTTAATTCTTTCTTCAATAGGTACTTAAACTTTCCTGTCCTGAAGTCTGGACCCCCACAGGGGAATCCTTCCTCTCCATACCTTACACTCTTTTCTTCTGCCAGGATGTCATAAGTAAATCTCATTCCTTCATATCCCACCATGTAATCCTTGAAGAATTTAAAAGCTTTCTCATTCCTTGGACCCACTGCAATGTTTACCTCTTTGCCGCAGTGGTTAGAGGCAATCCAAAGAGCGTCTCCGAAAAGAATTTTTCTACAGTCTATGATCATTTTTTCTCCTTTCCCCCTCCCCCTGTATCTCATACTTCTTCTTAAGGAATCCCCAGGAACTATTCTTTCCATTGAATTCCTCATACAAGTATCCTATTGGAACATTCCTATCCTTCACATTGAATATCTTCTCATGACACTTTCCATCCATAGAAGTGCTCCTACTTTTGTTGCATAAGGTCTTATTGTCCACAATCCTAAAAACCACTCCTACTTTTTTAGAGAAGTTCTTACTGCTGTACCCCAATATTTTAATAAACCACCATTTAATTAAAATATTGGCATTACTCAAACAATGCCTACACTTGGCACAATTCCCTCTCTCTTTTGAATAGAGACACTTTATCATCTATTTCCTCCCATTAAAGCCTTCCATCCCTCTTGGTACTCCTTATTCATCTTTAAGCAATTCCACATCTGAGGATCCCACTTAACACTCCCCTGTTCATCCTTCTCATAGAAATCCTCCATTATACTCCACTTACTACAGTAGTACTGAAAACCTTCTCTCACACATTTGTCTCTATGCTCTGCCAGAGTAGGTCTGTGGCTAGCGTGTTTGTGGGTTATGGGGACTAATTCAGCTACTGCTAACCTTAACCCTGCCCATCTTATTAAAAGGGAGTAATCGAAGTCATCCACCCCATAAGGGAAGGCTGGGTCCCAGTATCCTGTCTCTTTCTCAATGTACCACTTAATCTTCTTCAAGTGCTCCTCATACTCCACATAATTGTAGCTCTTCTCTTTCTCCTCTTTCTCAACCCTCTTCAGAAGGGTGTCTCTCTCTTGTAAGAACCTAATCTTTATTCTATCTATAGTGGTCTTAGGAATCAGCATACAACAACTCGTAATAAAATCAGTTTCCCAGTAATCCTTTCCCCTCTTCTGTCTTCCTCCAGTAATGGAAGTCCCTACGGCTCCTATATCGTCAGGGTCTCTCTTGTAGACCTCTAACATATCCTGTATCCAATTCCTAGGAACTACGATATCGCTATCGCAGATTACTATGTAATTCCCTTCAGCAAACTTCATAGCTTGATTTCTCCCTATCCCTATCCCCTCATTCTTCTGATTGAAATGAATCTTTACTATCTTGTCTCCTTTATTGGTATGATCCAATTGATACTGCCTGAGGTAATTCTGTACCTCTTCCTCAGAGCCATTATCCACGATACAGACCTCATGGGGAACTTGGGTATGGGCATCTATCGATTGTAAGAGCCTGTCTAAGTCAAATAAGTTGTCCCAACTTACTATACAGATTGAGAACTTGTCTTCCATTAGATTTCTCCTTTTAATATTTAGATATTTGAAATCTTAATCGCTTAAGTTCTTCTCTCAGTAATCTTACCTTCTTGTTTAATCGTTTCCTTTTCTCACTACCTATCCAAAGACCAACAATTATTCCTATCCAAATTCCTGTAATTAAACTACCCATCATTTCCTCCTTATCTCTTTCATACTCACTATACATCCCGTAGGGATTATGAATACTTGGTTATAAGTATTCCCATTTTCTACGTCTGGTACACACATCCCGTATATCTTTGTCTCTTTCTTATCCTGAGAGTATAAATATCCCGCAGAATAGCAGTCCACTGCCTCACAATTTTCCATCTCTTCTTCATGAGTCCACTTGGAAAAAGATTGAGAATCTTTCCAAAGAATTTCCACTATGGGAAGCTTCTTATTTGTCTTTACTCCTTTATCCATTTCTTCCTCTTATCAGCATCTCTGCTGTCTCTTTTCCTTGTAAGATTGCATCTTCCATTGCAGAGTATTCCCAGGCTCCATATCTTCCTATGGAATAGATGTCATGGGAATTCAACCACTTCATTATCTTCTCTACATTCTCTTTTCTATTCTTATCATAGATGACATAGGCGTAGGGGATATTTAGTTCTACTAGGACTTTACTACTCCCAATATACATACCGTCCACTCCGGGATTTTCTCCACGATATGCCTTCTCTGCATACATAGACCAATGGCTTGGGGGAGCCATAGAT
>SDBV01005207.1_pt1 | contig 18410 bp, 3 predicted proteins | sample 2277081 | NCBI WGS metagenome assembly SDBV01 (sample SAMN10402039, study PRJNA504765) | marine sediment metagenome | isolation source: marine sediment core GS10_PC15, 223 cmbsf | place: Arctic Ocean: Southern Knipovich Ridge | collected 2010 | reverse complement strand
TAGCGAGTATTCTTTCCATTTCTTATGGTCTGAGTAAATTTGTTAGTGGGATGATATCCGACAAATCCAATCCTCGCTATTTTATGGCTGTCGGGTTGATGATGACAGGAGTGTTAAATATTTTCTTTGGAATGTCTTCCTCGCTGCTCTTTTTTGCTGTTTTCTGGGGATTGAATGGGTGGTTCCAAGGATTTGGATGGCCGCCATGTGCACGATTTCTTACACACTGGTATTCCCATTCTGAAAGGGGGTCTTGGTGGGCAACGTGGAATGTCTCTCACAATGTTGGGGCATTTATCATTCCTTGGATTGTTGGGGCGTGCTTATATTCCTTTGGCTGGCGTGTTGCTATGTATGTTCCTGGGGTTTTGTGTATTTTTGGAGGTTTTTTCCTGATCAATCGCCTGCGGGACACTCCCCAATCTTTGGGATTACCTGCGATAGAAAAGTTTCGGGATGATCATGTTGACGCACATAAGAACTTTGAAGGGCAGGAACAGGAGTTGTCGACAAAGCAGATTCTGATCGATTTCGTCATCAAAAATAAATACATTTGGATCTTGGCGATTGCTTACTTCTTTGTTTATATCGTTCGTACGGGTGTTAACGATTGGACGGCGTTGTATCTTATGGAGTCTAAGCAGTACACCCAATTAGGTGCAAATGGATGTGTGTCTCTTTTCGAGGTGGGAGGTTTTTTTGGTAGCCTCGTTGCGGGGTGGTCTTCTGACTATCTCTTTCAGGCACGAAGAGGGCCAGTGAATGCGTTATTTGCTGTCGGGATGGTTATATCACTAGCAGCTTTCTGGTTCATTCCGCCAGGGTATGCAGTGCTTGATTCAATTGTTATGTTTATGGTGGGTTTTGCAATCTTTGGGCCTCAGATGCTGATCGGTATTGCTGCTGCGGAGTTGTCGCATAAGAAAGCTGCGGCAACAGCTACAGGCTTTGTTGGGTGTTTTGCGTATTTGGGCGCAGCTGTGGCAGGGTATCCTTTCGGGAAGCTGACACAGACGTTCGGATGGGATGGCTACTTCTTAGGAATGGGAGTTTGTTGCGTGTTGTCGGTATTTTTGCTTGTGCCTCTTTGGAATGTCACGAGAAGAACGAGAACTGTTCCAGTCAAAAAACCGGAAAAGGTTCTTTCCACCTCCCGCGGTGTTGCATAAGACGAAAGATTCATTGCGAATAATGTCGGCAATACACATAATTCGCACTTCATCAACTCATTATTCGATAGTATTATGTGGGTTCCTTTACACGTCCATTCTCAGTATTCTATTCTTGATGCATCAGCTTCCGTGAAGGATATAGCAGAGAGGGCTGCGGCTTTTGAGATGCCAGCGGCAGCTCTCACGGACCACGGAAATATGTTTGGGGCGGTGGAGTTTTTCAAAGCTTGCAAAAGCGCGGGAGCTAAACCGATCATCGGCTGCGAGGTTTATGTCGCTCCACAGTCTCGATTTCACAAAAAAAAAGAGCGTGGTGAGAAAACTGCACATCATCTCGTTTTATTGGCGAAGAACAAACAGGGGTATCACAATCTCTGTAAGCTGACTTCCATAGGATACCTGGAAGGGTTCTACTATCATCCTAGAATAGACCATGAGGTGCTCGAACAATATAGCGAGGGGCTGATTTGTCTCTCGGGATGTATGGGAAGCCGCGTATCACGAGAGGCTTTGGAGGGTACTAAGGAGAGCTTAATAGAACTCATCGGTTGGTTTCAACAGGTGTTTGGTGAGGACTATTACCTTGAATTGCAGCGCCATCAGATGTCGGAAGAGGACCTTCAAGCAGATGGTATCTACCAGGAGTCGTGGCTCTATCAATTGTATCAGGATAGCCTCACAAAGCAGGAGAAAATAAATAATGTTCTTCTAGAGGTGGGACGTGAACGGAACATCCCTCTTGTTGCTACGAACGACAGCCATTATATCGATCGTGCGGATTGGAAGGCGCATGAGATATTATTGAACATTCAATCCGGTGAGCCGTGCGAAATTTGGGAGAAGGACTCACAAGGCAATCCTAAATTCCGTGTGCCCAATCCAAAACGACGCGTCTATTCTTCACATGAGTGTTACTTTAAATCCCCGCAGCAGATGGAGGCTCTGTTCCATGACATTCCAGAAGCAATCACGACAACATTGGAAGTCGCCGAGAAGTGCCAGCTGGAATTGGACTTCAAAACTAAGCACTATCCTGTCTATGTTCCTCCTCATTTAGAGGGAAAAAAGTATACGAATAAAGAACGCAAACAGGAGGCAGAAAAGTACCTCTGGAAGCTTTGTGAAGAAGGAATCCCCAAACGGTATACCCCTGAGCGGCTGGAGAAAGTTCGAGAGATCTATCCCAACAAGGATCCTCTGGATGTCGTAAAGGATCGTTTAAAGCTTGAAATGGGCGTCATTGCTCCAAAAGGGATGTGCGACTATTTGTTGATCGTTTGGGACTTCATCTACTGGGCGAAACAAAACGACATCCCTGTCGGTCCCGGTCGTGGTTCTGGTGCAGGATCTGTTGTCTTATACCTTATCGGCGTCACCGATATTGAACCCCTTCGATTCAATCTCTTCTTCGAGCGGTTTATTAATCCCGAGCGTTTGTCCTATCCGGATATCGATGTCGACATCTGCATGGAACAACGAGGTAAAGTGATTCAATATACCCTGGAGAAGTATGGCAAAGACAGTGTAGCACAAATCATCACCTTCGGCACAATGAAGGCTAAAATGGTCATACGTGATGTGGGACGTGTTTTAAGTGTTCCCCTTTCCAAAGTCAATTCGATCGCAAAGCTCGTTCCTGATGACCTCAACATCACGCTACAAGAAGCGTTGAAGAAAGACCGCGACTTTCGACAAATGTATGAGGAGGATGAAGACGCGAAGAGGATTATCGATATCGGCAGAAAACTTGAGGGTTCCATTCGCAATACAGGCACTCATGCTGCTGGAATGATCATAAGCGGAAAGCCGTTGACGGATCTTATCCCGGTCTGTGTTGCTAAAGACTCAGAGATGCCCGTCACACAGTTCTCGATGAAGCCTGTGGAACAGGTTGGAATGCTTAAGATGGACTTCCTGGGTCTCAAGACGCTGACGGCTATAAAAATTTGCGTTGAGGCTATCCAAGCCACTACGGGAGAAGAGATCGATTGGATGAATCTACCTTTAGATGATAGCAACGTCTTCAAACTTCTAAACCAAGGAAAAACCCTTGGTGTTTTCCAGCTAGAATCGGGAGGGATGCAGGACCTGGCAAGAAATCTCCACCTAGATAAGTTTGAAGAAATCATCGCTGTCGGTGCGTTGTATCGTCCAGGCCCCATGGACATGATCCCTTCTTTCATCAGTAGAAAGCATGGTCGTGAGCCGATCGAATATGACCACCCATGGATGGAGAGTATTCTTGCCGAGACGTATGGCATCATGGTGTATCAGGAGCAAGTGATGCAAATTGCGAGCAAGTTGGCAAACTATACCCTTGGAGAAGGGGATGTCCTTCGCAAAGCTATGGGAAAAAAAGATCGGGAGCAGATGGCCAAACAGCGGGAAAAGTTCCGACAGGGGGCCTTGGAGAATGGAATTGACGAAAAAATCTCTATGCAGGTTTTTGACAAAATGGAGAAGTTTGCTGCCTACGGCTTTAACAAGTCACATGCCGCAGCTTATGGCTATATCTCCTATGTTACCGCTTACCTGAAAGCGAATCATCCAAAAGAGTGGATGGCCGCACTCATGACTTGTGATAGTCACGACCTGACGAAAGTGGCGAAGTTTATCAGGGAATGCCAATCGATGAATATTCCTATCCTTCCCCCCGATGTCAATGAAGCGGGGGTGTCTTTTACCGCTACCCCACAAGGGATTCGATTTGCGATGAGTGGCATCAAAGGGGTAGGTGAGGGAGTTGTTGAAGCGATTATCCATGAGAGGAAGCAAAAGGGTCCCTTTACAAGTTTCTACGATTTCTTCAAGCGGACCGATTGTAAGAAAGTTGGCAAAAAAGTGATCGAGAGCCTAGTCGAGGCGGGGAGCTTTGACTTTACAGGATGGTCGCGTGATGCCTTGCGGCAAAGCGTGGAACCGATGTTTGAAACGGCAGCAAAAGAGAAAAAAGAAGCTGAGGTTGGTGTGATGTCGCTCTTCTCACTGACAGGGGACACATCAGAGAAGCACTTCTCAACCCCTCCACAGGTGAAAATCACTACGACCAAAGAAGAGATTCTTCTAAAAGAAAAAGAACTTTTGGGATTTTTCCTCACCGGCCATCCCATGGACAGATATATGGAACTTTTGCGTCGAATGTCTTGCGTTCCACTCAGACGTGTCGAACCCATGGACCACGATACGGTCTTCCGCTCCGCTTTTCTCGTGGAATCGGTAGCTGTGAGGTTTTCTTCCAAAACCCAAAGGAAGTTCGCTATTCTAATGATTAGCGATGGGATCGAGAGTTTTGAACTTCCCATCTGGTCCGATCTCTTTGAAGAAAAGCACGCCCTCATTCGGGAAAACCAGCTACTCTATGCTGTTTTGATCGTCGATAAAAGCGAAGGAGCCACGCGGCTGTCCTGCCGATGGTTGGATGATCTCACCAAAGCCACAGAAGCGATGATTCAAGAATGTGATCGCGCTTATGATCGAGCGAAACATCTAGTGGCGAGAGGGGGGCGATCGAAAAAGAAATTTACACCCAAAGGTAAAACGGTACAGAAAGCACAAGCGCCCAAACCCCAAGCCCCTAAAAAGCTATTGCTCTCGCTAGACGCCGACAAAGCGAAGCTGAGCGATATCCTAAAACTAAAAAAAATCTTTGGCGAACACCGAGGTGAAAGCGTAGTTCAGTTAGATTTTACCTTGGAAGGTCAAAGCATTGCAGCTCTCCATATCGACGCTCCCTGGGGAGTGAATATTACCTCGCAGTTTCAGAAGGAGTGTCAGGAGCTCCCCGCAATTCTTAGTTGCAAGATAAACACCCAATAGCCATAATGCGATCTTAAATTGAATATATACTCACACCGCAGGTCGTTTTCTCCTCCTCCCTCTACCCCTCGGCCTGCGGTATCTTTTTTCAATGACGTCAATTACAGAGGTTCCTCTGTGGTTCAATATCCAATATTACCACCGAAAGCAGAGAATCTCGGTAGTAGACCATTTTAGCCGTTTCCTGATATGTCGAGCAGCAGTTGATCTCTATGTTCACGGTAGTGGGCGGCATCGTCGGTGCGGAAGGCTATCACGTGCTCGAGCAGCTCTACTTTCTGCTTATAGAGCTCTTTGCTTTCGACGAGCCATTGTTTCACCGCATCGAGCATACCGAATTCGCTGTCTACCATATGCATAACATCGCCTTGTAGCCATGCACATTGGGCAAGCTTGTGGCATAGTTTCGGGCGTGCCTTACTCGATAGGAAGGGCGTTACCCACTTCTTCTTATTCACGCCGGCTTTACTTAGCGCGCCGTTAGGCTCCATGATCCAGCAGCCTGCGACGGGGTTTCCGATGAGATATGTCTTCAGTCCCTCGGCATCACCTTCACTGATGAGTGCGACGGTCCATTCTCCCTCTTTCTTCACCACGAGCACGTGGTGGATAGGCTTTTGGTCTGCCGTCACCAGGTTATTATTTTGTCCTTTGAAGGTTGTGAGCAAGTTCTCGCTGATGAGGATGTCGTCGTCGAAGACGGCCGCGACCTTTCGATCTTGCAGCGCCTTGTTGAGGGAGTATAGGGCCGGCATGGTCTCGTCACCTGCCATGCCGAAGGAACTCGCCACCACGCGGCTTTTGTCGAGAGCTTTCCATGGCACTTCCTCTTTGACGACACGAGATGCCAGCATGCGTTCGTTTTCTTCCTCATTCATCAAGTTCTTGTGAAGGCTAACCTCTTTGGTTGCTCCGGAGCACTCTTCACCGCCCCAGACCTGTTCTGGGATAACCGTCTCATTTTCCTTATGCCATGCCAGGATGCTGTCTAGTTCCTTTCTTACGTCGTCCGCGCCATCTCCGAGAAGGTCCACGGGGATCTCGTCAGCTGCCTGTATCAGGGCTTTCCAACCCAGCAGCCTCTTGCGTGGGGCGCCATGGGCGAGGAGGAGGTCGTTGCCGTGTTCTTCGACGAGGTAGCTCTCCCACCTGTCATGGAGCTTTTGCCGCTCTTCGTGGTCGGTACAGGCGTTCATCGCCCGGTCCATATGCTTGCGGAGTGTTCCCCGCAGCTGGTCACAGATGCCGTGGAAGTTCACCGGCGCCTCGCGCTCGATTTGGTATGCTTTTGTGGCGTCGATCACTTTATCTGTCGTCCATGTGCCTTCCATCCGTTGGGGTATGAGGAAGTGCAGAGAGTGTGTGCCTCGTATCAACCCTCGCATACGCATCACAGCCTGCTGGAGGTCGTCCCATGTGACTTTGTTGGATATCAGGACGAAAGCGTAGCTCCCTGGCGGTTGATCGACGTCGGCGCCGATGGTATGCGCCTGGTCGTAGTAGGTTATGGGCCTCGTGATACCTTTGTCATGCAAGATGCGGGCGATCTGCTCTTTGTCGGAGCCGGGCAGCGTCTCCACGCCCTTGTCTGTCAGAAGAGCGAGCGTCGAAACGCCGTCACCGCTCTGGTAGAAGAGGACGCCTTTGCGCTCGGGGAAGGCGGCAAGAAGCGCTCTTGCCACCTGCTCATTGCTGTCGCCGGGGAACTGCGCTCCCACGTCGATGACAGCACTCATATTGTCGTCGCCGAGCTGCCTTATGCGCTTTACGATGTGGCCGCAGCTGCCGGTGTCGACAGCACTCACTTTCTGGTTTGCCGGTCCGCGCAGGACTTCTTCGATCTGCGGACCGATCTGTGCGTTTGGATGCTGCTCCACGTTACCCGGCCAAGTACGTGCAAACGACCATGTACCTCCGAAGCCATCGGTCCGTCCTACGAACCTGCCGAGGTCGCACGGTGTATTTTTCAGCTGCCTCGGATCCAATTTGACTTGGGCTTGCAACTTGGTGGCGAGATAAAAGCTCACAAGCCTTTGCGCTGCGCGCTTCCTATTTTCATCTTCACCAGTGAGTGTGTTCTGAATGCGTGCTGTAAACTGCTCTAGCACCTCGCCGTCCCTGAGGCCTTCTAGGCTGATATTCCTCTCAAAAAGAGCGATTATATCGGCGCCGAGGGGCGACGATTTATCGCGGCGCACTTCGGCGAGCGCCACCTGCAGTAGCTCTTTTGTCTCTGTGCTCCTGTTCCACACCTTTCTGTGGTACTGACAGGATTTCAGCAATGTCTCGTTAGGCCCTTTGTAGAGGGTGCCTTCCTTGGGCACTCCATTTTCCGCGGGTATGGTGAAAACTTGGCTTGGCAGCTGTTCCGAGCGTGTGTAGTTGACGAAAGCTCTCGCGGCGAAGATATCCTTCATCTGGCTGAGAGCGTCTTTGAGGAAGCCGAGATCCTGCCCTATCGCGCGGCGTATGACGTTAGTTTCACCATTCCAAACCAGGAGCTTGCTGTAGAACTCTACTTGGCTATCGTAGTGATTCTCACTGTCCGAGAGGAGATACGCCATAAACACCTTCTCGCTGACAGCGCCTTCCAAGTCGCGGGCGTAGGTATCCCATGCATTTGCAGCTACCTGCGTGCGTATCCGCTGCACCGTCTCTTGCTTGGTGTAGTGCTGCGTACCTTGTTCGATACCGATATCGCTTTCGTATCTGGGAAGATCGTCGAAGTAGAGCTTGCACGCCCCACGTACGGCTGCTGGGTTCACAGGCTCCTCGGGACCCACAGGGAAGCTCAGCTGCGTGCGCGGGTCATACTCAGACGCCCACTCATCACAGAGAGTGTGGCCTTTGATCTCTAGGACGCGCAGTATTGGCTGGAGCAGGTCCATCTCGGCCCTGTACGCTTTTTCGTTGTTACAGAGGTCCCTCACCGCCGTCTTCCAGCGCTGCACCCAGTGTTCGTTTATCCCCATCTTACTCAATGCAGACTGGAACAGACGGCCCTCCATGAGTTGTAGAGTCAAATCCTCCGAACGGCTCTTGTCGCCATCGGTCTGGGCCATTGTCCAGGCAAAGATCTGACCGCGCAGCCGCTCTCGTCCCTGCCTGATGAGCTCGTGGCGCTCTTTTAGCATCAGCTGCAGGGCGTGTAGGTCGCGCGGACGCGTGACGAGGATGATACCCTCCTCCTGCGCCGCTCGCAGCTTGGCAGCGAGACGTATGAGGCCCTCGCGGTCGCACAGCTCCCTGTCGAACGTCAACACGTCGACTTTTCTTCCGAAGCGCTCGTACAGCATCTGCACAAAGTCGGCAGCTCCCGTGCCAAAGAGTGCGTTGGGGACGACGTACATGGATATCTGCCCGCGTCTCGCGTTAAGCAGGGCGAGTATGGGTGCGAGGACTTTGCTTTTCCCTGCGCCCATGATCAGCTGTATCACACGACCGGTGAAGTGCGGCTCGTTTTGACATGTGGTCATCAGGTCGATGAGGTCATTTTGCTCAGGTCGTAAACGCTGGCCCGCATAGTATTCATGCACCATCAGGATAAGATTTGCGGCTGTGGGCTCGTATACACGCATGGCACGTCTCATCTGCGCGGCTTTCTGCTTGTCATCGAAGGAGGCGTCTTCTTTTACTGCGCGTGCCAGCTGTTCACCTAACCGCCGCAGGTGCTGCTCTTCGGTTTTGAGGTAGAGGTAGCGGCCCACGAGGTTTTGTGCTTGCGCGGAGTCAGCATAGGGGCAGCGTGCTTCCCACCGCTCTCGCGAGCCGTCGAGTGCGAGTCCGATGCATTCGTCGACGGTTGCCGCCCGTCTCGGCCCCATCTGCTGAAGCGCTTCGCTCATCTGCCGCCCTCGCCCTTCTGGCAGAGCATTCACGCACGCTAGCAGCAGCTTTTCGAGGGCACGCGCTTTGTTTTCGACACGGTCGATGTGCGAGCCGAGCTCTCGCAGAAACTCACCGTCGGGGGTGCTGGAGGGAGCGTAGGCGACGCTATCGAGCTCTACAGCGGCATCTCCTAGTAGGAGAGGCGTCGCCTCGGCGGGGCTGTCGCTCTCTTTTATGTGGCGCCATTGCTCCAGCACGGGCTTTAGGGTGTAGGGGATGTCGACCTCGATCTTGTCATTCGCCCATGTATGCCCTGGAATCGCTCTCTTTTGGCCGACAACCATCTGCGCACGCGCTTCGACCATATCTGCGCCGTAGGCTTCCAGCAGTCCGACAAAGCTCTTACATTTCAACGTCTTCAGCAGCTCGTGGACAAATGTTTCAAAGATCCTTTTTGTATCCTTGTCGTACTCACTGCCGCCATAGGGACTTCGTTCCACGGCAGGGAACGCAGGCCATGTGGCGGTAGGGTGGTTCGCGACACATTTTCTGACAGCTCGGAGCAGCTGCCAGTATGCTTTATAGGCCACGTCTGGCCTGAGAGTTTGGTCGTAACCCAAGGCCTCGTAGTCGACGGTGAAAGTCTTTTCCGTCTCTTGCCAAGCGTCGAGATAGGCACACAGCCCGTCGTATTCCTCTTCTGCGCCATCGCCGCCCGTCGTGAGCAGCTCGTACGCTCTGCGGAAGAGAGGGTAGGGCGAGTGAGGAACCGTCAAAAACCGCAGCTTCGTAAAGGGAATGGTCTCCACCTGCTCACCCTGCAAGATTTCTTGGAAGGCACGGCCTATTAGGTCCTTATCATCAATATGTTGGTGCACTTTTCGGTATTCATTTTCGACAAGTTTGGCATCCCAGCACGGCGGGCTCACTTTGAAGTCGAAACCTCCTGGTGTCAGGCGGTCGCACAACGCTATCTGCGCCCAAGGCCCTGCTTGCTCATGATACAGAAGGAGCATTCGGACGATTTCCTCTTGCTCATAGGGCGTGAGAAGCTCGTTCAGGCGGCAGCGCACATCGGAGCGCTGACCGGTGAGGATGGCCTCAAAGTCTCTATCGATTTTCTCGTTGCGGGAGACTGTCTTTTCCGACGGTTTCCGCTGACGCTTTCTCCATAGTTTGACGAACTCCTGCAATTCCTCAGGCAGAACTTTCACGTCGACGGGGTACTCCTGCAGATGGTGATGCATATGCTGCAGCGTTAGCAGCCGCACCACTGCTGCGTCGACATGCATGTCTTCCTGCCCTTTGGGGGGCTGGACGATCCAGCTGAGGTAGCGTAGCTCCTCAGGGGTGTAAGCTCTGCCGACAGGCTGCGCCCATCGCCGCAGCAGCGAGGCCGCCTTTGGGAAGTCGGCGACAAAGGTGCTGAGGGCGGCGAGGTAGAGGTTCTGTGCGTGGGTAGACGCATGTAGCCCCTGGATAGGGTCGAAGGCGATGAGGGCGGCGCTCTCGGAGCACCTGCTCGCCCAGATGTCCTTCCACTCGGGGACAGCGGTACCCTGGTAGTACCTCTGCTGCCATGTTCTCATCTCTATCTGGGAAAGAAGCATATACTGGTGCTCACCGTCGCGGACGAGAAGACCCATCGGTTCTCCGAGCAGCGCCGCACTCACCGACTTCTGGGCTTGCAATATATGGCGATGATCACGCAGCTGCCACTGGCCTCCCACCGTCTTTTCGAACGAGAGAAATCGTTCGCCTTCGAAGGACATCGGGATATCGACACGCCTCGGCTGTTGCTTGTCATCGACCCAGACGAGGAGGTGCTCCGTCCGGAAGCCTAGCCGCGTGAAGGGGGCCGATTCCGGGCACGGCATCGTATCGTCGGCGAGGAATAGCGGCGTTTTGCTGTCCAGCGGCCTCACTTGCCCATTCATGTCGACAGTGTAGGCGGGTATGGGGGCGCCGTTGTCATGATGCGCGCAGATGAGAAGGGCGCGATCGGCATCTTTCTCTTCTCGGTGACGGCGCCAGAGGGTGAAGCCTTCCTGCAGCGCCTCTGGGAGTGAGAGAGCGCTCGCTTCTTTGCGAGTGAGCAACTGGTATTCGGCGCCTTCGAAGTCTAGAAAGGCGCGGTGGGGGTAGGTGGTAAAGCTCAGAGCTCCGTATTCCTTGTTCAGTGGGGAGTAGCGGGCTCGCGTCGTGTCACAGTGCATGGACTCCTTCCGCAGAGCGCCTAGGGGTTCGAGTTCGATACTCTGCTGCGCTTCCGGTGGCAACATCCCTACGATATCGACGTAACCATTTCGACAGATGGTGCTCGTCTCCCAGTCGATTTCTATCGTCTCTTCACCATCCTGCAAGATGGTGAGGGGGTAACAGTGGTAGACACCTTTGGACGCTGTCTCCTCGTGGATATGGCGACGACACACCTCTAGATGATCTTCTGCGTCTGAAATCTCAGTTTCTGTCTCCGTCAGCAGCTTGAGGAGGCCATGATTCTGCCAGCTTGATCCTCGATCTTTCTTGCCATACCACCTCAAAAGGTAGTCTCTCTTCCTTTTCAACCAGTCTCGCCGCTCCTGCAGCTCCACATAGCTGTGCAAGACGGCATGTAGCTCCCGCTGTTGCGCTGATGTATCGACAACGCCAGCGCCGTCCCACCGCTGTCCATACGACTCGCCTAGGACGGCGGTGAGCAGCGCCCCTCGCCTTTCAGGCAGCGCCATCGCCTGTGCCATAGCGGGTGCTAGCTTTTGGACAGCCATGGCTGCGAGCAGGCGCAGATGGGCATATCGCGGCTCCTTGGACTGACAGCGACCGAAGAGGAACGCTGCCTTCACAGTGTGGAGGTCGATGTTCTGGGAGTCACACGAGGGGTTTTGCGCCAGAAGAAACAGCATGGCAGCGCGGCTCGACTCTGATGGGGAGTCGCTCTTCATCAGCTGCGGCAGCAGCTCCGCGCACCTCTCCACGACGGCGTCGAAGGGTCCGGCCTTGCCGATAAGGTCTGTGGAGAAATAGCACACTTCGGCGACCCAGAGGAGTCTTGCTCTATGGAATGAAAGGTCCATCTGCTGTGCATCTTCTTCGATGCAGCGCATCAGAAGTGTTGAGAGGCGCTGTGCCACCGCCGGCTCATTTTTCACTGAAGTGCGAAAGATCTCTGACATATGCAAGACGGCGAGGAACCACTGCTGTGCGTCGGCTTCGAGAAGATCTCTCGAGCGGGTCTCGAAATGTTCGAACAGGTAGTCGACGTTGAGATGCTGCGACCCCACTGCTGCCATCAGCATATCGTACGTTTTCTGCACGCGTGCTGTGAGCGACAGTTGTTTAACGACAACGGCCTGAGGGCTTGTTGCAGACACAAACCGCGGCTTGAGAGCTTCCATACCCTTAGAATACTTTGAGGTGGCCGCCGGCTCAGAGACTTTGTGCGTCGGCGCGATTCTGAGGTTTTTGACCTCACGCGTGCCCTCGGTATCTCCGCCGCGTTGTTCGTGGGGGAAGGCGCAATTTTTTTGGAAAGCTAAATGGAACAGCTGCATCGTCATATGGTCCTGCGGCCCGAAATGCAACAGCTGAAACTCGTATTTGAGTTTGGAAACCTTGAGCTGCGTCGTGCAAGCCATCTCCAGAAGCTGAGCGCTCTGCTTCGCCAGCATATAAGCGTCTACTCCTGGACTCACCGTCGCTGAAGAGTAATACTCTACATCCGCGAGAGGAATCCCCAGCTTATCGGCGATCCACCGGTGCATGCGATGCACATTCTGGCTATAGCTGCTACCAAAGCCAGGGTTATTCGGGTCGGCACACAGCTTTTCAAGGACTCGGAGGTCGTGGAACCTTTTGGGACCGTATTCCGATGCGGGCAGCGATGTCCATGTGTGGTCGAAAAGAGGGACCACCTTCTCATCTCCGGCGGGTGCCGGTTGATTCCCCCAATAGCTACGCGCGAGAAACGACGCCTCCAACGCCCGGAATCTTCTGTCGAGATCCGTTGTCAGACGGTCGAAGCCGCGGTGGTGTAGCAGACGGGAAAAATGCACCCAGCTGACGTCGCAGTCGGCAGCTTCCGGCACCAGCTGCGACAGCAGCTCGATTTGTACGCGGTAGAGGTGAGCGATGTCGGCGACGACCCATGGGAGGATCTGCTTGTCCTCGTAACACTGATACAGCAGGCTCTCACCCGCGGCGTGAACGATCTCCATAAGGTCGCGGATCTTCTCCGCCGACACTCCGGCAGCAAAGGTCCAAGGCAACTCTGCTGTCGGCAGAGGCAGCGGCTCAACGAAATGGCTATGCATCCATAGAAGCCATTCGTGGCTTCGCAGCTGGCGACGCCGCAGCTCCGAGAGCGCGCGTCGCTCTTTTACCGCTGCGACGATATTGTCGACGGTTTCTTCGTCCAGGGGGAATTTTAGGTGTGGCATGGGCAGCGTGCTGTGTGCTATGCCTTGCTCCATACGTGACAACGATGTGCCGTCGCCGCCCGCGGCGCCTAGCAGACGCTCGACCTCCAGAGGCGCCGCAACGCTGTGAGGAAGTGTCGGCATAGGATAGAGCGACTTTAAAGGGACAAGCTCCATAGCGCCGAAGGTTCGGACGAGATGCTTCATACGCACCTGCCAGTCGAGGAATGTCGCGACGAGGGCCTCTAGCGCTTCTCTATGTTCCTCTGTTGTGACCCTCTCTGCGAGCTTGCTGAGCGCCTCGGGCAGCTTCTTTTCTTCGATTTTCTTGGCTATTGCGAGACACGCCTGCCGCTGCTCGAGGGGGATATAACCCTTTTGGAGAGACTGTAGGAGGTGTGTGCACATCAGAAGCCAAAGTTCGACTTTGGCGAGCTTGTAGGCGTCTTTCTCCTCCAAAACCGCCATAGTGATGACGTCGACGACACCGCTACCGGTCTCTAGCCGCGCCTTTTTCATTTCCGGCAACCCAGATTTTTTCGCGTAGAACGGGGTGCCGTAGGGGCCCTTCCTCTCCGTATTTTCGCGTATACACTGGATGGCGGCACACTGCAAATGCTTCGGGAGAGGACCCTGCGGTTGTATGCTCTCTTTCCACACGCACAGCCGATGTTCTTTTGGTACGCCATCTCTCACCATGGCAATGAACTGATCATTAAAGCCCCAATCTTCCTCTTTCGCAAAATCGAACGTCTTAGCAACGGCGTCGACCGCTGGGTCTGCTATAGAGTCCACATTGCGACCGAGGAGGCTTTTGATGGTCGCTAGCAGCTGTTTCGAGCCGTACGCCTTGCAGTCCCGGCCCACTACCGAGGGCGCCACGAGAGGCTCTATGAGCGCTTGCCACAGCTCGCTTTTCGTGATGAGATCGCGAGATAGATTGCTCCACATCACTGCCGGATCGCGGTGGAACACATCCTTACCGAGATGGTGCATATCGTTTTGTTCTCGAGACAGAAACCGCAGGCGGTAGCTGTCATCATCCGTGCGGGTGATCTGGAGAGCGATGAACAGAGCGGGCAAACTGTCGCCGCTCTCCCAACCTGTCGGGACAAACAGATGCTCCCCCTCCTTGAGGCGGTGGAGCTTCTTCTGCACTCTCTCTATGATGCTTTCCACCTCGTCAAACGTTACGACAACTTTGCCGTGTTCATCTTTTTTCGGCTCTGCTGGAGCCAAGTCCCAAAACTCGGAGAGCGCAGCGACTACACGTGATAGGTAGAGGCCACTGCCGTCGGTACAGCGGACGAGAGCTTGGAGATATCCCACCACCACTCTTGGCGAACAGGCAGCCAGGATCTCCCCACGGAGATCTTCGGCATTCCTCTGGAGCGAATCCGGGGTGAGGACCTGCGAAAGGATGAACTGGGAAGTGGGCATTTTCATATGCTCCAGCAGCCGCATCCACTCGCTCAGTTTCGTCTTGCAGCGTCCACTGTTGCCGAGAATACGCTGCCAGTGGGTCTTTACGGTGTTCGGACAGATAAGGACGTCCATGACAACGGACTCCACACGCTGGAATGCTGCCGTGACGGCAGGGGGCAGCCCCTCGACGCCGGCTATGCGCGGTCGAGCTCCCCAGAAAAGGTTTATGTTGGACTGCGAGATACTCTTAAGCGAGAGCTCCGCCCACCGCTGCAGCTCTTTTCCAAGCGCTACGCCTTCGCTTTCGGCACGTTCGGGGCCGCTGATTGCCACTCTCTCAAAAAATCCCGCAAGACGGGCGTTTAGGGTCTCGTTGGGGTTCATAGTGCTGGCATCCTTTCTGCTACCGCCGCAGCAAGCTCAGTCTTCCAGTCGACAAGTGACAGCGGCTTCGCCTCGAGGCTGTCGGCTTTTTTGAGCTCTTCGACGATGTCGGGAGGATCTGGGTCCTTTGGGTCGAACAGCACGCCGACGCCCTTTTTCTCCACGAACTCGGCGTTGCATTTCTCCCATTCGTAGTGCGGCACGGCCACGCCGAATTTGGGACGGCCTCCATTCCCCAGACTTTGCAGGAACTCCGCCGAAGACCCCCCGCCGGCTTTGAAGTTGTTGATATCCTCGATTTGCGAGAGTTCTGCCATTTCGTCTCCGGACAATTTCCCTAAGATATGAAAGTGGTACGGATACCCTTCTTTGGGGTAGTCCCTCGTCATCTCTTGCAGCTTTTTTTGGGCTTCCTTGTTTTCGCCGCATACGACGACGACATCCCACGGCTTATCATAGTGCTCTTTCGACAGCAGGAAGCGGTTCACTGCGAGGGCGAGATGCTCTTTCACCCCTAGCAGGCCGCGGGAGATCTTGTACACTTTATTGCTGTCGTGAATGCCCCACTTCTTCCGCAAATTTTCGATAGCCCTCTCGTCCGTGATGGGAGAAAAGCGATCCAATGCGGGCAGCCCCACGATCTTGATGGCGGTCTCTGTTGCGAAGCAGATATCTTCTGGCAGTCCGTGGACCTTACTGTCTGAGATCCCAAACCGCATAAGCCGCAAACGCTCGGGCAAAAGCATCTGCTGGGCGCGTTGCTTTACACACTCAGAATTGATCGAATAGTCGCAGTGGACCACCATCCACTGAACGTTCGCACGCCAGGCGAGGTTGTGGAGATCGTCGCGAAAGTGCAACGTCGAGATCACGAGATCTGTTTGATTTGCCAGCATACGTTCCAGGAGGTCGCAATTGGAGTTGTCGGGATAGCGGTCGGGGAATTCCGTTTTACAGAATATCTCCCAATTTCCCATCAAGAGAGTTAGGTTGGACTCCCTACCATGAGCGAACCATTGGCTGTACGTCTCGTTAACAGACATCTTGGTGCCGTCTTCGAATTGGACCTCGTTACGCGCGAGCGGATCGTACTTCTCCCTGATCTCGTGTAGATTCACCACATCGACCTCGTAGCCCAGTTCTATTAGATGGGGCACCGCCCCGCGTCTTACGGCATCGTGTCCTCCGCCGTTGCGTTCAGTGATGAAAGTGATATGCTGCTTCCTCTTAGACCTTCGCGGGTATTTCTCATGAACGCGCGTGCTGTAGTGGGCGACCTCCTGCAGGAACATCGATATCGCACGTTTCGCTTGTGGTGTGAGCAGACGGTCCCGCGCTCTTTTCAGATCCTCGAGGTTGCCACGTTTGATCCATCGATCGGTATAGATCCCGCCCCCGTCGGCGAAGTCCTTTTCCAGCGTCTGCAGAAGGTGGGGACCCAGGGCCAGCCACTGCTGCCATCGGACTATCCAAATGCTGATGGCGAAGACCACATCGCGATCACAAACCGCTTGTGAGAGAATATGGTGAGCAAAGGCTTTGAGAATATGCTCAACATAGGCACTATCGTGCAGCTCGTCGGCCAGAACCTTACGCAATGCTTTCTGGTAATGCTCATGCCGGCAGTTGACGATGCTCGACGCATTAGCCGATATTTTCTTTTCGGGCTTCAGCTCGTCCTCCTCTGCCATCGTCCACTTCACCTGGGCGAACTCGATGAATCGTTGCGCTATTGCGTCGTCGGTCAGCCCCACCATTTTTCTGAAGCGTTCAAAGTCGGTCTTGAGCAGCTGTTTGTTTCCCGCCTTACGCATATGAGCCACTACCCCGACGACATTCGCACGCTCAACAGCGGTCTTTAGCTTCTCCACGAGTTCCTCGGATAGATACTGCTTCGCCTTGGACTCCGGTTTACGCAGATTGATGCCCATAAGCGACCGGTAGACGCCGACCTCTCGCGTGAGCTGCCACAACTCCTCAATCCTGTCGGCGAGCTGGGCAAGCTGCGGTTTTTTCGGATCCAACGGGCGCCTGACGATGTCGATCGTGCGGACGGGCGTGGTGTCTATCCAGGCGATTTTGCCGTCCTCCGTGAAAACGATGTTTGCCGGCCAGCCGTTAGCGAAGTTAAGCCGCAAAATGGTGTTGTAGATAGCTGTTAGCGTCGATTCTTCCATCGCCTGCCACTTCTTGCAGTTTTCATCCTTCCCCAGAAGGTTCGGCACCTCCTCTGAGACGACGATGTAGTTCTCATCGGCAATATCAAAAGGTCTGCCTGGGATGTGATAGAGGTGCTTTTTGGGGACGATGAACAGGTCCGCATACTCCTGCTCCTCGGCGACTTTCTTGATTCGCTTCGCCATGGTGATGCGCTGACAGTTCATGTCCTGCTGCGAGCGCAGAGGAATATCTAGCCGCGCTTTAATGTAGTAGGGCAGCGTTGGCACCTTGGCGACAAAACTCCATTCCGATTTGTTTTCCAACCCCATATGCCCAAGGTCTTGGATTGACGGCGTTGCGCTACGGAAAAACTGCTCGTCTAGCCATTTTTTTACCGGATGGTCCACGGGAATCATAGACTGTCGCAGATCGACCCCATAGCCTGTGGGGTCGAGAAGCTCCTTCACATCGTCGGCACCGAAGAGCGTGGAAATCACCTCCTTCGCCTCGGGTGGAAGAGCATCGTAATGGGTCGGCTGTACCGGAGGGAGTGCTGTCATTATATTACCACCTCTTAATTATTAGTTTTGTTAAATTAATTGAATGTATTATAAAGTATTAAATATATTTTTGTCAAGATATTTTAAATACTTACAGTAATTCCCGGGTAAATTTTAAATAACTGTTGATTAACATCTTACATTAATTTCTTGTGTCTCAAATTTTTGGCTGGTGGTTTTTCTGTCAGCCGCTCCCGCTGAAGCAACTTTCTTATTGTTAATGATTTATTTACCACCGAGAGCACAGAGAACACAGAGAATGGAAAAAATTCGGGGTTTATTAAAAATAGACCCTCTCATAAAACCTCAAATTTCTCTCTGTGAACTCTGTGGTGAAATTTCCAGCGGGAATTTCTGGTAATTCTTTATTATTGTTGATCGATAATAGAAAAGTTGATACAATAAACACCTTTAAGAAATATAAAGAAGGTTGTAATATAGAATGAGTAACAATATTGGTTTTACTACGGCTGTTGAATTCAACTCCACCATATTTGAGAAGAAAACGATCGAGCAAAGAGCCATTGAAGGTTTTGACGATTATTTCTTTATTCAGGGAAGAAAAGCAACAGTCATAAAGCAAGACAATCCTAACGACAACTCTTATACAGTAAAAACTGAAGAAAAAGAAGCAAATATCCCCCTTAGTG
>SDBV01005206.1_pt1 | contig 18412 bp, 36 predicted proteins | sample 2277081 | NCBI WGS metagenome assembly SDBV01 (sample SAMN10402039, study PRJNA504765) | marine sediment metagenome | isolation source: marine sediment core GS10_PC15, 223 cmbsf | place: Arctic Ocean: Southern Knipovich Ridge | collected 2010 | reverse complement strand
GTTGAGGGCACCATTACCCGCAGTATAGATGCCGCTACCGCCCTCCGGGAAATGGAAGAGAAAGAAGCTGCACGCGAAGCGGCCGAGAAAATCGAACAGGAAGAGGCGGCCAAAAAGAAGAAATCCAAGAAGAAGAAAAAGGGCGCCTCAAAGAAACCGAAGAAGAAAAAGAAAAAAGCGGCCCCCAGAAAGAAACCCGCGAAAAAGAAGAAGCCGGGAAAAAAGAAAGCGGCGAAGAAAAAGAAGCCGAAAAAGCACTAGCTCTTAATCGGCTTGCAGGATACATCCCGCAGCACAAACACCTCTGGTTCCCCGGGGCGCACGCCAAAGTTAGCAGGCCGAGCGTCAAGTCGAATATCAATGCCGTATTTGGCTTCCAACGGTTGGGCAATTTCCTCTACTACTTGTGACCAACTCAGAGCGTCGAACCTCCAACTGCGCATCTCCGGAATGTCATCCAGAGGTTCTCGGATGTAGTAGAAAAGCTCGTCATCATGGGGAAAACCACCGTATTCATATACCTTCGGTAGATGAGGATCGATAATATTGTTGGCCACTAAGAAAGCAACGCAGCCCATCTCCCAGCCGTCATCCCAAGTAAGCTTTAAAATATTTCCATCGGTTAATAGGTAAGCGGCTCCGTACATCCCAGATCCCATGGCCGCAACTATTCTATCGGCGAAATCCAATTCCCCACCCCTCCAAAGTTCAGTTAGGAAGTTCAGTACCTTCCCGCGCCGAAAAACAGGGTCTAGTTGTAAAAGTCCACGCTCATCCAAACTTTCTAAAATCTCACTAGGATATGCATATTCAACTTCGTCGCCCATTGTAAATGAATCGCGAATCAACTGAATCTCTTGAGGAGTTAATGGTTGGTCAATCATCTATACCTCGCCATTATTCTCAGGGCCCGTTCGGCATCGCTTTTTTTCTGGTAGTGCTTCGGCCATCCCTTCGGCTGACGCGTTAGTGGTTCGTCCCAATCGCTTTCTCTGTGTTTATAGATACACCAAGGTCGTCCAGACTTTTCGTAGGGGTCTTTGCATTTTTGAAGTACACCCGTTGTTGGTCTGAGCCCTCCCACTATTTCGCTAGGCGCTCCTCGGGTAGGCAACAGGAGACGATATCGATCCCACCACTCTGTCCCAGCCCGCCCCATTGCGTTGAACGTATCCTCAGAGGGTTCTTCTGCACATATTTCGTCTTGTTGCTCAAACGACGTTACTCGCATGTTGTCATCATGAACGGCAACAGCAGCGAGCGCAGACTTAACTATGTCAAAGACCTGTGTCATATCATCAATCCCATAGCGGTGCTGGTTATCTAGAATGGTTAGCTGCCGAACCATTCTCCCAACAAAATAACGCCAGCTTTCTGAGTTGAAGTATTCTCGCTGCCCCGGTCCTTCAGGAGAAACCCAAATCGGCAGTCCCATTCTTAGCCACGGCTCCCGCCACGGCTCCCCAAATAACGCCAAGCGAACCAATAAAGCCTCCGCTAGGTTCCAATCAATTAGAAATGGGTTTCGATCAACTAGAAATGGGGTTGAGTAAGGACCAGGGGAAACCCGGGTCGCTGGTATTAGATCATGGATTAAGTCTGCTAGCCCCAACAATAACTCAGCAAGCTGTGCATCGCCAGTATCCCATACCCGGTCGGCAACCATTTGAAATGCCGGTACCATCGTTAACCAGCGTCCAATTGCTCCAAAATCATCAAAGGGGCGGAAAGGCCAATGCACACAACCAGTATCTTGACCAATTCTCCACTTATCTGGTGCAAAAGGATTCTCAATCATGGGACCGCTTTAGCTTATTGCCCTCTCTGTGATATCTTAATGGAATAGGACGCCAACTCTAAGACCCTCCAATGATTACGACCGGTTATGTAGCCCCACCAACTCTTCTAACAACAGGGAATCTGTTGTCGGGATTGGATTACGTCGGACAAACCCGCATCCGCACCGCTCCCAATCCACCGCCGAACTTCAGCACCTTCCGTTCGTTCGGAAGCGGCTACCGTCGGCCATTCGGACTTTATGGAGGAGGGGGCCGGGGCTACAGGTACAGTCGTCAGTATTGGCCGTACTATCCATACTATTGGCCCTACTACTATCCATATAGGAACTACGGTTCCTATTCTTATGGAGGAGCCCCGTCTTACACTTACCCCCAAGAAGCTCCCGAGCAGCCACCGCCACCAAGCGAGTTGTACAAGGAACCGTTAAGTCCAGAAGATAAGAAGCGGTATTGTGAAAACCTATACACCCCATACTGTACGACGAGCCCCGGTTCACGCTATTGCAACCGCTACAGCGATCTCTGCGACTAACGGTGGATTTCTTCCTCACCATCTGCGATACTTTGTTAAGTGATTTAATGGGGCCCCGTTATGGCTGAGGATAAAAAAAAGCAAACGCCAAATCTTTTGGCTGTGAAATTGCCGCCATTAATGCCGCTGCAAATTTACGCCATGAAGGGGGAGGAATGCGAACCCGAAATCCCCAAAGAAGTCGAACCATGTCGGGGTGAAATTCCCTTTAGCGAAGCCCCCTACATCCCACTCCCGCCAAAGGAAGAGCTTCCAGAAATTGATGTTCAGCCAGAAGAAGAATTCTGTGTTGAAATTGTAGAAGCTCCATATTTTGAAAAACCGTTACCGGAAGTTTTGGAAATCCCGGTTGAAATGCCTCTTAATGAAGTAATGAAGGAGGTAAAACTAGAGGACATCCCAGTTCTCCCCAGACCCGAACCTACACTCCCAAACCTAGTCAATGCTGTAGTTAATGGGTTGCGGGCTTGGAACCCATCTGACGACCTCATAAGCACCATAGCAGGAATTAAAACGAGTCCCGCTACAGTCGGTCAGCTATTACCTGCCAAACCTCGTAGGAGAAAAATATTCGACGCCTTGATAGAGCGCCGCATATTCACCAGACAATCATTTCCATTTTGGGTAATCGATTTCGGCACCCACATAATCGCCACCTTCGGTTATGAAACGGGAACCTATGTTCTTCCCGCAGGGAGTCCGGCCCTAGCCCCGGGCACCGTCGCCTCGACTCTGCCTTTTACGCTAGGACCCAATTTCTTGCAAATTGCTACTGTGGATCCAGCTATCTTCCTCGTCCCATTCGAGGGCCCCCTCACTGCCACTACCGAGCGGCTGGGGCCCTCAACCCAAGGAATTGTCCGTGACGTAACAATTGCTTTAGATCCATTCGCCGACTTCACGTTTGTTATCGGGGACAACTTCCTCGCTTTGCAGAGCTACGCCATGACGCTAGGCGCGCTAAAGGCAGGACAAGTAACCATCGATAGTCTGCCCTTCCCAACTGTTTTGCCGATCACCTCGGCGATTAAGATGGTAGGAGGCGTTAATAGCTTCTGGACTAACGCCTTTCCACCACCGCAGGTCTTTCTTAACCGCAATCAAATGAGTGTCAGCGAAATTAACGAATCGACACACCAAGGCCCTCCGGCACCAATTGAAATTGCCCTTCCGCCCGCCGGAAGTTACGAGATTGCTATTCAAGTGCCCTCCCGACCCATTTATCAATTTGGAGCATACAGCGGGGCTGGAACCCCGGTGGCATTTTTCTGGTCCGGCATACTAACACTGACTATCGAAGAACTCACAAAGATAGGAACGCTCGCCGTTCAAGAACCCAAAGCACCCAAAGCACCAACGTTGCCAAAACCTTGGGGGCGTCCACGCATCTCAGTACCTGAATCGAAACCACCACAGTTGCCGCCCGAACCAACGTCAAAACTGCCGCCCGAACCAACACCAGATCGGCCCCCCTATGAGGATTGGCCTCATTACAAAGATAAGCCAAACCGCTCTGATCTGAGCCAGTCTCGATTCGACCCGGACAGGCCTCCGTACAAACCTCCATACAAACCTCCATACAAACCTCCGCACGAGCCTCCCTACGAGCCTCCAGAGGAACCTCCAATTAGTCCCCCCAAACGGCCTACGCCTCCGGGACCCCCAACTCCAGTTCGATCCATGCGTCGCTACTTGTTGTGCTGGGATAAAGAAAAGAAGAAATTCGAAAAGAAGCCGATTAACCCCGGTGTCGTTTGTGAACCTAGCAGCGATATTCTAGTGGACGGTTGGACCGACGAAATGGGACTGTTCTAATGACATTTCAAGAAGATAAAGTTGCACTTCTCCGAAGATTCTTAGCGGCACGACCCCGCATCAACAAGCGAGACCTAGAACGAAAAGGAACTATATTAGGCGGCGCCTTAACCATGTTTTACGACCGACTCGCAGGAATTAACCAGGGCAATAAATTCCTTTCGGATCGCTATGGTGGAGGACTGCTAGCTCCCAATTTCGACCTCCTCGCCGAGATGCTTCAATATCGGCCGGGATTGGACAAGGCAGAACTTAGCGTAACGGAGCTTGCCCAAGACGGGCTATTCACTGTCCACTTCACAAGCTACGAAATGGGATTCGACCAAGTGTTCTATTGGGCCGTCAATGCGCCGGGAACACTTCTCAGCAACCAAAGAAAATCCCTAGCAAACCTCAACAACGAAGTTCAAAGCCGCCCCAAAGCCAGCATTCTGGATATTGCAGCGGATGACGCCCCAAAGGGAGCGTTAAATCACCTGTATGAAATACTTAACCGCCTAGTTGATGACTTCGAAGGCGTAACCGTAAATGCTCCTATCCTACCGCCTACAGGAGTCCTGGCCCCCATCTAGAAGGACATCCACTTCCTTTCCTAATTGAGCAGTACAGTCGTCTAATATCTCAGAATCGGCTCCCCACTGATGGGCTTTCCGAACCAGGCGAGCGACCAAACGCATCAAAGAATAGCAAGTCGGACTTTCCCAATCGTCTCCCAATGCTTTGCACATAGATTGTGCATGATCACAAACGTTGTCATGGATTGTCTCGGGGTCGGCCGGAAGCCAACCCCGAAGATTGCTAGTCGCTTGCACATGCGCAAAAGCGTCTACAATCCGATCTCTCAACTGTAATAGCGATTCAGTCACATTTCGGGCTCTGGAGGAATATCAGGTAACGTCGCGGCGTAGCCTAGAACTAATGGAATGCCGATTGCCGAGACCATATATCCAACCCATTTGGAAGTCAACGCGGTTCCCATCCCAACTAAACACCCCGTCGTAATTCCCACAAGCTTGCCCCAGAAAGCGCCGTCACCATTTGCAAGTCCTATTGGGCGCAGGACCCCTAAGACAGGGCCGCCGATCTTGCCCAGCCCACCAACAACCCGATCTGCCACTCCAACCCCAAAAGCATCTGACAGCGTATTTCCAAGACCGGCCGCCGCCAACGTCTGCGTTTCCTGACTTGTAGTAATTTTGCGCAAAGCCGGACCAAACGATTGGTTGATACCTTCTCCAGCAGCGATCATAATGAAGTTGTCGTAGAACCCAAAAATAAAACTTGTGAAACCAAAGCGCGCAAAGCTGCGCCAAAAGCTTTCGGGAAGCGGAGCCCCAATCGTAGGTACAACCGATGCGGTGGGAATAGAACTTAAGGGAGGGGCTGAGAGAAGGTACATAAATAGAAGCGCAGTCAAGATGACAACGCCTCTATCTTAACCGACAAATCAGCTTTGAGAATCGGCTCAAACCTCGAAGTTGGTGAATCCAACCAAACGGATGTTTGACAACGTCTTCTTCATCACGCTCTCCTGGAAGAGATGCCCAGGGGCCTCGATAAAAACATGCATCTCCTCTTCACCTTCGAGATGAACCAAATAATCAATAGTACTGTCGAGGAAAATGTGGACTCGCCCGTGTTCAGGATGATCCGCAACAAAACGAATCGTCTTAGGAAATAGCATCTTGTACCTCTCTTTCGGGTTTCGGTGCTACCGAGATTGACCATCCGACAAAGCGGCGCACTTGCTACACCATTTTTCGGGAATGTGGTCAAGCCGTACTCCCCATGCACTTAGGGGAATGCTTGTGCGCATCGTGCGGCGTCCACACAAAGCCTCAAAAGGCGCACCAGAGGGCGCGAGGTGATACGACCAGACGCTTTCAACGCCCTCCACAACCATCAGCGAAGGTTTTGCCGGATCGGCTTCCGACTTGTGCCGAAAGAAGGATCGGAGGGCGGTGATAAAGTTAAGGTTCATTTTTATTCTCCTGTGCTTCACGAAAAATAGCCAAGTTAACCGGGCGGAAGTAGGCGACTTTAGTCAAGCGGGTTTTGAGCATCCAAAAACCCAATCATCTCTACCAGTTCCGCACGCATCTCTGCCAGTTCCGCAGACCCCAGCGCCTTTTTCTTCGACGGCTTGCCATGTTTCTTGGGTTCCTCTGACGGCGGTTCCTCACACCGCGCCTGAGCATCCTTAACTGCATCCCGGAGGCTATCGAGGCGGATGCCTCCCACGCATGCCCCCCACTCAAACGGCGTGAGCGCAGACCAGCACCAGAACGCATTCTGGTTGTGACCCTTGAAAGCCACTTCACAGCCGTTGATCTCGCCGCGCCACTTTCCATTTTCGTCCCGCCGGAGCTTGACCTTGAGCACCGTGCGGCGCGTCTTCAAAGCCGGATTCTTTGGGATTTTCTTTGCAGCGGCCATGGTTGCCTCCCTATTAGATCGACGCGGGCACTATACCATATTTCTACGGCGGATCAATCTTTTTCGTAGGAACCCTCAGCCAACGGCTCAGTGCCCAGATGCAGCGGCTTGTCATGCCAGACGGAGTAGGGCTGATGCTCCTCTACGGTGGCGATCACCCTTCGCAGGACGACACTTACATCATACGCCACCTTGATATCGTCGCCAACCTTCGGATGGGAGATACCAAAGTGAGAGTCGCGTGCCAGTCCCAAATGTGACATTTTGGCGTCTCTCAAGGCGCGTTCGAAACGATCATCACGCCGCACGCCATCAGTTGAAGCGGGGAGGGACCCATTGGTCATCATTTCGTTAATTACGTTAATCAGTTCGTGCCACTGACCAATTCCAATACGGCTGTAGAAGTCAAGGGCCTTTTCGACCAAGTGGGCCTGCTTCGGCGTCAGTTTCAGGGTGTAGTGGCTCATATCACTCTTTCTCTGGGTTAGGGTCGTCACAACGATGCTTCTCCAGGAATGCCGCACCAGACATCCAAGCCCGATGCTCCAACGATAATACGGTGGTCATCCCCTCAATCAAAATAGGATTATGCACAGCAGCAATGATCTGATTACCTTTTGCCGCGGATGCCTTTAGGGTACCTAGCAACTTCCAACAAGACCGTGGCGACAAAGCGCAATCGGGTTCGTCCAGCATGATTACAGCGTCTGAGTCTTCCGGCAATGACCCAAGAATGGCATTACCCGTTTGTCCGTGCGATGAAAACCGCATGGCCACTTGTGCCATTGTGCTGATTTTTCGACTGAATCCCTGTTGCATCCTTGGATTCATCTTCTCAAAATCGAAATACACAGTGTTTACTATCTCGTCACTGGTCATCTCAACTTTGAGTAGATCCGTTTTCTGAGATTTATTCAAAACCTCCAGAAGTGTTGACTTCCCACATCCCTGATCCCCGACGAGCAATGTGATGCCGGCCGGAAACTCGAACGTATCGCCTTCATTGAAGCAGCGGTAATCTTTCTTGAATGTGACTGATTTCAGCATGCCTCCTCCTTCTTCGTGCGAGCCAGTTCCCTCTTTGCGCAGTCACGTCCAAAAGTAAATAAGCCTTGGGATAATCCGTCCGCCGGGAAATTCTCCGGCCGATGGAAAAGGTTGGTGTTGGTGTCCAGTTCCAACCACACTATCTGTTTCGGGTCCAGTACCCGTTCACAGCGTTCGCAAGCATCGGGGTCGCGCGTTGTGGTCATCGTTCAGGCCCTATCTACGAGTTTGTAAAAGGTCTCGGTCCGGTCGTCGTACTCGTCTACCTTCACGATCTCAACGCGCCCTGCCTCCACCAATTTGAGCAACGCAGCATATTCCCGGTTGCCGGCACAGCGAATGGCACGCGAAGAAGTCTCGACCGGATGCCCATGCCAGACTAATGGATTGCGGCCGACATGGGCACCGTAGGCACGTGTTAGCAATGTGCGTTGAAGCTTCTCCATGGTGGCCGCATTCATGGTTCTACCTTACAGGCTAGTGCAAAGGCCCGTTTCGGATTCAATCAGGCCGCGAAGGTTTTCCGCGCCGACGTCCGTATGGGTACTGATGGTCTTGACGTTGAGGCCCCACAGCCGCAGACATTCGACGTCGTAGAAATCGTGAGCGTTCAGGGTCACTTTGATGTAGTTCGCGCAGCCCCGACCGGCGCCCCGAACCTTGAACGAAAACGCGTTGCCATGGTCAACCAAGGTGTGCGCACCCATCATGAAAAAGGCTTTGCGTCCGATTTGCTGTTGAATGGTGGCCGCGATCATGGCTTCTAGTCCGGTTTGGCATTGCGTCCCATCCCCTCACAACTACTGGAATCATATCCCAAACTTCTGTTAGAGTCAAGAAAAATCTGCGATTTGGGTTTTTGGATCAAACCCCCAAAAGGACCAAGGCTTACTGCATACTATTGTATCTTGCCAAAAAGTGTAGATTTTGCTTGACTCTACGGTTAGTTGTGATACAGTTCCAATATCGAAACGAGGACGCCCGCACAGGAGCCAGCCATGACGACCGCAACCCTGAATCGACTTGCCGGAAAATACGATTGCGCCGAGGTCAGGGAATGGGTCTGCCTCCTTTTAGACGAGGCGATCTGTGAGTGTGGCTGGCGCTGGGTCAAAAACCCCTCGCGGCAACTGATTGCCGCCACCGTCCGCGTGTGGGACGTCGTGGCCCCCGGATGGACGATGACGATGGATCGCAACTGGGGCGTGTGGCTCCGCGACTCCAGTGAGACTATTGCGGCTCTGCTCGCACACAGCGGTATCTGGCACCACCTGCGCATGGTGGGCCTGAACTTGGACGAGGGTGACACTTTTGACCCGGTCACACTCGCGGTGAGCGCCTGTGGGTAAGAACCGCCTTCCCCACCGGAAGCCACGCCTGCCAAGGAGCCAACCATGACGACCGGATTCAACAAGCAACAGGCCAAGGCAATTGTCACGGAAGCGTTGGCTGTGTGGGGGGACGCCCCGGTTGGCCGAATGATCAAGCTATTTACCGTGTCCGATCACATCCTGCACGCCCTTGCGACACAGATGACTGACAGCATCTCGGTAGAAGTCATTCGCGACCTGTGGCGAATGGCTCTGGCCGACAAGCGACTCGCCGAATAGCCCCTAAAATTTCCTTGACTTTACAGCTAGTCGTGATACGATTCCAGTGTTGGAGATAACGAAGTGAAATGGCAGTATGCTGGTTCGATTCCAGCCTTGGCGGTGGATTCCGTAGCCCGGTTCGACTCCGGGGCCCGCAAGGGTTGCTGGCACGAAAATGGAGGATACTCCGCTGGGTGGGTTCAATTCCCACCCACTTCGCTTTCTCCGCAGTTCCCATTCTCCGCAGTTCCCAGTTCCTAGGAGCAGTAATATGTCCAAGGTGAATTTCAACTTCACAGTCGAGGCGGAAGACGCAGCGACCATCATAGAGATTATGAACAACGCACAGCGCCAGACGGTCCCGAAGATGGAGGAGGAGTCGGCATCTGCGTCTGCCCTTTCACCAGCAGAATGGGCACGGACCTTCGAAAAACACGCCGCCAACCTGAAACGCCTCCAGACAATCGTCGCGGAGAGCACAACGAAGGTGTAGCCTTTTTCTTGCCACACGACCGTTGGAGCGGAGCAACGGAGAAAAACCCATGACGAACACAAAAACCGACGAGCCTCACAAGGGGAGCAAAGGCGGCGAGTGCGCCCGCACCGCTTGCAACCATCGCGCTGCCTTCCACTTCAACACCTCTACCCGCGAGTACTACTGCGAGTGGTGTGCTCGCCTGATTAACGCTGCTGCCGGGGAGAATCTATGCCTCCCGGAAGCCGCCGATGAACGCCCACACTACGTTATCACGGTCCATACCCGCCACATCAGCTTCGTGTCGTCAGGTGGACCAAACGGCGCAGAGCCTGGTATCAGTGGTTTTGACGCCCTACTGAAAGTGCTCGCATTCGTGCAGCGGGATGGTGCAACCCTGGAGATTCTGGACGCCCGATAAGTCAACTTTATGGATCGGTGCCCGGTTCGTGAGATTCCCCTACCCCTAGGAGCAGCAATGTCCAATGTGAATTTCAACTTCACGGTCGGGCCGCAAGAGGCGGAAACCATCGCGGAGATTATGAACGACGCATTGGCCGATATAATTCTAAAGAAGGTCGATGCCCATGTGGACGGTAAACAGGCAGAGGTCGAATGGTTTGAAAAACACATCGCCTACCTGAAACGCCTCCAGAAAATCGTCGTGGAGAGCATAACGAAGGTGGACTAAATCTCCGCGAATTTCCTTGACTTTACGGTTTGTTGAGGTACACTCCCGCTGTTGGAGATGGAACCTGAGAGGAGGGGGACGATGGGACTATACGCCGAAGTGATAATCAGTTGTCCAGACTGTGGCGAACACATCACCCTGCAATCCGGTGCCGGTGACCACGGCTGGCATACGCAAGACAGTGTGCCTAAGCACATCGCAGAATCGCTCAATGGCGAGGAAACATGGTGCAAGAAGTGCGACGCCAAGTTGGTCATCACGACCACACGGCCGGAAACACTGAACGTTCCACTCTACGTCATTAAGCCAAGAGTGGACGCTTGAAACGGACTGACCAGAAAATCGTCGCGGATTACTTGACGAGATGAGACCCGGAGCAAAACGGAGACAAAACCCATGGCGAACCCAAAATCTCACAAAGGGAAAGTTAAAGGCGGGGAGTGCGCCCGCACCGCTTGCAACCATCCCGCTGCCCTCCACTTCAACACCGCTACCCGCGCGTACTACTGCGGGCGATGTGCTCGCCTGATCAACGACGCTGCCGGGGAGAGTCTCTGCGACGCCCGCGCCATTCTGATGGTTGGTGAGGCCGGAGGGATGAGTCAGCGCCCGGAGGGTGTCGGACCCCTGGGGCCTGCGACGAGCAGGAGAAGAGTGGAGAGGGCCAGATGACCAGTCGCAGAATCTTTGGCAAGCATCAATTTCGTTGTGTCCGCCCCGGACGGTGGCTTTCTGACTGCGGGCGATTTGGCATCTATCACATGCTCCAGGGCCTCGCCGAGGCAATGTGGGAGGTGTTCGAAGTTTGCGATGACCCGGAGCATGAAGACTACCGAAAAGAATTGGCAGCCGATCCGATAGCCGGCGAAATGATCGGGCAGGGCTTGTGCATGGCTGCTGCCGTATGCGATGCCTGGCCAGAGTTGCCGTGGGAGTCTGTCTACCGTCGCAATGGGATTCGATCTTGTGAGAAGATCAAAGATTGAGAGCAGCACGCCTGCGGCGAGCCTTCCGCAGGAACAGAGACCAGAGAACCACATGCCTGCACACCGCAGGCGAAGGAGCAGCAGCCGTGGAAATCAAAAATGCACGTATCCAGAGCACTCGCATGGATAGCATCCGAAAAGAACTGGAGAAGGCTATCGCCGAATGGCAGAAGCAGAATAGCCGAAGAGGCTGAGCTACAGCAGATTCAAGAAGCAGTCAAAGAGGTGCTACCAGGACCACTAATTTTCTTGACATCAGAGGAACGTTTTACTAATAGATTTGGGGACCGGTGGGCCAACCTCCATTGCTGGAACCAAATAAAAAGGTCTGGTCCCCATCTTTTTTCTGCAACGTCAACCACAAAACGGAGATGAGACCATGAGCTACGCCCACACCCTCTATCGCGTCGAATGGCACAACGGCAGTAACCAGGGGCGGTACCTAGAAGAACACGGACGCGAAACAGTCCACTGCACATGCTATCGCGCGGAATTGGCAACGTTGAGCGAGAGGACGCCTCTGAATGGACCGACATCACGCCCAAAAAAGGCTGAACCTTCTCATCTCCCCGGCCCTTTTTAGGAGAATCTGATGCATCTAATCGCGAACTGTGGCTGCGTCCATCACGCTGAGGAAGAAATTCCCTGCGTTCACGATGTGTTATTGAGAGCCACCGCTGCCTTCGAAACGGTCCTAGTAAACACATCGTTTCCTGGAACTCGCAAGCGGACGCGGACTCGGGAGGAAATCCACGCGCTGGAGAAAGCCAATTGGAAGGAAATTCCTTCCGACGGATGGCATTTCGTTCACCATGACTTTCCCGGGGTTATGATCGACTGGGTCCCTGGATCCCGGATCCGGCCGTGCAACATCGAAAGGGGATAAAATGTCCAAACCCGAAACATTCGAGCTATACAGAGGTGACTGCGCCATACTTCTAAATCGTGTTGAGATCAATACCGGGCCACAGGAAGCCAAAGCGCTTTCAGAAGAAGGGCCGCGCCCCGCGATCTTCCACATTGAAGAGGGTGCAAAGTGCATCGTTATTGATGACGATATCGCGTCGACCGGAACTGGCGCGGGCCGCCCTGTTCGAGTAAAGTTCTACATCACTCCTTACCTCACCATAACGTTCTACGAAAAGCGCGAGAACTTGAAGGACTTCGTCGGAGCGGAGTATAGACATGCGTGAAACCAAACTCACCACAGAACATCGAGCCGAACTGGTAGCTTTCTTCAAACAGGCATGCACCATTTTGGGGTGCGGTGGGATGGATCCGCAGATGTGTAAACACAACCCTCACCTGTGTGAAATCGTTCAGAAGGCCTGTAAAGTTGGCCGCTTCGCGCCCAAACCCGGAGAATAGGAAACATGAACAAAGTTTTCAAAGCGTTCTTAAATTGGGTTTGGCTTCGGTACCACGTAACGCCCCATCTCTGCCCGACTTGCGAGGCCAATCTGCAAAAGCAAAAAGGGGCTTATCAGGGCGATGGCTTGAAAGCGGAACGAGCATACTACAAATGCAAATGCGGAACCGAGTCAGGATGGGAGCATCATTTCAGTAACCAAAACCAGCATCTCTGGCACGAGCTAACCTATTTGCGGAACGAGCAAGAATGAAAAAAATCGGACTCCTCGGAGGGGCGTTTGACCCCCCTACCATTGGCCACTCAACAACCGCACAGCAGGTTTTGGCCCACGCTCCAGACATTTCCGAAGTGTGGTTAATGCCATGTAACAGCCACAATTTCGGGAAGGACATGACAAGTCCCGAACATCGCTTACGGATGTGTGAGATAGCCTCGGAAGAAATTCCGGGGCTCTCTGCTTGGGACTACGAAATTGCTCAGAAGCGTGACGGTTGTACCTTTAATACTGTTACCGCACTCTTGGCGGATTCTAGTCTTAAGTACGAATTTGCTTGGATAATCGGTGGCGACAACGCATTGGTATTTGAGCAGTGGCATCGCCACCAAGAACTAAGAGACTTAATCGAATTTGTGGTGGTGCCTCGTCCAGGATACCAACTTGATACGCTACCATCCGTTATGAGCAGCACTGTTCAGCACCACCGCCTCGTTGGAGAAGACCCCAACCTTATAAGCAGCACAAAAGTTCGTGACTGGTTGAGAAAAGGCGAATACAATCAGGCAGCAGAGTGGGTGCATCCTGCCGTTTTGGAATACATTTTAGAGCACAGCCTCTATCAGAAAGGCAACTAATGGAAGTGAAAATTGTAACAAACAGCGGCATCACGACACTCACGCTAAGGGACAAAACCAAAGTTGTACTAACCGCACATGTATCGCAGCACATCTGCCTCAATCACGACCTCAAGCTAAGCCAAGTACAAGAGGCATACGAGGCACTGGACCCGGCGATCAAACAGAAGAAGATAGAAATGCACGCCGAACTCGACATGTACGTCCCCTCTGCGAGCACAGCAGAGGCTCTAACCCGAGCCATTTCACAACTACTCGAAATCGAAATCGCCATCCAGGGTGCAGTGCCGCGAGAGACGAAATAACATGGAACAACAGACGCGAGCTAAGAGGCGCCAATCCATTTACTATTGTTACCACCGGGGATGCGAGTGGGAGGGGAATAACCCCTCACTCAAAGACTCCATCTTTGCGCTATGCCCGCTGTGCGGCTGTGAAGTAGCGGTGATAGTAGACCTTGACGCCATTGGCGATAAAAAAAGGGAAGCTACATGCTAACCACGATTGCGAATGGGGTGATAACCCATCTCAATTTTGTGGATTCAATTTTTGCGCTTTGTCCGGAATGTGCTGGCGAAGTAGCGGTGGTGATCGATTTGACGAAAGAAACAGCTTATAAGCAATTTCGTTTCGTTTTTTATAAATGGCTTCAAAAGTTCGGTCTAATCGCTGCGCCAAAGCGTCAATCGATAAATCTATATTCGCTATTAGAGTATTTATTTCTTCTATCGTCCAAATTCTTCTGCTTTTGCGGGGCAGAGGAGGCAACCCCAATCGGTTTCTCATCCACCGGATGCGTTGTGGGCTCCGTTGTGGTAAAAGTTTTTCCAGTTCTTCTAAAAAAGCTCCCGGATGATTACTAATTAATTCCTTTTCTTTTTGTGTCCATTGAGCGGACACGAAATATCCGCAATCATTTAGAAGTAGCTCATTCTTAACTTTATAAGACACACATTCAGGAATCGAGTAGGTTTTTATTATTTCTTCCCATTGAGGAAATAGGATATCCCGCGACGAAGCTCCTAAACGAATATCAGCCCCATCGCGAACTAGCCGCATATCTAAAGAATATTTTTGATTTAAATGGTTAACCGTTTGTTGAAGGTCTTCATTACACCATTTAATAGTACTGATTGTTGGATTTGCAGTTTTAGTTTTTTTGCCTAGTCCGGATGAACCATCGTCTAAATACCAAATTAATAACCCTAAAATATCCAGATGCTCAATAAAACCCTCCATCGGAAGCCACGTTTTAGCCCATCGACCGTTTGCATGTTTGTGATAGATCCTTTTTCTAAGAGAAGAAAACATAGGCAACGTGGCTAATCTCAATTCTCTACTAATATTAGAACCATAACTGGTGGTTCTTAAAACTGGTTTGCTCAACCATGGATTGAATTGTTCTAATATCGCGGCTTTCCAATCCATATAATCAAATTGCGCATTTGTATGTTGCTCCCGAAAACAATAATTTTTTAAGTCTTTACTACTAGTAGCTTTGGTGATCGAAGCGTCCCCCAAAATACTACCAATAAGAACTTGCTGGACAACGGGCTCCAAATTTCCTAAACATGAATCCATAGAACTTCTTCCTCAACTAACAAGTATTTGGATTATTTTACCTATTCTAGTGTTGCAGTGCCTTACTTATCTGTCTGTTCAAGGAAACAAAACATGCTAACCTCGATTGCCCTATCTGATGCCTACGGCGCAAGCTACGAGTTCATTCCACAGAACGTCGTTGAGGCTCAAAACAAGTTAGATCACTACCGACTACATGCCTTAGATCATAATCCCCCGGGCTGTGTAACGGATGATTCCCAAATGTCCATGAGCCTTGCAGAAGCGATGTTAGCTGGAGTTGAGTGGACACCCACTAACATCGCCGATTCTTTCGTCCGTTGCTTCAAACGGGATCCCCGCCTCAGCTACAGCAAAGGGTTTTTAGGCGTCCTCCAAGCTTCAAAAGACGGTGCCGATCTAATTTCCAAATTGAAACCGCACAGCGAACGTAACGGCGCTGCAATGCGATCATGTCCTATGGGATATGAACCTGACATTGATCGCGTTCTAGAAATGGCCGAAATCCAAGCCAAGGTGACACACGACACCGAAGGGGGTGTAACCTCTTCCCAAGCCGTTGCCCTGGCTGCTCATTACGCTTTGTATCAACTGGGTCCCATGAATGAAGTTGGCGGCTTTGTTCGCTCGCTTGTTAAAGGGTCTTGGGAAGAACCATGGAAAGGACGAGTTCCGTGTCATGGCGTCAAGACTGTGCAAGCCGTCTTCCACGTACTCCGCAACGCAAAGACGATGAGCGAAGTGTTGAAGTCTTCTATCGCTTTTGGTGGTGACACGGATTCGACAGCGGCGATTGCGGGAGGATGCGCAGGCGCGAGCAAACAGTACGAAAAAGAGCTTCCCGAATTCCTCCTGCGAGACCTTGAAAACGGAGAGTACGGGCGCGATTACCTGCTCAAACTAGATTTTTCCTTGTGGAAGAAGTACGGAGTCGGTAAACCAGAAGCTATCGACATCAGTTAGAAAGGAAAGGTAGCTCCATGAACGATCTCAAATTTTTTCCCCCTCACATGTTGGTAATCCTCATTCTGGTCGTTGGAACAATCTCGTCGGGCATGTTCTACAACATAGGTTGGAACGACGGAGTAGCCGACGGATATGACCTCGCAAAGAAAGAGCTAGCCGGCAAAGCTATTGCATATGTAGCTCCGCAGATTCATCAGCGTGTAACCGAGAACATGACTGAGAACGCTACTACACTCAAAACTATGGCCACGGAAATCGAAAAGCGGACATGGCCCGATGTCATCCAAAGCGACATGGAAACGTTGGCCAAGCTTTACCGTCGTGCCATAAGCCAGCTTGAGAGTCACGAGATAAACGGGAGTGCTCAACGCTTCTTGGCTGCTGCCGCCTCCGATACCCACGACCTGTGGAGACAAATTAACAAAAAGGTTGATGGATTGATGGCAGCGAATCCCCCGGCAACCATATCCATCCGTGGCCAGTTAGATAACATGAAACGCGATGGATCCTACAGTTTAATGTCATCGCTGCAATTCCTCAGCGCGGCCTTGATGCTCGAAGAGAATGGATTTGGAGAATCAAATTGAAATTTCTAGAATTACTCACCGCGGGTCGTTTTGCGGTTTGCCGAAGCGTGCTGGACATATGGGAAAAGCCCACTGCTTGGCGAACCGACTGCTGGCAGAAATCCACATGTTGCTGCGCATCCGGTGTTGGACTGGATCAATCGGAAGTCGAAAAAATAGCTGTTAATAGCAGCGCAGTTCAAAAACGCTTGGCAAAACACAACCAAGACAAACACGCCTTAGAGCTATTTGACTGTAAAGAAGATCCCGACGACCCCGAGCATCCCGACTTGCACACAAAGACGGACGATGAACATCCCCTTGGCTCTACGTGTGTCTTCATTGACGACGAAGGCGCCTGCGCCCTGCATAAGTTGGCAGAAGACGGAATTGGACACTGCCAGTGGGGTCTCAAACCCGAGGGATGCATCATGTACCCGCTCGTCACTCACGACCGGACTTCGCTAGTGGAAGCCTACGGAATCTCCGAAGCCCAAATCGGAGAAGATCTCGAAGTGCTCAGCTTCGAAGCGTCTGCCGAAGTGGCCTATAACCAGCAGTGCTGCTTTGGAGACGGGGATATCCCTTTCCACAAACTAATCGAACCAGTCATCGTTTACAAATTCGGAACTTCAGTTAAGGAGAGTCTCTACAAAGCAGTTCGCGCTTACCTTGACAACCGAGAAGTGGGATGGCTCAAGCTTCCATATGATGAAAGAAAAGCTGATGTCACTCCATTGAAGTGGTGTAGCGGAAAAGGATGTAGTCAGTGATCAAGAGTCTCTTTTTAGACATCGACGGTGTCCTCAACTTGGGTAACCCGTGGCGTTACTTGGCCCCAAGTTGCGTTGAGGCATTGTACTCAATAATGCAAGCCGTTCCCGAGTTGGTTCTTGTGCTCTCGTCCGACTGGCGCAAGGAAGAAATGCTGGAAGACCAGCTTGCTCACGCGCTTATCACCTACAACATCTTTCCACCCGAATACAAAACTCCAACACTCAAACAGTCCGACATTAATTGGAGCCGCTACACGGGAATGAATGCTGGAGTACGCGGAGCACTGCGTAGCGAAGAAATCCGCGAATGGCTCAGCCAACATCCAGTCGAAAAATACGCGGCTGTGGACGACACCCCTTTGTATTTGGATTCGGGGTATTTCCAAACACAAAAGCGTATTGGACTCACCTCTGAAATCGCTCAACAGATAATCAACCACCTTAACGAGGAAAATTCAAATGTGTAGCATTTACGGCGCCATCCGGCGTGTCGCGCAGGGCGAAAACGCCCGTCTAGTTCTAATGGATATGGTCCCCAATGAAGATGACGGCGGCGAAGCGTTCAACGAAGAAGAGGAAATTGACTCGGACGACGAATTGGAAATCAGCGACCACGATCTAGAGTCGGACGATGAATTGGAAATGCGTGACCTTGAAGCGGAAGCGGAGATGGGCGACGGCGATGGAGCCAAGACACTCGATTTCGACCCCGATGATATTCCAGAAGCTGAAGAATAATCGGCAATCGGTCAGTCTTACTTAATAACATGGAAGAAATTGGTGTATTTTCCTCCATCTTTGACAAAGGCATCGGGGTAATCAAACTCCCTGTAAACCCCACTTTCCAATAAGGCTACATAAAGTTCTCTTCTTAATTTCCAGTAGCTTGGATAGTTTAATTCGCCTTCGAGTTCCGCCCCCAGGCC
>SDBV01005205.1_pt1 | contig 18414 bp, 18 predicted proteins | sample 2277081 | NCBI WGS metagenome assembly SDBV01 (sample SAMN10402039, study PRJNA504765) | marine sediment metagenome | isolation source: marine sediment core GS10_PC15, 223 cmbsf | place: Arctic Ocean: Southern Knipovich Ridge | collected 2010 | reverse complement strand
ACGTTTACTGGAGACATGTCGCCAACAGCAATATGTTTCATGCCGTCTACCACGTATGATTCATCGCGCGTCCTTCTTGGCGGAACCGATGGGTTTATTCGTAATCTTGATTGGGAATCAGAAAACGATGACGGGACTAACTTCTCGTCGTATATTGACATCGGCCCGATTCCATTGGCGCAGATCGGAAGTGTTGGTCGCTTGCTGTCCATGGAAGGTGTATTGGCAGAGAGCAGTGGGGATATTACCTGGGGAGTATACCCTGCCTTGACATTTGAGGCCGCTGCCTCCGCGACAACAGCGTCCGAGACCGGTACTTGGATTGCGGGTCTCAATGCCCTGGTGCGCCCCGTAGGCCGCGGCCAGGCGTTTATGCTTAGGCTTACTGGCACTGCCGGGGAGAAGTGGGCTTTCGAGGGCGCGGCTGCTGAGATAGCATCTGCCGGGCGACGGAGGATCTCTTAATGGAACGAATCCCGAGAGGGGCAAGCCCCAGGGAGTTGCGAAGTGCCTTCCAACAAAGGGAGGGTCGTGGCGATATCATCACGCAAGGCGCGGCCGGCGAGATCCTCGTTGGTGCTGGAGTTGGATCCAATCCCGTGTGGGGAACAGAACTCACGGCTTTGACTCTGCTAACAGTTGACAACATCACGATCAATGGGGCGACTATCATAAGCGACACCGGGGCAATTGGCTTCGGGAACGAGAATTTGACGACGACTGGCACAATCGCTGGCGTCAACGTGACGAGCGGGGAGAATCCAGGACACACGCATACCGGGACGAGTCTCAGCGGCATCGACATATCGGACGACACCAATCTTGCCGTAACTTCTCCTGTTACGTTAACGGATGACACTGTTGGCTTGGATCAGTCATCTGTGGATCATGGTTCCATCGGAGGACTTGGAGACGACGACCATACAATTTACTCATTAGCAGACGGTACTCGGGCTTTCTCTGGCGTTGTGGTCGGTGTAGATCCGACGGCATCGAATCATCTCGCAACTAAGGAATATGTAGATTCGGCAATATCATTCATAGAGGAATTTTTCTTAACTGATACCGCTTCGGGCATTGGCAGTTATTTCGATATGGTTGATCAGTCTACTGGAGAAGCTGAAAGTTCAGATTCGACCGGGTCTATCACTCAAACTGATGGGCAAGCATTAACTGAATGGATCACAGCAGTTGGTGTACCGGGCATAACCAACTTAGAGCATGGTATTTATTCAGCTCATGTGCATGTCGAAAAAACAGGAGGTGGCGCTAGAGACGTTCAGATATATTTTGAAGTGCACACGCGAACGCATCCTGGAGGCGCAGAAACACTTAGGGTAACTTCTGAAATTTCAGGTCTCATTACATCCAAGGAATCAATCAATTTACATGCAACTCTGGCTGCAGATGTTGTAATCAATGCAACTGATCGCCTGGTCATTAAGTTCTTTGCTAACGGCGTCAGCGGAGGTAATAACGCGACAATAATACTCTACAGTGAAGGAACGAACTCTTCACATTTCAGTGTCCCCATAAGCAGTGAAGTGCTTTCTACGATTTTCCTGCGGCAAGATGGCACTAAGGAACTGACTGGGAACCTCGCGGTAGCTGACGGCATCACAATTGACGGCAGGGACCTCCGCCTGGATGGCCAGGACCTAGATACGCTGGTATCGATTATTGGTAAGGTGAAAATTGATACTAATGCTACGGTTAATTATCTGGGGGCTGCATACAATGATGGGGCTTTGCGAACAAGTACAGGGATCAGCTATGCGGACGGCGGAGACTTCATCACTCTGACTACAAATGACGGCGAGATCGTACATGACAATCTGTCAGGATATGATTCAAACGATCATATCGACCATTCGGCGGTATCGGTGTCTTCCGGCAGTGGCTTGACTGGTGGCGGAACGATTGACGGGAACCAGACGCTTGCTTTGGATATCAACGGCCTTGGTGCCGCTGCAATTGCTGCTGGCGATTTCGTTCCATTTTGGGATATTACTGCAACAGCTACGAACAAGAAAATCACGTTTGCGAACTTCGAGGCTGCTCTTACTCATGACAATCTAATTGCCGGGACAATTGTCGGTCATGACACAACGGCCACCGGAGCGAATCTGACGTCCCTTACTGATGACAGTATGGTCGATGCCCTTCACCGGCATTCTGAATTGTCGGCAAGTGATGGAGCGCCGAATCCAGTGATAAGTGTTGATGCCGCCGGTAATATTAGCATTGGAACGTCTTCGTCTGGAGCTAAATTAGATGTGGTAACCGGGGCATCCAGTGGATCTGTATTCCATTTAGGCGAAGCGCTTAATGAGGGATTGTTCATCAATAGTCTGTCACCAGGAAATTTCGCATTAGGCGGCGGCCTCGAAAAACTTAGTGGTACTTGGTATGCAAGGTCTGCTGAGTCAGTTCTCTGGATGGTGTCGGGCGGCATAAGTCAATGGTATCAAAATATTGGCTTAACAATTGGAAACAGCTTCACGCCGACATTTCGTATGGCACTTGATGCTTTTGGACAATTAGGAGTTAATGAATTAAATCCTGATGCTCGCTTTGAGGTATCGACTACTGCCAGCGAAGGCAAGCAAGCCATCACGATCGACCAGAATGATGTCGACAAGGCATTCATCGACTTCCAAGGAACATCGGCTGCAAATACTAACAACAATCTCACTACCTGGACTACTGGGAATTCTATCCAAGGGTTTACCAGGCAGGAAATCAATGGCACGGTACGTTGGATGCCGTATTACGACGCACCAACTTCATAGGGGATATTATGGCCGAGAGATGGAAAAAAGTAGACAATCGCAACTACTTGGAAAAAGAGATCCTAATTGCGCCCGAAGAAGTAGTCTATAATGTGACTGAAAAGGTTATTGTGCGGAGTGTTCAGCGTAATGGCCTTGAATTAGAGAAATCTCGTCTTATGGATCGTATCGCGGAAATCGATGCGGATTTAGCGAAGATTGAAGAGCTACAGGCAGCGAAAGGAACAGCATAATGGCGACCACAACCACAGATTTATTTAGCAGATGGGGGCAAATTGGTACTCGACCTGGTGCCAGCATGACCATTGCCCCTAATACTGGACGGCAGGCTCGTTTTCAAGAGCAAATGGATGTTATCAACCGAAGAACCGGACAGCGCGGTACTGATATTAGGGGTGGCGCACAAAGGAGATCTGAGGCTATTTCCGCCAAGCTAGGAAGGATCGGTATGGGGAATACAACTGTTGGAACTTCTTTACAGGCTGGAGTCACCCGGGACATGGAGGCTGAACTTCGGCGGGAAGCGGATGCCCAGCAAGGGGCGCGACTAGGTGTCCTTGGCCAAAGAACCGGCTTCATTGAAGCTGAAGATGCTAGGCGGGAAGCGGCCAAGCAAAGCGCAGAGACAGCCAGGCTTCAGGCAGAAGCACAATTGAAGGCTACTAAGATTTCAATTAAACCTGCAATGGCACAAGAACGAGCGAGGGCTGCGATATTAACCCGAGGGGGCATTGGCGGCTTATGGGGTCCGGGCGGGCCAAGAGGAGGCTAATTGGAATCTAACAAAGAAGGAATGAATAATAATGGCAAGAGGTATAGTTACTCCTGCAATGCACAACAAGGCATGGCTTGTCTCGCCTAGTATCGAGACTTAAACCCAAAAGGAAACCGTAATGGCATTTGGTGTATCACGCCAAGAAGCAGAGGCGAATAGACGGCGATATGAAGATCGTGTTCGTCGTGCGAACGAGCAGATTGATCGCGAGCGCGAGGAATCTAGGGCTCGTGCTCAGCGATATCAGGACTCCTTGCGCGGTTCAGTTGCCAGGGCTCCCGAGCGGGCAGCAGCCCGAGAAGAACGGGTAAGAAGAAGTCGCTTTCAGGAACCCACGTTTGTTGATCCGGAGGGATTTCGTCGAGTTACGCCTTACGGTGGACCGCTGACTCCTGAAGAAGAGCAATCCCAGGCTGAGGCATCGATCGCTAAAATTGAAGCGCAAAAAGCTGAAGATGCGAATACAATCTGGGAATTTACCCCGCATAGCGCTCAGCGCAGAGCAGGACTGATGGCAGCTAACCAAAAGCTACAAGCTGATCCTAATTTCACTTCTGAAGAGAAAGCAATAGGATCGCAGCAGATTCAAGTTCAACTTGACACCATAGAAAAAACGCCGCGTCAACGCACCAAGGCCGATGGCCCTCGATACGAAGAAGGCAAGGGCCCAGGAGATAGCTGGCCAGAAAATGGTGGCATCGTAGGTCTTGATCGCTCTGGAAATAAGAGATTCCTTGTTCAACCTGATAAAATGCCTGAATATCTAGAAAGGCAAGCGGAGGCCGCGCAGAAGAAGGCCTTTGACAAGAACGCATTTGATCGTCGTAAGTTCCAATATGAGCTAGCGGCTGAAACAGTAAAAGTTGGTGTTGGCATGGAAGCGCACGAAGAGCCCAGATATACGGAACTAGAGGTTAGACATAAAAGCAATCTTCTGTATCCACTTTCGCAGGAAGAATTCAAAGAACTGTATCCACTGACCTGGCAAGAGAGGCAGGGTATTCGTGATCCTGGTGACCCCGCTCAATTTGAAGATTTCCCACAGCCTGCTAGAGAACCTCAAGAAGTTCAGGCTGCCCGGGAAGTGCTTGACGACCCGAAAATCCCTTATCATGCCGACCGAACTAAGATTCTTCGTGAGGCACAAGATGTCATAGAACAATGGGAAAAGGGTGTTGCTGATGTAGACAAGAAGCTTCCAGTTGTTAGTAACGATGCTGATTGGGAGAAGCTGGCACCGAAGCAGAGATTCAGAGATAGCGAAGGCAATGAATGGACTAAGAACTAATGGGATGGCGAGAAGAATCTACCATGATTCAGCCTATTGATACAGGCTGGAGAAGCCAGTCAACTAGGATATCTCCCGAGCCGCTTGATTGGCGCAACCAATCAACTCAGGTAGACAAAGAAGACAAAGCTGCGAAGTTCCGCATTGCCGAGACTGAACATATCCTAAAGAACGCCCGGCGGGCAGTTGGGGGGTCTTTAATTCGAGACGTGCATTCAGTGCAAACGCAAGCAACCTTTGGATTACTATCTTTAGTTCAGCGAGTAACTGGCTTTGGGGATGCTGATAAATCAAAGAGAATCGCCGATGCTTATGCACAAGCTAGTGCTGAACTCGATAAGAATCATCCGCTTGGTTGGTTTCCAGAAGCCGCCAGGGGCGCAGCCGTTTCACTCGCTCAAACTGTACCAGTTGCCTTAGCCGCCACTGCCGCTGCCCCAGCCATACCGGCAGCCGGAGCATATGGCATGATTGCCGCGGCCACAGCCCTGGAAACCAATGCGGCTATTACCGAGGGTCGCGATGCAGACTTGTCTGGTGTCCAGCTTGCAGCGTACGCTGGCACCCAGGGGGTAATTGAAGGAGCGCCAGCAGCAATTCTTCAGAAATTCGGCCTTGGCGGTCTTGAAAGTATGTTCGGAAAGGAAGCTAGCAAACTTGTGGCGAAAAGCATAGCTTCTGCGATGGTTCGTTTTGGTTTTCAGACAGCAGTCGAGACAGCCGAAAATGTCAGCACTGAAATCATGCACAGTGTTGCAAGTGAAATTGCTAACGTCAGTGAAGGCGCCCTTAAATCCGAAAATATCTGGAATACAGTAAAGCTTGCCACGGCTCAAAGCCTCATTAGTATGGGCGCAGTTGGTTCCGCTCGCGCAGGGCTAAGTAAGGCCGAATCTTCGCAAATGGCGAAGACCCTGAAGGTACAGGATCAAGTTCTTGAGCTTGCGGAAACGGGCGACACTCCATCTCGCGCAGAATGGCTAAAACTTGGATTTCCGGCAAAAGAAGGCATGGCTCAGCAACAGCGGAAAGCTGGCGTCCAGAATACCGCCGCCTTCATTCTAGAAACAAGAGAGCAACAGGCGCAGGCTGCGGAAGCCGGAAAAGCCATGGAACGCGCGGAAGAGGCCCGCATTACTGACGAGGAACTTACTACCGCCACAAAGGAGGCCCGTGTGGCCGACGAGGAGGCCGTCCAAGAGCAGATAGTCCCAGAAGACGCTCAGCAGCCCGAAGCCATTACAGAGGAGCCTGGGGCCGATCAGGCGATCGAGGAAGCCCCGCCCCTGGAGCCAGACGCGACACCGCCAGAGGAAGGGAAGGCTCCGCCGGAGGTTGTTGAGGCTGAAGCCATTGGGGAAGATGAGGCTACACCGCCTACTCCGGAAGAGGCAGAGACGATCTCGCTGACGAAGGCAGAGGGTGCCAAGATTCGAGAAGAGATCGAATTGCCGGATTTGCCACAAGGCCAGAGGGAGTCGCATCAAGCTATCCTTGATGAAGTGGCAGAGAGTGGTGGATGGAAGACGGCTGTGAAAACCGCGCAGGAAGTCATTGCAAATCCAAGACAGACGACAACGCGGGAGCATGTTGCGTTTGTGCTAAAGGCCGGTAAACTACAAAACGAACTTCAGAATTCCATGGCTGATCGGGCAGTAGCCGTTGACTCTAATGATCAGATTGCGTATTCAAACGCCGTAAGAAAAAGCGGCGAGATCGTATCGGAGCTTGACATTCTAACCGCCGCTACTAAATTCTCTGGACGCGAAATTGGTCAAGCGTTGGATATTAGGCGGCTAAGGCTAAGTCGCGAGGATTTTAGCATCACTGGAGTCCTTCAGCAGATGCAGGCACTAAAGAAGCCAGGGCAGCGATTATCCGAGAAGGAGAAGTCCAAAGCGACGGAGGCGACAGCAGGGCTTTCGGCGGTAAGAGACGAACTGGCTGAAGTGGAACAGACCCTCAAAAATGAAGCCGCTGCCAAGGAAGCGACCGAAGCCGAGGGTGTTCTGAAATCCATAAAGAAGCGAGGGAGGATCGGGCAGAAGATTCAAGAAAAAGCAAGGGCCGACCGAGAGCAAATCAAAAAGGCCCTTCGTGACATGGGTCATCAGGTTCATGATATTACGGGCGTCACAATCGAAGGCACCTACCTTATTGGACGGCTCGGGGTATCATATATCCAAGAGGGCGCGGGTTCGTTGGTGGAGGTCTTAGAGAATCTCCGCAATGACATGCCTGATCTTGATCTCACACAGCAAGACGTCAATAAAGCATTGATTACAAGAGATCCGAAAACGAAGTTGAAGGCTCGTTCGGCAACAAATAAACGACTCTCATCAATGCTTTCGATTGCCCGTTCGTTCGATGAGATCGATAGCTTGGCCGAGGGAATTGAGAAGAAGGCAACCAATCGAGAACCAATAAATAAAGAAGTGAAAGCCGCACAGAGGTTTCTTACAAAAGTTCGCAATAAGTTCTTTGCTCTTGAAATTGACGCTGACAAGAAAGATCGAGCAATCGATCGTATTAGTCAACTGAAGAGCGATCTTGAGACGGGGAAACTGAGGTACAAGGAAGATCGTGAGTCTGAGTCGACGGAGCTTCTTGCGTTACAGCAAGAAGCAAGAGATATCACGAAGGAGCTTAACCTCAAAGAGAAGTTAGCCGGCCTAAGAGAGCAACTTGAGACCGGTGAGCGCATCATCTCAAGGAAGCGCAAAGCAGGAAAGGTCGACCCAAGGATTAAGGAAATGCAGATTGATGCTAAGTATCTCAGTGAGAAGATTCGTATTCTAAATAAGATTGATAGCCTGTCGAATGGAATTGGACTCAAGGTAGCTAAGCATCAATCCGTAGATCCAGAAATAAAAGCCCTGCGTGAGGAATTTGCGAAGGCAAAACGTGAGATCTATGCTTCTGATATTGAGGCTACGAAAATAGAGCGGGCCACGAAAAGAGTTGATGAATTAAAGAGCCAACTGGAAACAGGCGAATCAAGACAAAAGGAAAACCGCCAAGCTGAATCTCCGGAACTTCAGGCATTGCGTCAGCAGGCAAGGGATATAACGAAGGAACTTAATCTCAAGGAGACGTTAGCCGGTCTCAAGAATCAACTTGAGACCGGGGAGTACATCATTCCGGAGAAGCGAGTAAAAAGGGAGATCGATTCAAGGCTTGAGGACATACAGATCGAGGTCAACCGAGCGCGAAAGAAGATACGAATCCTAATTGCTGATTCTGCTCCATGGAACGCTGAGCGAGCATTCGATGCGGGCCTTCAGTTAATGAAGTCCTTAAAGGGAACTGGTGAGTTTTCTTTTACAGGAAGGCAACTCGCGGGGCAGCTTCTTCCTCATCCGTGGCAAGTAGCAAAGAGGGTCCCGAAATCTCTTAAAGCTGCCTTTTCCGAGAAGTATGCTGAGAAGGTGCAAAACGCCATAGAAAATAATCCGAACTTCCATTTGTATGCAAGACACAAGTTAGTGCTTTTAGATCTTGATTCCCCGCATGCCCAGGAGCAAGCTGAGATCTTTACCGGTGGCCTTGCTGAGAGGATTCCGGTCTGGGGTCGGGTTGTACGGGCCTCTGGTCGTCAGTCCGTGGCAATAAGTAATCTTGCCCGTACTGATGCCTTCGATAGATATGCTGAAGGGAACCCATACGCCACCAGAGAAGAACTTGATGCGTTTGCTGATATAGCGAATAAAACAACTGGGATCGGCGATGTAAGGTGGGTGGGTCCATTACTGAAAACTTTTACTAGGACCTTTTACGCGCCTAAGTTTATCTTGTCAAGAATTCAGACTCCGCTTTTAGTTTACAAACACCGGAAGCTGCCTCGTGTTCGTAAGTTAATTGCCAAGGAAATGGTGCGGGCAGTCGGTAGTAGTGCAGCAATTCTCTTGCTTGCTCAGTACGCCGGAGCGCATATCGAATGGTGGGATGTTGATGATCCGGATTGGATGAAAATTCGTATTGGTAATTCGCGAATAGATATCTTTGGCTCGTATCTTCAAGTAGCGAGAGGCATTGCTAGGGCAGGAAAATCAGGAGTCTTACAAGCACAAGGCCTAGAGAGTGACACAGATCCGCTTGAATTAGGAATTAGCTTTTTTATGTGGAAAGCATCTCCAGCAGTTACAACTGCCCGCGAACTCTGGAGGGGCAAGACGGCAGTCGGTGAAGAAACAACTAGGCTGGAAACTCTGATTAGAACAGTCATTCCGATGGCTGCCGAAGATATTGAAGACGCTGCCAAAGACGATGATTCAATCGGAGTAATTGGCGCCACTGCCCTTACTTTCTTCGGGGAGGGAGTCTCGACGTATTACGACAGCGAGTCCGCTGTTCGCAGGAAGGCCAAGAGGCGAATGAGAGCCGCCAGGGACGCCACCGGAGAGGAGAGGGACGCCCTAATGGCAGAGATCATCGAGATGGTTGGTGATCATAATCGTAGGGACCCGGAAAACATTATCTTGTCAATCAACCCCGATTAGGGCTGTCATAATTATGGTTTTTTGGTATGATGTCTTTACTGAGCGGATGTCGCGGACGCAAAGCCGGCTTGCAGCGCAACTGGCGGAGCCATGGGCGAGGGTTCAATTCCCTCCGTCCGCTCTTTTCCAATAAGGAAACGAAATGGAACAGCTTAGCGAGTGGTCCAAGGAGATAATTCGTAGCACCGAGCGTAATAATGAATTGCAGGTTAAATGCAGAAAACAAGAACTCAGGCGAGAACACAGGGCCGATGCCTTAGATGCTTTAATTGGCATTGTCTTTTGTAGTGTTATCTATATTGCTGGATTAATTGCTGCTGGCATCATATTTAGCACAGCCTTCCGCTTGGCATTTAAGTAGGAGAGAAAAATGAAGATTGATTGGAATCTTGTTGGATATTTTTATTTGCCTAAGGAAGGAAACGAAATGAAACAACCACACAAAACACGCAGATCTGTTTTCTTTTGGCTTATTGCTTTTGCTACAATGGGTGCATTGTGGGGGTACGCCCTTTGCTTGACCGTCAACGCCCAGACTTGGGACTGGTCACCGCCAGCGCCACATCATGAAGCTATATGCATCGTTCGCATATCGGCAGGAAGGAATCAAGAAGGCGAAAAAGGCTGGTATAGAGGCAGCGGGGTTCTTGTAAAATACGGTGAGCTTACTGGCATACTGACGGCTGCCCATATGATGAACGGCAAGAGGATTGTTGTTGAATATAGCGATGGCACAAAAAGCCAGGTTGAAGCAAAAGACTACACAACTGATAAGTTTAGCCATGACTTAGCTTTTCTTTTTGCGATAACGCCTGGTTTCATTGAGCCAATTGCAATAGCTGAACAAGACCCCAGTGTTGGTAATCGCGTAGAGTTTGTAACTACCGGTGGCCCGGAAAGTCGTCTTCGTTCTTTCTGGGCCATCGTTCGGTCAGTTGCAAATGATACGACCGAATACAACTGCGACGTCCTCGACGGTGATTCAGGCGGCGGGATTCTCAATGCGAAGGGCAGGCTCATAGGCATCCAGGCGTATGGAATCCCACCTAGGATTGCGGAATCAACATCTTGGACTGCATACCGTGGCAGCGGTTCCGTAAGCTGTCAACCAATTCGTGACTTTTTGGGGCGTATTGCGAAATCAAAGAGATGCGGGCCAAAAGGGTGCCCACTGCCTGGGAACGAACAGTTCTATCCGCCTCGATCGCCGGCCTTCAGAAAGCCGGTATGGCGACCTTCAGCACCTATCGGCCCTCGAAGCATAACTCCTCCGGCAGCCGGGGCGGCTGCGCGGTTCAATCCTCTGCCGCGACGACAACTCGTCCCCGTAGAAGTGTCACCGCCTAGCACCCCCGCGCCGCTAGAAACTCCGCCGCACAAGGTTCGTTTTGGCCCGCCAGAAATCGATTACGACAAGCTGACCAAGGCGCTCTTAGCGAAGATCGATCTAGATAAGCTTCGCGGTCCAGTTGGCCCACAAGGGAAGCCTGCCACGACTGGGAAACCAGGGTCGCGAGGGCAACAAGGCCCGGCTGGGTCCGAAGCTGAACACAATCTCGATGAAATTGCCGATGCTGTCAAAAAGCGAATCAGCGGGTCAATTCGCATCAAAGTTACACCAATTTCACCATAGGGAAGATTCATGAGTTACATATTTTTTGCTGCTGTGTTTTTTGGAACTATTGCTGGAAGATTATCATATGATATGGTGAAATTCCTTTGCAATAAATCCTGACCTTCAAACAAGTCCTCGCTAAAGGCGAAGTTGCGGATTGCTACCATAGGTAGCTTTTCGTAATAAGATGAAACATTCGCAAGCACTGCCTTATGAGGCATCATTTACTCTTTTGGTTTCGTCTGTAGCTCAGCAAGGTAGAGCACCCTACCAAGGGAAGTCGTAGGTTCAATTCCTACCAGGCGAACTGTTTTTTCATCCGTAGCTTAATGGAAGAGCCTCCGCAGGCGGGCTACGCAAAGTCTGAAACGTGGAAAAGTGCGGGTTCGACTCCCGCCGGATGAACTGTTTTTTTCACCCATAGCTCATTGGCAGAGCTTCCGTACGTCAACGCCAAAAAGGCACGGAGAAAGTAGCAGGTTCGATTCCTGCTGGGTGAACTGTTTTTTTGTTTTTCACTTTCACAACGAGGTTGCTACTATGGCCGAGAAGCCCGTAAACAATGCTGTCCAAGACCCCACGCCCGTTCACTCGAATGCCTACGGAGCAGCAGAGAATGCTGACGACACTCGTCAGGCGCAGCACACCCTTGCGAATGACACGCCGACTGACGTGAATTGCAATGCAGTTCTGGCCCGTGCCCAGGCAGAGACGATTACGCTGATGGGCAAGGGCTTTGAAGCAAATGCAGCGAGGCGCGAGGCAATGTTCGGCGTCATTGCCGCCAAGATTGCGGCCAAGGTCGGGGCGGAGGAATAAGAGAAAGGGATCACACTATGGCAAACCGAGCAATTGAAATGCTAGAAGAGAGTCGGCTAGCTAAAGTGATTTCGGATATCGAAGCTGGAGAGCAGGTGGACTACGGAAGAGTCGCCACTCTTCAGGCTTTCGATATCGCGAGAGCAGGTGAAGTCTTTCTAGCTGAGAGACTAAAGATGGAAGATGAAGCCGACAAGGAAATGGAGGAATTACTGAATGAGTGATTCAGGAGAAATACCAGACAAAAAGGCCCTTTTTGGCGAATATACGAGGGCCCAGAAATGGAAGGACAATCTCTTCAGGAAAGGGTGCCACAAGGCATTAGACATACCAGACGATGACATGCAAATCCACACGCACAACCAAGGGATCACTGGACGGCACATCGTCGCGCTTTTCGGACTGGCAATGGCGGCCGCCATGGGCTGGCGTGCCCTACAGCCTGCTCCGACGCCTGCCATACCCAACGCAGGCAACGACCATTCAGCGGTATCTCCGCAGGAGTTCAAAGTTGAGTTCTGGGCAGAAGACGGAACGGAGATCGACGTAAAATGAAATGGCTCCTTGATTTGATTAGGCGATGGCAAGATTGGCGTTGTCGAAAACAAAAGCAGCGTGATTACGAACAACCGCAATGGTACGATCGCGGGCATAGGTGGTACGATCACGGGGATAGGTCCCGGCACAAGGATTGACATGATAACCCCAGATCTCATTAACGGACTATTTGAGCTAGCAGCGGGTCTTCTACTCTCGTTAAATGTGCGCAGGCTCTTTAGGGATAAACAAGTTCGTGGGGTTTGCTTACTGCCAGTCATGTTGATGGCTGCGTGGGGATACTGGAATCTCTTCTTCTACCCAATTGTCGGTGCGACATTCTCGTTCCTTGCAGGCATTCCAGTTGCGGTTGTCAATACGATTTGGGGTATTCAGATTTTCTACTATGGAAGAAGAGAAAAAAAGGAGCAAGAAAGCAAGTGACGCATACCGTGTTGTTCTTCATGAGTTCTGGGCTGCTAATCGCGAGCGGCTCGATTCCTAATGTACTCCCTGTACCAGCAGAAGCCCTCCAAGGTGGCGCCTTACTTTCCATGACGTGGTGCATGTGGTATATGCTCGCAAGAACATTTCCGGCCCACCTTAAAGCAATGAAGGATCAGCATGACGCCTCCTTGAAGCACCTGAAGGATCAGCGCGATGCCTTCTTGAAGTACCTGAAAGAAAGAGAATAATGTACGACCTGTCACAAATTTCTCATGAAACCATTGTCAGGGCGCCAAGAATCATACTGCTCGGTGGAACGGGAATCGGCAAGAGCACATTCGCCGCAGGCGCTCCTGACCCGGTTTTCCTCCCAATCAAGAGAGAAGAGGGAATCGACGATCTAAAAGACATCGGCAAGGTGCCGGTGTGTTGCTCTTTTGAAGATGTAATCGGGTGGCTCGATTTTCTTATTCAGGAAGAGCATCCATACAAAACTGCCGTAATTGATTCTTCCTCCACGCTGGAGCCACTGTTGCATGACTATACATGTCGCAGATGCGATGGTGCATCTAGTATCGAAACTGTCTACAAGGGCTTCGGTAAGGGGTTGACAGAAGCCCTTAAAGAATGGAGACTGATTACGGATTACCTGGATGTTTTGCGTAACTCCAAGAACATGACAACAATTCTAGTAGGTCACGTAGAAGTCAAGCGATTTGATGATCCAATTGCCGGTTCGTATGATAGATGGCGATGGGATATCAATAGACTTGCCGACCAAGCCCTTACGAAATGGGCGGATTGTGTGTTGTATTGCGACAAAAAAACACTAATTCGTTCAGAAGAAGTTGGGTTCAAAAAAGAAGTTAAAACGGCCCTTGAGCTTGAACCTGACAAGCGATTTCTTTTCACCAGAAGCCGGGCTTCACATCCCGGTAAAGGCCGCGGTCCCTTTGGCCGATTGCCCTATGAGCTTCCTCTTGAATGGGCAGCTTTTCAGAACGCCGTGTCGGCTGCAATGTAGCGGGCGACAATCTTTCACTCTTTACTACGGAGACTACTAATGTCTGATATTGCATCGATCCTTGGCCAGCCGTTTGATCCTGGTGCGCAGGAAGCTAGCCAAGCGTGGGAGCCCCTGACTCCAGGGTGGTACAGCGCGTATGCCGAGAAAGAAGAGATTAAGCCAACAAGGGCAGGCGATGGCTACATCCTGAAGCTTACATTCTGTATTATTGATGGCCCAAGTCAGAATCGTAAGGTATTTACTAACATCAATTTGTCTAACCCAAGCGAACAATGCGTAAAGATCGGGAAGGCAGATCTGGCGGCGCTTACGCAATCAGTTGACATCCCATTGCTTCAGGATACGGCGCAATTGCTTAATAAGGCAGTCCAAATCCGTGTCACTGTCAAGAAGGACCAGAATGAAATCAAGGGTTATAAGCCCATCGACCAGAGCCAGCCAGTTGCGCCTGCGGTTCCTGTGGCTCCCGTGCCCCCGGCGATTGCGCCCTCCACACCGAAGCCTGCGCCGGCAGCTATTCCCATGCCTGATGGCTCTCTCATTCCTGTCCCGCAGCGCGCCCCAGCGACCACCCCAGCTGCCCCTGCGATAGCTCCCCCGGCTTCACCTCCACCTCCTCCTGTGGCCTACTCACAACAGCAACTCCAGCCCGTCGCCCCTGCCGTTGCACCCCAGCCTCCAATTTCTTCACAAGGCGTCATGGAGCCGTGGAAGCGATGAAAGAACTGCCTGAACACAACAGTAAGCTTGAATTCCTCTTCTTCGAGCTTCAGGCTACAAAGAGCCATGAAGAGGTTGTTAAGAGACGAAGAATCTCCTTTGAAGAACAAATTGCCGCGCTGATTGAAGGTCCGGAATCTGGCTCAAAAACGGTAACGCTTGAGTCGGGCCGAAAGATCACAGTTAAGCGAGGAGTCAACTATTCAGCAGACATAGATAGGATCAATGAACTTGAAATAGATGATTACTTTCCTCCCCTTCAGAGTAAGACAACGGTTGTGTTGAATATTGAAGGGTATGAATGGTACAGAAGAAACAGACCCGCTATTTTCGCTCTTGTTTCCCAATTCGTTGAAACCACGCCCAAGAAAATCGCCGTAACAATCAAAGAAAAGAAGGAAGACTGATGTTCAGTTTCATCGTCTCTTTATTGCTGATCTTGTTTATTATGTTCGTGCCGTGGGGAGCACGACTATCCAGGAATCGAAGGACCACTCATCGACATTGACAAAAAAAGGAAATTATAAGGAACCCTTGCTAATGAATATCATCCTTTCAATCGCTACGGCTGTGGCAGTATTCATTATTTTGCGGACATGGTTCAAAGAGGATTACAATCCCCGGAATTGGCTGTAATGGCAGACATAACACAATTCGTCCCGAAGACTTCCAAAACGGTACAGGCCATCTACGCGCATCATAAGGAAACCGGTGATGCTAGGCCGTCCAGGGGGTATCTAGGCGCCTCGGTCATTGGCCACGAATGTTCGCGGTACTTATGGTTTCTCTTTCGGAAATGTTGCAAGCCGGAGTTCAGCGGTCGGATGTATCGCCTATTCGAGACGGGCGATCTTGAAGAGTTCCGTTTTACGAAAGAACTTCGGGCTATTGGGTGCGAAGTTCATGATGTTGATGGAAACGGAAATCAATTCGAGGTAAATGCGCTAGGTGGACACTTCTCCGGCCACATGGACAGCGCCATTTATAGCTTACCCGAAGCACTAAAGACCTGGCATGTTGGGGAATACAAAACCCATAACACGAAATCATTTGCGAAGCTGCAAAAAGAAGGCGTTCAAGTATCGAAGCCCTTGCACTACGCTCAGATGCAAATCTACATGCACCTAAGCGGCATGAGACGTGCATTGTATCTCGCTCGAAACAAAGATACAGACGTACTCTATTCTGAGCGAATAAAGTACAACAAAGAACACGCCGAAGCTTACATAAAGCGAGCTAGGACTATCATTACGCGGGCTTCGGTGCCAGATCGAATCACCAGCAGAAGCAATGACTGGAGATGCAAGTATTGCGATGCGTGGAGGATCTGTTGGGGAAATGAAATCTATGAAAAGAATGGCTCGCCTGCCGAGGCCCTCCCTGTCCCCTCTCTCTCTTGTCGGCAGTGCTGCCACGCTACGCCCGACACGAGTGATGCAGTTGGCGGCGCAAGGTGGACCTGCGCATTAGGACGATCTTTATGCGCAGAGGATCAAGATCGGGCCTGCGACGAGATGCTCATTCTGCCTGATCTAATTGGGTTTGCTGACGTTGTTTGTTCTGGAGGAACACCCGCCCCTGCTGGTCGCGACGGGGACTGGATTAAATTTCGGAATCACAGTGATGCCAAGGAATGGATTCATGGTAATGGAGGCTTCTCAGCCAAGGAGCTTCTGATTACACCTCGTGATTTACTTTGCGATGGAATGGTCAAGAAATCAAAGGAACTCTTTGGCGCTGAAATACAGGGAGTGGCGCATGATATCTTGGCTCGCTACCCCGAAAAGGATTGCGAAATCGTCTATAGGGGACCAGCGTCGGGAATGCAGGAAGCGTGGGCGAACTCATATGGTGAATTGGTGTCCTTGCCAGATGAGACTCTGATTCTTACATGCGACACAGAAGAATACAGCGCGCAGGAATACGAAGGCGGCTGGGTGATAATTGAGTGGAAGGATGGCGAGAAGGTGAAGCCACTGACTGGCACGATACAAGAAACCATATTTGAAATTAGGAAAGGAAAAGAGTAATTCTAGTACCCCGTCCATATCAACAAGAAGCATTGGATGCGCTTCATAAGGATATTTGCGAGCGCGATGGAAACCCATGTATTGTGCTGCCGACCGGCTCGGGCAAGTCCGCTGTCATCGCCTGGGCCATCCAGCAGTGGAAGACAAGTTACCCACCATTTCGCTGCATTGTTTTAGCTCATCGAAAGGAGCTTATTGAACAAAATGTCGAAGAATTTCTCTCTATCTATCCAGACGCGGTACAGAATGTTGGCGTGTACTCTGCTGCGCTTAATCGCCGGGATCGAGATGCTTCCATACTTTTTGCCTCAATTGATTCAGTCTTTAAGCGAGCCGGGGAGTTCGCCTCCTTTGATGTCATCATTGTCGATGAAGCCCATCGAATCCCATTCAAAGGAGAAGGGAAGTACCGACGGTTCATAACAGAAAGCAAGAAACTCAACCCGAAACTTCGTGTCATCGGTTTTACAGCAACTCCGTTCAGGATGGCTGGAGGAGACATATGTCATAAGGATCACATACTGACTTTCGTCTCTTATGAGGCTGGAGTGCAGGGTCTCATAAACGATGGCTTCCTGTGTAAGTTGAGATCGAAGGTCGGCGAAACTCAGCCCAACCTGAAGGGCGTAAAGAAGTCTGGGGGCGATTACAACATAGGGCATGTGTCCAAGCGAGCATCCAGCGTTATCGACAAGGCGGTTGTCGAAGCACTCCAGATCATCGTAAGGGAAAACAGGAAGTCCGTTATCTTCTTTTGCGTTGATGTTGATCATTGCACGAAAGTCAGCGAAGCACTCGCTAAGATGAACTTCCGGGCTCCAATCGTTACGGCAAAAACGCCAGCGGAAGAACGAGACAAAATATCTAGACAATTCAAAGAGGGAAAAATCCCAGGAGTATGTAATGTTAATGTCTTCACCGAAGGATTCAACGCCAAGTGCGTCGATTGTATTGTGTTGCTTAGGCCTACCCTCTCGCCTGGGCTGTACTCACAGATGGTCGGGCGCGGGCTTAGAATTTTGGCTGGAAAATTGGACTGCCTCGTCCTGGATTTCGCCGGTTGTATCATGGAGCACGGCCCGATCGACACTCTGGGTGGACTGCCTACAGTTTTGGCCACATGCAGCGAGTGTCGAGAAAGTTTCTCCAGGGCAATAGGCACTTGCCCGGCCTGCGGCTGGGCAATACCGAAACAGGAAATCGCTAGACTTAAGGCTACTGAAAGTAAAAAGCGGATGCACGGTGATAAGGTGTCAAAGAGTCCGATCCTCTCTATCCCAGAGACGCATGTAGTTCATGCTATTTTCCTTGCTAGACACAAGAAGGAAGGCAAGCCAGACTCACTTAGGGTATCATACAGGTGTGGCGCATCAATATTCACTGAATGGGTTTGTCTCGATCATGAAGGATACGGGGGACATAAGGCAATGGAGTGGATACAGAAGAGGTTTGACAGGGATCGAGTAACTGCAAAACAATTTGGAGGAATCCCGAGCGTTGACGAAATTCTCTCGGACATGTTCTTTCCTCAACGACTAAAGGAATGGACCAAGACGATTACTGTCATTAGAGAAGGCAAGGGGAGATTCAAGATCATTGATTGCAACAGGCCAATGGATGTCGTTTTCTGAGTTGACAAGGAAGAATGGAATGAACAACACTATGCTTGAGTGGGCCCTGTATTATGCAGGAATCGGTTGGCATGTATTTCCAATCATCACCGGAGAAAAACGTCCGCTTACGAAACACGGCGTAAAAGATGCAACAACGAATAAAACTCAAATAACTGAATGGTGGGCAAAGTGGCCTGATGCGAATATTGCTATTGCCTGCGGTGAGGAGAGTGGCGTCTACGTCATTGATAT
>SDBV01005204.1_pt1 | contig 18421 bp, 10 predicted proteins | sample 2277081 | NCBI WGS metagenome assembly SDBV01 (sample SAMN10402039, study PRJNA504765) | marine sediment metagenome | isolation source: marine sediment core GS10_PC15, 223 cmbsf | place: Arctic Ocean: Southern Knipovich Ridge | collected 2010 | reverse complement strand
ACCCGATACGGGCCGTCCTCGGCTGTCAGCACGGTGTCGGCCGCGATGGCGCCTCCGGGGATGGTCACCCCGGCGGTGGGCGGATCGTACCAGATGTCGATGAAGTCCCGCTGCAATTCGTTGCCCCGATCCCCCGGCAATACGCCGTCGGGGCCGTCAAACGCTTGCACGGTGACCCGGTTGATCCCCGGAGAAAGGGATACCGCCGCATCGGAAGAAACCAGCCTGTCGGAGACGAAGCTTCCGGAACTGACGTCCAGAGACCAGGTGCCGTCGATCGGTGAGAAATCGGCGACCTGTCCGCCGACCAACACGCTGCGCGTCTCGGCCGCCGCCGCAGTACCGACGAGCGTTGCCACGCCCGAGGTGAATTGTGGATAACCGCCCACGATCGGCAGATCGCTGGTGATACTGAACGTCTCCGGGATCACCGACAGCACGTAGGCGTTGCGAGCGACGACCCACTGCTTGATCGCGTCGATGTAGCTCTGCGGCGCGTAACCGCCCATGGCCCCGTAACCGCCCAGGACCCCGTAACCGCCCAGGGCCCCGTAACCGCCCAGGGCATGGTCCAGCAGCGGGTCGATCTGCTCGGGCGAGAAGGTGGTCTCGATCAACTCCTTCAGCACGGCGTAATAACGGCCCGCAAACGCCGGGTGCGTAAGGAAACGATCGATCGCGGCCACGCCCGTTGCCCGGAAGATCGACGCGTTGGTGGCCGAGCCGCTAGTGAAGATCGTGTCCAGGTCGTGCGATAGCAGTATGAACCGGGTGTCGTTCACGCCGCGATACAGCGAGTAATCGTCGCCGACCCCGGTGCTCAAGTTGGTTTCGTTGTTGCCGATCAAGGCCTGGACGGCGAACCAGCGCAGCCACTGGTCCACGTCGATCACCTTGGCCACGTCTTCCGCGTACGTGGCGTCGGGGCCTTCGTTGAGCCAATAGGTCAGGTTGACCAGATCCGTCCAGTCGTTCTCGCTGCTGTTGGTCTCCTTGGAGTAGCCGTCGTTGATGTGGCCTTGCGGGTCATCGTGATAGATCAGCTCCGCGCGGCGGGCACCGGCGGCCTTGTACACGTTTCCGCCGCCGTTGTCGCCGAACTGTTTGTCCGCAAAGTCGCTGTCGTATACCTGAAGCGCGGCGTAGGAGCCGTACATCCGCGATCCGCTCTCGGCCAGGTTCGCCCCGTTGACGCGGACCTGCACCGCCAGGGCGTCTTCCGCCGCCAGCCCCGCCATCCGCAGGATCGTGCTGCCGGCGAATTGCAGCGGTGTGTACTTGCTGTTGACGTTGATCGCGGTGACGTCGTTCAAAGGCCGATCGTGGGGGAAGTTGACGCGATAGTTGTTGGGGGGATCGTCCCGGCTGCCGGCGCCGCGATTGCGAATGCCGACGTTGTAGCGGACCTCCACTGCGGAAGACGAGGTCTTAGTAAAAGCGGCTCCGGTCAGGGCGATGAACGTGCCGTTCATCTGGGCGTTGCTGTCGTCCTCGCCTCCTCCTCCGTCGCCGATGTCCGCCAATTCGGCCCGCTCCGCCTCGGTCATGACCAGGTAGTAGATCGGCTGGCTGCCGGGATCCCATGCGGCGTCGGGGTCGAACGTGTCGTCGACCCGATAAAGAAGATTCGTCAACTGCCCGCCGCCGGGCATCGTCGGCGTCGGGAAAGTCCGCGTGTTGGCCGTGCCGTCGGCGGCCTCGAGGTAGAACTCGATGATCGTGCCGTCCGGCATGGGCGGAATCACCGCGCCGTAGAGACCGTCGTTGGGTTGGCCGTCGCCGTCGAGCCCGTCGTCCGCCATGGCCACCGCGGTAAAGCCCGGATCGCCGTCCACGCGGTAGTGCAACGTCCCCGTGACGCCGTCGGCCAACTCGTCGCGGAGCCGGGCCGTCACCACCACCGGATCGGTCGACCGCGGAATTGCCGGTTGGTGGGCCACGTCCAGGATCATCGGCGCGATGTCCGCGTCGGCGACCGAGTTGACCACTCCGGGCGTACCGCCGTCGGGCACGCTGGTTGCCCAGTTTTGCCCGGACCTGTTCGACGTCCGGGGATTGATCAACTCCAGCGACCTGCCGCCGTCGTCGTGTTCGGCCGCCCAGACCCAGCCCCGGTGGCCATGGTCCAAGGGGCCGACCTCACGGACCGCCCAGTCGCCTTGATCGGCGTAGCGGACCCGATCGACGCGGCGGCCGCCCGAGTCGACCAGCTCGAGGTTCTCACCCCGATTGCTCAGCCGTCCCCCCCAACCGCCGATCACGTTGGTCACCGCGGGATACTTGGCCTCAAAGGCCTCCACGTCGGCGGCCAACACAAGGTACTCACCCGGGTCCAAGGCCACGTCCGGAAAGCTGAAATCCACCCCGTCGCTGATTCGCCAGTCGAGCAGGTTGACCGACTCGATTCCCACGTTCAGCAGCTCGATGTAGTCTTCCCGGTCGTCCCGGTTGGGCGGGTCGTCGTATGGAGTACCCGGGGGATCGGCCACGGGCGCGCCGACGGAAGGATGATACATGATCTCGTTGATCACCACCGTTTGGGTCGGATCATCCACCGGCTCACCCGAATTCGCCGATCCGGGAGTCGCCTCGGTAAAGTAGCCCCGTGTGTTGAAGTCGGCCGCCAGCCCGTACGATACGTCGGCAAACTGCGACGGATACTGAGAGTCATAAGCGAACTGGACGGTAGCGCCGTCGGGTCGGACCAGGCCGAGGTATTCGCCGCCACTCTTGAGTTTGAAATTGGTGTGCAACTCCCCCGCCGGGCCATTGGGGTGCTTGTCGGAAGCGAACACCACCAGGTAATCGTCCGATCCGATCGTGGTCGCCGGGAATTGCCACTTCGTCAAGTTGCCGGCATCGTCCGTCAGGTACCAGCCTTGCAGATCGACCGGCTCGCCGCGGGGATTGTGGATCTCGACCCAATCCTCGAAGTCGCCGTCCCCGTCGGCCAAAACGGTATCGTTGATCGCCATCAGTTCGGTGATCAGCAGCGAATTGGCGTCCAGCAGCAGACGCGGCTCGAGCGGCTCGAATAAAAGGCGGGTGCCCCGAGAAGGCCTCGATCCGGCGGCCGCCAAGCTAGATGGCCCGCGGGTTTCGTGTGCCGCCGCCGTCCTTTTCTTCAAGTTGCGCAGCACGGCTACCTCCTCGGAATTCTCGCTCCCCCGCCTTGGGGCGCAATGCCCGAGTTCCGTACGGGGCAACAAGCCGCAAACTCTAAAACGAAGACTGTCCCGGTCGCGATTCAGTCCTGCCACGGCACCTTTCGCAACAGACCCTCATTATGACAAAAACGTCCTATTATGCAAGCTTTGAGTCGTGGCCCGAACACTCGCGAATCCTCTGCAATCGGCGGCGAGGGGCCCAGCAGCCGCTCGGGGACCTCGGGGACGTTGTCGAAGTGAATCTGCGGCCCGGGCTCCTTCTCGAAAACGACCTCCGGGAGCGATTGCTCGGAGGGCTCCGGGCTCTGCGGCTTGGGCGGCTTTGTGCCGGTCCACTGTTGTGCCTTCGGCGCGTTGGGGGCCGGCGGTTTCCGCTCAGTGGAGCCCCAACCCCGCAGCCATGCCACGCCCAGCAATACTGCGACACCAAGTGGCAGCAGCAAGCCCCCCGCCAGCCATCGTTTTCGCCTCGTGCCCGACACATTGCGTCGCGGACTGGAATCCTCTGCCATCATCGAACCTGCTCATGGGGATTGGGGATTAGAGATGTAGGGATCGGCCCGGCTGCTAAAATCCCTAATCCCCAGTCCCTTGCCCATCGCGTTGAGTGCCCCGATGCAGCCAATTATCCTCCGTGATCTGCCGCCGCACAAGGTAGGAAAGCCCGAATGACGAGGGACGAATGACGCCTCTTCGTTATCTGTGATTTACGCCCCGGCATTTCCCCGTCCGTCATTCGTCATTTGTGCTTCGTCATTTCCAATTCTTGACTCCGGTCGGCCTGGAGGGTATCAACAATGGACGTTCAAACGTCCAGTCACCCAAAGGTCAAGGAAGAATCGTGCCATGATCGGAAAGATGTTCCGCTGCCCGCTGCTGTTGACGGTGGCCTGCACCATCGTGTTCCCACTGACCCGGTTATCGCCGGCGGCCGAGTCGGAGACGTCGCAGCAGGAGCTGCTGGCCACCGCCGGTGAGCGGATTGAAAAACACCGGATGGCCGATGCGGCCGTGGTGGTGGTCGATGCCGCCGGAAAGCCCGTGCCGGGGGCCAAGGTCGCCGTCGAGCAGACCAACCACGCGTTTCTCTTCGGCAGCAATATCTTCAAGTGGGGCAAGCTGCCGGATGAGGAAATGGAAACGGCCTATCGAAAACACTTCGCCGAGCTGTTGAATTTCGCCACGCTGCCGTTCTATTGGAGCTCCTACGAACGCCGCCGGGGCGAGCCGGTGCACGAGCATACCGAAAGGGTCGCCCGATGGTGCCGAGGGCAGGGCATCGCCACCAAGGGCCATCCGCTGGCATGGAACATGGGCGATCCGCCGTGGCTGCCCGACGACCTGGAGGAAATCCGCCGCTTGCAGATGGCGCGGATCGAAGATTGCGTGTCGCGCTTCGGCGGCCTGATCGACCGCTGGGACGTGGTCAACGAGGCCACGCACTACGACCGGCCCGATTTCGTCGACCGCCGGGCCCCCAAGCACAGTGCGATGTGGAAGAAGGTCGGCCAGATCGAGTTTACCCGCCAGTGTTTCGACCACGCCCGCAAAGCCGGGCCCAAGGCGACGCTGTTGATCAACGACTATCGCACCGACCCGCCGTACCAACGGGTGATCGAGCAATTGGTCGACAACGGCGGCAAGCGGCAGTACGACGTGATCGGCATCCAGAGCCACATGCACGGCGGCGTCTGGCCGACGCGAAAGATCTGGGAAGTGTGCCAACAGTATTCCCGATTCGGCGTGCCCCTGCACTTTACCGAGACGACGGTCCTTTCGGTCGACGGCGGCTGGCAGCGGGGCCGTGAGCGAGCCGTGCAAACGACGCCCCAAGGAGAAGCCTATCAGGCCCGGGAGGCCGTGCGGTTCTACACCATGCTCTTCTCCCATCCGGCCGTCGAGGCGATCACCTGGTGGGACTTCTCCGACTACCACTCCTGGCAAGGGGCCCCTGCCGGCTTTCTCCGCGCCGACATGACCCCCAAGCCGATGTATCACGAGTTGAAGAAGCTGATCAAAGGCAAGTGGTGGACGACGACCACCGTGGAAACCGGAACGGACGGAGCGGCCGAGTTCCGCGGGTTCCTGGGCAATTACAAGGTGACCGTCACGGTTGACGGGAAGCAGCCGGGCGCGAAGGAATTCACACTTGTCAAAGATGCGCAGAACCGGTGGGTGGTGAAGTTGGAGTAAGCGGCGCAACCATCGCAGATCGGCCGTATGTGATCGTTTAGCCCCGGCGGCCACGCCGGGTAGTACACCGCGTGGCCGGGGCGGCTAAACGAACGTTTGCCCCCAAAGCCAGCGTTATGGTCCCTCTTTCACCGGCACTTCCCACAGCGGCGTGGGCAGCTTCTCGCTGGTCAGGTAGAGGGTCTTGCCATCGGGGCCGTAGCAGATCGATTCGCCTTGGGGCCGCTCGGGCAGCACGATTCGCGCCGGGCGTCGCGAAAACGCCGTCGCCCAGTCCTCGCTCTCGCCGCGGGTGTACTCGTAGGCGTCTGCGTAGGTCAGCACTACCGCCCGGCGTCCGTCCGGCGAGATGTCCATCGCCGTGGTGGGGGGGATCTTCAGCGTGGCGATTTTTCGAGCGATCTCGACCTTCTTGGGATTATTTTCCGGCCATGGCAGGGCATAGACGTAACACAGCGAGGTCTTCTCCTTGCTCACCAACAGGATCGTCCGGCTGAGCGGATCGACGGCCAGGCCTTCGCAGTCGCGGTGGTCGTCAGCATAGGACAAATGGATGATCTGCACGATTGGCACTTGCTTCGCGGTCAGGCCCCGTTGGGCGTCGACGGCAGGTTCCTCGATCAGGTAGAGGATCTGGATGGGAGCGCCCAGGCCGTTGTTGCCGATGTCGCCGATCAGGAGATAGTTTTTCTTGTCCCGCCGAAAGGAGGCGATGTCTTCGAAGTCCCACGCCTGCACGTCGCCGATGCGGCACGAACCGAGGTCCCGGCCTTTGCCGTCGAAGGCATAGATCCGGGCCGCGTCGCCCGAGTCGTTGTGCGTGAAGAACACGCCGGACGTGCGGCGCGAGCAGGCCAGTCCGCTGCTCTCGCTGACGGCCCGGTTGGCCAGCTTGCCGAGTTGCCGGCCGGGGCCGTAAAGGACGGTGCCCGGTTTGTCGGAGACTTCGGCCTTCAGGGCGGCCCGTCGCCGCTGAAGCTCTCGGCGGACGTACTCCTGGTCGGCCTGGCTAAACTGATCGATGTCGATGACGAGTATCGGTTCGTCGCCCCGCCTCAAACGGACCTTTCCGTCGTAGAAGTCGACCAGGTCGGCTTCGAGCTGTAGTTTCCCGGTGCGGTCGGTCCAGGTTCGACCGTGCGTGATCGATGGGCCGAGCAGGCAGATCAGGCCAGCGAAAAGTGCCGTGAGTTCTCTCATGACTCAATTCTCCACCACGAATCAAGTCAAGGCAACCTACACCACGCTGGAGGGGGCCGGCATCCCGTCGGACACGTAGTGTGGGTGCTCGCACCCACGCGCGACATGGCCAGATCGCCACGAATTCGCGTGGGTGCAAGCACCCACCCTACGAATGTCAATCATGCCAAAGATACAAGAAAAGACCCCGCCGCCGCCAAGTAGCGCCATTCTCACGCCGGCCGCCGGCGGATACATTGGAGGTATGAAAAGTTCTCCGGCCGAGATCATCATTCCGGGCATTTTGGCAGCCGTCGGCGTCCTGGCGTTGTGTCTGTGGACCACCGCAGGGCTGATCGATCCGTTGGAGCCGCGCGAGCCGGGACTGGATAAGGCCCCAGCATCCGGACCGGCCAAGGCCCTGACGCGTCCGGTGGTGGGCGAAGCCACCCGATCCGGCGGTGTTCCCTCGGAAATCCCCGGGTCGTGGCCCTGGTTCCGCGGCCCGCAACACAACGCCATCTGCCACGACGGCGTCCCCTTGGCCCGGCAATGGCCTGAAGGACGACCCGAGCGGCTTTGGACAGTGGGCCTCGGCCAGGGATATGCCGCGGCGGCGGTGGACCGGGGGTGCGTCTACGTGCTCGACTACGACGAAACGGCCCTGGCCGACACCATGCGATGCCTCTCGCTTCAGGACGGCGAGGAGATCTGGCGAAACAGCTATCCGGTCGAGGTGTCGTGGGACCATGGGATGTCGCGAACGGTTGCGGCCGTCGTCGGCGACTACGTCATCTCGCTGGGGCCGAAGTGCCACGTCGTCTGTTGGGACGCCCAGACCGGCCGCTCCCATTGGCTGTTGGACCTGGTGCTGGATTACGGCGCCACCGTCCCGCACTGGTACGCGGGCCAGTGTCCGCTGATCGACAACGACCGTTTGATCCTGGCGCCTGGGGGCGACGCGTTGGTAATGGCCGTCGATTACCGCTCGGGTGAAGTAATATGGAAAAGCCCCAATCCGCACAAGTGGGCGATGACCCACGTGTCGATCGTGCCCATGGAGTTCGCCGGCCGGCGGATGTACGTCTATTGCGGCAGCGGCGGCGTGGCGGGCGTATCGGCCGACGACGGCGAGATCCTTTGGGAAACGACCTCCTGGAAAATCCGCATGGCCACTTGCCCCTCGCCGGTGATCCTGCCTCAGGGACGGATCTTCTGCTGCGGCGGATACAACTCCGGCGCCATGATGCTGCAATTGAAAGAGCAGCCGGATGGAATCGCGGTGGAAACGCTGTTCAAGTTGAACCCGCGGCAGTTCAGCTCCGAGCAGCAGACGCCCGTGTTCTTCGACGGCCACCTCTACGGCGTGCGGCAGAGCGACGAGCAACTGGTCTGCCTCGACCTTCAGGGCAACGAGGTTTGGAACAGCGGCCGGGACAAGTTCGGGGCGGCGCCGTACATGATCGCCGACGGGCTGATCTTTGCGATGGACGACCACGGATGGCTCACCATGGCCGAAGCCACGGCGGACGGATACCAGCGGCTGGCCCGGGCCGAGGTGATCGAGCACGGGCACACCGCTTGGGGACCGATGGCCATGGTGGCCGGGAGATTGATCGTGCGTGATATGACGCAAATGGTGTGTTTGGGCGTGGCTGAGAAGTGACAAGGAGCACACAGTTCGCAGTAGATTTGGGTGGGGGTGGCAATTCATTGCCACCCAAATACGAGCCTGTAGGCAGTAGGCAGTAGGCAGTAGGCAGTAGGTAGTAGGTAGTAGGTAGTAGGTAGTAGGCAGTAGGTAGTATGTAGTAGGTAGTATGTAGTAGGTAGTAGGTAGTAGGTAGTAGGTAGTAAATGGTTTCTGTTGCGGAAAGTGGTTTTGCACAAGAACGTTTAGCCGCCGCGGCCACGCGGTGTTTGTTGTCAACGTTTAGCCGCGGTACTTTCCGCAACCGCAGCGAGATGGCTACCATAAGAACCAAAGGAAGAGCGACGTGCAGGATCGATCCCCGGTAACGACGGCCAATGCGCTGATCGGCGTGCTGATCCTGGCGGCAATCGTCGTGGGGACCGTGGCCCTGCTGCGGATCGACACCTGGGGCGATCGGGGCACGGACCTCAGCGCCGGGCGGCAACAACCGACCCGGATCGATCCGGCATTGATCCACTACCAACAGACGGGAGAAATTCCAGTACAGATGCAACAAGTCCGGGCCGTGGCGGTGGGGCCGGACGATCGGATTTACGTCGGCGGCGACGTTTTGCCTGAAACTTGGGCGGTCCACGTCTTCGCGCCGGGCGGCGCCAAGGTGGGCGAGTTCGCCTTGCAGCGGTCGCCGAAGTGCCTGGCCGTCGGCGGCACGGACCACGCTTTTCCCGGACGCCTGTACGTCGGCATGGCCGATCACGTTGAATTGTTTGATGCCCAGGGCAGCCCGCAGGGGGCTTGGGGAAGTTTGGGCGAAAAGGCCTTGCTCACTTCCATCGCGACTTCAGACCAAGACGTGTTTTTGGCCGATGCGGGAAACAAGATCGTATGGCGTTACGACCCCTCGGGCAAGCTGAAGAACCGGATCGGCGAGCAGGACGATCTTCGCAAGATCCCGGGCTTCAGGATCGTCAGCCCGCAGTTCGACCTGGCGGTTTCCCCCGACGGATTGCTGCGGGTGGTGAACCCGCTGGCGGTGCGTATCGAGGCCTATACGTTCGACGGTGACCTGGAGGCGTTCTGGGGTGAATCAACCACGACGATCGAAGGGTTCTTCGGTTGCTGCAATCCGTCCCATTTTGCGATTCTTCCCGACGGCCGCTTCGTGACCGCCGAGAAGGGTTTTCCCCGGGTGAAGGTGTACGACGCCGACGGCAAGTTTCTCAGCGTGGTGGCCGGACCCCAGCAGTTGGACGTCCGGGGCGACGACGAGCCGCCCGACGTGGCCGCCGACGGCCAAGGCCGCATCCTGGTCCTCGACCCCAAGGCCCGCAGCGTACGGATCTTCGAGCACAAGCAAACGCACCCCGAGGCACAGCCATGAACTACACTCGCGGCCTGTCACACCAAAACTGCCGAGTTGGGTGGCAGGTATACCTTGAGTGGCTGGGGCAAAGCCCAGAGCGGTCGTCGGCCGCAACCAAGATTGAAAATTGCAAATTGAAAAATGCAAATTGTGAATTGAAGATCGGCAATCGTCCGATCTCGAGCAGTCGCGCTGCTCCGGAGTTCGCGTACTTCCCTGGACTAGATCACACGGATGCTTCAGTCCGACGAGCCAAGAATCAATTTTCAATTTGCATTTTTCAATTTTCAATTTGCAATGTTGACCGTCCCGTCACCGCAAAAGTTTGCCGTGAAAGCAAGCGCTTGCGGGTTTTCAATGCAGCGGTGCCCCAGGAAATCGAGGGGTCTGGGGCTTCGCTGCGCTCAGCCTCCAGCCACCCGGCCTCTTGTGAGCAACGGCCATGAACTACCAGCACGAGCCACGGCAAACCCGTCGGGAAATGTTACGCACGTCAGCCCGGTATCTGACCTTGGGGGGCATTGGCCTGATGTCGGCCGGTTTGATCGCCCGGGGGATCGGGACATCGACCCCGGGCCGATGCCGCCGGTCGATCTGCTGTCGCGGTTGCCCGGTCGTTGCCCGTTGCACCCTCCCTGCGGCCTTGGCAGCCAAGTTGTGGGAGGCGTCTCCGACGGCGATGGAAGTCGATCACGGGTTTGATCGGATTACGGGTTGAATCGCCGTCGGAGACGCCTCCCACAAGAAAACGCAATGAAACACCGTGAAGGTTGAAGACCATGGCCAACGAAGATCAAACGGTAAACCGGCGCCGCTTCCTGGGCAACGGGATGCGCGTCGTGGGGGCGGTCGGCCTCGGCGGCACGGCCGGACTGCTGGCCGCACAAAAGGGCCAGGCCAAGGACTACCTCTGGCAGATCGACCCCGACAAGTGCATGGGTTGCAGCAATTGTCAGACCCACTGCGTGCTTAGCCCGTCGGCGGTGAAGGCCGTGCAGTGTTTCTTGATGTGCGGATTCTGCGACATTTGCACGGGCTATTATCCCACGGACTACTTCGAGCTGAACACCGACGCCCGCAACCAGCTTTGCCCTACCCACGCAATCATCCGCAAGTTCATCGAGGAACAGGCCGGCGTGCGGTACTTCGAGTACAAGATCGAGGAAGCGAAGTGCATCGGCTGCGGCAAATGCGTCGAGGGCTGCGACTTGATGAACGGGTCGCTCTACCTCCAGGTACGCCACGACCGCTGCGTGGGCTGCAACGAATGTTCGATCGCGGTGGCCTGTCCCACCAGGGCCTTTCGCCGCGTGCCGGCCGACTCCCCCTACCTGCTGAAGAAGACGGCGCGAGGATTGATACACAAGGGGGCGAAAGACGCATGACGAGGCTGTTACGGACTCTGCCGGTCCTGGTCCTGCTGACGGTCGTATCCGAGGCGGCGCCGGCCCAGGAAGTGATCCCCATCCCGGACTTCAAGACCTCCTACGAGCTGCCGGAGTCGGAGACCGAAACCACCGGTCCGCCGCCCGACTCGCCGTGGTCCCAATACCTGGACCTGGGCGCACTGGCGGTGGGATTGAGCCTGGCCTCGTACTTTGCCCTGGTGAGCCGCTGGCGGCTGGGGCTGTATCTGCTGTCGATCGCGTCGTTGGCCTGGCTCGGCTTTTGGCGCCAGGGCTGCGTCTGTCCGATCGGAGCGATCCAGGACGTCACGCTGGCGGTGTGCGATCCGTCGTACGCGATTCCATGGGTGGTGGTGGCGTTTTTCGTGCTGCCGCTGGTGTTTACGTTGTTCTTCGGCCGCACCTTTTGCGCGGCAGTCTGTCCGTTGGGCGCCGTGCAGGAGTTGGTCGCCGTCCGTCCGGTCAGGGTCCCCGTCTGGTTGGATCATACGTTGGGGCTTTTGGCTTACGTCTATCTCGGCCTGGCCGTAATCCTGGCGGCCCACAGCACCGCCGACGAGCCGATCCTGGTGATTTGCCGTTACGATCCCTTCGTGGGGTTCTTCCGCCTCGGGGCCGGAGCCAACATGCTGATCCTCGGCGGGTGCTTCGTGGCCGTGGGGCTGTTCGTCGGCCGGCCTTATTGCCGATACCTGTGTCCCTACGGCGCGATCCTGGGGCTGTTGTCGAGGCTGTCGAAGTGGCACTTGCGGATCCCGCCGCAGGAGTGTATCCAGTGTCGGCTCTGCGAAGACGTGTGTCCTTACGGGGCGATCCGGGAACCGACCGTCACGCAACCGGCCGAGCAACGCAACCGGGGACGCCGGCGGCTGGCCGCGTTGATCGTGCTGTTGCCGGCGTTGGTGGCCGCCGGCTTCTGGCTGGGAACCTGTCTGGAGGTGCCGCTGTCGCGGATGCACCCGGAGGTTCGCCTTGCGGAGCGTATCTGGGCGGAAGAAACCGGCAAGGTGGAAGACGTCACCGAGGCCAGCGACGTCACCGACGCCAGCGACGCCTTTCGCGCTACCGGCCGCCGCATGGAAGATCTCTACGGCGGGGCGGACGAGATCCGCCGGCAGTTCGGCGAGGCCGCCGGCTGGTTCGGTGCGTGGGTCGGCCTGGTGGTCGGCTTGAAGCTGATCCACCTTTCGTTGCGCCGCCGGCGGGTCGACTATCAGCCCGACCGAACCGGTTGCGTTGCTTGTGGCCGTTGTTTCTGGTATTGTCCGAGCGAGCAAGCCCGATCATGAAAGCCCGATCATGAAAGTAAGCGAACTGATCCGCGTGTTGAAGACTTTTCCCGCCGATGCCGACGTGCAGCTTGGCATCAGTTGGCCCGATCAGGTTACGGAAACCTACGAGCGAATCTGGATCGGCGACTACGGCGGCGGTCCGCAAATCAACGCGGCGGTGGATTTCAAAGGCGTAAGCGTGTACGTGGGCTGCACCCTGCAACGGCGGGTGAAGGACCGGCCGGCAAGGAAAATCGACCTCGGCCGGTACGACAGCCCCGAGATCGCCGCGAAAGTCCGCGATTTTTACGTCGTGTACCGGGGGCTCGACGAGCCGTTGAACTTTCCCGACTTCAACTACGACAAGTGGATCCCGCCGCGAACCAGTTCCGGCGATTACAACGAACACATCGCCGAGATCCTCCGAGAGAAACTGCTAAGCGAGTGACTTCGATGAGCCAGGCCATGCCTAACGAAACGAATACCGCCGATCGCCACGACGCGTCGGACGTCGGATACCGCGTCGCCAGCCACTGCGCCACGGTGGCGTTGGTCTTTTCCTTGGTCGTCTGCGCGTTGCTGCTGTACGACTACGTCCGCCGGCCGGCGGACGAACCGCTCCTGGACGCACCGATGCAGACACTGAAGCTGGCCGTGGCCCAGCAGCCGGAGGACGAAGAACTCAACGCGCAGATTCGCGCCTTGGACTTGCAATTGCAGACGGCCGTGCTTCGCCGCCAGGCGTTTACGAAGATCGGGGCATGGCTGCTGTTGGTGGGCGTGGGGATCTTCTTGATCGCCGCCAAATCGGCGGCCACGCTGCGGCGGAAGCTGCCCGCCCCGGCCCCGCAGACCACGCTCGAAGACCTGGAAGCTCGCTGGACGCGCGTTGCCCGCTGGTCGGTGGCCGGGCTGTTCGTGGTGCTGGCCGGCGTGACGTTCGCCTTGAACCTGACCCCTCGCTCCGAACTATCGGCCCGCCCTGATTCAGGCTCGCCCGACTCGCCCGACTCCCCCAACTCGCCCGACTCTCCCAACCCGTCCCCCGACAACCACGCGCTGACGATCCCGCCCCCGCCTCCTCCTTCCGACGAAGAAATCCACAAGTGGTGGCCCCGTTTCCGCGGTCCCGGCGGCTCGGGCGTTTCGATCTACACGAATATACCCGACTCGTGGGACGACAAGGCCGACGAGAACATCCGCTGGAAGGAGCCGGTCCCGCTGCCGGGCTACAATTCGCCCGTGGTTTGGGACGACCGCGTGTTTCTCAGCGGCGCCACGCTGGATCGCCGTGAGGTCTACTGTTTCGATGCCGACACCGGGAAGCTGCTTTGGCAGGAGAAAGTGCCGGACACGCCGCTGGGCAAGGCCGAGATGAAAGAGCCCGAGTTTTCCGGCCTCGCCGCACCCACGACGGTGACCGACGGCCGCTGGATCTTCGCCGCCTTCGCCAACGGCGACGTGGCCGCCTTCGACTACCAAGGCCGGTTGGCCTGGGTCCGGGGGTTCGGCATTCCCGAGGATTCCTACGGACACGCCGCCTCGCTGGCGATCTTCGGGAACCTCCTGCTGGTGCAAGTGGACCAGGCGGGAAGAAAGGACGGCAAGTCGAAACTGCTGGCTTTGGACGTCACCGACCAGGGCAAGACCGCCTGGGAAGTCAAGCGGGAGGTGCCCGCCTCGTGGACTTCACCGATCGTGATCCGCCACGACGGCCGCGACCAGATCATCACCTGCGCCGATCCGTGGGTGATCGCTTACGCCCCGGCCGACGGCGCGGAACTCTGGCGGGCCAGGCTGCTGCGGATGGACGTGGGACCGTCGCCGGTCTACGCCAACGGTTTCGTCTACGTGGCCAACGACTACCCACAACTCTCCGCCATCCGCCCCGACGGCCAGGGCGACGTCACCGAGACCCACGTGGCCTGGATCGGCGAGGACGGGCTGCCCAACACCTGCAGCCCCTTGGCGTCCGAGGAGTTCGTGTTCCTGCTGGTCGACGGGACGATGACCTGCTACGACGCTCGGGAGGGTCACAATCTCTGGGAAGAGTACGAGGCCTTCGACGGCGCGATGTTCACGTCCTCGCCCAGCCTGGTGGGCAACCGCGTCTACCTGTTCGGCGAAGTCGAGAAAGAAGGGGAGGAAGACGAAGAAGGCAATCCGTTGTGGAGTTGCACCACGTGGATCTACGAGCCGAGCCGGGAAGGCTGCACGCTGGTGGGCACGTGCCAACTGGACGAAGGCTGCGTGACCAGCCCCGCGCTGCAGGACGGACGCCTCTACATCCGCGGCGAAAAACACCTGTTTTGCATCGAGGAAGAGAAATAGCCGCTTGCAGCTTCGCACCCCCACCCGCTGGCGACTCCCCACCCACACCATGACCGAACTCGATCTCAACCTCGTCGACCGGACCATCGAACAATTGGGGCGCCGCCCCGAGGCGGTGATCCCGATCCTCCAGGCGATCCAAACCCACTACCGCTACCTGCCTCGCGAGGCGCTGAACCGGGTGTGCGAGCTGACGGAAATCACCCCCGCTGCGGTCACCGGCGTCTCGACCTTCTACAGCCAGTTCCGCCACCGCCCGGTCGGACGCCACATGATCAGCGTCTGCCATGGAACGGCCTGCCACGTCAAGGGTTCCGGGTTGATCCAGGATGCGCTGGAGAACCACCTTGGCATCCACAACGGCGACGACACCGACGCCGACGGCCTGTTCACCATCGAGAAGGTCTCCTGCCTGGGCTGCTGCACCTTGGCCCCCGTGATTCAAATCGACGGCAAGCCATACGGCCACGTGACGGCCGCCGGCCTGGGCGGTGTGTTGGAAGACTTCCTGGCAAAGCGAGACGAGCACACGCCGCCGTTGGGCCCGCCGCCGGCCAGACCGGGCGACCACTGGGGAGAAATCCGCGTCGGCCTGGGATCGTGTTGCGTGGCCAGCGGCAGCGGCGAGGTCCTCGGCGCGATCCAGCAGACGCTCGCCGACGCCGGCGCACCGGCGGTGGTCCGCCGGGTGGGCTGCGTGGGCATGTGCCATCGCACGCCGCTGATCGAGTTGATCCCGGCCGGGGGCGCGGCGAAACTGTTCTCCCAAGTCGACCCCGAGTCGGCCGCTTCCATCGCCCTGCAGCACTTCCGCCCCAAGGGGCTGCTAAAGCGGGTGAAATACTCCGTCGCGCGGTGGCTGGATCGCCTCGCGACCGACGAAACGGCCCACCGGGCCGAGCGACTCGAGGTCGACGTCCGCGATGCGCAGGTGTGCGCCTTCCTCGGCCCGCAAAAGCACCTGGCCACCGAGTACTGCGATCGGACCGACCCCACCGACCTGGACGCCTACCTCGAGCAGGGCGGCTTCGAGAGCCTCCGCCGCTGCCTCGAGTCGCGCACACCGCCGCAGATCATCGACGAGATTCGCTCAAGCGGACTTCGCGGCCGCGGCGGGGCGGGATTTCCCACGGGGCGAAAATGGGAGATCGTCCGGGCCGCCCAGGGGGACGAGAAATACGTCGTCTGCAACGGCGACGAGGGCGATCCCGGGGCGTTTATGGACCGCATGCTGCTGGAATCGTGCCCGTTTCGAATCATCGAGGGCATGGCCGTCGCCGCCCGGGCCGTAGGGGCGAACCGGGGGTTCTTCTACATCCGCGCCGAATACCCGTTGGCCGTGCAGCGCGTCGGCGAAGCCCTCGAGCTTTGTCGGCGGCGCGGCCTGATCGGACCGCGCGTGATGGACACCGACTTCCACCTCGAGCTGTCGATCTACCAGGGCGCCGGGGCCTTCGTCTGCGGTGAAGAGACGGCCCTGCTGGCCTCGATCGAGGGACACCGCGGCATGCCCCGTCTGAGGCCGCCCTATCCGGCCGAATCCGGGTTGTGGGGTAAACCCACCTCGATCAACAACGTCGAAACCTACGCCCTGGTGCCTTGGATCTTACGCCATGGCGCCGACGCCTTCGCCGAGCTGGGAACCGAAAGGAGTAAAGGCACCAAGGTCTTCGCCCTGGCCGGCAAGATCCGCCGCGGCGGCCTGATCGAAGTGCCGATGGGCATCACCGTCCGGCAGATCGTCGACGAGATCGGCGGCGGAGTGGCCGACGGCAAACGCTTCAAAGCGGTCCAGATCGGCGGGCCCTCCGGCGGCTGCGTGCCCGCCGAACTGGCCGATACGTCCATCGATTATGAAAGCCTGGCCGAGGTCGGCGCGATCATGGGCTCCGGCGGACTGGTCGTGTTGGACCAGTCCGACTGCATGGTCGACATCGCCCGATACTTTCTCCGCTTCACCCAGGACCAGTCGTGCGGCAAGTGTACCTTCTGCCGCATCGGCACCCGGCGGATGCTCGACGTGCTCGACCGCATCTGCGAAGGTCACGGCAAGCCGGGCGACCTGGAACAACTCGAGTTGCTGGCCACCCAAGTCAAGGCGGCCAGCATTTGCGGCCTGGGCGGCACGGCCCCCAATCCGGTGCTTTCCACGCTCCGCTATTTCCGCGAGGAATACGAAGCCCACCTCGCCGGCCGCTGTCCGGCGGGCAAGTGCGCCGCGTTGATCGCCTACCGAGTGACCGACGATTGCATCGGCTGCACGCTCTGCGCCCAGCAGTGCCCGGTCGACGCGATCCCCATGACCCCCTACCAGAAACACACCATCGACCTCGTCAAGTGTACCCGCTGCGACACCTGCCGCCAGGTCTGCCCAACCGACGCGGTGATCGTAGAATAGCCGCTGGCGGCTTAGCAACAACAATCAGCCGCTGGCGGCTTCGCAGCCGAATCACGACCCCATGCCCAAGCTCACCATCGACCAACGCGAAGTGGAAGTCCCCCCGGGGTCCACGATCCTCGAGGCGGCGCGGAAGCTCGGCATCGACGTCCCCACGCTCTGCTTCCTCGACGGCTGCCGCCCGCAGACCTCCTGTTTGGCGTGCATGGTGAAACTCCGCCCGGCAGACCGGCTGGTTCCATCGTGCGGGACCGTGGCCGTCGACGGCATGCAGGTCGAGAGCGAGACCGAGGAGGTTCACCAGCTCCGCCGCTCGGCGCTGGAACTGTTGCTGAGCGACCACCTGGGCGATTGCCTGGCCCCGTGCGGCTTAGGCTGCCCCGCCGGGATGAACATCCCGCAGATGCTCCGGCAGATCGGCGCCGAGGAGTTTCGCGAGGCAATCGTGACGGTGAAAAACGACATCGCGTTGCCGGCCGTCTTGGGGCGGATCTGTCCGGCCCCGTGTGAAAAGGTCTGTCGCCGCAAGCAGGCCGACGGCTCTCGTCCAGGCAACGGCGTGGCCATTTGCCGGCTGAAGCAGTTCGTGGCCGACGTCGATCTGGCCTCGCAAGATCCCTACGCGCCGCCGCCGCAGCCGGCCTCGGGCAAACGGGTGGCGATCGTCGGCGCCGGGCCGGCCGGACTGGCCGCCGCCTATTACCTGGTGCAACGAGGTCACGGCTGTACGATCTTCGACGAGAACGAGAAGCCCGGCGGACGGCTCCGCCACGCTTTTCTGAAAACGTCCCAAGACCAGCTTCCCCGCGACGTGCTCGACGCGGAGATCGAACAGATCCTCCGATTGAGTGTCGAACTGTGCGCCGGCGTCCGCGTAGACGGCAAGCAGGCGTTGGCCGACTTGCAGAACGAGTTCGACGCGATCTTGTTCGCCTGCGGGACCACGGCCAAGGATCAGGCCGAATCCTGGGACCTTCCCCTGGCCAAACGCGGCATCGAAATCAACAAGCTCACCTACCAGACCCCCCTGCCCGGCGTCTTTGCCGCCGGCGGCGCGATCCGCGCCAAGGGACTTGTGATTCGCAGCCTGGCCGACGGCAAGGAAGTCGCGGTTTCGATCGATCAACACCTTGCCGGACGCGAAGTAACCGGCCCCAGGAAGCAGTTCAATATCAAGATGGGCCGGCTGGAGGCGGACGAACTCTCGCAACTGCTGGTCGGCGCCGGCAAAGGCCCTCGGCGGGACCCGGCAGCGGGATTCGAGGCCGGCTTCGCTGCGGCCGAGGCGACCGAACAGGCGGCCCGATGCCTGCACTGCGACTGCCGCAAACTCCAAACCTGCAAACTGCGCAAGTACGGTGAACTCTACGGCGCCGACCCGCGACGCTATCCGGCCCCGCGGCGGCCGTTGCAGTTGAACCGTCAACACGCCGAGTTGATCTACGAGCCGGGCAAGTGC
>SDBV01005203.1_pt1 | contig 18421 bp, 17 predicted proteins | sample 2277081 | NCBI WGS metagenome assembly SDBV01 (sample SAMN10402039, study PRJNA504765) | marine sediment metagenome | isolation source: marine sediment core GS10_PC15, 223 cmbsf | place: Arctic Ocean: Southern Knipovich Ridge | collected 2010 | reverse complement strand
ACCAAGAACGCCATTGGCCAGTACCTCTTCCTGTTCCTCATGTCCAGCGAGCCGGACGAGCTTGACAACATGGTGGACTATGATTTCAGCAAGGCCAACATTTGGGTGCAGCTCAAGTCGGGCGATAACAGGGACATGACCTCCGTGGTGGAGGACCTGGACCGGTTCATGGAGGCAAACCCTGCCCCCGACGGCGTCAGTGTGCAATGGAGCGGCCTGCCCTATCTGAACATTACCTGGCAGAGTTTGATGGTCACCGGGATGCTCAAGGCCACGGTGGGTTCATGGTGGATTATATTCGTCCTGCTCATCGTGCAATTCCGCTCCTTCTGGTGGGCAGCCGTGGGGATGCTCCCACTGGGTTTTTCGGTCCTCTTCACATACGGGCTCATCGGCTTTGCCGGGAAGGAGTACGACATGCCCATCGCGGTTGTTTCCACCCTTGCCCTTGGCATTGGCGTGGACTTTTCCATACACTTCATACATAGGTTCAGGGACAGGTACAAGGAGACGGGCGACCTTGAGGCCACCATGCAGTGGGCCATGGGGGGTGAGCCGGCGCTCGCAATATTCAGAAACGCATTGACTGTGGGGGTCGGGTTCATGCCGATGGTGCTTTCAACCTTGCTGCCGTATGTAACGGTGGGGCTGTTCTTCGGCTCTCTTGCGTTCTTTGCGGGCATAACCACGCTTGTGTTCCTGCCCGCCCTGATAGGGACTTTCAGGGGAGTACTATTAAAGGTCTCGCCATGATGTATATAAGATGTATATAAAAGGAGGAGTTCAATGATACGGTTTCTGATCCCAGCGATTGCAGTTCTGTTCATGGCAGGCAACGTCCATGCCATGGGCGCAGAGGAGATAATAGGCAAATCCCAGAGCGCCTTCTTCTACCAGGGGGATGACTTCAAGTCCCGCGTGGTGATGAAGCTCATAAACAAGAACGGCAAGGAGCGCCTCAGGGAGATGACCATGCTGAGGAAGAACTACAAGGCGGGTGAGCAGAAGTACTTTATTTATTTTTATCAGCCCTCGGACGTCAGGGGCATGACCTTCATGGTCTACAAGTACCCCGGCAGGGACGACGACAGGTGGCTGTTTGTGCCCGCCATAAACATGGTGCGCAGGATCGCAGCCGAAGATAAAACATCGAGCTTCGTGGGTTCGGACTTCACGTATGAGGATATCTCCGGCAGAGCCCCTAAGGACGATAGCCACGAACTGGTAAGGGAAGAGCCCGCAGGTGGGAGGGACAGCTACGTTATAAAAAGCACCCCGAAAGCGGGAGATATGGCATATAGCTATAGGCTCTCGTGGATAGACAAAGAGAACTTCATGCCACTCAAGGTGGAGTATTTCAACAGGCGGGACGAGCTTTTCAGGGTCTTCACCACGGACGAGGTGACGGATGTGGAAGGATTTCCAACAGCAACAAGAAGGACTATGAAGAGCTTGAAAAGCGGTCACAGGACAGAAGCCACGTTTATGAAGAGCCAGTACAATCTTGGCATAAGTGACAGCCTCTTCAGCGAGCGGTTCCTCAGGCGGCCACTGAAGAAATGGGTAAAATGACGGCTGATGCCGGGCGTTGGGCATGGAACTAGGGGTAGGTCTTCCCACATACCTCTTGGGCCATGACGGACTGGAGAGGAACAACCATTAAACGGATCGCACGGAGGTGCTGGCTTCATATGCATTCAACTAAAAAAACAGCCCTGATGCTCACCCTTTTGTCGGCAGTATTCGCTGTAATCCTCTGGCCCTCCCTTGCCGGAGCGTCCGATCTAACGTTGCATGGGTTTTTCCAGGGCAACTATACCCTGAACACTGATGACGTGAACCCCGACGGCGGCGACCTCAAGTGGGCTGAGGAGAGGGTGCAGCTTAAGCTCGATGGAAGCAGTGACCCGTACTATCTAACCATCAAGGCTGACGTTTTCTACGACCATATAGACGAGGAAGCCGATCTTGACCTGCGTGAAGGATATATAGATTACGTCTCAGGCGCCTGGGACCTTAGGGCCGGAAGGCAGATAATCACCTGGGGGATCGGTGACATGATCTTCGTAAATGATGTATTCCCAAAAGACTACGAAGCCTTTTACGCCGGGAGGCCGTTAGAGTACCTCAAGAAAGGCGTGGACGCTGTAAAGGTCGGCCTTTATCCTCAGGCGGCTAACATCGAGTTGGTGGTCATTCCAATTTTCGAGCCGAATACTTTTCCCCGCCAGGAGCGATTTCACAACTCCATGGACCCGGATGCGGATGGACCGGTGGAGACACTTGAGAACACCGAGGCAGCATTAAGGGTTTACCGTAATATCGGAGGATATGACGCGGCGCTGTATTTCTACAGGGGATTTTCCCGCACACCATCAATGACCTCAGATGGAGAGTTCTTCTATCCTGAGCTCTCTGTGTATGGAGCAAGCGTCGAGGGCAGAGCCATGGGAGGTATTCTTGGATTTGAGGTGGGGTATTATGATTCGACAGATGACAGAGGCGGGGACGACCCCTTTGTGCCGAACTCATCCACGCGTTTGCTCACGGCATACAAGAAACAGCTCATGGAGGACCTCAACATAGGGGTACAGTACTATGTCGAGTACATGCATGAGTACTCTGAATATGAGAGCACCTTGCCCTCAGGCAATGAAAAGGAGGACAGGCTGTATCACCTGTCGACCCTGAGGCTCACACGGTTTGTCATGCACCAGGCGCTGAGGCTTTCCCTGTTTGTATTTTATAGCCCATCGGACGAGGATTCTATGTTAAACCCGGAGGTGAAGTACAAGTTCACGGATAAAGTATGGGCTTCTGTTGGAGGGAACATTTTCGAGGGCGATTCAAAAGGAAGCTTTGGGCAACTCGACAAGAACGATAACGCCTATTTTCAAATGAGATATGAGTTCTGATAATTGAGTTCTGATAATTGATGAGTTCAATGCACCAGTGCATTGCCCTTGGTTCCGAGGCCCATGACCCCTTGTCGTCGCGACCTTGTCGCGGTGTGCGCGTCGGCACTAGTACATTGCAGCGCGCACTAAGGATGCGGCTATCTGATCAAGGGACACGACCTTTTCCACGGCTTCCAGCTTTATTGCCTCCTTGGGCATCCCGAATACGATGCTTGAGGCCTCGTCCTGCGCGATAGTGAATGCTCCTGAGCCCTTCATCTCCTTCATGCCCTTGGCCCCGTCATCACCCATCCCTGTCATGATCACCCCTACCGCGTTCTTGCCAGCGTAGCGTGCGGCGGAGCGGAAGAGCACGTCCACCGAGGGGCGGTGGCGGCAGACAAGCGGACCGTCCTTTACCTCCACATAGTATCGCGCACCGCTTCGTTTCAGCAGTGTGTGCTTGTTGCCAGGGGCGATCAGGGCATGTCCCCTCAGCACGCTGTCGCCGTCAGAGGCTTCCTTTACAGAGACGCGGCAGATGGTGTTTAAGCGCTGGGCAAAGGCGGCGGTGAAATGCTCCGGCATGTGCTGCACAATGACTATGCCGGGTGAGTCCAGGGGCAGGGATTCAAGGATAACGCGGAGCGCTTCGGTGCCCCCTGTGGATGCCCCGATAAGGACTATCTTATCTGTGGTCTGGGCCATTGCCCGTGTGGCCGAGGGTTTAGCAAGCATAGCGTCTGCCGTGAGTTTCGGGGCTATATCGTGGGCAATGAACTTGGAGAGCTTCCTGATTCGCGCCACGCTTGCAGCCTTCACCGCGTCTACTATGCGTACCTTGCTTTCTTCCAGGAACTGCCTGGCCCCCATGCGTGGTTTTGTTATTATGTCGATGGCCCCGAACTCCAGGGCCCTGATGGCGGTCTCCGAGCCTCTTCCCGTGAGGCTGGAGCATATCACCACCGGGATGGGGTGCTGGTTCATGATCTTCTGCAGGAACGTTATGCCGTCCATGCGGGGCATTTCCACATCCAGGGTGATCACGTCTGGCACTTCAACCCTGATCTTCTCCGCAGCGATGTACGGGTCCGAGGCCGTGCCCATGACCTCTATCCGGGGATCTGAGGACAGTATGCTCTGTAGGGATTGGCGAACCACCGCTGAATCGTCCACTATAAGTACGCGGATCTTGCGCTTGAACATCTGCTCTACTTTTTCCCTGATGGCTTCTTTGCCGGTGGCCCGTCCGTTCATAGCGGCCTCCGGTAGATCGTCGAGCCCACGGACTCCACTGGCACGCCAAGCCCGTTGAGGGTCTCGGAGTGGCCAACAAAGAGGTATCCGCCTGGGATGAGGTTCTCCACAAGCCTGCAAAGTATACTGCTCTGAGATGGACGGTCAAAGTATATGATCACGTTTCGGCAGAAGATGATGTCCATCCGGTCTGTTGTGCTGTATTTTTCGTCCATGAAATTTATCTGCTCAAAACGCACCTTTGAGCGAATTCCTGGCGTCATGCGGACAAGGTTGCTTGTTCTGTCCCTGCTCCTTAGGAGATACTTGCGTTTCAGGGGGTAAGGTATGGGGTCTACCCTCTCCTGGCTGTAAATTGCGTTACGCCCGGCCTCAAGAGCATTTGTGGACAGGTCAGAGGCCAGTATGCTGAACCTGAACCCGGGTGCGTTCTCAGCATGCTCGGAAAGTGCCATGGCAAGGGTATAGGGTTCCTCTCCAGTGGAGCACCCTGCGCTCCATAGCCTCAGAGGTCTGCGCTGGCCGCTGCCGTAAAATTCCGAGAGGGCCGGAAGAGCGTTTTTTATAAGGAAATCAAAGTGGTGCGGCTCGCGGAAGAAATCCGTCTTGTTGGTGGTGGCCAGGTCCACCATGGTCACAAGTTCCTCCTGCCCGTGGTCGGAGTTGAAAACGAACCTGGAATATTCCTCGAAGCTATTCATCTTGAGCACGCGCAGTCGTTTCTGTAGCCTGGATTCAAGCATGATACGCTTTACAGGGGGCATCTTTATGCCGTATTGCCGCTCTATAAAGGTCCCAAGTTTCAGAAAGACCTTTTCAGAGAGCCTTGCATGGTTATGTAGCTGTTCTGTTTTAGTGAACATAAGAGGTTTCGCACGAAAAAAGTTTAATATGTTCGAATAAAGACTGTACATATTTTGTGGTAATTACTATAATAATATACTGGATATGGCGGTTATGAGAGAAAAAGAACTTTATAAGGCATGCAATATCCTCTTTGGTCCCGAGGTGGACGTTACCTTTGATTTTCTCCAGTACATACAGCACTCCGGAGTAAAAAGCGCCTACCGCAGACTTGCCCGCATTACCCATCCCGACGTTGCTGTGGAGGAAGGGGGCGGGGCAAGCTCGGAGAGGTTCATCAAGGCCAGCTGGGCCTATGAGAGCCTCAGTGAATACATCAAGAGCAGGGAACTTTCCCCTGTCCCCGGAATGTTTCAGAGTGCCGGGCAGGACACTGTTCGTCGCAGTGACCGTAAAGACAGCGAATCCGCCCAGGGCAAGCCCATGGGCAACTGTTTCAGGGGCGATATGCCCGCACGCAGACTCATGTTCGGGGAATTCCTTTTCTACTGTGGCGCGGTCTCCTGGGAATCCCTCATCAAGGCCATTGTCTGGCAGCGCAACCAGCGCCCCCGCCTGGGCGACCTGGCCAGTAAATGGGGCTGGATCGGCCAGCAGGACGTTTCCCGCATTCTTAGGAGCCGCGAATATGGAGAAACCATTGGAGAGGTCCTTATAAGGCTTGGCATATGCACCAGCCTGCAGGTGAGGGCCCTGCTCCGTACTCAGAGAAAGATGCAGAAGCCTTTTGGCGAATTCTTTATTGACAACGGCTATCTTGCCAGGGGTCATGTTAATTCAGTCCTTTATAAAGAGTTTCTCAAGCATAACAGCATCTACAAGTAAGTCAGTCTGCCTCAGCACCCGGCATCCCGGCTCCACTTAAGGAGCTTGCAGCTCCAGAGAAACACTGGATTGTTTTTTCACCATGTTACGTTCGTCCATCTCCGCGTCCTCGATAATTTTTGGCATATCGAGTATAAGGGCCACTGAGCCGTTGCCCAGTATGGTGGCCCCGGATATTCCCCGCACGTTCTTATAGACCCTGCTAAGGGATTTGATCACTGTCTGGTGTTCGCCTATAACACTGTCCACGGCAAACCCCACCCTCAGGCCGCCCACCTCCGCGATGACCACCTGTTCGCGCTCCGGACGACCGCCGTTGACGGCAAAGCGGTCCCTGAGCCTTACGTAGGGGACCATCTCGTTGCGGACGTTTACAAGGTTGCGCCCGTGCGCGGCTTTGATCTCCTTTGAGGTTATCTCCACGCATTCGTCCACGAAGGAAAGAGGCAGGACAAAGGAATCGCCTCCAAGTTTTACAAGCAGGCCATCGATTATAGCAAGGGTCAGTGGTATCCTGAGAGATATTGTCGTTCCGGAGCCTTTGTGGCTGTCCACCTCCACCACCCCGCGAAGGGTGTCAATGTTTCGCATGACAACGTCCATGCCAACCCCTCTTCCCGAGACGTCCGTGACCTTGCTGGCTGTGGAGAACCCGGCTGAAAATATAAGGTTGTGCACATCGTGCTTCGACAGCTCCATGTCAGCGGTGATTATGCCCTTTTCAATGGCCTTTGAGCGTATCGCGTGCTCGTCAAGGCCTGCACCGTCATCGGATATCTCGATGAGCACGTCGGCTCCGGAATGCGAGGCCTTGAGGCTTATGGTGCCGTTTCTGCTCTTGCCCACGGCCTCCCGGACATCGGGGGGCTCGATCCCGTGGTCTATGGAATTGCGGATTATGTGCACTAGCGGGTCGTTCAGGCGCTCTATGACCGTCTTGTCCAGCTCTGTCTCTCCGCCGCTTGTGACCAGGTTTATGTTACGGCCCAGATCTTCTCCAAGGTCCCTGACGATGCGCTTAAACCTGGTGAAGGCGGTTCCGATGGGCACCATGCGGATGCTCATCGTGTTGTCGTGAAGCTCAGAGGTCAGGCGCTCCACCACCTCCGCTATGCTCGTCAGTTGCGGGTCCTTGCGATCAAGCGCGGTCTGGTTGAGGCGGGCCTGCACGGTGACAAGTTCCCCTACCAGGTTCACCAGGCGGTCCAGCTTCCCGGAGGCCACGCGGATGGTGGCGGCCACGTTCTGGGTATGCCTTGTCTTCCTTAAGTCCTTGACGTGTTTCTGCCCCTCAGGGGCGCACTCCACAGCGCGGCCTTCCACCCCCTCTGGATCAACAAGCATCTGGCCTGTGCGTTTTTGCACGGCCATCACGCCCTCCAGCTCCTGCTTTGTAAGGCTGTCGCGCTCAATGAGCATCTCGCCGAGCTTCTTGTAGTCCGTGCCTTCGGTGAGCATGCCCATTGCGTCAATTATGTCAATGTTTATCTCCGCGTCGTCCTCAACGAAAATGAACACGTCGCGGATGGCATTGATCCCCATCCTGGTGGTGAGGATGATATCCCATGATGTGTAGCATTGCTCAGGGCTCAGTTCGTCAAGGGCAGGGATCTTTGATACATGGGCGGCAATGTAATGCCTCCCCAAGCAGCTGAGTTCGTCAAGGAGGTATATGAGGTTCAGGCCTCTGGAGAATAGTTCCGGTTTCGGCCTGAACGCAATGCGGTAGGTGCCCTCCCCCTGTTCCGATAGTTCCGAGCCGTCCCCTTGCGCAGGAACTGCCTGCACTTCTTCGACGTTTGCCTGGGGAGCGGGGTCGTCCGGCATCAGGTCTCCAAGGCCCCGGAGTATCTCTTCCCCTACGCTCTGGTCGTAGTGGCCGTCGTCGGATGTTGATGCGTCAAACATGTCATTTATGAAGTCACGCGCTTCCAGCGTAAGGTCGATCAGATCTTTTGTTACTTCCCTCTCTCCGTTTCTTATCAATTCGTAGAAGTTCTCGATATCATGGGTGAAAGATGCTATATTGTCAAAGCCGAACATGGAGCCAGAGCCTTTGATGGTATGCAGGGCCCTGAACACCCGGCTGACGGTCTCCATGTCATTCTTGTTCTCTTCAAGGTGGAGAAGGGCCTCCTCCAGTTCAAAGAGCAGTTCGTAAGCCTCTTCGCGGTAGGTTTCCTTATGGGCGTCACTCAAACTTGCCATGGCTATTTCCTGGTCCTCCTGCTCCAGAGGCACGGTTCGAACTCTTCCGGGCAGCCCCTGTAGTGTATAAATCCGGAGCGGTGGACCTGGTCAAGGAAATCGTCAGTGGTTCTGTCCAGGGTAATGTCACAGCCGGAAGTCATTGCGGATTTATGTGCTGAGCACAGAAGCTGCAACCCTGCCACATCCACCATGGAGACCTCGCTCAGGTCCAGGGAAACGCTCTTGTCGCCCTTTAGTTCACCACTGAGCACTTCGTGCAGTTGCCCCGCGAACTCTATAGTGAGGGGGCCGCTTATACTGATCCGGCTCTTATGTTCATTTCCCTTGCTCACAGATATCTTCATTATGACATCCTCCGGGTTACTTCACGAATTTCCTGACAACGCCTATGAGCTGGTCAGGTGTGAAGGGCTTTACGATCCATCCGCTGGCGCCTGCCTGCCTGCCTTCATTTTTCTTTATCTCCTGGCTCTCCGTTGTCAGCATTACTATGGGCGTGAACCTGTACTCCGACTTCTCCCTGAGCTGGCGAATAAGCCCGATCCCATCTAGCTTGGGCATGTTCAGGTCAGTTATCACCATCTCGGCCCTGGACTGGGTTGCTTTTGAGAGAGCGTCCTCTCCGTCCACGGCCTGGACAACGTCGTATCCGGCATCTTCCAGCGCAAAGGTCACTAGCTGCCTCATTGAAGCTGAATCATCAACTATTAATATGTTCTTGCCCATTCCCATAGTTCCTTCCTCTCACGCTTATAAATTGATATTGCCTTTTAGAAAATCTCAACATTCGAGGTGCTGTTATCCAGGTTTGCGGTTGCATGGCCTTTTTTCGAGGAACCGCCGTTTCCTCCGGCGTCGGCAGCCATGGTGTCTTCTTTGCCAGAGAAGGCCGCCTCCAGCACCTTGCGCTCGCTCTCCATGGTGTAATGTTTTTCGAGCCAGTCAATGCCTTTTTCCACGTCCAGGGTCTCGATGGCCTCCCCCATCTCGCGCGCCATGCGCACTGCGTTCTCAAGCTCCTCCTTGAACATGGTCAGGGGCTCCACCACGTGTTCCAGCCTCTGGCGTGTTATGTCCTGGAACTGCATGCCAACGACTATCCCGCTTATATCAGAAGCAAGCGTCTCGGTCTCCTTTTGCAGCCCGTCAAGGTCCCTGCTGGTGTCTTCCATCATGTGGTCGATCTTCTTGAGCGTGGAGTCCACCACGGCTTCGGCCTCTGCGCTCTGCTTTACCGTGTCCTGGGCACTCTTCTGTGTTTTGGCATGTATGTCCTGTATCTCTGCGTCCACGCCCCTGATCAGTGAGCCGATAGCCATTGCGGCATCGTTGGAGCGTGCGGAGAGTTTTCTGACCTCATCGGCCACCACGGCAAAGCCCCTGCCGTGCTCCCCTGCCCTTGCCGCCTCTATTGCAGCGTTCAGGGCCAGAAGGTTGGTCTGGTCAGCAATGTACTCGATATCTTTAAGTATGGAGTGTATCTGGGTAACGCTTTCCATTATGCGCTGCATGTCCTCCAGAGACCGCTGTGATAGGTCTGCCGAGCCCTTTAGCCGGCTGATGACCTCCGAGAGGGCCTGGCGGCTCATCTCAAGGAGGGCCTCTTCAGTGCCCCCGTGCCCGTCCTTGCCGGAGAAACGGCTGAATGCCCTGGAGGCCTTGTCAGCCTGTCCTCTGGCCCGGTTCACTATGTTGGAGAAATTGCTGGCTATCTCCACGGCCGCCTCCTCGGTCTGTGCCGCCACCTCGTTAAGCTGTGCGGTCATTACCGGGATGAACTTGGCCCGGGATTCGATGAGGCCCATTATCGGAGCAAGATATTCGCTGATATCCTGGGCATACTCCCTGAACCTGTCTGCGTGCTTAAGTTTCATGTTGCCCACTACACGCTGATGAAGGTAGGCCGATGTGAGCACCGCAAACAGATATAGGGCAACGGCGACAGCGGTCAGGAGCCAGGATTCGGCATACATGGCCAGTGCGGCCAGGGGGGCCATGGCTAACGCGAACATTAAAGCGTTCTTAGTATCCAGTTTCTTAAGCATCATCCCCCGTGGTGCATTAAATAGCCAGTGGCCCAAGACCCTCTGGCCTTATCTCACAATAAATATGCACGAATGATGCCAGATTTGCCTCTGCGTCAACATTATCTCTTCCTCATGCGCGCCAAACCTGCATTGCCTGCTGCCGATTACTTCATCCGTATCATCAAAAGGCACAATAATCAATAGTTTGCGGCCCCAGGGAAGAATGCCGGGGTATGTAATGCTTTTATTTTTAATGGGTTAGGCAGCCAGGAATCTCTGAGACAGGGTATGCGCAGGGGCGACGGAGATGTTTCAGTTTGAGAAAATCAGTCTCATAATGAGCATGGCTTTGGGCTTTAATCTCGTGTGCCTTGACATTCTTGAGCGCAAGTTTTAAATTATTAGGCTATGGGTACATACACTACATACAGGCCGCACAACAGGAGAAGGAAGCGCAGGCATGGCTTCCGTAACCGGATGAGTTCGCCCGGAGGCCGCCAGGTGCTCAGGCGGAGAAGGGCCAAAGGCCGCAAGCGCCTTTCGGTATAGGGCCAAGGGGCTCCGTGATATCCCCCATCAAGCAAACTCTGCTGTTTACTGTTAGGCTTTACCGGTACGCCATTTCTCCGCTTCTGGGGCCGGCGTGCAGGTTCACGCCTACCTGCTCGGAGTATTGCATCGAGTCGGTGCAGATGCACGGCTCCTTAAAGGGGATGTGGATGACTCTCTGGCGTTTGCTCAGGTGCCATCCGTTTCATCCTGGGGGGTATGATCCGGTAAAGCCGGTTCAGCCCTCAAGGCCAATACAGCCGATACAGCCGATAAGGACAGATAGGAGATAATGGAAAAACGGGCAGTAATATTTGTGGTTCTTTCGGTGGCGGTGTTGCTGGTTTTTCAGTATTTCTTCGTGCCGCAACAGGACAAGCAGGGAGACGCGCCCAAAGGGGTAGTGTCAGAGCCCGGGAGTGCGCCAGCCCCCCAGGCGGCCCCATACGCTGAAGTGCCTGTGGCCCAGGACGCCCCTGCCCGGGCGCCGGTTTTCTCAGACGCGCCTGCACGATCGTTTGATTCAGACGCGCCTGCGCGATCATTTGATTCAGAGCAGTTCGTCACTGTGGAGACCGACCTGTTCCGGGCCGTGCTGAGTTCTCGCGGGGGCACGATCAGCGCTTTTGTCCTCAAGGAATACTTTGACGTGGACGGCAGGCCCCTGACCCTTCTGGAGGACAGCGGGATGTACAGGGCGCTCTCCATTGGAAGCGACAACGACTTTTCCATCTCCAATCAGAACTTCCAGGTATCAGGCACGGACCTGAACCTTAAGGGCCCGGGAGCGCAGGGTTCGGTCAGCTTCAGCCTCAGCACTGACAACTACACAATAACAAGAACTTATACTTTCACGGGCGGCACATATGGGTTTGATCTGGTTGACAGGGTCGAGGGCCTCCCAAGCTACAGCATCGCCCTTGGCACCGACCTCGGCATCCATGACAGGAAGGACCGATATGCGCATGTAGGGCCTGTTGTGCTCGTGGATGCCAAACGCAAGCAGTACACCGCGGGCAAGCTCAAGAAACCAAAGATCGTGACAGGCAACCTCAAGTGGATAGCCCTGGAGGACAAGTATTTCTTTGCAGCCCTGGTGCCGGCCGGCCCCATGGCCAGCGCTGACCTCTGGAGCAACAAGGATACCCCCGCGGTATCGCTCACTGGCAGGCCCGGCGAGCAGTCCTTTTTTGTATATGTAGGCCCCAAGAGGCGCTATGAGCTAATGGACCTGGACAGAGGGCTGGAGCATATAGTTGATTTCGGTTTCTTCTCGGTCATAGCCATCCCCATATTCTGGCTTTTAAAGGAATTGTTTACGATCACCGGAAACTACGGCTGGGCAATAATACTGCTGACCCTGATCATACGCATACCATTCCTGCCTCTGGTATCAAAGAGCCAGCGCAGCATGAAGAAGATGCAGATGGTGCAGCCCAAGGTGAAGGACATAAGGGACAAGTACAAGAAGAACCCCGAGAAGATGAACTCGGAGGTTATGGCCCTGTACAAGAAGTACAAGGTGAACCCCCTTGGAGGGTGCCTGCCGCTTCTGTTGCAGCTTCCCGTGTTCTTCGCCCTGTACAAGGTGCTGCTGGCGGCAATAGAGCTCAGGAGCGCGCCATGGATATTCTGGATCACCGACCTCTCGATGAAGGACCCTTTCTACGTTCTGCCGCTTGTGATGGGTGCGTCCATGTTCTTCCAGATGAAGATGACCCCCACGACAGGGGACCCCAAACAGCAGAAGATAATGCAGTTGATGCCCGTGATATTCACCGTCATGTTCCTGTGGTTCCCCTCAGGGCTGGTGCTTTACTGGCTCATCAACAACATGCTTGCCATCACTCAGCAGTACTTCATCAACAAGAGTATGAAGGATCTGTCCATCGAAGAAGTCTAAACTGGCTCACGCTTCCTGATTCAGCGCATCTGCGGCAAAATAAGCCGCTCGAAGTATGTTCATACTCCTTCGCGACTTCTTTTACCACATCTACACTAAATCAGAAACCGTGGTGGTTTAATTGTTAAGGTTACGTCCAATCTCAAAAAAGTGGTGGACGGGGACCAATCTACAGCACAGTTTTTTTCCATGGTGCAAGGTCGGTCTTATCCCGTCACATCTTGATTTCATCCTACCTTAATCATAATAAGATGCAGTGCATTCGGGACTTGCCTATTGCGAAAGAGTTGCCGCAAGCCTGACAGCTTCTACCATGCTAGTGGGATTCGCCTTGCCCCTCCACGCTATGTCGTATGCGGTGCCGTGGTCCGGTGAGGTCCTGATTATAGGAAGCCCCACGGTGACGTTCACCCCTGTCTCAAACCCTATGAGCTTCAGGGGCACGAGCCCCTGGTCGTGGTACATGCTCACCACCAGGTCGAATTCCCGCCCTTTAAGTGCCCGGTAAAAAAGCGAGTCTGCTGGATAGGGGCCGCTTGCAGGGATGCCCTCGGCCCGGGCGGCCTCGATGGCAGGGCCTATGGCCTCTATCTCTTCCTGCCCGAACAGCCCTCCCTCACCAGAGTGGGGGTTTAAGCCGCACACAGCGATACGGGGGTTTTCTATCCCAAGCATGTCACAGGCCCTGTAAGCCAGTCTGAGGGTCCCAAGGACCCTATGGTGGGAGATGAGGGCGGCAACGTCCCTCAGGGCCTCGTGGATGGTTACAAGCATGACCCTCAGGCCTCCGCCCACAAGCATCATGGCGAACTCATCGGTCTTAGTTAGATGGGCCAGGAGCTCTGTGTGGCCGGGCCAGTCGTGGCCTGCCTTCCGGAGCGCCTCCTTTGATATGGGGGCCGTTACAATGGCGTCCGCGTCTCCTGCCAGCGCCATCTCAGTGGCTCGCACTATCGCGTTATAAGCAGCAGAGCCGCCTTCTTTTGAGGGAGACCCCTTAGTGTAACCCTTAGCCCCGCCCGTTTCTATGACCTCAACATCCCCTCTGAGGGAAAAGGGCAGGGGAGCGCCCGCGCCCTCTAGCATCTCGTAGGCTTCCCTGAAGACTGCAATGTCTCCCACCAGCACAGGGGTGTGCTCGTCCATGGTTGCGGCTGCGGCCCTGAGGGCGATCTCCGGGCCTATGCCCCCCGGCTCTCCCATTGTGATGGCTATGGTTTTCATCCTGAGTTAATTATAACCACCAGGAGCTGGATTATAAAGCTTGCAGTTTTGTGTTCCTGTACGGATTAGGAGGGAAATATTGCCTTGATGAAGTTATGATTCCTTGTTGAGAACTACTTCCATCTGCGCAACAAGTTTAGGAATTTTCTTTGTTATTATCCCCCAAAGCACTTCTTTATCAATCCCGAAGTATTCGTGGGCGAGGACGTTTCTGAACAGGTATATCTTTCTCCACTCAATTTCCATGTGGCGGTCTTTTACTTCCTGAGGAATGTTATAAGCTGCGATTCCGATTATTTCAAAGTTTCTCATTACCGCATCCACTGTTCTCTCATCTTTAAGGAACTGGACGAAGGAATAGTCTCCCACATATCTGGTAATTTTCTTTGATGAACTCAGAATATCTTCAATATATAGAAGATATTCTCTAGGCATATACTGTTTCTTTCAGTATGCGGTCTTTCAGGCGGGGATGGAGGGCGTCAGGGGTGGCAAGGTCAACCTTACGGCCTGTAAGGTCTTCCAGATGGAACATAAGGTCAGCGTAATTGTCGAAGGTAACGTATCCTTCCTCGAACTCTACGAGCACGTCCACATCGCTGTCTGCGCCCTCTTCGCCTCTGGCAGAAGAGCCGAACACACCGATGCTTTGCAGGTGGAACCTGCTTTTAAGCTCCTGGGAGCTGTTCTTTATCAATTCCAGTACGCTCATTGTATCTCCGCATCCCTGATTTGAATTATAACACGCAAGCGGTTTTCGCAAGCAAAGGTGTTGACTTGAAGGGGGAGGGTTGCTGCTATCAGTTAGTTGGTTGTAGCAAATGAATTTTCAGCAGGGGAAAAGCTATACAAGATAATGCATTATATTATTCATGAGTGAGACGCCTTGCCAGGATTGATTCAGCCTGAATCAGGCAGAGCGCTTCTCGTAGATGATGACGGGTTTTTCGTCGCGCTCCACCACGCCGTCGCTTATAACGCACTCGGCAATGCTCTTGTCCGAGGGTATCTCGTACATGATGTCCAGCATTATCTCCTCCAGTATGCTCCTGAGGCCCCTGGCGCCCGCCTTGCGCTCGATGGCCTTCTTGGCCACTGCCTCCAGCGCGCTCTCTGTGAATACCAGGCTCACGTCATCAAGCAAGAAGAGCTTCTGGTACTGTTTCACCAGAGCGTTCTTGGGCTCAGAGAGGATGCGAATGAGGTCCTCCCTGGAGAGCTCCTCAAGGGTCGCCACCACCGGCATGCGGCCAACGAACTCCGGGATCAGCCCGAACTTGATCATGTCCTGTGGCTCGTTCAGGGCCAGCAGCTCTCCTATCTGTTTGCGGGCGGAGTGTTCGGGGTTTGTGCCAAAGCCTACGACTTTCTTGCCAGTGCGCTGGCCGATGACGTCCTCAAGCCCCACAAAGGCCCCGCCGCAGATGAACAGTATATCCTTGGTATCCACCTGGATGTATTCCTGTTGCGGGTGCTTGCGCCCACCCTGTGGGGGGATGTTGGCTGTTGTGCCCTCGATGAGCTTCAAAAGCGCCTGCTGCACTCCCTCGCCCGATACGTCGCGGGTAATGGAGGGGTTGTCGGATTTCCTGCTTATCTTGTCGATCTCGTCTATGTAGACGATGCCCCGCTGGGCGCGCTCCACGTCGAAGTCAGCGGCCTGCAGGAGCTTCAGCACAATATTTTCCACGTCCTCGCCAACATAGCCCGCCTCTGTGAGCGTAGTGGCGTCGGCGATGGTGAAGGGCACGTCCAGAAGGTGCGCAAGGGTCTGCGCCAGCAGTGTTTTGCCAGTGCCTGTGGGTCCGATGAGCATGATGTTGCTCTTCTGGATCTCCACGTCCTGGTCCTTTGGGGAGTAAATGCGTTTGAAGTGGTTGTAGACGGCCACGGAGAGCACCTTCTTGGCACGCTCCTGCCCCACCACGTGCTCGTCAAGGGAGCCCTTTATCTCTTTAGGGGTGGGAAGCTTGGGGAGCACATGGTCCTTGACCTCTGTGTGCAGCTCGTCGGCTATGATCTCGTTACACAGCCCGACGCACTCGTCGCATATGTATACCGTTGGGCCGGCGATGAGCTTTTTCACCTCTTCCTGGGCCCTTCCGCAGAAGGAGCAGTGATAGGTCTTTGTTTCCTCTTCTTTTTTAGGCATTTTCTCTCTTTTCCTCAGATATCACTGCTATAACCTATTGTACGATGTTCTTGATGACTTCGTCCACAACGCCGTAGGCTTGAGCTTCCTCGGCAGTCATGAAGAAGTCGCGGTCCGTGTCCGCCTGGATCTTCTCAAGGGGCTGGCCCGTATGAGTATTGATAATGGAGTTCAGGGTCTCCCTGATCTTCAGGATCTCTCTGGCATGGATCTCGATGTCAGAGGCCTGGCCCTGGAACCCGCCCATGGGCTGGTGGACCATGATGCGGGAGTTAGGCAGCGAGAAACGCTTACCCTTGTCGCCTCCCATCAGCAGTATGGCTCCCATGCTTGCGGCCTGCCCCAGGCAGTAGGTGGCGATTGAGGGTTTAACGTACTGCATGGTGTCGTAGATGGCAAGCCCTGAGGAGACGACCCCGCCGGGCGTGTTGATGTAGAGGTGGATGTCCTTTTCCGGGTCATCGGTCTGCAGAAAAAGCAGCTGCGCAATGACTACATTGGCCACGTTGTCGTCTATGGTGGTGCCCAGAAAGATTATCCTGTCCTTTAAAAGCCTGGAGTAGATGTCGTAGGCCCGTTCTGTCCTGCCTGTCTGCTCAATGACGATAGGGATAATGCTCATTTTTTGTCCGCCTTTTTCTTGGGTTTGTCCTCAGGCACCTTCTCCGCCCGTTCAAGCACCAGGTCCAGCACCTTCTCCTCTAAAATTACCTGCTTCAGGCCCTCCAGCGAGCCGTCCTTTGCCACGTAATATTTCATCAGGTTCTCAGGCGATGTATTTGCTTCCAGGGACATGTTGATTATGCGGCTCTTCATGTCGTCCTCGCTGACCTCAACGCCCTCTTGCTCTGCGATGATGTCAAGCAACACCGATGCCTTTGCGCGATTGGTGGCCTCGGGCTGTAACTCCTCGCGCTTTGCCTTCTCGTCGAACTCGGGCTTGCCCTCCCCGTCAGAGGGGTTAGCAAGGCCCTTGGACCGTTCCTGGGACAGCATGTTCTCCAGCTCCGTCTCTACGAAGCTCTCGGGAGGGTCGAACTCGTGGTTGTCAACCAGGTCTTTTATGAGCAGGCCCTTGTGCATGCGGGCCACAGCGTTCCTCTGGGAGTCCTCCATGCGTTCTCGCACGTGCTTTTTCAGATCATTCAGGGTGTCGAACTCCAGGTCCTTGGCGAACTCGTCGTCTATTGGAGGGGCGTTCTCGTTCTTTATCTCCTTGACCGTGACCTTGAAGTTGCGCTTCTGCCCTGCCAGTTCCTGAGCATAGTAGTCCTTGGGGAATTCCACCTCGAACTCCTTGCTGTCGCCCTTGGCCACTCCGGTGAGCTTCTTGGAGAACTCAGCCGGGAGCAGGTCGCTGCCTATCTTGAAGACCTCGTCCTTGAAGCTCTTCTCGTCCTCAACTATCTCGTAGTCCATGACAACGATGTTCCCGTCGGCCACAGGTCCCTCGGTGGGCTCAAAGGTGGCCCGCTCCTGTTGCAGCCGTGTGATCGTCTCCTCTATGTCTTTGTCCTGGACCTTCACCTCGACGTCCTTGACCTTGAGGCCCTTGTAAGATATCTCCACCTCCGGCCTTACCTCCACGGTAAAGGTCATCTCAAGGGGCTCGTTGCGTTTCAGCTCGAGGCTGCCTTCAAGGACCGGCTGGGCAACCGGGACGATGGAGGCCTCCTTGAGGGCCTCTGAGTAATATTTCGGGACCAGGCGTTCCATGGCCTCGCCCTCCACGTCCTTGCCAAAGCGTTTCTCGATAAGGCTCATAGGGGCCTTTCCCTTGCGGAAGCCAGGGAGCCTTGTCTGGGCCCTGATGGTGTTGAGAGCGTCTTTTATCTCGCTCTCAACAGCGTCCGCAGGTATTTCGATACTGATGCGCTTCTTTGTGTTTGTTATATCTTCTGTTGTTTTAATCATTTTGTTAGATTAATTTATGGTATAAATGTTTGTCAAATCGCGCTCTACATATATCCATGGCTTATGGCCCTGTGTCATTTGAGACATGTTTTATGTACTATGCCACATAATTTCGATTGACCCCTGAGGAATTTTCTTATAAAACAACGGGTTTTAATTATGGCATGTCTTTTGCTTCTTTAAAATTAACTGGAATTATTGAATGGCAACAGTGAGGAAGCGATGAATGAAGCGAGAATGAAAGAACTGGTCAGCATACTGATGGAGAGCAGCCTCTATTTCGAACTGACACTCCGTGAGCGCCGCGATCTGATACATCGCCTGCTTTCGCCCGACAGGTAGTGCCGGGTCTCTAAATGCAGTGGTTTTTGTTAAATGCCTCCTTCGTGCGTTCCGGCCTTGATGGCCCCTCTTCCTAACCTCTTTGGTTCGGTTTGGTTCGGTTTGGTCCGGAGCGCACGTCCCTTCTCCAATGCCTCGTGTCACAGAATGAATGCACCAGTGCCTGTTGCGTGGCCTCGGGAACGAGTCGTACAGGCTCGGGGTCCATGGCCCCTTGCAATAGGGTGTGGTAAGCGCCATGCATTTTGAGTGTTTC
>SDBV01005202.1_pt1 | contig 18422 bp, 26 predicted proteins | sample 2277081 | NCBI WGS metagenome assembly SDBV01 (sample SAMN10402039, study PRJNA504765) | marine sediment metagenome | isolation source: marine sediment core GS10_PC15, 223 cmbsf | place: Arctic Ocean: Southern Knipovich Ridge | collected 2010 | reverse complement strand
ACTGGTGGGAACGAACTTGAACATCTTACCACCCAGACCTTGTCTTGCCTTCAAGTCAAATGTTTTGTACAACTCTTTTAAAATATCTTCATGCATATTTTTACTCCTTTTCCTTTATTTCTACTTATATTATAGAATAATATTAGTTATTTACTAGATAATATTTGAAATATATTGTTTTCTAGTTTAGAATTTATACAACCCCTAAGGCTTTTGAATTTTCTAGTGCCAGAATTATACCTAACTATTTCTGTCCATGGCACACCATCTACATCTTCTTCAAACAACTTTAAGCACTCATCTATTAATTCACATTTTCTAGACTCAATCTTCTCAATATAACTATGAAATTCTGGCCTCAATTCGACAATAATTTTAATAATTTCAATATACATATTCCCCTGACCACCAGAGACATATGCCCACAACTCTTGTCCATATAATCTCTCGTGATTAATGTTGTTAGTAACAGAACTTCCGCGGCCATAACAACATCCTGTAATACACCGAGTATCACTACTATACATACTCATATCTCTGTTTTCATCTTTTTTTTGTGCCTTATTGCCCCAGTTAGGTCCAGATTTGATGGATAATGCTGTAGGAATATGCCCTTCCACATAATATACATCAGTGCTTCCAGCGTGATTATTATTAATCTCCAACGATCTTTTTTTTAATAGAAATTTAATTATTTTTTCAAATACTTCTTCACCGAACTTTGTTTCTTCTGTCTTAAGTATGCTATATCCTACCATATCTAACACTGTTTTTTCTATAGACGAGCATGTTGCTGCCATGACATATGGATTTCGTTTTAATAATAGTTCATCAACACTAATAGAATCCAACCTCCGTAGCAAACTAGTATAGTAATCTTTCAAAACTTTGCGAATATATTCTTTTAATTCCATAATTCTAATTCTCCTTATTTATTATGTCTAGTATATCACAAGTATCCATATTAATAGATTTTTGTGCCTTTTCCACGTTTTCAGATATTATATCTATACCCACCGAATTTCTTCTTAATTTATATGCCATTCTACACACAGTTCCAGACCCAACAAATGGATCCAATACCCAGTCGCCTTCTTTAGTAAACAATCTAATGAACCATTCCGGCAGTACGTCTGGAAAAGCAGCGCTATGGTCTTTATTCGAGGTCTCCGCAGCAAAATGTAGTACATTAGTAGGATAAACCATTTCCCTATCTATCCAATTGGATACATTTTTACTGAACCCGCTGCCAACCTTAGACTCGTCTCTTATCTGATCAACCTCACTCAGACTTTTAAGTCTTGTCTGTGCCCACTCCCCTATAGGCACCATAACCTTTTCCTGGTACATATCAAATTTTCTATTCTTATTAAACTGTAAGCACCGCTCCCAAGCATCTCTAAACCTGTTCGGCCATTTACCAGGGTAACAACTTTTTTTATGCCATATAAATTCTTCGGTCCATAGCCAACCCATTTCTTTAAGTGCCATTATGAGTTCTATCACATATGTATGCCTTTCACCATCCAAAGCTTTTTCTTTTATATTTAATATAAACGTGCCATTAGCATGCAACACTCTCAAAAACTCTTCGGCTTTTGGTAAAAACCACTTTACATATTTATCCGGATGGATACCACCATATGTATCCTTACGGCTATCAGCATATGGAGGAGACGTAACTATCAAATTAAACATCTCAGCCGGATAGTTTGGTAAAACTTCTTCGCAGTCTCCTAATACTATTTCAGATTTCATAATCATTATGCTCCTATTATAGAATAATGCACGACTTTTACTAGATAAAATCTACTATTCAGAGGAAATTTTATAGTTTTTATCGCCTTCCTAGTGGTTTTCTTGATTTTTGCTGACCTATTCTTGTTTTTTTCTTTTGCTGTTCTTCTGTCTCATAGTGGCTGGCCATGGGGCAGTGTCGATCGGCAACCCATTTGGATGACGGGTTATAATATGCAGTACAATATCCGTGATCAATTTTTGTACACTTACGACCACCAGTCTCTTCACTGCTATCTGTTCCTTCACATCGATCTATTACTGGCAGACACTTAATATTAAGCCTACAAGTACTACCTACTTCTCTCAAATTACAATTCTTCTTTGGTATTTCACATATAACGTAGCCCATTTTGACCTGTCCTCCTATAAAATTAATAAAACCGCTCCTGCCAAAGCCAGGGCGGCTCCTATTAGTTTAGTACTTGTTATTACTTCTCCAAAAAGTACCATGCCTACTACAAAACCACATATAGCAATAATTGCTGTGCCCAAAAACCATGGTTGGAATAGACTTGGAGCTATGGCATAGGATTTAATAAATGCAGGCGCTACAATTATTTCTATGATCACATCTACCATCCATATAAGTCTGAATGGAATATTCACTTGTGATGCCCATCTATTAAAGGCTTGCATAAAAGCTACGCCTACTACTCCTAGTATCTGTAAAATCCACCACATATATTAATCCTTTGCCTTATCTTTTTCGCTTATGCCTTATCTTTTTTATCCTTTTCCTGTGCTTATGCTTCGTCATCTTTTTACGACGCCACTTTTTATCAGTACTTCCCATATAATATAATAGCCTTATTTCTTATAGCTACCTCCTTTTCGTGGTCTCCTATTTCTTCTCTTCTTTTTAGCATTTGCTTTATTATCTGCAATTATACTTGCCTTCATTTCTTTCAGTTTTTTCCATACCTCTATGTCAGTGTCCTTAATAGAGACTGTTAGTACTTTGTCTTCTTTCTTTACTCTTTCTTTTCTCATAACCTATCCTTTTATTTAACAAAAAATATAAATGAAAATCTTTGAAACTCGTTCAAATCTACACCTAAATACTCAGCTTCTGCTTTCCCTGGCCATATCCCAGTCCATTTTGCAAACTGTTTGTCATGTTCACTGCACTCATCTGTATCACACTGAAGTCTTTGATTACCACACACAGAACATCTTTCAACATCACAGTTCTCACTATGTACCTTTCCTGGTTTAGCCCCACAATCATGGCATGTTCTTAATAATTCCATTTTTACTTTTCCTTTTCCTTTTTTTGGTGGAGGCGCGGGGAGTCGAACCCCGGTGTTGCCCACCCAGTACTGAAACCGATGTACAATGATTTTCCGAGCCTAGTACTAATCACGAGGGCATCTCGGCGTAGCACAAGTGATAGTCCCATACTTCGATTACTTCAGCGACCCAGCGTAGGGATTACTATCAGTCCTGAAGTCTACTATTTGGTCTACAAGCTATAGTAGGGAGCCCGGCTTCTTATGCACCTACGGTGCGAAGCTTTTTAACGATCACGCCTTCAAGAACCTTGTTGGCGTAATCAATCATCGAAATGTTGCCAATTAATGTTTGTCGGTGTTAACAGTGGTCACCGTCCACTCATTGCGTGTTCAGACCGATCTGCACAATCGAGACCAGTTCACCCCCATTTGCCTAAAACGGCAGTAAATATGGTACATCTAGTGGTGAAGCATGAGACCACTTCTTCCAGTAGTCCTCCCACCACTTATTAGTATCATTTTTTTCTTCCTCTTCATCATTAGTATGCTTTGTCATACCGTCAACACTTACTTTCCACATAATAGTTCGTTTCTCACCCTCTTTTGTACTAAGTATTACAGGCCTACCCCACAAATAAGACATATGTCTCATAGTTTCTTCAGCATGTTTTGGATCTAAATCTACACCTTCCCACCTATGCTGTAGTGCCAGCCAACCCTTCTCTGAGTAGTTACCATCCACTATTTCTATTTTAGGAATCCTAGTTTGAGCGAACGAAAATATTATTTTCTTTCTTATCTCTTCAGCAGTATCCTTAGTAATGACATAATCAATATGCTTACCTTTATCTTCCGCTGTAAATATATAAATCTTTAATTCTTTTATTACCTCGGGAGTTAGAAAATCTTGCATGAAGAACCAATCAGTATAAGTAATCATAGAGTCCACACACTTTTTCCAACCCACCATGTCCTTAGTATCCCACTCTTCTTTTTCCTTCACATCAGTACAATTATCCCAATCATATCCGTGCTGGCCCTTATCCCACCTTTCTTCTACATCTTTCCACATACCAGACCCAATAAGATAAGGATTTAATCCTCCAGGATTCTCAGCCTTTACCAAGGAGTTAGAGTAGTTATAGTCTGCATGATCCTCTGATGTTAGTAACCCCTCTTTAAATAATTTATACATAACTTTCTCATGTATCATTGTAGCAAATCCCTCATTCATATACTTAGTTTTCAGTATTGGCCAGTAGTATTGACCCTCCATCCTAAGTATTTCTAGTACGTCCCTTTGCCAATCCTCGAGCATGGATGAGTTATCAATGATATACCCCAACAGATCGTCAGTAGGTTCTATTGGTGTCTTTAGTTTGAGTTGCTTCCACAGCTTTTGGTTAAATAGTTCTACATCCTCATTAATTTGGTTTTTATTCTCACCGCTTAGGTCGTTATATTCTCCACCCTTTACGTGAAACTTCTTTTTTTCCTGCTCAAATATTCGTTTCCTCTTCTCATCATTAGTCTCATTGGATACAAACGGGCTTGAATGCCACTGTAATGCGTGACCTGCATCCACAGTCTTCTCTACCTCGTCTATGCCAAACCTATGTTCATATTTGAGGAACCTCTTTGAAGCCTCATACATGATGCCCACTATGTCCTGGCGTGACTTTCTAAAGTACTTGTTCATAGCAAAGAAAGCAACATGACCATACACATGAGCTATTACAAGGCACTGAACCGCGAACTTATTATCCCTCATAAGGTACGCCTTAGAGGGGTTAGCATTAATTACTACCTCGTAAGGCAGTCCACCTGCAGCATTCTCGTAGATAGTTCGTTGGCGCTCGTAGTCCCTACCCCTCTTCCAGTTAGATATATTAGTAGGTATATTATATGCCATGAGCTCAAGCATCTTCTGTGGAGGAACTATGTCAAACTCTATAGGGTAACAATCAAGCCCCAGATCTTCTGATACTATTTGCTGTATACGACGTTCTATCTTTATCAGCCTTCTTAGATCTGTTTTGGTCATTTGGAATTCTCCTTAAATAATATATGTTTGAGTGTAGGATACACATGTTCTTTCTTCTTGATAATAGAGGTTAGAAAATGTAGGTCCACATTCTTACAGAACTCTGTACCATCTTCTTGTCTGCAATTAAACCGCCACTTTTCTTTTATCTTTTTGATAAGTGTGTTATTTGACCCCCACAGAGCCCCATATGCAGCAGTAATATCATCACTACTCGTATCTATCTCATTGTATGAGAACATACTTATGTCTCTTTTTACCAACTCATCTATGTATCTAATAGTCTTATCAGAATCAAAATCATCTCCATCAGATACATACACACAGTACACATTCCATTCTTCTGTTGGGTACTCCGTATCTATGAGGTATAGAGCCTTATCAATAGCTGACCAACAATAAGTTCCTCCACTCTCACCCTTATGGAAGAATGTCTCCTCATCTACTACTTTAGCCTCTGTAGTATGTGTGATGAATTTGATATCTACATGGTCATATACTTTCTTAAGGAACTCTGTCATCCAGAATAGAAGTGATCTACATAGATACTTTTTGTCAGTGGTCATTGACCCCGATGTGTCCATCATAGCGATAACTACACAATTAGAGTGCAACTCAAAAGACTCTTCTATCTGTTTGTACCGCATGTCCTCATCTTGTATAAGCACATAAGGATCAATATCTTTATCTAATTTATTATCTTTGATAATATCTATAGCATCATTTATATCTCCCACGGCTTGTACCAAAGCACGTAGAGCATCTTCATGATTACACCCAGTTTCATTCTCTATCTCTGCAGCAAACATTTCGTTGCGTTTAATAGCCTCTAACATAGTGCGTTTCTTATGTACCCGAGGCAAAATTCCTTTTTTAGTAATGGACTCAAACTTCCACCCATTAGGCACTAGTTGGTTAGCTTTCTGTCTTTCTTCTATCCACGGTAGTCCTAAGTCCTGAAACATTATTTCAATCAGATAATCTATGTCAACCTCTGTCTCCATATAGTCTTCACCAAGTTGATCACCTGCCTTGTCTCCCTGACCTGATCCTTGACCCTCACCATCTTTTTTCTTTCTGCCTATAACATCACCGGGCTTACCTTTGCCCTGGCCAGCTCCCTGGCCCTCACCATCACCGTCGCCGTCGCCATCGCCCTTACCCTTACCGCCTTTACCATGTACAAATCGGTAGTCCCTTAGCCCCTTGACAGGTACTCTAACCTTTTTGCCCCTCTTCTTGGTAATAATAGTTTCCTCGGAGATGACGTCCCTTACATTTTTTCTGATAGCATCATCTATTTTTTTACGATGTCTCTCAGCATCCTTTTTTCCTCGTTCCGATAAATCCCAATCTGGGTGATCCATAACCGCCATATCATGCTCCTATTTTTATCTCTATTATATTTAAATCCGCATCATACGTTACTGACCATTTTTCTTTACAGACGACGCACTGCATAATCTGTGTAAACATCCCTCCCCTAACAAATATACCATCAATTGCATCTACCTTAGTGCTACGACATACAGGACAAATCTCAATGTCAATGACTATTTTAAAATTTCGTTTTATTTCCCCTGTATCCCTAACTATATCGTCGAAAGCCATTATTATTCCTCTTTCCTCAGTACTTCACCGATGAAAGCTAATAGTACATTAGCACATTCATCACAGTACCCATTCTCCAGTAAAGTTTTAAGCGCTTTATTTCTACGTTTCTTAGCCTTTGGGTCAGTAGTAGTAGTGTCGGCCAGTGAAAGACTTACGACTGGTTTAAGGTCTGACATAAGCTTCTTCTCTATAGCTTCCTTCAATGGTGGATACTGCCTATAAGTAAATTTCTTACCAGTCTCAAGCGCAGTAGATTTATAAACAAACACACCGTTCCTAAATTCACCTTTAGAATTTTCAGGCACAGGTATTAGTTCTTCTATTGACCGCATCAATTTTTCGTCAGGGTCAGAATACTCACCAGTTATCGAATCAAGTACCTTATCGCCTTTACAAAACGCTGAGATATTAGTCATATAATTCTCAAACAATGTATTTGCTTGGTCATTATATGCATATAGAAAAGCCATGTTTACTGCCTTCTTGGCAACATCTTTGTACTCAGAGTTAACGGAATCCTTATCACCTATTAGTAGATTAAGAAATCGTTCCCTATCTTCCTCAACTATACCAATATGGTGAGCAAAGTTATCTCTCAAAGACCTGATTATATCTATAGGATTTATACACTTCTTCTCTTCTTTACTACCGAGCGCTACATTCAGGGCGTTGATAATAAACCTCGGAGAAATACCTGTCATACCCTCTCCCTTATCTTTACCTTCTTGTCTCACTCCCTTGACATCTATTTCACTCTTCTTGAACCCCTCTGTCACCTCACCATTATAAATCTTCATTTTTTCAATCTTACTAGTAACCTTAGTAGAGTCAACTAGTCGTGTAAGAACAGCAAACTGAGCAGCCACTCTCAATGTATTAGGTGCAATATGTATGTCTTTAAAATCAGACTCACCAATCATCTTCTCGTAGATTCTAATCTCATCATCAACCTTCATATTCCACGGGACCATAATGGGATACATCCTATCATGTAGAGCCTCGTTCTTTTTATCGGCTTTAAAAATATCATACTCTGTCTGATTTGTATGTGCCAGAATCAATGTGTCTATGTATATTTGTGGAAACCCTGGAGATTTGATGACCTGCTCCTGTGCTAGTGATATCAACACATACTGTAGCTTGATATCAGTCTTCAAAAGCTCGATCATTTCAATCAATCCCCCATTAGCTACTTGAAGCTCACCATCGAACTGGAATGCTCGTGGGTCAGTGTCACCATAGCGGGCAACCTTAGACATGTTAACTCTACCAATAAGCTCAGTTACATCCTGTGATTTTGGATCACTTGGTTGAAAAGTACCAATACCAAGACGCCTCTGCTCAGAGAACCTAACAGTCTCAACCATAATTTCATCCCAGTTCACCTTCCCATCTACAGTATGCTCAGTATCAACGGTATGTTGACACACAGGACACAACGTACCCTCTATCTTAACGCCCAATTTTTTTTGCCAATACGGCCTGTCGACAAGAGGTATAACATGCAGAGGTTCCTCGTGAATAGGACAATCTTTAATAGCATATCTGGCAGTACAGTCATCCTCTAATCCACGCTTTAACATTGCTGCCATAGTGGACTTACCACTACTTACAGGCCCGACCAGAATTAGTATTCTTTTACCTGTTTCTGTTCGCCTTGCGGCTGCCTTTAGAAACCTCATGATATCATGTATTGGCTCTAATGTCCCAAAAATCTTGTTGCTGAAAAAATTATATTTAACAAGGTCATCATACCCTCTCAGCTTAGCCGAGTCTTCAACAGGCTCACACCCCTTGTTCGTAATCATATTATACACTCTACCAGAAGCGAATGTTGTAATAGTAGGATCTTCTTCGATTTTGTACAGATACTCTATAATAGTACCTTCCCAATCTTCAGATATGGTACACTCTTTCTGTGCGCAAATGATATCTTTAAAATTCTCCATCTGTATCTCCTTTTATTTTATTTCAGGCGTACTAAATACCTACATAACTATTATAGAACATTATTGTGGATTTGCTAGACAAAAAACCACAAAATATCCACTAAATATCGGAAAAATCGAAAAAAAGTGCCCTGATCGCTGTCGACCAGGGCAGTATAGTATTATACTCTATGCCCACATCCTGAACAAAATTTAGCTTTCCTTTTTATTTTATATCCACAACTACTACAATACTTATACATCGATCGCTCCGTCGCACTATTCTCTATACCAACTATCTTTAATCTCAACACTGTCGCATGCTCTTCCACATCAAGATTCGAATAGGTAAAGGACTGATTAGAAGAACCACCCTCTACTGTAGCTCCGTCTGAGACTACTGTTTCAGAGAAGCATTTCGTAAGAGGGGCATCAAGATTACTACAGGTGTATATATTAGCCATTGGAATTTCATTCGTAGTACCACTATATGTATATTTGCTACTAGTGGTTGTCCATGTCAAATCATCACCATGAGTTCTAAACGGCGGCAATGTATTGGGTTGGGTGGGCCAAATTACCCACGGGTCTGCCGGCAAAATTGTTATGCCATTTTTTTGACTAGCTTTTCTAAACTCAACCTTAATAATGCCATTATCCGAACTCGTAGGATCATCCACATCTTCATGATCCAAGGGTACAAACTTGAATTTCTTACCCATCTCCAATGATCTATCAACGAATCGTTCTAAATCCAATGTTCCACCAGCATGTATGATAAAATCTCCCAGCTGGCTGACTTGCTTATCGTCGATAAAAACTTTCGCTGTGCAAGACCTATCGTTCTTGTTCTTCAGACGAATTTTATACTCACTGTCGAACGGTACTACTATTTCCTTCCTACTTTTTCTTCCAGTCTCTTTGACTGGGTGCCCATCATATATGACAGACAACACAAATTTATCTTTGTACATTTTTTAGCCCTCCTAGGCCATTTATTTACCGGCCTCGCTACCGGCATTTATTCTTACGAGGTTTTATAATAACTATTTATACGGCTGGTACCCAACTATTACCAAACCACGTCCATCGCTTGTCATATTTCTTACCGAACGAACTCCATCCTTCCTCTGGGTAGTTCTTATATTGAACATGAGATGATACTACATCATCCGCACCAACCACATCCAAATCAACATCACCCACACCCACAATTTGTGCCCAACCATCACTTAATCTACGACGATTTGGATTAATAAAAGCGCCCACATTACCAGCTTCCTTGACATTTCCATACGGATTATACTCAAACTCTGCCCAATCAGTGCCATGAGCTAAAAATGCATCAGATATAACCCTCTCAGGGTTTAGTTGTTTATTATGATCAGAAAAAGAAGACCTCGTTCTGTCCTGACTCAACTTACGTCCACGAGCCATAGCATTAAAATTAGATATTCTACTACCAATTGGCCTCTCGTACTTCCCTACAACATTTCCTACATCGCTCGGATTTAAAAAATTATCCATTTGCTTATCCCCTCATTCATTTTTACTCTACAAATAATTCAATGGTGTAACAAGACACCCAAGAGAACCACCGGACTTAAATGACTCCCCTACATCAACAAACATCGGTATTAATCCAAGACTTGCACATATACTCCGTAGTCGTATGTTCTTATGATAATCTAGTGTGGAACTACTTGAATTTAATATGTACTTACCTACCTTTAATGAACCACATATACCCAGCATAGCATCGTCCATAGTTACTTCATGTATGTTAGCTATTTTTTCTATAGATTTAAGACTTTCTTTATCTATTGTATCTGTAGCCACCATCACATTTTCTTCATCCAATATAAATAAATTGCAGTCCAGGTGGTAGTTATACTCACAAATCATCTTTACTTTTATAATTTCTATATCAAAAGTAGACGATATCCAGTCCAATGCTATCTCAGATGTTCGTATTCCACACCCGCCAAAAAAAATTTTGTCTCGTATAAGTTTTAAATCGGGGTACCCTTCGAATGTACATGGGCACTGGTAAGTGTCAAAATATAAATCATTTAAAAATCTTTTGGCCAGTATTGATTCGCCATCTCTTTCTGGCCCTGAGAACTTACTTATTATTGCTACATTCCTGTCCGGCATATTCAAGGCTACAAAATTATTTACATAGGTTTGATCTTGTAATCCTTTTACAGCTGGTATTATATAAACTAAAGCCATGCTGGACAAAACATTATATAACTCATACCACTGATCAAAAAACTTTGCCACATCAATCTCAACATCATCTAACATTCTCATCCGTGCATTATTTCTTACAACAGTATCAACAAAATTCGGAGGTGTCATTGCAAAACATGGTGTCTTCATCTTGTTCGGTGAACTAGGAAAACTCATATTTGTCTCCTTGTATTCTATGGTAGAGTTACTGTTTACATATTTTTTTTCTTATATCCTCTACAAATCGCCCAACTATATCAAAATAACTCTCTTCTTTAGGTCGTTTATTAAAATCACATTCAAAACCCACATCGTCGTCGTCAGTTGGACATGCTTTAAAAAATTTTGTAAGCCATACACAAAACTCGTCCATCATTTCTTTGTCCTTACAAAAGCATTCAGATATACTGACACCAATACCCGGCATCTTACATTTATCCTCGTCCTTTATGTACCATACACAGTCCTTGTAGGACTCAACTTCTACTTTATCCATTTCCTTCAATAGACTTTTCATTATATGCTCCTTGACCTGTTTTTAATTCAGTTTTTTGGGCAGCAATCAATTGTTTTATTAAAGATTTATTGCTCAAATGCACTATTCCACCAGTTACAATAGCTGCCAAAGCTATTATTGCTATAGACACTCTTACTGTGTTTATCATTAACTTTACTGACGATTTTATATCAGCCATACCAGTAATAATCAAATCCAATTTTTCATTTAAATTCATATGGTCTTTTTCCAACTCCTGATGTCTTGGTGGTGTGTTAGCTTGCTTATTCAAATCATCTAACGAACCATCGATTCTTTCCAAATCTTTACTGACATTTTTATTTGCTTCATTAATATTGTCTACGAAGAGCTCAACTACTTTAAGAACATTGTCTCCGTTCTCCGCCATATTATGCTCCTCCATTTTTGAGCTTTATTATATTATCCTCCAATAATTTTCCAGCCATAACCCAAGATCTTTCTAGTTTTTTCTTTGATTCTCTTAGTTTTGTTATGTCAATAATAGTGTTGATAAACAACCGTTTGGCATCAATAATCCTACTTACTACTGTGAGTAAGGCATATATTTGGGAACCATCTTTTCTACGTAGTACTATTTCCCTATTCTCTATGTCCTCTACACCTTCTTCTATGTTTGCCGTCATCACAGGGCACCCATCACAATCCTCCGCGCATAAATACTCTTTACACTCTTTGCCCCGGACATCCTCACTATGTACCCCTAATAGCATAGCAGCTGCAGAATTTATGTAAAGTATTTTTTTAGTGCTCGCATCCACAACCACAACCCCTGCTTGTACTGCATCAAACATAACATTCGTCAATTTATCATCATCACACATCATTAGCAGCTCTCGCAATCAGTAAAGTCCAAATCCACACCCTCATTTTCTATTGACTGATCAACTAATTCTCTAGTAGTTTTAAAAATCTCAGCATCAACTAATCTATCTGCAAGTTCAATGTTCGCCTTAGCAGGTTTACCAGGCTTGCACCCCATAGACTTTGCTCGTCTATTTATACAGGCAGCTATCTTCTTCTTTGTTGCTGCGGAAAATTTAGCTCTTTTTAGAAAGGCTTTGGCAGTTGCGGCATGTTGACAATCATTGACAGGAAAACTACGGTTGGGACCACAAAAAGTACTCTTGGAAAGTTTCTTTCTGTCTTTCGTGGTTAGTTTTTTTGATACTTCATCTGCATTTTTAATAGCTTTATTTACTTTTATAATAGACTCTTCCAATGTCATCCTACTGTCCTCCTAACTCACTTAGTATCTTTGGACCGCTCTCTAAAATCGCCACAGAATGCTCATAGTGTGCCGACAATCGACGATCTTTAGTTACTACGGTCCAACCATTAGATTTACGATAAATCTTGTTACTCCCCTCTACCAGCATAGGCTCAATAGCAAGTACCATCCCAGGCCTTAGTTTCCAATTGACCCCAAGTGATACATAGTTGGGCACCTTTGGTTTCTCATGGAGTTCAAATCCTACAGCATGTCCTACGTAGTCATGTAGTATATTGAACCCTGATAGTATAGCATGCTGTTGTATAGCAAAAGATATATCATGTATTCTATTACCAGGAACTGCCTTTTCTATGCCCTTGTAGAGACATTCTTTCACAGTTTTAATTAGTTTCTGAACTACTGCGGACGACCTACCTACTGCTTTAGTAAACGCAGCGTCGCTGATATATCCGTTTCGTATAAGCCCAAAGTCTACACTTACCATGTCGCCTTCTTTTATTGTGTACCCCCCTGGAAATCCGTGTATAACTTCATCATTCACTGAGACACAGAGCATGTGAGGGAACCCATGATACTTATAGAAGGCTGATCCAGTACCAGTATCCTCACAGAACCTGATTGCCAACTCCTCTAACTCCATAGTCATTACGCCTGGCTTAATACTATCGTAACACATCTGCAAAAACTCTGCACCAAGTTTATTTACTACCTCTAATTCCCTTACTTGACTGGGCGTCTTTAAATACATCATATCAATTACTTGTGAGCGGCATCAACCAGTGCTTTTTCCTCATCGGTTATGAACGAATCTACTACTTTACCGAACTCCATAACCCACTCGACAGTAACTCCAACAACCCCACCACCAGGAACATTATTTACGTGATGCGTTACCTTCATCTCACCAGTTTCAGCTCTAACAATAGCATTTCTTATCTCGAACCAGTTAATCATTATTTTCTGCTTGGGCGTAATCTCATCTCTAGACGTGTTCGCAGCTTCCGCTTCTGCTTTGGCGATCTCTACGGCCTTCTCGCTGTCCTTAGTAAAATTCTTAGGCAGTGCCATCTCAAACCCTAAAATCAATTCGCCAGCAATACCAACCACACCTCCATCATTGTCCCTACGGTGCTTCACATTAATCTCACCACTTTGGGCTCTAAAGATGGCAATCAATACTTTTTCCCAGTCCTCCATCATCTTCTCTCTACCTGATCGTTCTGCCATAAAATACCTCCCTAAAATCTAGTCGCTTTTGCTTCAACCTTCATTTGATCATGTTTTGCCAACGCAATGGTGCCAAGCGCTTGTGCCCACATGGGGTCGTCCTCATTAATTGTAATCTCCGCATGAAAATCCTCTATGTCATGCCTAATTATCTTATAGTTTCCCTTATCATCTATAAATGTATGACACAACTCATGTGAGATGATACGCTTTTTATCTTTCTCATTAGCCAGTTCCCATACCAAATCATTAATGAACATAATATAATCTGTACCGCTCAAATTATGCCCATCCCTGGTCAAAAACTTTTCTACCTCATTCGCCAATTTAATCGATGCAAAAGTTATTCTCTGTGTCAACTTGTCTACCTTTGGCTTGTTATCCATAAGAACTTTGACATTCGCTGCCCTTAAATTCGGGAACCTATCATATGTAATAGTTTCAACTATACCATACACTGATTGATCAGCATCATAATATCTTGCCATAATTTATCTCCTTTTCCTTTTTATTCTAGTTTTTACCGTAAATCCAGGGTCTTTCTTACCAACCCATCTAATAAATCTTTTGACATCTCTATGTTCTTTCAAACTCTTGATGTCGTTGTACAACAGAGCTAATTCTTGTTCACTAAACAATGCGTGTATTTGCCGGTGACATACTCCGTGTAGAATAGCAGTGGAACCATTCACACCACCGCGAGACTTCGGAACTAAATGATGTGTACTCTCATCTACTGGTAGTATGGATCTATTACAAAGTTCGCATTTCATAATTCCCTCTAGTTTGGTACGACACACTCTAGCCGTGTGTGCCGTACCTTTAAGCATGTGGATAGGAACACATACTATTATATAGACAACACTTTGAGTTGAGCACTAAAGTTAGTATGAGCAGCATTCCACACTAATCAATTGTTAGGACGCAATAATTCAAAATGCTCTCGCTGCCACAAAGTGTTGGTGCTATTACACACCAAGTCTAGTCTTGACATTCTTAGTCTGCGTATATCTTGTGTAACGCGCACCACTTTCAGCCCTCCAGGACTTCAGTGGGCGTCCATTGGCGTAACGTCTCTGAAATCTGACTGCTTCAGGACTTCTACCCAAGAACTTAGCAAGGTAAGTATTCACCTTCTTAGTATCAGGCGCCAACAACACCATAGCAATGTCTACATCAGACCACGCCTTTCCGGTGTTGTCGTCATCATACCAGAATAAATGAGCATTACCAAATCGTTTTTTCTTCCACTCTCTTCTATACTTGGCAGTTTCTACCATAAAAGCAGCAGCCGCATCTCTCTCAAGATTTGAGCCGTCATTACATCGAACAGCAGACTCAAAATTCTTGATAGCGGCCTTAAACTTGCCAGTCTCCATGTACTTCAAACCCCTTGCCAACCTTTTCCTTGTTCTGTTTCCTGCAAAAATCATAGTAATTCCTCCGTAATTAAATTTTTATTCCTATCCTTTTATTTTTTTACCACAAAATAAACAATTACTAAATCTAACACCAAAGGTTTCGATGTTAGTTCCTTTGTCATGCTTGTCTAATTCTGTCCAACGTAGTACCCATCTATCATTTTCCTTTTTGAATACCTTGTTGTTGTCTACCATCCACATCATATCTTCACACTCACATGGGTATATTATCTTTGACTCCTTATCAGACATGTCCCCTCCAATTCTGCTGTAATATACCGCACCTGAGCGTTCCATCCACTACTCCATGGAACAAATAAAAATCGTCTAACGTCTCCTATGAAAAACATAATTCCTCCTGATATTCTTTTCTATTTACTGTTTTGTCTCTATATTCTGGAGTATCTTGAATCATATTATCATTAATAGATGATACTCTACCCTCCGCCATCTTCACATATTTAGGTTCAAGTTCTTTGCCGACATAATTTCTACCAAACTTCTTAGCCACCGCAGCAGTAGTTCCACTACCCATGAATGGATCAAAAAGAGTATCTCCTGGAAAACTATATAGTTTCAAACAATTCGCAACTAATTTCTCTGGGAACATAGCCTCATGAAAATCATTCCGTTGAACAGATCTAATTTTCCACACTCCATGCACTAACTTCTTCCATTCATCTTTATCAATAAACCTACCGTCTGCTGGAGATTTATCTACTCTTGCAGTCTTACCTTTCCTAAAGACGAATACATACTCCCACGCCGGAAGAACTCTATACTCCGCATGTTGAATCTTACTGTGGAATGATACATGAGAACTGTTCGCCCATGGGTCATCCTTCTCCCATATAATACGTGAGTATAGATATGTATCATACGCTCTCATATGCTCCGTGAGTTCGGGCATTATTAAAATCTCTTCTGGGATACCACCATTATATTGAGACCCCACAGCAATATCACCAAGATTTATACAAATCTTCCCTCCTGGCACAGTAACACGTATAACTTCACTAAACACACTGGCTAACATATCTTTATAGTGCCTTAAAGTAGGTAAATACTTTTCATACTCTTTACCTACATAATAAGGTGGACTTGTGACAGTTAGATGAACAGAATTATCATCTATTTCACTCAAATCTCTAGCATCTCCCTGATGAATCTTGTTTAATTCCATAATACTCCTTACATTTACTGTTACGAGGACATTTACTACAGTCCACATCGATCGATTGTTCAAACTCCCCGTAACATTCTTTGTGTCCTTTCTTTTTCTGCCTGTCTTTAGACCATGTTGCAAAACATTCAGGACAAATCCCATGGGACCCAGTATCACTACCTGAACCCCATGTTTTATTACATTTAATGCAGTGATATTTCAAAGCATTACATTTGTCCATTTCTACCTGCTTCCTTATCTATTATAGAATAAAATACAGGTTTTGCTAGATAAAATATTAATATATTTTAAAAATTAAACGTATGGTACCCACGTATTACCGCGCCATGCCCAGTGCTTATCATACTTTTTACCAAATGAGCTCCATCCCTCAGATGGATAGTTCATGTACCTATTACTACCACTCATGCCACTGGCATTTACCTCATCTTGGTCCATTACGTCGTCTGTAACGACGGTGATACCACCCATACCAGTAATCTGCAGCCAGTCATTCTTAACCCTAAAATTAACATTAAAACCGCCATTAACACCAACTATCTGATACGGATTGTAGTTGAACTGTGCCCAATCTACACCATGCCCCAACCACCCATCATTGACTACTGGTTGTGGATTAATATTTGGGTCCGGACTACCAAGCAAAGTTCTTGTATGATCTGTTGTCATCCTTTGTCCAACAAAATAGTACGCTGGATTAGATAGTTTAGCGTCCGGTTTTCTGTTCAGGTGTACTTGATCACCTGAGAACGTCCAATCGGACCCAATAACATTTGGATCTAACTGGTAATTATCAAACTGATTGTTATTTGCCATCTTCTTTACTCCTCCTAGTATATAATAAAAAAGGTCAGTGAGTAGACCCACTGACCCTTACACATATATTATAGAATACTATTTCAATTTTGCTAGATGGAAAATGATTATTTATCATATTTTTTAAAAGCATCCACAAATCCATATTTATTACGACCCGTTATTTTCTTAGAAACTCCTAATTCAGTAGCCATATTTAGCATAATTTTTTTACGGTTCTTCTCATCTACCTTTTCCAAAAGTGGTATAGATCTAAAAATATCTACCAGCCTACTGTCCAGATAAGGTAGAAAAACTTCAACATTATCAGAGTTACTATCCAGTACTACTAAATGATCCGGTAGTAGCCTGCTTAGGTAATATGTATACCTGGACTCTGTGTCTTTCTGGTGGTCATAATACCCACACATAAATTCATCTATACCATCACAACATATTAGTCTATTTGTATACTCTGACACCAACTCAAATAGCTGTCTAACTGCATTATCCCCTTCAAATATATCCGTCTCTCTATGCGTAGGAGCTACAATAAACTCATGGTGTATAGTATTATAATATTCACTACCAGTACGAGAAAATAACACATCAGGATGGTCTTCTCTGGACGATATAGTATATGTATGTACTTCATCAAATATTTTACACATCACGGCCAGCATTACCGTGGAGTCTATCCCACCACTATAAGCCAAATGATTTACATCCAATTGTTTTAAGACTTCAGATAATATCTCAATTATCTCCAACGTAGTGTGCGAATGATCTAAGTCCTCATAGTTACGTTTCCAGTTACTAGGATAGACTATCATTACTTATCCTGATCCGACCATTTTGTCTTCTGCACACTCTTTAAACCATTTAATACTGCATACTCTTTTTTATTTATTGTAACAACTTTAACTTTGAACTGGTTATTCAAATGGTCATAGACTATTGACGGAACCTCCTTTGGGTCTTTAGCATCCATTATATGTTGAAATATATTTCCATCTTTAACATGCTTCTGTTCCCAATTTTTACCCTTCTCACCTTTCTTTTCATGCATAACACAATGGTGTAACGTTTCCATTTGTGATGCCTTTTCTGGCGGATGCATGTGATGAGTAAGATAAATCCAATCCTGTTCTGCTATTGGAACTTTATGCTT